>Ga0182018_10000151_pt1 | contig 88883 bp, 67 predicted proteins | sample 812P2MmetaG_FD_120490 | JGI IMG/M metagenome (GOLD analysis project Ga0182018, IMG submission 120490) | Permafrost microbial communities from Stordalen Mire, Sweden - 812P2M metaG | ecosystem: Environmental > Terrestrial > Soil > Wetlands > Permafrost | place: Sweden: Stordalen | collected...
AGTTTCGAAGTGGCAACGATATGCTCGCGATAAAGGCGAGCCTAGATCATCACAGAAACCCCTCAAACCATTGGGCGGCCGAAACGCACGGCGATAAGTCCGAGAGCCCGGCCGCCCGCAACGCCTTCAGATTTTCCCTGACGTCACGCCCGCAGTGTCTTTCTTCCATTCCTCTTTCTTCTTACCCAATCACCAGCAACAGATCCTTCGCCTCCACATGCTGCCCCGGCTGCACCAGTAACTCCTTCACCTTGCCACTCATCGGAGCGTACACCGTGCTCTGCATTTTCATGGCTTCCATCACCAGCAGCCGGTCGCCCTTTTTGAGGGTCTGGTTCAACTCCACCGCCACTGTCGAGACCACTCCCGGAATCGGCGCGCCGATCTCGCCCGCCTGCGCCGCGTCCGCCTTGCGCCTGGGCTTCTCCTTCACATCCAGACTGCGGTCGCGCACCGAGACTTCGCGCGGCTGGCCGTTCAGTTCGAAGAAAACCGTGCGCGTTCCATCCGGCCGCGGTTCGCCCACCGTCTGGAATTTGATCGCCAGCGCCTTCCCGGGCTCCAGTTCCACCGCGATGTCCTCCCCGCGCTCCATCCCGTAATAGAACGCCGGCGTCGGCAGCACCGCCACATCGCCATACGCCTGCCGCGCCTTGGCGAATTTCAGGAACACCTCGGGGTACATCAGGTAGCTGAGCACTTCGTCATGCGACGGGCGCCGTCCCATCCGCTTCTCCATCTGCGCGGCCGTCTCTTCCAGGTCCACCTTGGGCAGATTCGCCCCGGGCCGTCCCCGAGTTGGCTTCGTTCCGCGCAGGATGGTCTCCTGCAGTTTCTTCGGCCACCCCCCATCCGGTTCGCCCAGCGAGCCCATGAACATCTCGATCACCGACGTCGGCAGCGTCATCGTATGGTCCGCGCCCAGGCGCGCGAACTGCTCCATGGTCATATTGTGGTTGAGCAGGAAAATCGCCATGTCGCCCACCACCTTGCTGGAGGGCGTCACCTTCACGATGTCGCCGAACGCCAGGTTGACGTCGGCGTACGTGCGGGCCAGCGCATGCCAGCGCGCGCCCAGGCCCATCGATTCAGCCTGTTCCTTGAGATTGGTGTATTGTCCGCCCGGCATTTCGTGAAGGTAGACTTCGGCCGTCCCGCTCTTGGGGCCGGTATCGAAGGGCGCATAGAATTCGCGCACCACCTCCCAATATTCGGCATACTCGTTCAGCGCGTCGAGCGAGACTCCGCTTGCACGTTTGGTATTGGTCAGCGCCGCCACCATCGAATTCAGGTTGGGCTGGCTGGTCTGCCCGCTCATGGAGGCCACCGCGCCATCGGCCGCGTGGACCCCGGCGTCGCACGCCTTCAGCACGCTGGCCGCGTTGATGCCGCTGGTGTCGTGGGTGTGGAAGTGAATCGGAATGGCCACTTCCTGGCGCAACGCCTTCACCAGCTTTCGGGCGGCGTACGGCTTGCACAGACCCGCCATATCCTTTATGGCCAGAATGTGCGCGCCCATCTTTTCCAGTTCCTTGGCCATGCGGACGTAATACGCCAGCGGATACTTGTCGCGCCGCGGATCGAGGATGTCGCCGGTGTAGCACACGGCGGCCTCGCAGACGCTGCGCGTGCGGCGTACGGCCTCCATGGACGCCTTCATGTTGGGAAGCCAGTTCAGCGAATCGAAAATGCGGAAAATGTCGATTCCCTGTGCGGAAGCCTCTTGAATAAAGGCCGCCACCACGTTGTCGGGGTACGCCGTATACCCCACCGCGTTCGACGCGCGCAGCAGCATCTGAAAACAGATATTGGGGATGGCCTGGCGCAGTTGGCGCAGCCGCGCGAACGGATCCTCGTGCAGGAAGCGCATGGTGACGTCGAAAGTCGCGCCGCCCCACATTTCCAGACTGTAGAGATTGTGCAGGCGGTGCGCGACGAAATTCGCGATCGCCAGCATGTCATAGGTGCGGACGCGCGTGGCCAGCAGCGATTGGTGCGCGTCGCGAAACGTGGTGTCGGTGAGCAGCAGTCCTTTCTGCCGAAGCGTCCACTGCGCGAAGCCTTCGGGGCCCAGCTGTTGCAGAAGCTGGCGGGTCCCTTCCGGCGGCGCGGAGGAATCGTGCCGCGCGACCGGCGGCGTCCCGGTGCGGCGCGGCCGCGGCTTGCCGGCCACCGTGGGGTTGCCGTTGACGATGACGTCCGCCAGGTAGGTAAGGATGCGCGTGGCGCGGTCGCGCCGGGGCACGAAGCGGAACAGAGCGGGCGTCTCTTCCAGCCAGCCTGTGGTCACCCGGCCGGCCTGGAAATCGGGATGGTTGACCACATTTTCCAGAAACGGAATGTTGGTCTTGACGCCGCGCACCCGAAACTCGCGCAGGCTGCGGTCCATGCGCTGGCAGGCATGGCGAAACTCGCGGCCCCAGGCCGTGGTCTTCACCAGCAGGGAATCGTAATAAGGCGTGATGACCGCGCCCGAATACGCCGAGCCGCCGTCCAGACGGATCCCGAAGCCCGCCGGAGAACGGTACGTGGACAGCTTCCCGTAATCGGGAACGAAATGGTTTGAGGGGTCCTCCGTGGTAATGCGGCACTGCAGCGCGTAGCCGTACAGCGGAATGCGGTCCTGTGGCGGCAGGTTGATTTCAGCGCCATCGAGCGGCAGTCCCTGGGCCACCTGGATCTGGCAGCGAACCAGGTCGATGCCCGTCACCATTTCTGTAACGGTGTGCTCCACCTGGATGCGCGGATTCACCTCGATGAAGTACCACTCCCCGCTCTCGGCATCCACCAGGAATTCCACCGTGCCGGCGTTGTAGTATCCGGCCGCGCGTGCCAACTTCACAGCCGCATCGGCAAGCGCGCCGCGGATGGCCGGGTCGAGCGACACCGCCGGCGCCACTTCCACCACTTTCTGATGGCGCCGCTGCACCGAGCAATCGCGTTCGTAGAGGTGCAGGATGTTGCCCTGACGGTCGCCCAGAATCTGGACTTCGATGTGCCTGGCATGGCGTATGAAACGCTCGATGAAGACCGCGTCGTTGCCGAACGCCGCCGCGGCTTCGCGGCGGGCTTCTTCCAGCAGCCCCGCGAAATCCGCGGGCTTCTCCACCACGCGCATGCCCCGTCCTCCGCCGCCGAAGGCCGCTTTCAGAATGAGCGGGAAGCCGATCTCGCGTGCGATCTTTTCGGCTTGCCGCGGGTTGTTGACCGGCTGCTCGGTGCCCGGAACCACCGGAATCCCCGCCTGCTGAGCCAGGCGGCGCGCCGCGGTCTTGTCGCCCAGCAGTTCCAGAAGGTGCGCGGAGGGTCCAATGAACGCAATCCCGGCGCTTTCGCAGGCGCGCGGCAGCGCGGGGTTCTCGGCCAGGAATCCATAGCCCGGATGAATGGCGTCCACGCTCTTCTCCCGCGCCAGCGCGACGATGCCCTCGACGTCGAGGTAGGCCTCCACGGGCCCTTTGCCTTCGCCCACCAGATACGCTTCGTCGGCCTTGAACCGGTGGAGCGCCAAGCGGTCTTCCTGGGAGTAAATGGCGACCGTGCGCAGACCCAGTTCATTGGCCGCGCGCAGAATACGAATGGCGATTTCACTGCGATTGAGGGCGAGAACTTTTTTCATTTTTCAGAATAGCAAGCTCACTTCCGCCGCCGCAGCCATCGTTCCGTCAGGGATTCATGGCCCGGCGCGAACTGCTCCGCCGCGCCCCGCAGATACGGCCGGAACTCCCGCGTCCAGTACGCCAGAAAGCCTGTCCGGGCGATCTCCGCCAGCACGTCCGAGTAGTGGTCGAGAATCGTCTCGCCCAGCACTTTGCCCGTGATCCGCGCCGCCGAACGGGCCGCCCGCGACAACCACAGCAAATTGGCCGGCACATGCGCCACGGTCGAAATCGCCATCAGCGACGACACTACGAACACGCTCCGCCCCTGCTGCCGGGCCGATTCCCGCAACTCCTCCCAGATCCGCTCCACGCGGCCCAACGCCGGGATATTCCGCGGCGGAATGGTCTTCAACTCGCCCTTCAGACGAGTCCATTCGCGCCGCAGGCCGGGAACATCCAGCGGCGGAAGGTTGAGCGTGGTGGCCAGGTGCTCGCTGGTCTTCTCCAGGCCGTCCAGAACCTGCTCCATGGTTTCGAAATGCGCCTCGCCATCCAGCAGGCCTTCCGCTTTGAGCGCCTGGGAAATCTCCAGCATCAGCTTGCGGCTACCGCCCGTGGCATCCGCCAGCGCCGCCAGCACCCAGATCGGCGAAGCCTGGAACGCCAGGATGCCCAGCAGTTCAATCCCGTGGCTGGCGGACCTCCGGATCAGGAAGTTCTCCGCCAGTTTGCCTTCCGACGGATAGACCCCGTCCACCTGCCCCACTTCTTCGATCATGAATCGCAGCGCCACATCGACCATGGTGCGGTACATTGTGGTTCGCCGTACGCTAGCCGGCAACGCCACGTTCCCGATCTCGCGCAGCAATCCTCCCGACAACGCCACCAGCGAGCGGACCACCCGTTCCGGCAGCGAAAGAACATATTTGTAGGAGGTCACCCCGCGCACCTTTTGTAGTATAGCCACCAACCCTCACCTTCGGGCCGATTCCCCAACTCTTAGCCGCGTAGGAGGTGATCCCTTTTATACAGCCCCGCGGTCCCGTCAGGTGTAACCTAATGCCATAGGTGGATTGTTACTAAGGAGGGCGTTTGGACTTATCGAAGCCGGCTCGTCGTCTGTTCGTTCTGGGTTTGCTCTTCGGTTCCGCGCTCCTGACCAGTGCCCAAAAAAAATCTCCATTCACTCCGCATGACAAGGCGTACTATGCCGACCCGGCGGTGGTGCTCTACATCCAGCCCGGACTGACGATCGCGGTGGTCTCCGCCAAAATTGCCGCCAACGGCGCCATCAGCGTCGACTACAAAGTCGCCGATCCCACCGGCGCCGCACTCGACCTGACCGGAGTGCAGACTCCCGGCGTCATCGCGTTGAGCTTCCTGGCGGCCTACATTCCCAGCGGTCAGAGTCAGTACACCTCCTACATCACCCGTACCGTGGCAGCCGCGGTGGGCGCCGCTACGGCCACGCAAGCCACGGCGGATTCCGGCGGCGCCACGCAAACCGTGGCGCTCGGCGAATACGTCTATACCTACAACACCAAGGCTCCCGCGGGCTTCGACCCCACCGCTACCAACCGCATCGGCATCTACGGCTCGCGCAACCTCACCACCTGGGATCTGGGCACCAACTACGCCGATGCAACCTTCGATTTCGTGCCTTCGGGCGGCGTCCCCGTTCCGCGCGACATCGTGCGCGAACCGGATTGCAACCAGTGCCACGGTCTGCCCAACGGCATGACGAGCGCCACCAGTTCGGCCGGGCTCTCGGCCCACGGCGGGTCCCGCCGCGACGTCCAGCTCTGCATCATCTGCCACCAGCCCCAGACCTCCGATCCCAATACCGGCAATTCGCTCGACATGAAGGTCTTCATCCATAAGATCCACATGGGCAGTTCCCTGCCCAGCGTAGTGGCCGGCACGCCGTACCAGATCATCGGTTTCGGGAACTCCGTGAACGACTTTTCCACCGTGGTCTATCCCGCCGACGTGCGGCGCTGCCAGACTTGCCACAATCCGAAGAATGGCGCGGCGCAGACGAACTTCTGGCTCACCACGCCCACCCGGGCCGCCTGCGGATCCTGCCACGACAACGTGAATTTCGCGACCGGCCTGAACCACGTCAACCTCCCTGAGGATAGCGACGCCGAGTGCGCCCAATGCCACATCCCCCAGGGCACTGAGGACTTCGACGCCTCCATCCTCGGCGCCCACGTGATCCCCGATCAATCGACCAGCATCCCCGGCCTGAACTTCACCCTCGTCAAGGTCGCCAACGGCGGCGCCGGCCAGAAGCCCACCGTCACCTTCACCGTCAAGAACAACGCCGGCAATCCCATCCCCATGAGCGCCTTCCTCACCAGCCCGGCGTCCCTGTCGATGACCATGGCCGGCCCCACTTCCGACTACGGTTACACCAGTTTCGGCAGCGATGTTACGACGCCCGGATATGTCACCGAGGCCATCGCCAGCACCGCGTCCTGCGGCGGCGACGGAACCTGTACCTACACCTTCACCCATGCCGTTCCCGCCCAAGCCACCGGCACATACGCCATCGGCATCGAAGGACGCCTCAGCATTACGCTGCTGCCGGGCACGGTCGTTGCGACCACCACCAATTACGGTGGTATCAACCAGGTGATTTACTTCTCCGTGGACGGCTCCGCCGTCGCGCCGCGCCGCACCGTGATCGCGCTGACTAACTGCAATAACTGCCATGCGTTTCTCGAAGAACATGGCAGCCTGCGCAATAACACGGAATACTGTGTCATGTGCCATAACCCCAGCAATACCGATGCCTCTACGCGGCCGACGGCCACCGTTGCGGCGGATAAGGCCCTCCCCCCGCAAGGCATCAATTTCACGATGATGGTTCATAAGATTCATACGGGCGTGAACCTGGCCACCTTCGGCGACACATACATCATTGTTGGATTCGGCGGCAGCCACAACGATTTCTCGGGCGTGCGCTTCCCCGCGATGGGCCCCACGGGCGCCGTGCAGGACACCGCCGAGTGCTACGTCTGCCACGTCGGCGGTTCCGAAGCGGTGCTGCCCATCGGCAAGAATGCGGTGACGGATCCGCAAGGCTTGCTCAATCCCGCACCCGCCACCACGTCCGCCTGTTTGGCTTGCCACCTCGATACCGGGTCATTTGCGCACGCCTCGGTCAATACCGATCCCAAGTTCGGCGAAAGCTGCAACGTCTGCCACGGCACAGGTGCGGCATACAGCGCTACACAGGTCCACGCCGGAATGTAATGTCCGGGCTCTCTGAATTGACACTGGCCCACATGGCCGTGCAGGCGCGCCACCACTCCTGGTTTTTTGAGCCTACCAACCCGGGTCTTGCGCCACCGAAGCGATCGCGTTGTTGAGGGCCTGCAATTCACCGGTAACGTGGGATGAAACCGTCACCGAGCGCGCCGCCAGGTTGTCCGCGGCCTGAGCGGCCTGATGGGCGGACCCGGCCGAGGATTCGAACTCATCCTGCGCGGAGAAGAATGCCAACAGCTCCCGCTCGGCCTCGCCGGCGCTGGCCAGCGCGGTGGCGATCCATTCCGCGAGGATGCGGCATAAGCGCGCGCCTTGATCGATGGAGTCTCGCTGCGGTTGGAGGTGCTGCACGGTGAATTGCTGGCCACGGGAATCCGTCCAGCTGCCGCCAAGCTCGCCCAATTCCTCGAGGGTGGTGCGCGACTTGAAACGGAAAACCGTGGCGGCCTCTTCCAGCCGCCGGGCGGCGTCGTGAATGGTTGCGGCGGCTTGCATACCGGGTTTCCACCTCCAAGTCTACTCAAGCTTGCGGCATTGCGCACGGAGCTGATCCAGGTGCACGGACTGCAAGAATGGCATCTGCTGCGGTTCGGCGAGCCACCGCGGCTGGCCGCTCGCTTTCGGCCAGAACACCTTCACCCGGACGTCCTGGATTTCGATTGGCGCGATAGCTCCCGCCTCGGCGGGCAGGAGACCGGCAGAACGAGTTTTCTTCGAGCGCAGGTAATGCATCAGGGGGTTCATGCCGTGGGAATCGCCGTATGCCCGGCAATCGAAGAGCGGGTGCGGGTTGGCGGCTCCGGCGCCCGATGCCAGAAAGTGCGCGAGCAGATCTTTGCCGTTGGCGGGAGCCTCCGGGCAGCACTTCCGGTAATACCCCGGTTCGAACAGCGGGTGCGGTTTGCGGTCTTCGGCGGCCCCGTGGCGCACATAGTGGAGCAGCGGATTCATCCGGGCGGCGGCCACATCGGGATACTTCCGCAAGTAGAATTTTGAATCGAACAGCCTGACGAGTTGCCGCGCCCTGGTGAAGAATCTGGCAGGCGCGGAAGTTTTCGGACGGGGGATCCGTTCGGGGACCTGGCGGAAGCGGCGCTGCACTTCCGCGCGGGCAAGACCGACGAGCGCGAGGTCGAGCGCATTGAGCCGGAGCAACTCTTCATACACCTCAGGGCGGCATGCCTCCCGGAGCGTTTCGGTCCTGGTGGCGACGGTGCCGCGAAGGCCCTCCGATACATTGACGGGCGGGCGGTCGCAATCGAGTTCGGGGAAGGCGCATCGCAGGGCGTGGGTTCCCGCGACGACGCTCTGGCCGAAGCAGTCCACCACGCCCGGAAAGGACGCCGCCAGCATTCGCTCGACGGCTACGTCGAGATCGCGCGGTTCCGGTTCGTCGGAGTCGCCGGCGCAGGCCAGCAGGTTGACTTGGACATTCCTGACGAAGAGCGGAAAGTCGTGGATCATGCCGGCGACGAAATCGCCCAGTCCGGAGCGGTTGGCGAGATCGCTCATGGGGTCGGCGGGGTTGGGTTTCTGGCGAAAATAGGTGTACATGGACCGGATGCGGTCGATGGGGTCGCGCAGGAAACAGATATCGAAGAACAGGTAGCCGGGCGCCGCGGCCAACGGATGGCGGATCTGGTGGCTGGAGAACGCGCGCAGGTTGGGACGGGCGTCGAGGAAGCGAAGCAGCTCCGGATGGGAGATCAATCCACCATCGGCGGGGGTTTCCAGAGTCGCGAAGCGCTCGCCGAAACTGTGGTCCAGAATGTCTTCGATGGTCGAGCCGGCGTTCTTGAAAATGTGATAGTGAAGAATGACCAACCGCATGTGGGCCGGGCCGATCATGCGATAATAACACGTTCCCAAATTAAGACGCGCATGACGTACCTGCTGGGGTTTCTGATTGCCGCGGCCGTCGGGCTGACCGGAGTCGGAGCGGGTTCGCTGACAGCGCCCCTGCTGATCCTCATCTTCGATATACCGCCCGCCTCGGCGGTGGGCACGGCGCTGGTGTTCACGATGGCGATCAAGGTAGCCGTGGCGCCCGTGTACGTGAAACGGAGGCAGGTGAACCTGCGCGCACTGGGAGCGCTGTCGGGCGGTGGAGTGCCGGGCGTCCTGCTGGGAACACTGATGTTGCGCTATTTCGATCTGCACCGGTACGAGCGCGCGGTGCTGCTGCTGGTGGGAGCGACGGTAGCGGGGATGGCGCTCTACAACCTGTACCGGCTGGTGCGGCGCGCGGGCGGGGCGCCGGGGCGGGACCGATTGCGATGGGTTGGGGCGGCTGCTCTGCCGATCGGAATCGAGGTGGGTTTTTCGTCGGCGGGAGCGGGCGCGCTGGGGTCGCTGGCTTTGATGAATCTCACCAGCCTGACACCGGCCGAGGTGGTGGGAACGGACCTGTGCTTTGGACTGGCTGTTTCGAGTATCGGCGGCGCGTGGCATCTTTCGGCCGGCGATTACAACGGGTCTGTGCTGCGGGGACTGATAGTGGGCGGACTGGCCGGGGTGCTGGTAGGCGCGTGGCTGTCCTCCGTTCTGCCGGCGCGCCCGCTCCGCGCCGCCTTGGCGGTGGCGCTGTTCGGCCTGGGGCTGCAACTTTGCTGGCGGGCGTTCTGACATGGGGCTTGACAGCCGGCGGCGTTCCGCCGTAAAAATAAGTATGCACTCACAAATAAACTTCGGATACCCATGGGCTGTGAACTACGGACACCTGGTGGCGGCGGCGGTGACGCTGGCGGTCTTCGGCCTGGGATGGATTCGCAAATGGAACAAGGCGCTGCTGACGGTGCTGGGGCTGGTGACGTTCTGGGCGCTGGCGGCCTTCGTCATGGTGCGGTTCGGGTTCGATATGAACGGGCGGGCCACGCTGCCGACCGAAGCGTTCCTGCGGCCGGGGACGGGGAAGGTGCTCGACATGGGGGCGGGGACGGGGCGCAGCACGCTGATGGTGCTGGAGGCGCGGCCGCAATCGACGGTGGTGGCTCTCGACAGTTTCGGGGAGTCGTATGTGGAACACTTCGGAGCCCCGAAGGGCGAGACGGTGTTGGACGAAGGACGGGAACGGCTGAGGGACAACCTTCGGGCGGCGGGCGTGGACGGGCGCTGCACGATTCAACCGGGCGACATGCGGGAGATGCCGCTGGAGGCGGGGACGTTCGACGCCATCGTGAGCGCGTATGCCATCGACCATCTGAACCGCGAGGGAATCGGCAAGGCGTTGAACGAAGCCAACCGGGTGTTGAAGCCGCGCGGCGAGTTTCTGCTGATGGTGATCGCCAAGGACTTCTGGCTGAACTTCACATTCGGTCCGATGCTGATGCACTCCCGCATGGTGGCGGCGGATTTCTGGGAGCGGAGTCTGCGCGGCGCCGGATTCGAAATCGTGGAGCGGGGAATGCGGCCGGCGACGAAATATATTCTGGCGCGTAAGCCATGACGGTCCCGGGAATGTAAACATGAATGGGGATGGGCAGAAAGAAGACGGTCACCGACGCGGAGTTGCTGGGCGCGGCGCGCGAGGTCTTCGTGGAAGAGGGATTCGGGGCTTCCACCAAAGAGATTGCCCGGCGGGCGGGCGTTTCCGAGGGCGTAATATATCAGCGATTCGCCACGAAGGATGAACTGTTCTTCGCCGCCATGATTCCGCCGGCGGTGGACTTGAGCCAGCTCTTTCAAAACTCGCGCCTGAAGGGGCGGAGGCTGGTGGAGAAACTCACGCTGGCGATGCTCGAATACAGCCGCGCGACGTTGCCCGTGCTGCTGCCGTTGATGCAGCATCCCAAGTTCCAATTCGAAGAGTTTGCCCGGCGCCATCCCGAGTCGCCGTTGTTCGTATTGCGGCGCGAATTGGGCCGGGTCCTGTCGCGGGAGCGGGTCGCGCGGAGGATCGGCTGCGACCCTCGGGGGGCGGCGCTGCTGATCTGGTCGACGGCGCAATCGGTGGCTTTTTTTGAGAGGCTGGGAGCCCACGACGGGAAGTTCGACCCGGAGGTGATCCGAATGACGGTGCAGTGTTTGTGGGAGGGGCTGAAGCCGAAGAGGGGTCCGACACGGAAGCGTGAACGTTGAATGAGGGGACCGGGCGGCTAGGGTTGTTCGCGCGGGGGCGAGACGCCGGGCGGAATCGAGATACCATGTGCTATGCCTCGCCACGCATTCGCCGCATTGATTGGGCTGGCAGTCCTGCCGGCATTGAGCGCGCAACCGCCGGGTAAGAGTGAACCGTCGTTCAAACAACCGTCGCTGGCTCCGGGCGTGGATTATGTAGTTCCGTCCGAGGCGAGCGTCAAAGCCACCATCGATCGCGTCCGCGACTATTTCCTCCGGGCAACGCCGTACCACATCATCGACACCACCACGGGGAAGGTGATTACCGACTTGTCAAAGCCGGTCCGATCGGCGGGGATCGACGAGCGGGAAAATCAGTTCAACGACTGGGATTACCCGATGGGCGTGGTGCTGGCGGCCATGCTGCTGGACACCGAGGCGACCGGCGACGCCAAATATCAGGACTACACCTTCAAGAATTTCGCCTTCATTTTCGACCACCTGGACTACTTCAAAAAACAGGCGGAACTGTTCGGGCCGCAGCCGCATGGGTACCCGCGGCTGCTCGCCTTCAAGGAATTGGACGATTGCGGCGCGATCGGCGCGGCGCTGATCGAGACGTATCACAAGAAGCCGGATCCGCGGTACCGCGCGGCGATCGACCGGATCGCCGAACACATTGCGCACAAGCAATTGCGGTTGGCCGATGGCACGCTGGCCCGGCCGCGGCCGCAACCGGTCTCGCTGTGGATCGACGATATCTATATGTCGGCGCCGTTCCTGGCACAAATGGGCAAGCTGACCGGCGACCGGAAGTATTTCGACGATGCCGCGCAGCAGGTGATGGGGATGTCGGAGAGGCTGCAGGACAAGACCACCGGGCTGTTCGATCATTCGTGGTTCGAGAGCAACCCGTACGACGTGAAGTTTTATTGGGGCCGCGGCTGCGGATGGGCGATGATGGCCGCGGCGGAACTGCTGAGCGTGCTGCCCGAGGACCACAAGGACAGGCCGCGGGTGCTGGAGATTTTCCGCCGCGCGGCGCAGGGCGTGGCGGGTGTGCAAAGCTCGACGGGGATGTGGCGCCAGTTGCTGAATCGCGAGGACAGTTACCTGGAGACGTCGGCTACGGCGATGTTTACCTTTGCGATTGCGCGCGGGGTGAACCGCGGCTGGCTGTCGCCGGTGTATGGGCCGGTGGCGCAGGCGGGGTGGCAGGCTCTGGCGACGCGGGTTCGCGCCGACGGGAAGATTGAAGGCATCTGTGTGAGCACCACGGCGGCCTATGACGCGGTGTACTACTACAATCGGCCAACGGATTTGGGAGCGATGCAGGGATATGGTCCGGTGCTGATGGCCGGCGCGGAGATGATTTCCATGCTGCGCGGATTCGATATCGACAGGAATCTGAATACGTTCCACTACCGGAAAAAGAACTGAAGGACGGCGGCCGGAAACTAGACGCAGCCGGCCCGGTCCAGGTGGTGGCACTCCAACGGGTTCAGCACCAGCACTACGCGGCCGTCGCCCATAATGGCCGCGCCCTGGAATTCCCGGCATTCCGCCAGTCCGCCGGTGAGAGGTTTCACGATCACCTCCACTTCGTTCACGAACCGGTCCACCATCAAACCGTAGCGGACCGTTCCAGCCTCGACGACGGCGACGGAAAGTTCCGCCGACTCCTTGTGGCGCAATCCGAACAACTCCGCCAGGGAGAATACGGAATAGACATCACCGCGGATGCGGACCATCCGCGACCCGCGGTATCGATGCATTTCCTCCACCGGGATCTTGACCATGTCCCGAATGCAACCGAGGGGAAGGACGTACTGTTCGGAGCCGGCTTCGAGGAGGATGCCCTTGGAGATCATGAGGCTGGTGGGCAGTTTGACGGAAAATGTCGTGCCGCCGCCGCGCCGGGATTGGATATCGATGACGCCTTGCAGGGTGCGGATGTTGTTGCGGACCACATCCATGCCGACGCCGCGGCCCGAGACATCGGTGACCTTCCGCGCGGTGGTCAGCCCCGGCAGAAAGACCAACTGAAAAGCGGCCATCTCGCTCATGGCGGCCGCGGCCTCGAGAGTGAGCATCCCCCTCTCGACGGCTTTTCGCTTGAGCGCCTCCGCATCCAGCCCGCGGCCGTCGTCAACCACTTCGATGACTACCGCGCCGGCCTGGTTGACGGCTCGCATGGTCACCAGCCCGGTGGGGCTCTTCCCTTGAGCGGTTCGCTCGCCGGGCGCTTCCAGGCCATGATCGACGGCATTGCGGACCAGATGCACCAACGGGTCGCCGATTTGTTCCAGGATGGTCTTATCGAGTTCGATACTTTCTCCTTCCACGGCGAACTGGACCTCCTTGCCAAGATTACGGGCCAAGTCTCTCACCAGGCGCGGGAATCTCTGGAAGACGGTCTTAACCGGCATCATGCGGATGGACATCACGCTGGCCTGCAGCTCTTCGGCGATATGGGAAATGCCGGCTCCGGCTTCCTTGAGCTCCTTGGCCAGGACGCCCGCGTCGGCGCCGTTGGCGAGCTTCTCAACCAGCACGGGGAAGGCGCCGCGAGCCACCAGAAGCTCGCCGACCACTCTCATCAAGCGGTCCAATTTCTCCTGATCGATGCGGATGGTGGATGGAGATGCGGGAGCGGCGTGGGCAACGGCCGCGATGGTGGCTGGGGCCTCCGGGGCTTCGCTCGCCGGCATGGCGCTTTCCCGCTTCACGGATTCCACGGCGGAGCACGTGGCTTGGAAGGCTCCGCTCAGTGTCGCGCGGTCCTCGTGAACGATGGCGCCGTCCGCCTGCATGGCCCGATCCAGAATCCTCAATTGCAGAGCGACGGGCTCCTCCAGATCGGGGCGCTTCTGATAGGAAGCCGCCGCTGCCATGGTTTTCAGGCCGCGCAGGTACGTTTGGAGAACGGATTTCGCCGGAGCGGCGCCGTTCTCATGGTCTCCAGCGATGCTTGCGAGACAGCTCCCAATGATTTCCACGCACTGCGATGCGGTGTCCAGGAACGCGGAGGTCCGTTCGTCCGGCGGGGCTGGCGGGGTAACGGAGTTACTTTGCAGTTGCAGCCGCTCGAGGAGACCGGCCGGAAGGGAAGCCGACGGAGCCTGGCGGACCAGATTTTCGAGTAAGCCCCGCATGGCGTCGCGCGTATCCAGCACCGTCTGGACGGTTGCCTGTTCGAGCGGCCGTGAGAGGCCCCGATAGGGTTCAAGGAGCGATTCGAGCGCATGAGCGATCCGCATCAACCGCGGCAGCGGATGATTTGCGGCGAGCGTCGAGCTGTTCACCTGCCCGAGCAGCAGGCCGGTGTTGCCTTTGATGCTGTGTACGCTCCGGAAGAGCGCGTCGAGGCTCTCCCGCGATGCCGGGTCCCGCTCCAGCGAGAGGGCGTGATTTTCGATAGAAGCGAGATGCTCCTCGCATTCCAGGACGAACAGCTCGAGCGACTCGGCCGGGATGGCGCCCAGCAACGCGACCGCGGAAGCCTGATCGTCCAGGATTCGGACGCCGATTTGGCAGTCGTCCTCCACGAAGACAAACACGTCTCTGATGGCGGCTTCCCCGCGGTCCGTCACCAGCAGAATTTCCCACCAAAGATAACAGCACTCGGGGTCAAGGGAAGAAAACACGGGGACGTTACCGGTCCGGGCGGTGATGTGAGCCGGGCCCAAACCCCTCAACTCGTCGAGCAGCGTAACCGGGTCGGTTCCGGAACAGAACAGCTCGCGGTTCGGACGGAAAAGAATCTCGTAGGCTGTCTGGCGCTGGGAATCCGGTTTCGGCGGAAGGGCCTCCGCCGGCGCGGCGACAGTGGGCAGAAGACGAGCCAGCGCTTGGGCGACGGCGAGTTCGCCCGCCGCTTCTTCCCCTTCGGGTTCCTCGTCCAGAATGGCGCGGATGACATCGCACGCTTTGAGGCCGCAATCGATGAGGTCTGAAGTGACCGCCAGACGGCCTTCGCGGGCCAAATCGAAAGCCTCTTCGACCCGGTGGGAGAACTTGGCGAGGTGCGCGAAGCCCGCTGTTGCCCCCGAGCCTTTGATGGTGTGGATGGCGCGGAATACCCGATGCAGGAGATCGGAATCCCCGGTTTCCACTTCCAGCGCCAGCAGCGCTGTATCCAGTTCCGCCAGCAGGTCCAGCGCCTCGGCCCTGAATGCGGCCCTCATTCGTTCCATTATGTCGGCTGACATATCGGGCTCTCTCCGTGGCGCCGCAATCAGCGCATCACTTTATTGACGACCGCCACCAGTTGGTCCGGTTGGAACGGCTTTACGATCCAGCCGGTTGCCCCGGCCGCCTTGCCTTGCTGCTTCTTTTCCGGGTGCGATTCGGTGGTCAGCAGCACAATGGGAACGAACTTGTATTCGGGGATTGCCCGCAGTTGGCGGGTGAGTTCGATGCCGTCCATATTCGGCATATTCAGGTCCGCCAGGAACAAATGGATTTCACGGCCTTGGAGGTTGGACAGCGCGTCGACGCCATCGACCGCCTGGACCACCTCGAAGCCGGCGCGTTCGAGCGTAAACTTCACCATTTGCCGCATGCTGGTCGAGTCGTCGACTGTCATAATTGTCTTCACACCCCCTCCCGTGCTCTGCCGAGCAGCTCGCGCCGGAGTCCGGAACGGTCCACGGCGGCGTGGAATTCCCCGGAGGGTTGGGTGAACGAGAGTACCGGCACGGTCTTCAGCAGCGAACAGAGCAACTGAAGGATGCTGGTATCGACGTCGCGCAGACGCGCGGTATCGACTGCAACCGAAACGCAGCCATCCAAAGCCCCGGCGATGGTGGCGGCCAGGTCCCCGGCGTGGCGGATGGTCACCACTCCTTCGAGCTCCAAGGTGAGAGTGCCCTCCGCTTTATGAACGGCAAACGGCATCGGCTGCGCACTCCCTCACGCCGCGTCTCCATCGGCAGGCAGCATCATGCGGAGGTTCTCCACCATCCGTTCAGGCGAACATGGTTTTACCAGATAGAGATTCGCCCCGGCCTGGAAGCCCTTCTGTTTGTCCCTGCCTTCGCTTTCCGTGGTGACGATCACGATCGGCAGATCCTGGTACTTCGGCTCGGCGCGCGCGCGCCGGATAAACTCATACCCGTCCATGTGCGCCATATTGACGTCCGTCAGGATCAGATCGCAGGCATGGGCGTACAGCTTCTCCAGTCCATCGCTCCCGTCCACCGCGGTGACTACGTCGAAGCCCGCCTGTTGGAGAATATAGGCGTGGTAGTTCCTGACGAATTCGGAATCATCCACGATGAGAACGGTCTTTTTCATGAGGCAGATTTACTCCTTGACATAGACGAGGTGAGGACCAAGGCGGCGCAGTTTAAATGCCGTCGAGATCCTTCCGACCGATTCCGAGTGCCCCAGGAAAACATAGCCGCCGGGGTTCAGAGCGTTATAGAAATGATCCACCACCATTTTCCGGGACCGGTCGTCGAAGTAAATGAGAACGTTGCGGCAGAAAACGAAGTCGAAATTCTTCATGGCGCGCATGGCGGTGCGGTCGTGGAGGTTGAGGTGCTCCAGCCGGACCAGGGACGATGTGCCGGGACGCACAGTGTAGGAGTCGCCGTTGGCGATAAAGTGGCGCGACAGATACTCCGGCGGGACCTCGCCCACGGACCGCGCGCCGTAGCGGGCTCTGGCCGCCTGGTTCAGAACATTCTGATCGATGTCTGTGGCGACGATCTCGCAGTTCCAGAACTGCGACTGAGGAAAAACCTCCCGCAGGATGATCGCGAGAGTATAGGCTTCTTCTCCGGAAGCGCAACCCGCCGACCAGATCCGGAGGGTGTGCTCGCCGCGGGCTTCCTTGGCCGAGAGAACTTCGGGCAGGCAGTGATCGGCGAAAGCCGCCAGTTGCTCATACTCGCGGAACATGTAGGTTTCGTTGGTGGTAATCAGGTTCGCCAACGCCTGCATTTCCAGCCCATCCGCGTCGGCATAGCAAAGCATGAAGAGGTACTTTTGCGGGTCGTCGAACCCCAATTTTTCCATGCGCTTCTCGACGCGTTTCTGCAGGAAGTAACTCTTGTTTGCCTCAAACTGAAGGCCCAACTGCGAATAGATCTTGTTGGTCAGCTTTTCGAACTGTTCGGAGGATAATTCAACCACGGCGGTTCTCCCGCCTCTCCACCGTGTCTACGTCCGCCGACCGCCAGCCGGCCAGGAATGCGGCCACTCCGTCGTGCTGCGCGAGCCCCTCCAGTAAGCCAAGGGCCTGGCGCCGAAGAATGGGGGAGTTGCCGTTCCGGACGATATTTTCGAGCGGTTCCACCAGGGATTCCGGCAGGGGAGCCGATGGATAACGCCGCCTGAGCATAGTGATGGCGTCCAGGATGGAGGGCTGAAGGTGGGCGCCGCGGGAGTGCAACATCGCGGCGGTCTCCCCGATGGCGCTCTGGCCGCCGTGGGCGCCGAGTACTTTGAGATAAGAGGGTATGAGAAAGTCCGCGACGGGGCCTGCCGCACCCGCGCGCGATTGAATTACTTCCAAAGAGTGGGCGTTTCCGATGCGCGCCAGGGTTTCCAGACAGGCTCCGGCCAGCATCGGATGGCCTTCGCCGGCCAACTCCTCGACGCGTTCGCGAAACTCCGTCTTACCGGCGTTGCCCAGACTTTCGACCGCCGTGATTACGACGTTCACGTCGCCGTCCGCGAGTGCGCGGCCATAGATCCCGGAAGCGCCCGGGCCGTCGACCGAGGCGAGCACGTCGAGCATCAATTTGCGCCCGTCGGCATCCGCCATGGGAAACGCCCGGCTTAGGAAGGAAATCGCCCCGGGGCCACGGTGGCGCAGCAACTCCACCGCCTGGTTGCGCAGGAAGGAATCCTCGCTGGATAAGAGCCGGATGGCTCCCTGGATGACCGAGTCGTCTGCAATGCTCTGCAAAGCGGCGAAGATGGCTTCGCGGACGGCGCGCGACGATTCCGCGGGAAGCCGTTGGAGAAGCGGCGGAACGCCCTCCGGGCAATTCGCGTACCCGATGTCCTCGGCCGCGTAGATGCGCTCGGCTTCGTCGGCGCTATCCAGTCTCCTGACGTGTTCATCGAGTTCGATCATCGATATCAACCCACCCTTACCAGAGCTTTTAGAACCTCTCCGGCGATTTCATAACTGGGGACGACCACTTCGGCGCCGCCGCGTTCGACGGCCTCCCTCGGCATTCCGTAGACCACGGCCGTTTCCGCGCTTTCCGCGATGGTCTGGCCGCCGGCCTGACGGATGGCCACCATCTGCGAGGCCCCGTCGTCGCCAATTCCAGTCATGAGGACGCCGACGGTCCTGCCGCCGTACGCTCGCAATACGGCTTCCATCATCACGTTCACGCAAGGGATGAATAGCGTTTCCGGGACGGCCGGCGTCCGGATGACCACCTGACCGCTGGATTTGCGATAAGGGCACAGGTGCAATCCTCCCGGCGCCACGTAGCAGACTCCCGGTTCCACCACCGTTCCCGCGCGGGCTTCCACGACTCTGAGCGCGCAGTTCTCGTCCAGGCGCTTGGCAAATGCCGCCAGGAACGAGGCTGGCATGTGCTGCACCAGAAAGACGCTGGCCCGCAGATCCTTTGGCAAGAGCGGTAGAACGTTCAGCAACGTGGCGGGTCCACCCGTGGAAATACCCATGGCCACGGCCACCGGACCGGATGGCTCGGTTTGAACGGTCACGGCCGGACGCTGCCGCGAGGCGGTGCGTTGTCCCCGGCCGCGGCGCACGCGGTCGAGGACTCCAGCCGAGGCCGCCGCTTTCACTTTCGATACCAGGTCGGCAGCCACCTCGCCCATCTGCGACGAGACCGTGCCATCGGGTTTGGCGACGAAATCGAACGCCCCGAGCTCCAGGCATTCGAACGTGGTGACTGCCCCGCGCTGCGTGAGGGAGGAAACCATCACCACCGGGCAGATCTTCTCGCCCAGGATGATTTGCAAGGCGGAGATGCCGTCGAGTTTGGGCATGTTGATGTCCATGGTCACGACATCGGGCTTCAGTTCCCGCGCCTTGGCCACGGCATCGTCGCCATCGCGGGCCATGCCTGCCAGTTCCAAGCCGGGCTCCGACTCGACGATCCGCTTCAAGGTCTGGCGCATTAAGGCGGAGTCGTCGGCCACCAACACTCGAATTCTTTTCATTGGATTGTGGAGGGCCGGACTCCGAAAGGGAGTCCGGCCTGTCCCTGTAGCTACTGTGCCGGTACTTCGGCGAGTTGGGACCGTTCGTCCTTCGAGAGGATCTTTTCGACGTCCAGCAAAACCACCATGCGTTTGCCGCTATCGATCTTCCCAATGCCCGAAATGAACCGCTGGTCGACGCCGGCGTGAATCGCTTCGGGCGGCGGCGCGATGTCCTTCTTCGAGAGGCTCAGCACCTCGCGCACCGAATCCACCACCAGCCCGGTCTTCACCCCGCCCAATTCCACGATGATGATGCGCGTCCGGTCGTCGGCGGCTTTGACTTCCAGATCGAACCGCTTGCGGGTATCGAGGACCGGAATCACCTCGCCGCGAAGATTGGTGACTCCCTCGACGAAACTGGCCGCCTTCGGCACTTTCGTGATCTTAGAGAGCCGGTCGATCTCCTGGATCTGCGAGATGGGGACGCCATACTCCTCGCCGCCCAGCATGAAGGTAACCAGTTGCAGTTCGCTCCGTTCCTGGCCTGAATCGGCGCGCTGTTGCTTGGCTGCCGATTGCGCGGCATGGGCTCCTTCGGCGGAGTTTCCCTGGATTTCGCCCAATTTCCGATCGCGCATCAGGTTGGCGACGTCCAGCAGCATGATGAGACGGCTGCCGTCATCCAATTTGGCGATACCGGATAGCTCAAGGCCGCCGGAAGTGATTTGAGGCGGCGGGTCCATGAGCTTCTTCGAAATATTGAGGACTTCATTCACGTGATCGACGACCAGGCCCAGAATGGAGCCTCCCGCATCGACAACAATGATGCGTTGGTCCTCCTGAATGCTGGCCGAGACCTGCCTCTCGAAATGGTGCAGGGCCTCGATTACGCCGGCCGCGGTCGCCGCCACTTCGATCGCGGCCGCCCGGTTCTGCAACTGTTTGACGGCCTTTTCATTGAAGCCACGAATTTTGGAGAGGGCTTCCATGAGAATCTGGCTCGAACTGGTGGCATTACTGACCCAAGCCCGCAACCTCTCGGCGGCGGCAAGATCGGCGCGCGCATGCTCGTTTGAGGCGATGGAGACCCTCCATTGCTCCAGCCATCGCTCATAGTCCTGGCGAACTTCCCGGCAAGCACCGGCGAACTCCTCCGCCATGGAACGCTGTTGAAGGAGCCGGCGCAGATCGACGATGGGGAGGATCTGCCCGCGAACGGTCAATACGCCGAGCACGTACTCGGGCACATCCGGCACCTGCTTGGGAGTTTCCACCCGCAGGATTTCCCGGACTCGCTCCATGGGAAAGGCGAACTCTTCCCTGGCGATCCGGAAGGTGACCATCTGCAGGATGTCGTCGCGGATATCCGCGGCCGCCGACGTTCGATCGCGTTCCATGCGGGTCTCGCCTTCGTGAACGGCGGTGAGTTCGCCCTGGCGGCGGCCGACTCCGATCTGGCAGACCTGTCCGGCATTGAGAGCCATGATGATGCGCTGGCCTTTATCCAGTTTCACCACGCCCTCGAGGTAGTCGGAGGTGGCGCCGCGGATGGCGGGCGGCGGAGGTTCAATGTCGCTGCGCAGAACGCGGGTCACCTGCTTCACCCGGTCCACGCGAAGTCCGGTCTTCACGCCGCCGATATCGACTACCAAGACCCTGGTACGGTCGGTTTCCTCGACGCGATCCATGCCGAAACGCGTGCGCATGTCGATGATGGGAAGGACTACGCCTCTCAGGTTGGCGATGCCGTCCACGAAGGGCGGAGTGCGCGGGACTTTGGCCATCTTCGGCAAGCGAATGATTTCCTGTACCGACATAATGTCGAAACCGAACTCTTCATCCTTCAACAGGAACGTGACGAGTTGGGTTTCCTCCTTCAGGCCGGAGGTTGTGGGTTGAGTGTCTGTCTGCATCGGGTTGTCCCTCTTCTGTGTGGAACGAGTCTCCTACCCGTTCTGCAGTTCATCGGCCTGCGAAGCGATGTCTTCGACCGCCTGGGCAATCTCCTGCGCGGCCTTAAGCCCCTGCTCGGCCGCGCCGGCCGCTTCGGTGGTCGCCCGGCCGGTCTCTTCCGCGGCGGAAGCGATCTGCTGGGTTGCCTTGCCTGCCTGGTCAAGCGCCACGACGGATTCCAGGCAACCCTTGGAGACATCCCTGATGCTGGAGACGACGATGTCGCAGTCCCTGGCGATCCGATCGAGGTTGGTGGTCGAGACTTTGGCCCGCTCCACCTCTTCGCGGGCCTTGGTCCCAGCCAGTTGAATATCGCCGCCCACCTTATTTATCTGGGTCTGGACATTCTTGACCAGGTCCTTGATGCGGTCGGCGTTCTCGCTGCTCTCGTTCGCCAGGGAACGGATGTCTCCGGCCACCACCGAGAAGCCCCGGCCGTATTCCCCGGCGCGGGCAGCTTCCACGTTGCCGTTGACGGCCAGCATCTTGGTCTGCACGGTCACCATGACGATGGCGTCGACGATCTTGTCGATGCGGCGGGTGCGCTCCTCGAGTTCCAGGACGTTCCTGGCCGATTCCATGGATGCATCGGCGGCCTGCCCGATATTGGCGATTAGCTGGTCTACGTTTGCCTTGTTGGCGGCCAGCATTTGCTGAATCGCCAAGGCTTTTTCAGCGCCGTCGTCCGCCCGCTTTCCCATCACCTTGGCTGCCTGCAAGAGTTGGACTCCCGCGGTGTTGGAGGACTCGGCCGATTTGGCCTGGGCGCTGGCAGCCTTGTTGATCTGCTCAATGGCCGTCGAGATCTGCGATGACGAGGTCTTCACTTCCTCGGCATTCTGCGAAAGCTCCTCGGCGGTGGCCGCCAATTCCTCGGCGGACTTTTGAGCGTTGGTGGAGGTCTTCAAAGACTCCGCCATTTCGGCCAGAGACCGTGCCGCGTCGCTCATTTCGGCATACGCCTTGGATTGCTCCTGGACGGATTTCTGCGCCTCCTGGCAGGCCGAAGTGGCTTCTTCGGAAGCGGCCGCGATTTCTTCGGACCCCTTCAAGTAGCCCTTCGCCCCCGCCAGCGATTCCTGAGCGTTCTTTCCGATTTCGATGCAGGCCTGCTGGATGGTCTCAAAGTCCACGACGATCTTGGCCAGGTCCGCGGTCACTACCTTGGCCTTCTCCGCTTCCTCGCGGCCTTTCTTGCCGGCCGTCTCGGTGTCGACGGCCACCACTTTGACCTGATTCTGAATCTCGTTGACCACTTCCTGAATGCCACGGGCGCTCTTTTCGCTCATTTCCGCCAGGTTGCGGACCTCGTCGGCGACCACTGCGAATCCCTTGCCATGCTCGCCGGCGCGGGCGGCTTCGATAGCGGCGTTCAGGGCCAGCAGGTTGGTTTGGTCGGCGATGCGCGCCACGGCGTGGACGATCTTGCCGATCTCTTCGGATTGCCGTTCCAATTCGGCGACCATTTTGGCGGATTCGAGGTTGGCGTCGGCGGAATCCCGGACGCCTTTGATGAGGGTCTCGATATCGACGCTGGTCGATTTGGCGACCAACTGCAATTCGTTGACCTTTGACAGCGAAGCCGCAGCCCGGGCGTTGGCCAGGTCGGAAGCCTTCTCAATCTGGTTGATGGCGGCGCGCGACTCTTCCGCGGCGGTGGATGCCTGTTCGGCGCCCGCGGCGACGGTATGCATGGTCTTTTCGAGTTCCACGACGGCGCTATTCGCCTCGGCGATGGCGCTGGCCACCTCATCGGTGGCGGTAGAGAGCTTTTCGGCCACCGCCTGGGCTCTGGCGAGCGTGCGGGCTCTGGCCTTTTCCTCGGCCATCTTCTTAACCGCCAGATGGCCTTGTCCGGCATCCGCTTCGGCATGCCCGTTGGTCTTCGCCTGCGGCGGAACGGCTGCACTCCGCTGCGGCGCCAGGCGGTTGGTGGACAGGCGTCCACCTGGCGCGCCGGAACCGTTCGATTTGGTAATCGTTTCCGTATTCATTCAGACGTCTCCTGCTATCAGTTGGGGTTTTAACAGTACGTAGTCCATCGATCCCCGGCGGCGTCTCACCTAAATTTAAGTTCCGAGACAACTTAACCGGTCCCAACTGGCTGGCGCCTTTCACCTATTTTTGCAAGCGCCAACTCATAAATACATCTGTTCACCCGATGAGACTATTGAGATGAAGAGGGAATTTACGTTGGGACAAAAGATGCTGGCGTGCTTCGGTTCGCTGGCGTTTGTGGGCCTCATTGCGGCGGCCGCGCTGCTGGCGGTCACGAACAATCTGGCTGGAGAGATGGAACGGGCGTTGGAGGGGCCGGCGAAGAGACTGGAACTTCTCAACGAGCTGATCATGTGCGTGGATATGGAACGGATATCCGGCCGCAATACGATTGTGTACGGAGTTATGAATCAGCCGGAGATCGTCGAGCAGGAGATAGCCAAATTCGAAAATGCGGCCAGACAGGTCAGGGAAGTTTCGGAGAGGCTGCGCGGACTCCTCGATACCCCGGTCGACAGCGAGAACCTGCAGCAAATGATGACGGCCATGGAAGAGTGGTCGGGGGTCACCAGGGGGACGTTCGACCTGTGCCGTCACGGTAAGGGAAAGGAGGCTTCCGACATCGTGCAGAGGGACGGGCGCTCCATCGCCGCGCTCATCGAACAACGGAAGGCGGACTTAGTTTCGACTCAGCGCGCCGCGCTGCGGAGCGCGGTTGTCGCAGCCGAAGTGGCCCGCGGGCGAGGCCATTGGTTGAGCCTGATCTGTATCGTGCTGGTGGCGATGGTGGGCCTTTTCGTCTGGGCCGTCATCCGAAAAGTGAACGTCGGGCTGCGGCGCGCGGTGGGCGAGCTGTCCACGGGGGCGCAGGAAATGTCCACCGCCGCCGCCCAGATTTCCACGTCCAGCCAGTCTCTGGCGCGCATCGCGTCGGAGCAGGCGGCATCGGTTGAAGAGACGGCCTCATCGGCCGAAGAGATGAGCTCCATCTCGCGCCAGAGCTCGGACCAAGTCGCGGCGGCGGCGGCGGTGGTCGGCGCGGTGGACCGGCATGTTCAGGACGGGAATCGCTCTCTGGCGACGATGATGAGCGCCATGGAGGAGATCGGCGCCTCGAGCCAGAAAATCTCCGGCATCATCCGGGTGATCGATGAGATCGCGTTCCAGACCAATATTCTGGCGCTGAATGCGGCCATCGAAGCAGCCCGAGCCGGGGAATCGGGTCTGGGTTTTGCCGTGGTTGCCGACGAGGTTCGGACGCTGGCGCAGCGCTCCGCGCAGGCCGCGCGGGACACGGGCGACCTGGTGGCGGACTCCCTGGCGAAATCCAAAAGCGGGCGTGCCTGCGTGGAGCAAGTGACGGCCGTGTTCCAGGAGATCAGCGCGAGCACCATCCAGCTAAAAGCCTTGACCGACGAAGTGCGGACCGGAAGTGAAGAACAGGTACGCGGTATTTCTCAGATCTCGGGCGCCGTCTCGAAGATGGATGAGGCTCTGCAATCCACTTCGGCCAACGCGGAGGAGAGTGCGGCGGTGAGCGAGGAGATGTCGGCCCAGACAGAATCCGTGAAGCACATCGCCGTGCGTTTGGCGCACCTTGTGGGCTCCGGCGCGGAACGGTAGCGGCGCCAGGACAATCCCCGGCGCTTGCAGTCCCGCCTGTAATCATGGATAGGTGCGTTCTCCACCAGAAGCGCCGATATTGTTCTTAAAAAGTAATTTGAGAGTTTCGGCCCGATCACGCTACAATAGGAGTCAACAATATTAATCGAACCTGGTGGGGTTCGCTCCTGCCTCCGTTGACAATCGATTTCTTCGTTGAAGTCACCCAAAAAAGGAGTCGTGTCACTATGGACGAAATTACGTACAAAGATCATGTGTCCGCCCTGCTAGTGGGCGAGTACGAAAGCGACCGGGGCTTGGTGCGCGACGTCTTCCGCAAGTGCGGATGGCGGCTGTTCGAGGAGCGCAATGGGCTTCGGGCGATGGGTTGGCTGAAACGAAATCCCGTGCAGGTGGTGATTTCGGAGAATCCGGGGGCGGGCGCCGGATGGCAGCGATTGCTGGACGATTTGCGGGGGTTGCCCGAGCCGCCGCAACTGGTGGTGACCTCGCGCATGGCCGACGATTACCTGTGGGCCGAAGTCCTCAACCGGGGCGGATACGACGTCCTGCCGCAGCCGCTCGACCGCGACGAAGTGGAACGGGTTCTGGCCGCGGCCGGACGCCACTACTCCGCGGCGCGAGGTGGGCTGTTGCGGACGTCCTCCGCAGGTACGGCGGCATAGCGCCACCGCGCGGGGCTGTAACACCCATCACTGTATTCCGCTACCTGAATTTCGTCGATTTTTGGAATTCTACCGTCTTTACGTTCCTCATTTGCACCCCAATTGGCCACCACCTGAAGAGGGGTATCTGCTTCCTTTTTGGCCGTTCCTTGTAACTCCAAGACCCACCATATAGATAAAAATCTTGACGTCACACTAGATATTGGGGCAAGATTACGGAGGCACAAATTTAGAAAACATCTCCCCGGAGGGATCCAATCATGGCACATCCCGCAATTGGCCTGGGTGCGAAAATGGAAACAGTGGACACCAAAACGACAACGCAAAGCAAGACGGGAGTCGTATTCCCGCGCTATTTTACCGCCCGTTTGGAATCGGGCAAGACGCCGTACGACGACGTGCAGTGGGAGACCCGCACGGCTTCGATCGGCAACGACAAAGGCAGTGTGATCTTCGAGCAGCGTGACATCGAAGTTCCGGTGGACTGGTCGCAGACTGCCACCAATATTGTGGCCAGCAAGTACTTCCACGGCAAGCTGGGATCCCCGGATCGGGAAACGAGCGTGGCCCAACTGGTGGAGCGGGTGGTGGACACCATCACGGGATGGGGCAAGAAGGATGGCTATTTCCGGACGGCGGAAGACGGCGAATCGTTCCGGTTTGAGCTGGCGCACCTGATGCTGACGCAGAAGGCGTGCTTCAACTCGCCGGTTTGGTTCAACGTGGGCGTGAAGGAAGCGCGTGGCTACGGCTGGATCTACGACCAGGAAGAGGGCAAGGTGGCGAAGTTGGAACGGGGGGTGGCGCGGCCGCAATGCTCCGCGTGCTTCATTGTCTCCGTGCGGGATTCGCTGGAATCGATTCTGGACCTGGCGAAGACCGAAGGCATGTTGTTCAAGTGGGGCTCGGGGACGGGGTCGAACCTGTCGCCGCTGCGGGAAGAAGACGCCATCCTGTCGGGCGGTGGGCGGGCTTCCGGTCCGCTATCGTTCATGAAAGGCTTCGACGCCTTCGCGGGAGTGATCAAATCCGGCGGCAAAACGCGCCGCGCCGCCAAGATGGTGATTCTGAATGTAGACCATCCCGATATCCAGCCGTTCATCTGGTGCAAGGCCAAGGAAGAGAAAAAAGCCTACACCCTGGTGGAGGCCGGATACGACGCTTCGCTCGACGGCGAAGCCTACAGCTCCATCTTCTTTCAGAATGCCAACAACAGCGTGCGCGCGACCGACGACTTCATGGACGCGGCCATCGCGGATGGCGACTGGTGGACCCGGTCGGTGGCCACCGGTCAACCGGTACAGCGGCACAAGGCGAAGCAATTGCTGCGCGAGATCGCGGAAGCCACGCACCAGTGCGGCGACCCGGGCATGCAGTTCGACACCACGGTGAACCGCTGGCATCCGTGCAAGAACACCGCGCGGATCAACGCGTCGAACCCGTGCTCGGAATATATGTTCCTGGACGATTCGGCCTGCAACCTGTCGTCGCTGAACCTGATGAAATTCGTGGGACCGGACGGGCAGTTCGACGTGGAGGCTTTCCGGCACGCGGTGGATACGATGATCATGGCGCAGGAGATCATCGTGGACAATGCCAGCTATCCGACCGAGAAGATCGGAGAGAACTCGCACAACTTCCGTCCGCTGGGTTTGGGATTCGCCAACCTGGGCGCGCTGCTGATGTCGATGGGCATTCCCTACGACAGCGACCAGGGACGAGACTTCGCCGGGGCGATTACCGCGGTAATGTGCGGCCAGGCGTACCTGACCAGTTCGCGAATTTCCGAAGCGACCGGTCCGTTCGCGGGGTACGCGGTGAACGAGCAGCCGTTCCTGGAAGTGATTCGCATGCATCGCGATTCGGTGAGCCGCATCAACAAGAACAACATTCCGGCGGCTCTTTCCCAGGGAGCCCAGCAGTGCTGGGACGACGCCTACGAATCCGGCCGGCGCTCCGGATATCGCAACGGGCAGGTGACCGTGATCGCGCCCACCGGGACGATCGGATTCATGATGGATTGCGACACCACGGGCATCGAACCGGATCTGGCGCTGATCAAGTACAAGAAGTTGGTGGGCGGCGGGGTAATCAAGATCGTCAACAACACCGTGCCGGCCGCGCTCATCAAGCTGGGCTATACGCCGGACCAGGTGGAGCAGATCGTGAGCCACATCGATTCCACGGGGACGATCGAGGGCGCGCCCAATCTGAAGCCGGAACACCTGGCGGTGTTCGACTGCAGTTTCCGGCCGCAGAACGGGGTGCGGTCGATTCACTATATGGGGCACGTGCGCATGATGGCGGCGGTGCAGCCATTTATATCGGGCGCGATTTCGAAGACCATCAACATGCCGGAAGAATCCACGGTGGAAGACGTGATGACGGCGTACACCGAAAGCTGGAAGCTGGGGTTGAAGGCGGTGGCCGTCTACCGGGACAATTCCAAGCAGGTGCAGCCGCTCAGTTCGGGGTCGGGGAAGAGCGAAAAGAAGGCGGCGGCCCCGGCAACGGTGGCGGGGCAAACGGTGGAGAAGGTGGTGTACCGGCCGGTGCGCCGCAAGCTGCCGGATGAGCGGCGGTCCATCACGCACAAGTTTTCGATCGGCGGCCACGAAGGGTATATCACGGTCGGCATGTACGATGACGGAGCTCCGGGCGAGATCTTCATCACCATGGCGAAGGAAGGCTCCACCATCAGCGGGCTGGTGGATGCGTTCGCCACGGCCGTGAGCTTCAACTTGCAATACGGAGTGCCCATCAAGTTTCTGGTGGACAAGTTCGCGCACGTGCGGTTCGAGCCCAGCGGTTGGACGGGCAACCCGCAGATTCCGTATGCGAAATCCATCATGGATTATATTTTCCGGTGGCTCGGGGCGAAGTTCCTGGGTCCGGAATACGGTGTGACGGAAGCGGGAGAGACCCCCAACCTGCGGCCGACGGAAGCCGATCCGCAGCAGCAGTTGCCGTTTTCAGCGGCGGTGACGGACGCGCCGTTATGCTCGGAGTGCGGCTCCATCATGACGCGTAATGGAAGCTGCTACAAGTGCGGCAATTGCGGAGGCACGAGCGGCTGCAGTTAGCTGTTTTCCGAATTCAAGTTCCCAATGGGAGAATCGCAACTCCCGACCTCTATTATGGGGTCGGGAGTTTTTTTATTGGGGTGATCGAGAGATGGGCCGAGAAATCCTGGATGAGCCGCCCAAGGGAGGAGAGGAAGCCCCGGACTTCGGCCCACGGGATGTCGGCTTGGGCGAGGCCGCGCCTGTGCCACAAGCGGCGGCCGCCGTTTGCAACCAGCTTAGCGGGCCGGCCTTCCGCAAATGGCCGGCAGGCAGGTGAACCGCCCCACAAAGACTACTCACTAAGACGTCGCGAGCAGCGGGTTAGGTAACATTGGGCGTAGCCACATACACAGTGTGGCGAGCCGGGCCACAGGATGAGTAACTCAAACCTACATTCTATACGGCTCTTCGTTTGGACACGGAGTTGCAACATACTTCGACCAGGCATGCTGCTTTTCTAGCACGCATGAACCAAAGGAGTCGCAAAAGTGCCCAATCCAAAGAACGACCCAGACGTTCATTTACAGCGACTGGCCGCGCCGCAGAACCTCGATCTGCCGTGGTATCGCTCGCTATACCGCAACCTCCGGGAGCTGATCCATCCTCCCAGACTTCCACCGCTGGAGCTTACCTCACAACCAGTCGAGGTCAAGGATATCTGGGGTCTGTACGGCCGCCAGAAGAAGTCCTTCCTAATGTCGACTGCATTTCAGGCCGTCGTGGCCGGCTTAGTGGTGCTGGTTGGATTATCCGACAGCAACGTGCCGGGTAAGGTGAAAGATATCATTCGGCGCGTCTATCTCGACCCGCCGCCGGCGGAGCTACCCCGGATTCCTCCTTCCGATAAGACTGGCGGAGGCGGGGGCGGCGACGGTTCCATACTTCCGCCCAGCCGTGGCAGGTTAGCCCCGGCGAAGCCTCGGGAATTTGCGGCGCCCGTGGCGGTCTATCACAACCTCAATCCGCAGATCGCCATGGATCCGTCCATCGTGTCGGCGGTGGCGATTTCAACCGATTCGAATTTGAAGAACTACGGCGATCCCTGGGCCCCCAACGGGGCGCTTTCCAACGGTCCGGGATATGGAGGCGGAGTTGGAAACAAATGTTGCGGCGGCCAGGGCCCGGGCGATGGCAACGGCTCCGGGCCGGGTCCTGGAGGTCGAGGCGCCGGCGACCAGGTATTCGTGGCCGGCGGGAGCGGGCTCACCAATCCGGTGGTCCTTTACAAACCGGAGCCCGATTATTCGGACGAAGCCCGCAAGGCCAAGCTGCAGGGAACGGTGCTGTTGGAAGTGGTGGTCGACCAAAACGGCCGGCCCCAGGTCCGAAAAGTGCTACAGTCTCTCGGGCTGGGCCTTGACGATCAAGCCATCAAAGCCGTTTCCATCTGGCGCTTCAGGGCGGGGATGAAGGGCGGGAAACCGGTCGACGTGCTGGTGAACGTCTCCGTTAGTTTCCGGCTTCTGTAGACCGAGGGGATCGATAGCCGGCGGCGGGATAGGGCGCCGCCGTCACCGGCCGGGCAGCGCGGCGATCGCGGGCATAAACGATCCGGTGACACGCAGGACATTCCAGCGGGCCTTCTCGACCGTGAATTGGGCGTCGTAAAAGGCAATCCACTTGTCGTTCTCCAGCAGGCGGGCTTCCTCCACCTGCCGCAGCGGGGCGCGGCCTTCCTGCATCTGGGCGAGGGTCACGTCGAGTTGGGCGCGAGCCACTTCCAGATCGAGCCGCGCCACATTCGCGCCGGTCTCGGACTTCTTCACGTCACGGAACGCCTGCATGATATCGGCCGTGATGCGGTTTCGCGCGCTCGCCAACTCCACTCGCAAATGGTTGAGGTCGGCATCGGTCTGGGAAACCTGCGCGCCCACACCCGGACTGAAGACGGGGAGTTGGAAAGCGACTCCCAACTGAACATTGTTGCGCTGGAATTTCTGGAAGAACTCCGCGTAGTTATTGAAGCGGGCCAGCATGCCGTATTGCGCCACCAGGTCCACGCGGGGCAGGCGCGCGGCCTTCTCGCCGCGGCGCTCGAGTTCCTTGGACAGTACCTGGGACTGGAATTGACGAAGGCCGGTGTTGGAATCGAGCGCGGTTTGAATGGCCTGCTCTTCGGAGGTGGGCAGCGAGGGCAGCGGACGATCCTGCTCCACGGGGTGAACGCGGTCCTGCGCGGGGAAGCCGAGCGCGAGGGCGAGCGATGTTTCGGCGGAAGCCTGTTCATCGTCCAGGCTCTCGGCCGCCTGGGAGGCGCGCGCAACGGCCAGGGCCGCCTGTTTTTCGGCGAGAGGCAAGGCGCGGCCCTCCCCCACCTGGGCGTGGACCGTATCGAGGACGGCCTGCCGGCTGTCCACGGCCTTGCGGGCGAGCGCACCCAACCGGGCGGCGCGCTCGGCTTCCAGGTAGAGCGACGCGGTGCGGTAAGCGACTTCGTCCCGCTTGCCCGAAACGGAAATGGCCGCGCCGCGGGCGTCTTCTTTTGCCTGGGCGATTTCCAGACGCTTCGCCCGGTTATAGATGACGGCGGTAGCGTTGGCCTGCACCACGCTGGGTGCGGAGCCCTCAATGCTCATGGGGAAGCCGTCGCTGTAAGCTAATCCGCTGCCCATCACCACGCGCGGAAGGAAGGGCTCCTGGGCAATGCGGACGGCGGCGCGGGCTTTGTCTTCATCCATGTGCGCCAGGAAGATGTCGGGGTTCTGCTGCAAGGCGGCTTCCACCGCCTGGCGCAGAGTCATAGGATGAGTTTCGGCGCGAAGGAATGCAGCCAGGGCGAGAAAAAGGAGTGCGGGTCTCGACATAGCTTCATTGTACGGGGGAGACAGCGGGGCAGGCTGTTCAGCCCGCCTGAAAAAGCGGCTTGCAGGCAGGATTGCCAGCCGAATATTCGATCAGATGCCGAAGGGTCTTCCGGGGTAGGATTTCTCGGACGGCGGCGTCTGACGGCGGCGCGGAGGTTTGCGCATCTCGGCCCGCTGGGCCTTCGCCAGAATGGCGGCGTTGGCATATTCGCGGAGGTCGTCGCCGGTCAGTTCGTGGGCGCCTTCGAAGTTTTTTCCCAAGTCCGCGAGCAGTTTGCTGGCGGAGAGCGTCGGCCCTTCCTGTATGGCGACGCGGTGCGCAAGGAACAATCCCAGATCCGCGGTAACCAGGAAGCGCCTCAGGGGCTGACCTTTCTCGGCCACGTGAAACTGGAACACCCGCGCATTCTTCCGCTGCTCGAATCCCATGTACCTGACGTCCACAAGTTCCCCCTTTCGGAGCGATCCGCCGGCGTACCTGGCACAGCTGAAATGTCGCTAACGGAACAGTCTAATAGCGGGGTCGCCGCTTGTTGCCGCCGCCGCCGCCGCCGCCAAATCCGCGACCGCCTCCGCCACCCTCGGTCTTCGGACGCGCTTCATTGACGTTGAGCGCCCGGCCGTCCAGATTATATCCGTTCAGCGCGTTGATGGCCTTTTCAGCCTCCGCGGCATCCGTCATCTCAACGAACGCAAATCCACGCGAGCGGCCGGTTTCGCGGTCCGTGACCAGACTCACCCGCTCAATGGCGCCATAGGGCTCGAACAACGATCTCACGGACGATTCGGTAGCGGCAAAATCAAGATTGCCAACGAAAATATTCTTCATGGTCTAGCTTTCCTTCTGTCTTTCAATTGTTCGAGCTAGACGAGGCAGAGGACAATTCAGCCAGGTTCAGGCGAGACTCTCAAAAGGCTCTACCACTGTATCACGTTTTCCTCATTCCGGACCGCCTGGTTCTCGCAGCAGAGTCACAGTCTGTCCCGCGACGCCGGGAAATCGCACCGGCAGGTCCGCTCCCCGATCGAACAGGAGCTTCGTTACCGTCGGCCCCAGGCGCGAAACTGCGTGACAGAGCGGAAAATCGGCGTCTGGCCTCCGGCGCCGGAGTCGTCCACCGCCGCTTGTGCGTCGACCGGCGCACCGCGATCGAGAAGCAGCGCGGCCGCTTCCGGATTGCCGTAGCGCCGATATCGAGTTCCGGGAACCGCCGATCCGCCAACGAGAATATCGAGCGCACCCGGCAGGCGGTACCGCGCGACGCTGCCCGGGTTTGGAGCAGTTCGTGTCCGCCCCGCGCTCCAGGCGCCACCGGAGCGCGGCTGCGTCCACCATCTCGCAGGCCCCAAAGAGGGTCGGGAAGTTCGCGTTCCACTCGACGTCCACGCCGCCGCCATACTCCACCAGCAACTCCATCATGGGGATACGGTCACCGAGCGCGGCCCGCATCAGAGGGCCGTCGCCGCCCTGTGGGACATTGCTCAAAAAACCAGCGCCAGCCTGTCTTTATGGATGTAAAATATAACGACCACGGCGGAATTCGAAGGTCGCTTCCGGACGGGACCGTTCTTTTGGGGAGGGGTTCATGTGGGGATTCAAACTTGCGGGGCCATCGCTTTGTTCCTTTTTATTGGCGGGGATATTGTCAGCTCAGACCCCTGCCAGGGTCAATTTCGGCCAGGATGTGCTGCCGATCTTTCGGCAGAACTGTGTAGGCTGTCATGGGCCCGCGCAGCAGATCAGTGGATTGCGGCTTGACCGGAAAAGCGCGGTCCTCGGCCGGCGGGGTGTGGTGCCCGGCAGCAGTGAGAACAGCTTTCTGTATCACCGCGTGTCGGGGAGCGATTATGGAATGCAAATGCCCCCAACCGGTCCGCTCCGTCCGGAACAAATCAACATCATCAAGACGTGGATAGAACAGGGCGCCGACTGGCCGGACTCGCTCGCCAACGAGGCGGAGCTCCCGCCGTTAGATCCGAAGGCCGTGGCCATGGTGGAGGCGTTACGCACAGGCGACCTAGCGGGGTTCATGAAGTCTGTTGCGGAGGACGCGAAGCTGCTCAACGCGCGCGGACCGGAAGGCTCCACTCCATTTATGTACGCTGTGCTCTATACCGGCGCGGCAACGTTGGAACGGCTATTGAAACAAGGCGCCGATCCCAACAAACGGAATGACGCGAACGCCACGGCCCTGATGTGGGCAGCCACGGACCTGGAGAAAACACGTCTCCTGGTGGGCCACGGCGCCGACATAAACGCACGTTCCAGCGATATGCGAACGCCGTTGATGATCGCGGCTCACCGCCCCGGCAATACTGCCGTAGTCAAGCTGCTTCTGGAGCGTGGCGCGAATCCGAATCCCAACGCGCATGCCGCCATTGAATCGTCGCCGCTGATTGAAGCTGCCACCGCGGGCGACGCCGGCAGCATGGAATTGCTGCTAGGCCGCGGCGCCGATGTAAAAGACGCCGGGGAGCCGGCGCTCGAGATGGCTGTGACTATGCGGTGCTCGCAATGCGTCGCCCTTCTGGCCGGCAAAGACCTCGGCCGGGCGGCATACACCCTCGCACTGCAGAATGTCGCAGCTTTGGGCGACGGGAACGCCATCCGCCTGATGCTCGACCATGGCGCGGACGTAAACGCCTTCGATCCGCTTGGCCGCACTCCGCTCATGTACGCGGCCGCGTCGGACCTGATTCCCCTGGACACGGTTAAGCTGCTCATCGAACGCGGCGCAGATGTCAACGCGAAGGATGGCCACAAGCAAGGGGGCGATTCCGGCCTGACGGTGCTCGATATCGCGAAGCTTCACGGCGACACGCCGGTGGTCGCATGGTTAGTCAAATCCGGCGCGACGGGCACGGCTCAAAGTCCGCCAGTTCTGAAACCACGGCGGGAGAACACGATCCAAAGCGCGATCCAGGGAAGTATTCCATTGATTCAGCTGGCGGACGAGAATTTCGCTCCCAAGGCGGCTTGCGTTTCGTGCCACAGTAACAGTCTCGCGGCCATGGCGATCGGCTCGGCGCGCAAGCGCGGATTCCAGGTGAACGAGAAGACCGCGGCGCAGCAGGTGAAGGTAAACGTATTCGGTCTCGAAAAGCTGCGCGACAATCTGCACCAGGGATTCTTCGTACCGGTCGAAGATGTCTTCGGGCCGTTTGTGGTGAGCTACATTCTGGTGGGGCTGGATGCAGAGCGATACCAACCCGATCTCAACACCGACGCGGCGGCCATGTACCTGAAGTCGCATCAATGGGCCGATGGCCAGTGGGCGTATCCGGCCGCCGATACGCGGCCGCCGCTGTGCTCGGACTATATCGGGCAGACGGCGATTTCCATGCGCGCGCTGCAGCTTTACGCGCCAAAAACAGACAAGGCCGCCTACGACCAATCGATTCAACTCGCCGCGGCGTGGATGGCGAAAGCGCGGCCGACGAACAACGAAGATCGGAGCTGGCGGCTGCTGGGGCTGTCGTGGGCCGCCAAGGATAAGGATGCGACGCAGAAAGCCATGCGGGAGTTGCTGGCGGCGCAGCGAGCCGACGGGGGTTGGTCCGATCTCGACTCCATGGAGAGCAGCGCCTACGCGACCGGCGAGAGTATGGTGGCTCTGCAGACCGCGGGACTACCCGTATCCGACGCCGCATATGAGCGCGGTGTGCGGTTTCTGCTGAAGACGCAACAGGAGGACGGCTCGTGGTATGTCAAGTCGCGCGCGATGGCGTTCCAGCCGTACTTCGATGGCGGTTTCCCGCACGGTTTCGATCAGTGGATTTCCACCGCCGGTACAAACTGGGCGACGATGGCGCTCTTGCTGGCGTCCCCGCCGCGGACGACCCTGGCGTCGCAGGGGCAATAGAAGCCGCAATCCCGTCCGAGCTTTGTCCGTGGGGGCGGCAATCCGACCGGAGTGAGAGAACAATGAGGCACTGGATGCAGTCCGTCTTGATGGTTGGGTTCGGTTCCGCTTGCACACTCGCCGCAATGCTCTGTCCGCTATGTGGGCAGGATCCGAATCCGAATACAGCCCAGTTCGAGGTCGCGATTATCAAACCGACTGTCGATAAGACCGCTCCAGGCTTGATTGTCCATTTGCCCGGCGAGCGCGGCTATCGGGGCGTCAATATGGCGCTATTGAATTATCTCAATGTAGCGCTCCAGGTTCGCACGGACCAGATTTCCGGCCCCGATTGGCTTGCTGCCGAGAACTTCGACATGGAGGGGAAGGCCGACCACACGTGCACCGCGGACGAACTTCACTTGATGCTGCAACACCTTCTGGAGGAGCGGTTCCACATCAAGATGCACCGCGAAACCAAGCAGATCGCGGGTTACAATCTGGTAGTCGATAGCGGTGGACCCAAGCTCGCCGATCATGACCCGGAAGATCGTCTAATGCTGCCCATTCAGCCAGGCCCCGGCGGATCGCGCCAGGGCAAGAACGTCAGCATGCAGTATTTGGCATTCTATCTGTCGCAAGAACTGGGCCAAACCGTCGTCGATCAGACCGGTTTGAAAGGTCACTACGATTTCAACGCGAAATGGGGATACGACGGCCCGATGATGTTTGTGCCCGGGGAGCCCGGTTCACCGGCCGGCGCCGATCTCCCGGCAGCTCCTCCGTCTGGCGCCCCCGTCTTCGAAGCCCTGCGCAAGCAACTCGGCCTCCGCTTAGACAAGGCGAAGGTTCCCACACCGCAAATCGTCATCGATCACATCGAGAAGCTAACGGAAAATTAATCGTCCGAACATCGCGGACAACGTGGTCCGATCGTCCGCTGCGGAAAATCACACGGGAGGGAGTGACCCCTGCCATGAACGCCCGCGTCTCGTGACGTTTAGGGATCGGCTGCCCGCGGTACGCCGCATCGTGCGGCAAGAAACGGGTCGAATTCCAGGGAGAAGCGCCGGTGCTACTTCTCGATCACTCCGCGGCATTCGCCCAGACCGATGGAGCGATATCCGGGGGCTTCGCAGCGGCCGCGGAGGATGACTTCGTCGCCGTCTTCCAGGAAACTGCGCGACTCTCCGGTGGGGAGTTGGATGGGCTCGGCGCCGCGCCAGGCGAGTTCCAGAAGACAGCCGCGGTTTTCTTTTTCGGGGCCGGAGACGGTGCCGCTCGCGATCAGGTCGCCGGGACGAAGGTTGCATCCGTTCGAGGTGTGGTGGGCCACCATCTGCGCGAGAGTCCAGTAGAGCGAAGCGAAGTGGCTGCGGCTGAGGCGCACGGGTTCCTGCATGGCAGCGGTGCGGAGCCAGACTTCCAGCGTGATGGCGAAGGCCTGATTGGGGCCGCATTGCAGATGCGGTAAGGGGTGCGGGTCGGTCTCGGGCTCGCGGCGGAATGGTTCCAGCGCTTCCTGGGTGACGATCCATGGGGAAATGGACGTCGCGAAACTTTTCGCGAGAAACGGTCCGAGAGGCTGGTATTCCCAGGTCTGGATATCGCGCGCGGACCAATCGTTGAGGAGACAGATTCCGACGATGTGGTCGGCGGCCTCGGCGGGCGGGATGGGTTGCCCGAGCGGGTTGCCGGGACCGAGGAACGCGCCGAGTTCCAGTTCATAATCGAGGCGGCGGCTGGGTCCGAAGACGGGCGGGCCGGCGGGATTCGCGGCGGTCTGCCCGGAGGGGCGGCGGATGGGCGTGCCGCTCACCACGATGGACGATGCGCGGCCGTGATACCCCACGGGGAGCCACTTGTAGTTGGGCAACAGAGGGTTCTCCGGGCGGAACATGCTGCCGACGTTGGTGGCGTGGTGGATGGACGCGTAGAAATCGCTATAGTCGCCGATCTCGCAGGGGAGCAGCAGGTCGGCTTCGGCGATTGGCGTGAGGAATCGCTCGGCGGCGCCGGGCTCGCGGCGTGTGAGGTAGGAGCTGATGCGGTGGCGGAGGGCGACGCGTTCGGGGCGCGGGAGCATCATGACGGAACGTACGGATTCGATGCCGAGCGAAGCTGTGGCGTCGAGGACCTGATCGCCGATGGCGACGCCGACAGCCGTGCCGGTTGTGCCGCGGCGGCGGAAGGTGGCGAAGGGGAGGTTCTGAATGGGGAAATCGGCTCCGGGCTGGTTGGCGGATTCGACCCAGCTTTCGAGCGTCGGGTGGTGGGTGTGGTCGGTCATGGGAGCAACTCCAGGTGGCGCAGATCGGTGAGGGGCTCTTCGAAAGAACAGGAGCCGAAACTGTGGGCGAAGTCGCGGCGGGCGATGGCGATGTCTTCCGTCGAAAGATGCCGGCCACGCCAGTGGAGTCCAGGATCTCCGAACTGGAATGCACGGGCGCCGGTTTCGTTGAGGACGTCGAGGAGTTGGGCGCGGTCGGCGCCGTGCCAGGCGAAGGCGGCGGCGATGAAAACGTTGAGGAATCCGTGCATGACGGAACGAACGGGATGGTGCAGGCCGGCGGTAGCTTTGAAGGGGACGTGGCGGGCGGTTGCTTCGAGCAGGAAATCGGCGATGTGTTCGGAGGAGGGAATGGCGTCGGGCGTCAGACCGCCGGTACGGATTTTGGCGAAGGCTCCGGGCGGGATGGACGAGAGTGGGGCCTCGCAGTAGGTAGGGAGAGAGAACTTGTGCGGGAGTTTGGTTTCGATGGTTTCGACTTGAGGCGGTAGCGAAGCGGGTTCGGTTTCAGCTAGCAGCGTGATGCGCCACTTGGGGCGGGTTGCGGAGAGATGGGCAGCGGGGAGGACGACGCGGTTGAGAATCCAGGACTCGGGAGATGCGAGGTAGGATTCGTAGTTCGCGGCGACGTCGGGGAGGGGAAGAGCGGCGGGCGGGTAGAGGCCGGCGTAATCGATGAGATGGGTGAGGAGGGCGCGAAGAGATCCGGTGGGCATGTTCCTCAGTCGCCGAACAATCGATCGAGGTCAGCGTGCTTACCCAAGAAGCGCAGTCCGGCTTGAGCGATCCTATTAGCCTGAGGGCTGCCGGGGCGAATTGAGACCGTGCCTGTTGCAATCCAGCAGAAAGGGCGAGGCAATCGGCCAAGTACCGGGGCGCTGGCTTGGGGGCCGACCAATATGGTCAGGTCGCCGAACCGAATGTCGGCTTCGCCGATCGGTCCGACGTTTTTCAGTATCAGTCTCTCGTTGGGCATCGGGCGAGCTTGTTCATTCAGATCATAGGAGGAGCGGGTTGAGAATGCAAACGCAACTCAGTGCGTGGCGGCTATTAGGGCACGGGGCGCGATGGTGACGAGTTTGACGCCGTCCCAGATTACGAGATTGCCTTGATAGTCGCCGGCGATGGAGAGTTTGCCGTCGGAGGAGACGGCGACTTTGGTGAGCAGCGCGGGGTTCGGGGGGCTCGCGCCTTTGGGCTTGCCATCGGCGGACCAGATGCGGACGGTGGAATCGCGGCCCACGCTGATCAGGCGGCCATCGGGCGCGAATTGTACGCTGAGGACGCCGCCGGGCAGATTGCCGAAGGTGTTGGGCGCGGGCTTGGGCTGGTGGGCTTTGGCGATGGTGGCCACGGGGAATCCGTCGCCGACGTTCCAGATAACGATCTGGCCGTCCTCACTGGCGGAGGCCAGGAGTTGGCTGTCGCCGCGCCAGCTAAGGGACGTGACGGAATCCTTGTGCTCGGACAGCGCGCCGAAGGTGCCGCCGGTAGCCGCGTCCCAGAGCAGGATTCCGCCGGCACGGTCGGCGGTGGCCAGGTGCGCGCCATCGGGACTGAATTCGAGCGCGGTGATCCAATCGGTATGGCGTTTGATCTGGTAGAGCAGCTTGCCATCGGCCACGGAGAAGACCTTGACCAGCTTGCCGGGACCGCCGAGGGCCACGAGTTTTCCGTCGGGGCTGATGTCGGCGGCGAGTACGACGTCCAGTTCCTGGCCGATGGCCGCGAGCCGCTTGCCGGTCTTGACATCGAAGAGGACGACCTTGCCCACCTGAACGCCTTTGCCGCCGGCGGCGAGGAGAATGGCGCCATCGCGGCTGAAACTTAACACGAAAGCGATGCCTTCGGGGAAGGCGAGTTCGCCGAGCGGGAGGCGGCGGGCGAGATCGTAGAGGAAGATGCGTTCGTGGCCGGAGACGGCGAGCAAGGGCGCCCAGGGACTGGCGGCGAGGGCCGTGATGGGGCCGGCGCGCGACGGCTCAGGCGCGGTGACTGGCGCGAGCGCGGCGGGCGTGGCGGGGTCGCCCGAGGGACGATTGAGATCGGAGGGTTTGTAGTCGAGCGACGGAGCGGCGGGACCTTTGGCGACGCTGGCAGCGGTTTCGAGAAGGCCGAGCTGAATCCAGTCGCGGATGACGGAGATTTCGGCGTCGGGGAGTTTGTTGCCGCCGAGGGGCATTTGGGGGACGCCGTCCTCGTGGGAGAGCACCTTGTAGAGAAGGCTGGAGGCAGGGCGGCCGGCGATGACGATGTCGCCCGATCCACCGCCTTTGAGAACGCCGCCGAACGATTCCAGGCTGAGGCCGGCGCGCATTTCACCGGCGTTGTGACAGGTGAAGCAGCGGCGGGCGAAAATGGGCTTCACGTCGTCTTCGTAATTGGGGTGGTGGGCAGGTTGGGCCAGGAGGGAGAGGGGCAGGAGGAGGGTCCAAATGAAAAACCGCGCGGTGGCGCAAAAAACTATGTCTGTCCCCTGAGGTTGCATTAGTGGTTGAAGGAGAACTCGGTGGAGTTCAGCAGGGCCCAGAAAACGTCGTCGTAGGCTTTGCGGTCGTTGGGATTGGCGGCCACCAGGGGGAGCAGCTTTTTCCGTTCGGGTTCGGACGGACGGCGGCTGAACGCGCGGATAAAGAGGACGTCGAGAATCTCGTCGGGCTTGCGATGTTGCTCCAGAAGTTTGGACACTACGGTGCTGCGAGCCAGCTTGCCTTCCAAGGTATCGCCGTTCACCAGGTGCAGGGCCTGCGCGAGAGTAGGCTCCAGATGGGTGTCGGAAGCGTTGACCGAATCGCGCGGGCACAGGCCGAAAGTTTTCAGGAAATTGTTGTTGGCGGTATGGTTGCCCTCGAACAATTCCACGGCGCGGAATCCGTTGGGAGTCTGGTTGAATTGCGTGGACGCGCCGGTCACTTCGGCGATGGAATCGAGCAGCACATCGGCGCGGAGACGTCGCAGACCGGCGTGGGAGAATTGCCGGTCGTCGTCGCGGTTGGTCTCATTGGGAACCGCGGAACGCTGGTAGGTCCGCGAGAGACAGATATCGCGGATGAGGTGGCGCGCATCGAAGTTATAGCCGGCAAGGTGCTGGCCGAGGGCTTCCAGCAGTTCGCGGTTGCTGGGCGGATTGCTGATACGGACGTCGTCGACGGGCTCCACGATGCCGCGTCCGAAGAAGCGCGCCCAGATGCGGTCGGCCATGTTCTGGCGGAAGAGGACATTGTCCTTGGAAGTGAGCCATTGGGCCAGCGCGGCGCGGGGGTCGGTGGCTTTTCCGTCGGGACCCTTGAGCGCGGGAGCGTCGCCGCCCAGGAATTTCGCTGGCACCGGATGGCCGTCCAACAGGTGCTTGGCGGGGGCGGCGTTAGGATCGTCCCAGATGTAGAATTCGCGCTCTTCGGAAGCCACTTTGCGCTTCACGCCGGTGAAGAAACTGACGAAGCCGTAATAATCGTCCTGGGTCCAGCGGTCGAAGGGGTGATTGTGGCACTGGGCGCACTGCACGCGGACGCCGGTGAAGACCTGCGAGAAATCCTGCGCGACGCCCTTGGGGTCGAACTGGCCCTGCGGCAGCATGGTATAGAGATTGACCGGCGGATTCTGCAGGTTGCTGCCGGTGGAGGCCACCTGCGCGCTCACGAACTGGTCGAGCGGAGCGTTCTTGCGGATCTCATCGCGGATCCACTCGTAGTAGCCGTCGGCGGCCTTGCGATCGGTGCCGGAGGAGCTGTTGTTATCGCTACGGATCTTCAGGGTTTCGGCCCACTCGGTAGCCCAGAGGTCGGAGAATTCGTCGCGGGCGAGGAGCTGGTCGACGAGTTTGGCGCGCTTGGCGGGGTCGCGATCCTTAAGGAAGTGTTCGAACTCTTCCGGTTTGGGAAGCAGGCCGATGAGGTCGAGATAGACGCGGCGGAGAAACTCCTCGTCCGTGGCCGGGCCGCTAGGCAGAATGCGCAGATCCTTGAGCTTGGCGTAGACCAGGTCGTCGACATAGTTGTTGGACGGTTCCTTGGGCCACTTGAACTTGCCGGGCGGCAGCACGACGATTTCGGCGCCGGTGGTGAACTTGGCGAACCGGGCGAAGACGAAGGTGTCGCCGCGCTTGCCGGGAGTCACCGTGCCGTTGGCGTCGATATCGGCGGTGGTCTTGTTGTTGGTGAGGTAGAGCGCCAGGCTGTTGACGGGGCGCGACGTGCCGTCGGAGTACTTGGCGACTACCTGTAGAGCACGCGGTTTGTCCTTGGGGTTGAAGACAACTTTGTCGGGGACGAGGGAAACACCGGTCACTTGCGGGACGTCGGCCGCATCGTTGGGAGCGCCGGCCTGGATCCATTTCAGGAGCGTTGTGAAGGATTCACTGTCGGGCGTGAAGCGGCGGCCTCCGCTGTGGGGTACGGCGCCAATCGACTTCTTGAGCAGCAGGCTATCTTCGGGAACGGCGAGATCGATGCGGCGTCCCACGATTTGCTGGGTAAGGCGGTAGTAATCGCCGGCGGGGTCGTAGCCGAACAGTGACAGGTGGAAGCCGTCTTTGCCGATGGCCGCGCCGTGGCAACTGCCGCTATTGCAGCCGGCGCGGAAGAAGACGGGCATGACGTCGAGGCGGAAGCTGATGGGACGGTCCGGGGCTTTCGCGACGACGGGGGGAGTCTTGGCGGGCGTCTTCGGGGGATTCGAGGCAAAGAGCGGGAGGGCGCCGAGGAGGAAGAGAGTTGGGCGGATCATTGGGAGCCTCCGCCGGAGGTGCGGGCTTCGTCGACGCGGAGCGTGCCGTTGCCGGTGTGCTCGCGGATAGTCTGGCCGGCTTCGGCGATGGCCACTTCGCAATTGATGCCGCGGTACAGGCCGGCCAAGGCATCGGGATCGGCTTCCACGTGAAAGATTACTTCGGTGTCTTTGGAGGTGATCTCCGGCGCGGGGTCGAGCATCTTCACGCCTTTGGGGAGTTGGCGCAGGGTGATGGTGGCTTTTCCGGGGAACGGTTTGTTCTGGCGCAGGGCGCCGATGAGTACGGCCGTCTTGCCGCGCTCGACTGAGGTGCGTTGCAGATCGATGCTGAGGTACGGCTCGGAGACGCGCAGGTCCACGAATTCCGACGACACGCGGACGCGGCCGATGCCGCTGTAGCCGTCGCCCCCGGTGGTGGATGCGTTCATCGCGATCTTATAGGTTCCGGGCGCGGCTTTATCGTTGGCCTGGATCTTGACGGCGGCTTCGTCCTTGCCGGCCGGGATGGTGACCACGGGCTCATGGGAGACGCCGTTGGGCAGCCAGTCGGGTTCGATTTCCACGGAGCCCTTGAAATCGCCGTGGCGCGTCACCTTGACCTTCAACTGCAATTCGCCGCTTTGCACCAGGCCGGTGGCGGGCGCTTCAAGCGAAATGGAAAACGGGGCGGGATCCGTAATGGCGAGCGCGTACTTGTCGAGGAAGACGAAGTGCCAGGGCAGGTCGCCGGGACGATTGAGCAGTGCGAAGCTCTGGCGCGAACCGGATTCGACGGTGGCTTTGGGGTCGACCGGCCTGGCTAGAAGATCGATCAGCACGGCCTGCGGCTCCACGCCGGGTGAGGCGATGAACTCTACGGGAATACGGTTTACGCCTTTCGTGATGCGGGGCGCGACCATGGTGACGCCTTCGGGCAGGCCGATGGCTTCGAGTTCCAGATCGCCTTTGTAGGTGTTGCCGAAGCCTTGCGCCAACTGCACGATGAGCGTCCAGCGATCGCCGCGCGGCACGATGAGACCGGCGGTGCGCGGACGCTGATAACCATCGGGACTGGTGATGTGGGTGAAGACCGCGTCGTGAGCCGGCTCGATTTCGACGCGGTACACGTGGTCGGGGCCGCCGGCTCCGGTGGTGTCTTCCACTCCGATGAGATAGTCGCCGTCAGTGGGCGGGCGGAAGAGCGCGATGGGGTCCATCTCGTCCTTGATGAACCAGGTGCCGCGCATGGAGGGCTGGCCGAGATCGGTGGCTTTGGAATCGTCGGCTTGCAGGATCTTATTGTCGGGCTTGGCGGCGGACGCAATCCAGATCTTGGGATCGACGGGCGCGCCCAGCGTGCGCGCATAGACACGAACCTGCCACGCCTGGCCCTTCTTGGCGGAAAAGCGATAGATGTGGACGTCGCCGGGCTTTTCGATAATGCCGTTGAGAGCGGCGGGGAGCGCGGGCACGGCGGTGGGCGCATCGGCGTACAGGACGTTGGGATAGGGCGAAACGCGCAGGACGTTGGGCGAGGGCGGTTTCACGCCAGCGCCGGGCGTGTAGTAGTCGAAATTACCGGGCTTCTCGGGCAGCGCGATCGGTTCGGTTCGCACGCCGGCGGGGTCGCCGAGAATGCGGGCTTGGATGGTGCTGCCAGTCTGGCCGCCCGCCGGGAAGATGGCTGTGGGACGCGAATACGTTCCGATGTGCGCGCGGTACCAGGCCTGGCGCGGCGGATAGAAGATCTGCTGCTTGATCTCGATATAATATGCGCCGTCGCGCGGGGCCAGGATGGAGAGCACGGGGTCCTGGACGTACAGCGCGCTGTCATCGTCCTTGGCGAGTTCCTTCCCGGCGGCGTCGAGGATGCGCGCGGTGAGATCGTTTTCGCCATTCACGTGCAGGGTGCCCAAGCGCGCGGCCTCCACTTCCACGGAGAGGCGCTGGCCCTGGCGGAGGTCGACGCGGTAGAAATCCTTATCCATGTCGTTGCCGGGGAGGATCTGGCCTTCGACAGTGGAATTGAGCGGAACGCGTTTGGCTTTCTCGACGGAATCGTTCTCGCCGATCTTGGTTTCGAGTTCGTAGACGGTGGGGAACGGGCTTACCCAGAACGTGACGGCGTCGCTGAGGCCGGTGGCGGTGCGGACTCGGAGCACGTGCTCGCCCAAGGCGCACTCGGGCGCGATGTGGAACTTGACCTTGAAGCCGTCGCCAGGCTTCTGAAAGGGCGCGAACTCGGTGTCGGCGGCGATGCCGGAGTCGTAGAAAAGAATCTGCTTGGGGTTGTCGAGCGAGAAGCCGTGGAATTCGACAGTGACGGTGGCGCCGCGGGCGCCGCCGCGCGGCAGCAGGTAGTCCACCATGTATCGGGGGTCGGCGGAAAGACTGCCGGCGGTCAGGAGAAGGAGAAACACCGGCAAACCGAGACTGCGGCGATCAGTCATGGTCTACCTTTATCCGGCCAGGGCTTCAACGGGGTGGCCGTCGCGAACAATGTCGATGGGGCGGCCGCCGGGGGCCATCAGGCGATCCTCGGCCTTGACGCCCAATTGGGCATAGACCGTCGCCAGGAAATTCTCGACGGTAACGGGATCCTGATCGGGTTCGCTGGCGGTCGCGTTGGACGCGCCGTAGATCTGGCCGCGGGTAATGCCGCCGCCGGCCAGAACCTGAGAATAGACGCGCGCCCAGTGGTCGCGGCCGGCATTCTCATTGACTTTGGGAGTGCGGCCGAATTCGGAGGTGACCATGACAAGCGTGGTGGCGAGCAGGCCCCGCTGATCGAGATCGGTGATGAGGCCGGCCAACGCGTGATCGAAAGCGGGCATACCGTCGCTGACGGCTTCCTTGATGCGCAGGTGGTTGTCCCAGCCTTCGGTGCCGTGATATTGAACGGTGACCAGGCGGACACCGGCTTCCACCAGGCGGCGCGCCAGCATTAACTGGCGGCCAATGGAGATGGGCTGTCCGCCGCGCGGATTCTTGTATTCGCCGTAGAGCTTGGCCATGGCGTCGGGCTCGCCATCGAGCGAGAACGCCTTGCGGGCCTCGGCGGAACTGATCATCTTATAGGCCTGCTGGTAAAACTCGTTCATGGCGTCCAACTGGGCCGGGTTGGATTCAATCGCCTTGAAATGATCTTCGAGCGCTTCGCGCGCGGTGCGGCGGCGTTCGAATCGCTCGGGCGTGATGCCCTTGGGAAGCGAAATGTCCTTGACCTGAAAATTCTTCTGACCGGGGTCCGCGCCGACCTCGAACGCGCCATACTTGGAACTCAGATATCCCGTGCCGCCGGAAGAGGGGACGTCGGGCACACCGACATAGGCCGGAAGATTGTTGCGCGGCCCGAACTCCTCCGCGACCACCGCGCCCAGGCTGGGGTGCATGATGGCGGGCGTCGGCAGGTAGCCGGTGAACATCTGGTAGGTGGCCTGGGCATGATCGGGAATGTGGCCGGTAACGGAACGCACCACGGTGATTTTGTCGGCGATCTGAGCGCAACGCGACAGATTTTCGCTGAAAACGATGCCGGGGATTTTTGTTTTGACGACGCCTAGAGGTCCGCGGTACTCGATGGGGGCTTCGGGCTTGGGGTCCCAGGACTCCTGTTGAGCCAGTCCGCCGGGCAGAATGATCTGGATGACGCTCTTGGCGGCTCCCTCGGTGCGCCCTCCGGCGCCCGGGAGGCGAACCTCGCCGGCGCGCGCGGTGATGCGGAACAAGTCAGGCAGCGCGAGGCCGAGGCCTCCCAGTAGACCGACCTGGATAAAGCTGCGCCGTCCGAACGCCGTCGGGTATACCGGCCCCGGACACTTGTGAGAATTATCTCTTTGCCTCTTTATATCAAGTTGCATCAGGGATCTCCCTTCCGAGATGACTCTTTCAGGATACAGCTAAAGATGACGCTGCACGGGGCGTCTCTGTCGAGTCGAACGTTCTTTGGAGGTAGGAACACCGGGCGGGGCGGGAAGTTGTGGCGGGCTAACTGGCGGGCATGCCAGCCAGCATCATACCAAGGGTAGTGAGGATGGCCGTTACCAGAGTGACAAGAATCCCGATTTTGGCAAGATCTTTGAAGGTAAAGTACCCGTAGGCATAGGGGACCGCGATGCTCGGCGTCTGCGTCACCAGGATGCAGTGTACCGACGATGCGTACGCCGCCGACAACGCCAGTGCGAGAACCGGAAGGCCGTTCTGCTGGGCATAGGCAATCACGAGCGGAACATTTACCGACGCGGTAGTCCCGAAGCTGGCAAACCCGAGGGAATCGACGGCCACCAGAATCACGATCGCCGCGGGTTGAAGAAGCATCGGAATGGAGGCCATCTTATAGAGAGCCGCGTGCACCGTCCAATCCGCCAGGCCGCTGCGCGATGCGGCGATGCCCACAATCAGGCCGCCGATCAGGAGCAACACGCCGCCCCATTCGATCTTCCGGTTGAGATCGTTCCAGTTCCGGAAGACTCCGACACCCGGCAAACTAATGCCGCCCAGGATCAGAAGCGATACGAAGGCGGTCGGCAGAGCGGTCCAGTCGCTTGTGAGCCACAAGGCCGCCGCCACGAGCGCTACCGTCATGGTGGTTTTCTCCGCGGTAGTCCACCGGCCCAATGATTTCAGTTCAGCGCGCAACATGTCGCGGGTGAAGGGAAACTTTTTGATTTCCGGCGGAAACAGCCACAGGATCAGCCACCACGTCACGGCGTTGATGGCTAGGGAGATGGGAGTGGAAAGCACCGTCCAGTGCAGGAAACTCACGTGTTGGTTAGCGTTTTTCGACAGGAAGGCAAGAGTGATCATATTGGCGCTGACTCCCGCCGGTGTCGCTATGCCACCCAGGATGGCTCCGAACATCACGGCCATCATCAGCGCCTTCCCGAAATTGCTCCGCTTGGGCTCCGCCTTCAGGGCTTCGAGGATCTCGAGCACCATCGGCAGCATCATGACTACCACGGCGATGTCGTCCATGAACATCGATGCGAGAAACGACATCCAGAGGAACACGCCAGTCACCATCGCGGTGCCGGTTCCGGCGACGCTGAGGAGCCGGTACGCAATGCGTTTTCCGAGTCCGGAACTGTTGAAAGCCGCCGACAACCCGAGGACACCGATGGTAAACGGAACTACTGCGTTGCCGAACCCGTCCTTCACGGCGTCCACCAGCGGAACAAGCCCCAGCGCGTGGAGCATGACCGGGACCATCAGCGCGGTAATGGCGATCGGAAACGTCTCCGTCGACCACCACAGGATGGTCACGGCCATCACGGCCAGAGTTCTGACGGCTTCCGGCTTCATCCCCGCGGGAGACGGAAGCACCCGGGACGCCAACAGCAGCGCGATGCCCAAGGCAAGGTACCCGAGTTTCCGATGGGTTCCCTTGGCGGAGAGCAGTGTGTCCGGCGCCGGCCGGGCAAGTTTCTCAGCGACCGCAGCCACAGGGCACCTTACCGCCGTTGCAGCCTGCCGGTTTGGCGGCGCACCGATTCATCTTCACCACGACCTTGATAGCGTCCTCGATTCGCTCGCGGCAGTACCGGAACGCCGTCGGAACGTCCTCCAGACCGAAGGTATGGGTGTGCATCAGGGTCGCGTCGAAGCGTTTCTGTTTCATCAATGCCGCGGCGCGATGCGTGGCCCGGCGGCCTTCGCCGCGAATTCCATACAGGTAAATATTGTTGCGAACCAGCTTGGCCAGATCCACCATGGCCGGCGCGGATGGGAAAGCCGCCAGGCAGATTCGTCCTCCCCGGTTCACCATGTCCATGGCTTCGTTCAGGGCATCGGGGCTCCCGGAACATTCGAGCACATAGTGCACGCCGTAGCCGCCGGTGATCCGCTTCACCGCCTCTAAAGCATTCTCTTTCTTTACGTTGACGACATAATCGGCCCCGAGTCGGCGGCCGATCTCCAGCCGGCTGTCCCGTGTGCCCGTCAGGATTACCGGGTCTGCTCCCAACGCCTTTCCTACCGCGACGCCCATCAGTCCGATCGGGCCGGGTCCCGTGACCACCAGCCCTTCGCCCGCTACCAGTCCGCCCAATGCATCCAGTCCATACATCGCCGTGCCAGCCGTCACGATGAGGGTGGCTTCTTCGTCGCTCATCCCGTCGGGAACGTGTACCAGCGTGTTGATGTGATTCACGGCGTATTCGGCGAATCCGCCGTCCGTGGTGAACCCGTTCGCCCGGTGGCCTTTGTCGTGTCCCTCGTAGTTCTCGCCGTAATTGAGACAGGACGTATACATCCCCATGCGGCACCGCTCGCAGCGGCCGCAGCCGGCGTGGATTTCGACCGCCACACGGTCTCCGACTTGGAATTCGTCGACTCCCGGACCCAGTTTCACGACCGTACCCATGTATTCGTGGCCCGGGGTGAACTCCTTATGAAACGGCAGTCCACCCTGCACTTGGGCGGGCAAACCGCGCGTGATGATCTCGACATCGGTGCCGCAAAAGGCAACTGCGTCGATGCGCACCAGCACCTCGGCAGGACCCGGCCGCGGAACCGGCTTGTCGACAAGCACAAGGTCTTCCGGGCCGCCCAAAACCCAGGCTCTCATTGTCGAAGGAATCGGATACTCGGTGGTACAAGTAGTTGGTTTCATGGTTATCTTTCGGAGTTCATTCGGGCCGCTCGTTCACGCTCGCGGTTCCGTGCCGGGGATTCGGCAGCGCCGACCAGCGCTCCCAGCATCTGCGCCTGGCCGCGGAGCGCTTCCGCTTGCGCGGTCATCTCCGCGCCCGCCGCGGCGCTTTCTTCGGCGCCGGCCGCGGTTTGCTGGGTGGTCTGCCCGATCTGGGCCACCGTCTGGGCGATCTGGTCGATGCCGCGCGCATGCTGCTCGGTGGCGTCCCGCACCTGGTCCACCAAGCTCTTCACCTCTTGAGACCGCGTCACAATCGAGTGCACCAAGTCGCTGAGTTTTTGCAGTTTGGCGCTACCGTCCCGCGAGCGCGTTACCGACTCCTCGATCATCCCGGCAGTGTCCTTGGCCGCCTGGCCGCAACGTCCGGCCAGATTGCGCACCTCGTCGGCGACCACCCCGAATCCCATACCGGCTTGACCGGCGCGCGCCGCTTCGACCGCGGCGTTCAAGGCCAGAATGTTGGTCTGAAAGGCAATCTCCTCGATTACTTTGATGATCTTCGAGATCCCCTGGCTCGACTCGGAGATCAGGCCCATCGAGGAGATCATGTCCTGTAGAGCGGCAGTGCCGGCCTGGGTTGCCTGGTCCACCTCGGACATGAGATGGGCCGCCTTCCGGGTGTGGTCCTGGCTTTGCTGGGTAATCGCCGTGACCTCCTCGGCTGCCGCCGAAGTCTCTTCGAGGGATGCCGCCTGTTCCGACGCCGACTGGGCGAGGGTTTGTCCCTGGCTGCCGATTTGGGCGGACGTGATGGCCACCTGGTCGGCGCTGGAGCGCAAGCGCGCCGCCAGACCGGTCAGCACACCCCCTAACCGCCAAATGATCGTGATGATAATTCCCCCGGCTATGGCCGCCAAAGTGAGAAACGCGATCTGCATCGCGTACGCCCGCGAAGAAGCGGCGCGGGTGTCCGCAACTGCCTCCGCCATCGTCTTGGTCTCGATCTCGATCAGGGTGGCCGCACACTTATCCACGGTTTCGGCCGTGGTTCGTACATCGGCATTCCGAAGTTTCGAGAGAGCCTCGGTGTCGCCGGCGTCCGCCAAACGGAACATTTCCTCACGCAGCGACTGCCATTTCGGCAGAAGCCCTTCGAGATCGTTCAATGCCCTCTGCTCGTCGAAAGTCGCGAGCAGGGGCCGCAGCTCATTGGCAATCTGTTGAATCTGTGTGGCGGAGTCCTGGAACAACTGCTTGGCCTTCGCCACATCCTTGGGCAGTTTTTCGAACAGGCCGAGCGACGTGCCGCGCGAAGCGAACCGAGCCTGATACGCCACCGCCCGGATCCGTTCGGCTAGCGCAAGCGACTTTGCCGTGCGGCTGGCCGTCTGGTCCACCGTTTGGCCCAACCCGCCGATCGCCCGCAGCGCCACAGCGCTCGATGCCAGAGCAATCCCCAACAGAATCGCAACGCTCGAGGTGATCTTGGCGGTGATCGTCAGGCCGTTTGAACTCACAATTCCCTCCTGAACGGTTTGATTCCGCAGGACATCCCCGCAAGAACATGCCGGTTCTATTCTCTTTATCGGCCGGAACGATGCGTATCTTTAGAAATGGTTCCCAGAGCCTGACGAACGAATCGTTGGAATATGATTGAGGACCGCGAGGAAGATGGCCGCGGGATCGCCGAGGCTGTCGAACTGCCCGGAGTGATGCGTTACGGCCTCGGCGGTTACAGAAGGGTTACAGAAGATTTGCCGGAGGGAGCGCGGTAATCCCGACATGGAGACCGCGACTATACAGAAGCGGCGATCCGGAACCACCCAAATTGCATCAACGTGGGCGAGGAAGGGCTGGAGAACAGGGGGTGAATTGTCCCTCGCCCGGGCGCTCCTTCACAGTCGCGGGTCCGTTCCGGAACCCGCGCGATTGCCCGCCTTAGCTATTTTACCGCCGGCACATTTTGATCGTGCACCAGCTTATTGAACGCGGCCAGGTCCGTACCCAGCAGACCGTTCAACGTCTTGATCTGCGCGTTCACTTGTGTGGCCAGGTCTTCGTAAATGCGGTACGACTGCGCGGTCGGAGCATTGTCGGAGCTCTCCACCACGCCCATCACATACGCCACCTTATTATTCAGTTTGATGGGGTAGTTGAGCGGGTCCTCACTGGCGCGGTTCTTGGTCTGGTAGAGCTCTTCCTCGACCTTGGTGAGCTTACCGATAAGGTCCTTGGCGGCGTCGGCGACCTTCTTGTCGTCGCGCTTGCCGTACTCCTCCAGTTGTTTACGGACCTCGCGGATGCGGATGACGCCATCGTTCGTCTGGGAGAGTTTGTCGCGGATTTGCACCGCCAGCGAGAGCTGTTTGGCGAAGTCTTCGGGCGTGGTGGACAGGCGCGGATCCTTTTTCATCTCGAAGGGCTGGGTCTCCGATTTGCCGTTGACCGTGACGCGTACCTGGTAGGAGCCCGGAGAGGCGATCGGACCGGTGACGCTGCCGGCCCACATGATGAGGCCGGGGAACGTGGTGGCATCGGGATAGCGAAGGTTCCAGACGAAACGGTTCATGCCGGCTTGCGCGGGGACACGCGCGGGCGGCGCGCCGCGGAAGGGGTTGTCTTCCGCACCCTCGGCGCCGGGTTGCGGCTGCTCCGGGGCGCGGCTGGAATACTTGTTGACCACGGCGCCGGCCTTATCGAGGAACTCGATGGTCACGTCGCCCTGCGGCCGGCTCTTGATCCAGTAATTGACCACCACGCCGCCGGGCGGATTTTCGCCTACCGCGCCGCCGCCTCCACGGCCGCCCCGGCCGCCGCCGCCCATGCGATAGGCGTCCTTCGGTTGGAAGAGGTGGAAATCGCCGGCGGTCGCGCTGTCGGTCAACTGATAGAGCATTGGCACATCGTCCAGAACGTAGAACGAGCGGCCCTGCGTGGCCACCACCAGATCTTTTTCGCGCTTGTGGAAAGCGAGGTCGGCGATGGGCACAATGGGGATATTTTGCTGGAACGGCTTCCAGTTTTCGCCATCGTCGAAAGAGATGTACAGGCCGAATTCGGCGCCGGCCACCAACAGGCCGCGATGGTTGGGATCTTCGCGGACCACACGGGTGAAATCCTTCTCCGAAATGCCGTTGACGATCTTCTTCCAGGTCTTCCCGTAGTCGGTGGTCTTGAAGAGATAGGGGTGGAAATCGTCAAGCTTGTAGGCCGTGGCCGCCACGTAGGCCGTTCCGGCATCGTGCGGCGAGGCGTCGATGGAGTTGATCTGAATCCACTCCGGCATGCCTTTGGGCGTGACGTCGTCCCAGTGCTTGCCGCCGTCGCGCGTCACGTGGACCAGGCCGTCGTCGGAACCGACCCAAATCAGATCCTTGGCGACGGGCGATTCCATGACGGTGAAGATGGTGTCGTAGTACTCAACGCTGGTATTGTCCTGGGTAATCAGGCCGCCCGAGGAAAGCTGCTTGGCTTTATCGTTGCGGGTGAGGTCGCCCGAAATGGTCTCCCAGCTCTGCCCCTCGTTGGTGGTCTTCATGAGCACCTGGCCGCCGATATAAAGCGTCTTGGGATCGTGGGGCGAAAATACGATGGGAAAGCTCCACTGGAAGCGGTATTGCAACGTGTCGGCGCCATAGCCCATGGGGTTATCGGGCCAGGGATTAATGTTACGCGTCTGGCCGGTATGCTTGTCCTGGCGGGTGATGAGGTTGCCGTAGGAGCCGGCGTAGACGATTTCGGAATCGCGCGGATCGGGAGCAATCCAGCCGCTTTCGCCGCCTCCGACATCGTACCAGTCGCGATCGCCGATGCTGCCGGTAGTGGTGCGGCTGGCGATACGGACAGTGGAATTGTCCTGTTGCGCGCCATAGATGTGATACGGGAAATCGTTGTCGAGCGCCACGCGGTAAAACTGCGCGGTGGGTTGATTATCGACAGTGGACCAGGTACGGCCGGAATCGCCGGTGATGGTGGCGCCGCCGTCGTTGCCCAAGATGATGCGGCTCGGATTGTCGGGCGCAATCCACAGAGCGTGGTTGTCGCCATGCGGGGGGCGCATGGCGGAGAAGGTACGGCCGCCATCGATGGATTTGAACATGCCGACGTTCAGCACATAAATGGTGTCGGCGTTTTTGGGGTCGGCGAAGATGTGCGAATAGTACCAGGCGCGCTGGCGCAGGTCATTGCTCTCGTTGAGCCGAGTCCAGGTACGGCCGGCGTTGTCGGAGCGGAAAACGCCGCCGTCGGAGGCTTCGACGATGGCCCAGAGGCGCTCGGGGTTGACGGGCGAAATGGTAATGCCGATGCGTCCCTGAACACCGCGGGGCATGCCGGGGGTGTGCGAGAGGTCGGTCCAGGTATCGCCGCCATCGGTGGATTTCCAGAGGCCGCTCAAGGGTCCGCCGCTGTCGAGACGCCAGGGCTTGCGGCTGGCCTGCCAGAAGGTGGCATAGACGATGCGCGGATTCGTGGGGTCGAGCGCCAGGTCGACGGCGCCGGTGTCGGGACCCTTGGTCAGGATCTGCTTCCAGGTCTGTCCGCCATCGGTGGAGCGGTAGACGCCGCGCTGCTCATTGGGACCCCAGAGATGGCCGAGCGCGGCTACGTAGACGATATCGGGATTGCGCGGATGCACGCGCACCGCGCCGATGTGGTAGGTGTCCTGGAGGCCGACGTTGCGCCAGGAGCGGCCGCCATCAGTGGACTTGTAGACGCCATCGCCATTGGACGCGTTGCCGCGAATGCAGGCTTCGCCCATGCCGACGTAGATGGTGTTCGGGTCGGAATCGGCTACGGCGATGGCGCCCACCGATCCGGTGTGGAACTGACCATCGGAAAGGGGAGCCCAGGAGAGGCCGCTATCGGTGGTCTTCCAGACGCCGCCTCCGGTCGCGCCAAAGTAGTAGACATTGGGCTCGGAAGGGACGCCTGCGACGGCCACCACGCGGCCGCCGCGGAAGGGACCGATCTGGCGGAAGCGAATTTCCTTCAGAAGATCGGGAGACTGCGCGCACAGCAGGAGCGGCAGCGAAAGCAAAATAGCCAGGCGGACGGATCTCATACGATCCTGAATAGTAACAGAATCCGCCCGCTTTGGTGATGGGAAAATCTACTGTTTCGGAGCTGCCGGCGCCGGCGCCGGCGCGGTCAGGGGCGCCTCAGCGCCGCGATGGCAGGTATAGCAGGTGACGTGTTCTTTGCCGTCCGGAAACTTGGAATTGATGTCGATGGTCATTGCGAACATCTTGCGGGCGATCAGCTTCTTGGGGTTTTCGTCGCTGGCGTTATCGCCCGCAATGTGGCAGTAGTCGCAGTGCACGCCGAGACCCTGAGTGGCTTTGCGCATTGCCCCGGCGGCCAGATCCTCGGGCTTCAGGACCTTGAGGTTCTTGGGAGCGGGCCTTCCCTGGGGAGGCGGAGAGGCGAACGCGAACACCGCAACAAGACAAAAGACTGACGTAAGGATCAAACGCATGTGTGACATCATACCGCACCCGCTTGGTCCTGAACGTAAAAACTCCGGTATGATGACGGGTATGGGTGACCGGGTCCTTTGCTTCTTCTTCGCCGCAGTGTTGGCGATGTCTCTGGCCGGCTGCAATTCAGCCGAGGACAAGTACGTTGTGAAGACGCCCATCCCGCCGGCGCCGCAGCAGGCGCCCGGTACCGGACATTAAGGCGCATTTCCGCTAGCGCGCGGGCCGCCGGCCGCTCCCAGAACCGCGACCAATTCGGGAGCGGCGCGAAGCGAGGAGAACTCTAATCACGTCTTCTGTCGTTCCCCCGCGGTGTGCGCCGCTCGGGCCGCTCCCCAATGCGCCGTTCCCGGAGGTGCGCGTTCAGGTGGCCGAGCGAGGCAAAGCGGCCGGCGAATTCCGCCGGCGCAGGGCCGGGAAGCTTGCGTTTGGGGTCGAAATCGCGATGCCGGAAGAGATCGGTGGCGGAAATGACCGCGGCGCCCATGGGGCGATATTCATAGGTACCCTGCGCCCAAGCCAAGCCATTATCGAACCACAGGCAGAACCCCATGCCGGTTATGTTACAAGGAATCGGCCAGGTCCTTGACGGCTTCCAGGAGCTTGTCCGGATGGAACGGTTTCTGGAGCACCCGACAGCTCCGAAACAGAGAGGCCAGAGCGTAGTCGGGACAGGCAGCGACATACACAATTCGGATCCGTTCGGCAAAAGGGAGGAATGAGCCTGGAGTATTGGTGATGACCAGAGCTATGTCCGGGCCGGACAGGTTCGCCAGATCCCTGGCGGAACGCGGTGTCGCCTCGACGACACGGAATCCGTGCCGCTCCAGGACGTTGCGCAAAAACTTGCGCACAACCGGATCCTCAATAAGAACGATAGGGCCCATAGGTTCGCCCCATTGCCCCGTGGGGGCCGATCCCGAATTGATATGCTCTACCGTGATGACTCCTTCATTGTCCAATGAGATCCCCCCCCCCACAATCCCCCCAAATGGGAGAGGCAGCCAAATGATATGTGGGGGGTACCTAGCTGTATCCCTAAGCTAAATCCCCTAGAATGTGGATTTTTCTTATAGAAAATCACACCAACCGCCAAAAACACGATCGGCCAGCTCTGTTGTGCGCGCCTGGTGGCGCAGCGGGTCGAGCGGCGCGCTCAGTTCCCGGACATCGCCGCAGTTCTCGTCTTGGGTACACCAATCGGCGATCATCTCCGGCGTGACTTCCAGGTGGAACTGCAGTCCGTAGACCGTAGCGCCGACGCGGTAGGCCTGGTGCGGGCAGCCCTCCGAACCTGCCAGAAGGACGGCGCCGGGCGGCAGATCGAAGGTCTCGCCATGCCAGTGAAACACGGTCTCGGTTGCGGACAGGCCGGCAAACAGAGGGTCGAATGAGGCGTCGTCAGTGAGGCGAATCTCGAACCAGCCGATCTCCTTCACCGGATTCCGGTATACCGTGGCTCCCAGGCTCTTGGCGATCAGTTGCGACCCCAGGCATATCCCGAGAATGGGCTGGTTTTGCGCCAAGGCCTGTCCGATCAGACGCTGTTCTTCCCGCAGCCACGGCAGATCGTCATTCACCGACATGGGACCGCCCAGGATGACGATGCCCGCAGCCTGCGAAATATCGGGTATGGATGCGCCGGGTTGGTAAAGGTCGGCATAATCGAGCGAGACTCCGCGCCGGGCGAGCACGGATTCGAGGCGGCCTGCTCCTTCAAAGGGGACGTGCCGGAAGGCGATGACCCGTGACATTCTCAAGGTCCCGGCGATCAGTTTCCCGAAGGTCCATGGGCCACCTGGAAATGGCTAAGACTATCGGCATACTTGGACACGCCGTTGAAAATGGCTTCGGCCAGTTTCTGGCGGTACTCGGGTTTCTCAAGCAGGCCTTCTTCCTTGGTGCTGGTGACAAACCCGATCTCCGTCAATATCGCGGGCATGGTGGCGCCGATGAGCACCACAAAGGGGGCCTGCTTCACGCCGCGGTTGTATTCCCCGGGAAAATTGCGCGCCGAAAATGCATAAAGCGCCGCCTGAATTCTACCTCCTAACTCTTTGGATTCCTGGGCTTTATCGTGCGCACTAATACTCTGAATGATGTCATGCAGCTCGGACATGGATTTCTGCGAGGTGGCATTTTCGCGCATCGCCACATCCAGAGCGGACCGCGAGTCGGTGAAATTCAAGACATACGTTTCGACGCCCGAGATAGACGGGTAAGACGACGAATTGGCGTGCACGGAAAGGAACAGGTCACCCTTATTCTCATTGGCGAACTCCGAGCGCCGTTCCAGGGGGACGAACGAATCGTCCGAACGCGTGTACAGAACCTCCGCTCCCAATCGATCTTCGATCAGTTTTCCCAACCGCAGGGAGACGTCCAGCACCAACTCTTTTTCGATCAACCCGTGGGGCCCGGCGGTGCCCTGGTCGTGTCCGCCATGGCCCGGGTCGATCACCACTCGATTCAGCTTCAGTCCGAGCGCGCGGGTGAGCGAGGCCGGACCCGCAGCGGTGCGGCGGGCTGGTTTGGCGTCCGCGGTGGCGGCCGGACCGGTAAGGCCGGGAGGCGGCTGAGGTTTCGATTCGGCAACCACGGCCGCCGGTGTTTCGGGCTTGGGCGGATCGGGCTTGGGCGGATTCACCTTGGGTGGATCGAATTTGGGGGTGTCGGCTCTGACAACCGGAGATGGCGCCAGGTGCGGAGAGTCCGGAGTGGACCGGAGCGGCGATTTCGGATCGGGCGGCGTGTATGGACGGACAGGCGGGGCTGCCGCCGAGCTAGCCGGGGGCCTGGCGTCCGTGATGAGTGGCGTGTCCGGCAGACCGGGCCGCAACTCCACCACCAGGCGGGAGGGATTGCGCAGATGCACGGCGTTGGTTTGCACCGCGCCGTTCAGATCGAGCACGATGCGGGTCACGCCGGGAACGGTTTCCGCCACGCGAATGCGCTTCAGCAGGGCGGAGTCGACGTCCTCGTTGTAGAACAGCCTGGAGTCGAAGTTCGGCCGTGTGTTGGGAATATCGTAGTAAACGCGCTCGGGGTTGTGGAGGCGATCGCTCCTGAAGTCGAAATCGCCGGACACGTCAACCGAGACGCGCAGAGTATCGCCGGAGATCGAGTGGCGGACGGAGGAGATGGTGCGCGGCGCACGGTCGACCGTCTGCGCCAGAAGCGTAAGGACCGGGATGATAACGGCTGCAACCAGCTTCATACACAATCTTCATCTGGAAACGAAGCGCACGGTACCGTCGAGTTGAACGATTTCGTGAAGATGGCTCGGGCCATCCAATTTGTCGTCCGGCTTGGGTGCGGGCTTGGTTTCCACGGGTTTCGGCTGGGGCTGCCCAGCCATGGATTTCTCCAACTGCTTGCCGATCCGGACCAGATAGTCGCGAGTTTCGGGGTACGGCGGAACGCCGCCGTACTTGGCTACCGCGCCTTCACCGGCATTGTAAGCCGCCAGAGCGCGCGGATAATCTCCATTATATAATTCCAGGAGGTACTTCAAATACTTCGCGCCGCCTTGAATGTTCTCGGACGGATTGAACGCATTGGCGACGCCGAATCGCTGCGCGGTCGCGGGAATCAATTGCATCAGGCCCTGCGCGCCCTTGGGAGACACCGCGTACGGATTATAATTGCTTTCCACTTTGATGACGGAATGAATCAATTGCGGTGGTAACGACTCCCGTTCGGCAACCTGGGCCACCATTTCGTCGATGCTGCCCGTGGGCGGGGATTGCCAGACCGCCGGTTTGGGAGCCGGGAGGGGCGGCGTCGCCGAAGAGATCGCACGGGGAGCCACCACGGTCTCGGCGATCTTTCTCTGGGCGACGGATTTCGAACTGACTACCACGCTTCTCACCAATTTTCCGGTACGCCGATCGCTGCACACGACGCTGGTCATCCGGACCGGTTGATTGATTGCGCCGGAAGGTCCATCGGCGGCCCACAGACTGGCGGCAGCCAGTGCCGCTCCCCAGCCGAGCCTAAAACAAAAACGCTTCAAAATGTTTGCTCCTGAAGTATACACCAAACCGGCTATGGCTGAACGTTCCTTGGCGGACGTAACCCCTTGTTTCCGCAACTCATTCTGAGCCGAACCGTGCCGGGCCGAAGCAGCGGAAGGTCCAGCTTCCTCAAACCCCGATGGTATCATTTCTGTGTGGACCGGGCCGGATACGTGCTGGTGGGGGGCAAGAGCAGCCGGATGGGCCGCGACAAGGCCCTGCTCCGGATGCAGGGAGTCCCGCTGGGACAGCAGGTGGCGCGCCTGGTGGCGGCCGCCGCGGGAAGCGCCGTGCTGGTCGGCAATCCGGAACACTATGGGGCGCTCGGCTACCCCGTGGTTCCCGACCTGTACCCCGGGGAAGGTCCACTGGGAGGAATTCTGACCGCGTTGGCGCACACTTCGGCCGACTGGAACCTGGTGACCGCTTGCGATATGCCGGGTTTGACGGAGACGATCCTGCGCGGCTTGCTGGACGACGCCGGGAAGATCCAGGCGGATATCCTGCTCCCGGTGGGGCCTTCCGGCCGCCTGGAAGTGCTCTGCGGGGTCTATCGCAAAACCGCGTACCGGGTCCTGGACGCAGCCTTTTCCGCGGGAGTGCGCAAGGTCGCGACCGCTGCGAGCACCGTTCCGGGACTGCGGACGATACCCTTTAAGGTCTCGGAAGTCCTGATTTTTCAAAACGTTAACACCCCTGAGGAATGGGCCGAATATGGAGCCGAGTGAGAGCTACCCGCACTACATTGAATTCCGGCACATCTATAAGACGTTCGATCGCCCGGTTTTAGTCGATACCAATTTCAATGTGAACCCCGGTGAAACGGTGGCCATTATCGGCCGCAGCGGCGTCGGCAAGTCGGTGACGCTGGGACACATCATGCGCTTCATTCGGCCGGACAGCGGGCGCGTGATTGTGGCCCACGAAGATGTGACCGATTATTCCGAGTCGGAGATGCGGCGAATTCGCAAGAAGGTGACCATGGTCTTCCAATCGGGCGCACTGTTCGACTCGCTCACGGTGGCGGAGAACGTGCTCTTTTCCCTGGAATTGCGCGAAGATTATGACGCCCAGAACAAGGAAGACGTGGTGATGGGTCTGCTCAAACTGGTGGACATCGCCGAAGCGAAGGATACCTACCCTTCGGATCTTTCGACCGGATACAAGCGGGCGGTGGCGATCGCCCGCGCCCTGGCCGCGCAACCGCAATGCATTCTCTACGACGAACCCACCACCATGGTGGACCCGATCATGTCCGACCATCTGGGCGACCTGATGCTGCGCCTCAAGCGGCAGTTGAAACTGACCTCGGTGGTGGTGACGCACGACCTGGACCTGATGTATAAGGTGGCCGATCGCGTGGTGTTTCTGTACGAGGGCACGGTGATTTTCTTCGGGCCGACGGAGGATCTGGAGAAATCGGAGCATCCCCACATACGCGAGTTTCTGGAGATGGACCGGGTAGTCAGGATCTGACGGGGACCTCGGACTCCTCCATCTTCTTCCCCTGCCAGCTTGCCCAATACTCCTGCCACTCCACGGCCTCACCCGCGGGGAGGACGCGGATGGGGTTCAGTCCGTCGAGCATCACCGCGCACTCGTCGGTGTGAGTCTTACGCGACTGGTTGGCCAGGGCTTTGGGATGCGGACCGTGGTGGATACCGCGCGGATGCAGCGTGGCGTATCCGGGCTTGATGTTGTCCTTACTGAAGAAGTCGCCGTCGTGGTAGAAGAGAAATTCGTCGTAGTCGGTATTGCGATGGAAGAACGGAACGCGCAGGGCTTCGGGGTCCTGCTCCAGCGGCCGAGGCAGAAAGCTGCAGACCACCGCGCCTTCGGTCTGGAACGTGGTGTGGGCGCTGGGCGGCAGATGCGCGCGGTGGCTCATAATCGGCCGTATGTCGCGCATGTTGATCTTCCACACCGTAAGGTCGCCCTTCCAACCCACGACATCGAGCGGATTGAACGGGTAGACCACTTTCGAAATCTCGTCTTCCACTTTGATGCGGATTTCCCATTCGCGCTGGTCGTCCAAATGCGCATCGGGTTCGGGCGTGACGATCGTGCCTGGGTCGTAGAGCGCATGGTGGCCGAGAAGTCCTTTATCCGGCTGGTCGAATTCGGTGCGCGATTGAACGATCAGGAAGAAGTTGTCGGTAGTCGCGGGGACCATGCGGTAGGTCACGGCGCGCGGCACCACCAGGTAGTCGCCTTTTTCGAAGCTGAGCGGCCCAAAATCGGTCTCAAGAGTGCCCGACCCGCGATGTACGAAGATTAACTCATCGCCATCGGCATTGCGGTAGTAGAAGGGCATGGGCACGGAACGGCGCGATACGTACAAGGTCACGTCGTGGTTGCCCAGGAATGCCGCCGGCATGCCGCAGGGGTCGGCGAGATCGGATGGCGTCATTTTGTTGAGGTCGAACAGATGGGGCCGCAGCTTCCCTTCGAAGCGGATCCATCCGGTCGGCGGATGGGCATGATACAGGTGAGCGCTTTTTCCGTAGAATCCCTTGCGCCCGTGTTCTTCCTCGTACGTGCCCTCGGGGATGCCAACATGGGCCTGTCGGGCAAACTTTCCCTTCTTGAGCGGATACATGGCTCTTCCTCCTCTGGAACCTAGTGTAGTGCGTCGCACAGTCGGGCGGGCTATCCGGATCGCCTCTGTCAGCACTGGACTGGCCGGCATAGGGTGTGTGCCCCGGTGGCCGGAGCGGCCATCACCGGCCCGGGAGTCCGGCCACCTGCAAGGATCGCCCGTGCCGCCTTCGCGGGTCGCCCCGTTGGTTGCCGTTATGAGTGCGAATGTAGTCGGCCTGAGCTCCCACGGTCGATCGGTATTCTTCGCGAATCTCCGCGATGGTCGTCGACGAGCCCGCCCGATCGGTGCGGAGACGCACCCGGTTTCCATATTATTTGTATCGGACATTGTCGTCATTTCTTTCATCGATGCAGTATCGCGTTCGCATCGCCAGCGGTCCACGTTGCGCTTGCCGGCCCACGCGGAGCGCAAGGAATTTGTGGCGTGCGCCGATCCTGATACACTGTCAAGAACCATGCCGGGTATACCTCGAGGGGCCGATCTCAATTCCTGGTGGCGGAATCGCGCGGCGCGACGGCAGGAAGCTGCCCAGCTTGCCTCGCAACTGCGCGACGCGCAATCGCGATTTTCCCGGGCTGCCGGGAACGCGCGGCCGTCCGCGGAAAGGCCCGACCCTAACGAATCGGCCGCCGACATCATACGCCTGGGCGATGCGGCCGTGGCGGGGATGGGAAGCACCCAAGCCCGATTGCACGAATTGAACGGCGCGCGACAGGCGGAGCAGGCCACGCTCGCTTCCGCTCACGCCGCCATCCAGCACGCCGCCAAGGATCGAACCCGGTATGAGAGGGAGCTTGCCGCGCAGAACTCCTATGAGTCCCGGAAGATGTGGCGCCAGAACAAGCAGAATCTGCGCAAACTCGCGGCCATCGCGATTGCCCTGGCCGTGCTGTTCGTCCTCGTTCGGTATTAGGACCCCAGATGACCCGCTTCGCTACCCTGCTTCTGTTCCTGAGCCTCTTCACCGCTTCGGGCCGTGGCCCGTTGCCGGTGGCTAGCCAAGCGACTCTGGACGGGCAGTATGCCGGCATCCATCAGAAAGATCTGTATGCATTGCAGCGAGCCGTGGCCGCAGGCACGCTCGCACCCGACAAGGCGGCTCCGCTAATTCAGCAGGATGCCGATTTTATCAACGGAGCGCGAAAGCGTTGGGCATCCACGCCGTACCGCGCGCAATTCGAGGCGGGCTTCCAGAGCGGGATGACGACGCGCCCGGCGCCGCCCGTGCAGCAACCCGGGCAACAGTCCGGGCAGCGGCAGAGGCCCGTGCAACCGCCTTTCCCTCAGCCGTCGCCGCCCTTCGAACTCTCCGGCATCGTCAAGTTCGTTCTTTTCTGCGTTGCCGTCTGGATCTGCCGCCGCCTGTGGAAACCCTTGCCCGCGATGGCCGCGCCGTCGAATATCGACCTCGGCGCATATAGCCCACTGCCGGTGGAACTGTCGCGCACCGAAAAGGGAGAACTCGCGGAAGTCCAGCAAAACTTCGACCGGCGCATGCAAGAGATCGCCGCCGACGAGGCGCGGGTTCAGAATCAAATCCAGGCGCTCATGGCGTATGCCGCCATGCTGGTCGCCCGCGCCGGCTCGGCGGCGGACGGTCTCACCGCCTCAGCCGCGGCCGAATTGAACCAGGATGCCCCCGAATTCCACGCTTCCGTCGCCGCGCTGGAGCAGAGCCACCCCGTCGCGATGGCGCCCTGGTCGAGCGAATTCTGGACCGCGTTCGGACGCGAGCCCAAACCGGAGACTCTCGGCTTTGTCCGCTATGGCCAACTTGAAGAATCCGGCCTCCTTCCCGACGAGAGGGGCGCCGTCCGGCCGCGAACTGTCCCGCTGTTCGGCGGGAAAGGCCCCATCGTGGTCCAGTGCGGAGCCGCGTCCAAGCAGTTCTCCCGGGCGGCCATTCAGAATATCGTGATCCGCGCCGCGCTGGCCGCTCCCGCGGAAATTCGCTTTTCCCTCATCGACCCAATGGGCCTCGGCGCGGCTTTCCCCATGCGTTCTCTGCTGCCGCGGGTCCGTGCGTCGGCCCGCACCACGGCCGCCGACGAACTGGCCGAGGTGGTCGACGACATCCGCCGCATCAACGAGGACGTGGTTGGCCAGGCCGAAAGTTTTGCCAGCCTGCCTCGTGAAAAGCGGGCCGGTGAAGTCTTCGAGATCATCGCCGCGCTCGATTATCCGCGCGCCTACGAACGCGATACACGCGCGCTCGAATACCTGGCCCGCATCGCCCAGTCCGGCCCGCGCGCCGGCCGCCATCTGATCCTCGAATGGGATGGCGATCCCACCGATGCGGACCTGGCCCGGTTCGAGAACTATGGATCGGTCGACGCGCGCGCCAATTCCGGCTGCGCCCACGTCGATCCCGCGACTCCCGTCGAACTGCAGCAGAGCCTGTTGAATGCGGTCGCTGCCATCAAATCCAAATCCACGGGCGGGGACTGGAACGCGCTGGTCCGCCCGCCGGCCTTTTTCGCGGAATCGTCGACCCGCATGGTTCAGACCCCGGTCGGAGAACGCCTGAGCTTCTGGTTCGGCGACAATCCGGACGGCAAGCCTTGCGCGCACGCCGTGCTGGCCGGCATGACGGGTTCCGGCAAATCGGCCCTGCTGCACGTGCTGATCACCGGGATGGCGGCCCGCTATTCACCCGAGGAACTGCGCCTCGTCCTGGTGGATGGCAAACTGGGTGTGGAATTCGAAGCCTACAAAACACTGCCCCACGCTCAAGTGGTCTGCCTCCGCACATCCCCGGCGGTGGCGCGCAGCGTGCTCGAAGACTTCGTGGCCGAGATGGACGACCGTTACAGCAAGTTCCAGGGGGCGAACAAGCTGGAAGAATACCGCGAGAAGACCGGTTTGCCGATGCCGCGCATGCTGATGGTGGTGGACGAATACCAGCAGCTTCTCGAAGGCGATCCGGACCGCGGCGCGGAATTGCTCGGCCGCGTCCTCACCCAAGGCCGCGCCGCCGGGCTTCACCTGGTTCTGGGCTCGCAGACGTTCGAGGTCCGCGGGTTGCCGGCTTCCGCGATGACGCACGTGCACTTGCGCGCGGCGCTCTCCCTGCCCGTCGATTACATTCAGTCCGTCACCGCCTTCGGCCCCGAAGGCAAAAAACTCATTCGCGATCTTGCGCCCAAGGGACAGGTGGTGATCAACGACGAAAGCGGCCGCGACGGCGCCAATGCCCGCGGCGCCGTCGCCCGTCTGGACGTGCCGGGCCACGGCGTCGCGCAGATTATCGCCGAGATCACGGGCGCCGCCTCCGCATTCCACAGTGAGCCCGTGGTTCTAAGCGGCAATGACGCCGCGGTTCTCGCCGACAATCCCTTCGTGCGGCAGTGGAGGGCCGCGCCTCCGGACGCCGTGGTGTTGCAGACAACTGCCCGCCGATCCCTTCGCGAAAGCGGGTTTGGCATCACCTCCTGGAGCTCCGCCGACCGTCCGCTGCCGCTCTGGCTGGGCCGCAAGTTCGACGTACACGGGCACATGGTGGCTGCCCTCAAGCGCGCATCCGGGCACAACCTGCTGGCCCTCGGCTCCGAAACCGGCATGCGCCTCTGTATGTTGGCCAACGGAGTGGCCTCGCTGCGATCGATGCGCCCGATGGACGATTGCGATGTCCTGCTGCTCGACGGCCTTTCCGAGGGCCAGCCCGGCGCGGGCATGCTCTCGGTGGCGCTGGATGCGCTCCGCGACGCCGGAGCGCGCGTTCAGAGAGCCGTTCCGGATTCGGCGGCCGCCGCGCTGGAGCAGTTCGCCGCCACCGCTCTTCAGCCCCGCAATCCCGAAGCTGTCCGCCTTTTGATCCTGTCGGAGCCGGAGTACTTCCCCGCGCTCGCCGCTCCCGCCGGCTATGGCAGTCCCGCCGTGGGCCCCTCGCGCGTATTCAAGGATCTATTGCGCAGCGGCCCACAAATGGGGGCGCACGCCATCGTCACGGCGTCGGGCCTCGGGGCGCTGTCCTCGGTGCTGAATCCTTCTCCCACGCGCGACGGCGCGCTGTTCAACCACCGCGCGCTCCAGCAGACCAACGAGGAGGAATCCATGACGATGGCTTCCTCGATGGCCGCCACTCGGATATTCGCCCAGACCAATCACCACATGGCGGCCCTGTATGTCGATACCGTGCAGGGCGCGCGCATGGCCCAGCTCTTCAAGGCGTACGCCGCCAGCCCAAACATTTATGGCGACCAATCCGCCACCGGTCTTCGGGACGCGCTCGATTCGCTCTTCCGGCGAGGACCGCAATGAGCTCGCTCGACGATGTCTTCGAACAGATGCGCCTGTTCCGGAAGGCCCTGCTGGAATTCAACGAAGAGGTTCGCGGGTCGGCCGCCGGACTTGCCAAAGCGCATGACGAAGTCGGCGGGCTCTGGCGGGACGAAGCCGCGTCGCGCTACCGGCAGGCCTATGAGCCGCTGGCGCAATCGCTCGACACGTACCTGCGCGACGGCGCGCCGCGTTTCGAGCGGTTCCTGGAAAACAAGATTGGACAGTTGGAGCGGTATTTGAACGGAGGTTGAACATGGCCGAAACCATCCTTCTCACTACCCTCGACGAATACGCCCGACAGCTTCAGACACACCTGGTTGCGCTCCGCGAGCGGCATCACGGGTTGGAGGCGGCCTGGTTGCGGCTGCGCGACGTCTACGAAGGCGAAGGCGCGCGGATTTTCTCCGAGGCTTTCGAAGCGGCTTCCGCGCGGCTGGCGGATTACGCGAACCACGGCGCGGAAATCAGCCGCCGGCTGCAAACGAAAATCGAGGATCTGCGCGACTTCCAGTCCGCCGAACCGGGGTTCTAACCGATGTCCGCCGACCCCCTCCAGTTGGCCGCCTCCCTCGAGCAAGCGGAGAATTCCATACGCCAGTGGACCATGGCCTTCGAATCGGTGTCGGAGGACACCGGCAATGCCATCCGCTCCGTCCTGGTGGCCGTCGATGAGCTTCGAGCCATCGCCCAGTCCCAGCGGGAAGCGGCGGCCGATTTGTCGGCCCGCGGCGGACAGTTGAGCGCCGAGGCGTCGCGGGCCGAATCGGCCGCCGGCAATGCCGACACTCAGGCCCAGCACGTGGAGCAACAGGCGCAGCAGACCGCCGGCAACGCTCTTCATTGGCGCGGCTTCTGGGAGAGCAAGCGCAGCGAAGCGGTGAACGAGTTGGGCGCGGCCACCGCGGAACTCAGTTCGGCCCGCGCGGAGGAGCGCGCGGCCCGGGCGGAATTGTCCGAGGCGTCGGCCAGGCTGGCGGCGGCCAATGCGCGAATGCAATCGGCGCAGGCGGTGCTGCGGTCCGCGCAGTCGGTTCTTTCCTCTGCCTGGGACAGCCTGGCAAGAGCTCGAAGCTATTACTGGGTGGACGGCGAGGGCCGCCGCCATCCCGGCAGTACCGCCGCCGAGCAAGCCGCCGTGGACAGCGCGCAATCCTCGGTGAACAGCGCGACGGCCGTGGTGGCGGAAGTCAAGGCCCAGGTGAATGCCGCTCAGGCCGCGGTACATGCCGCGGAGGCGCGGCTGCAAAGAGCCCGCGACTGGGTGACCCGCGCCGAAGCCCGCGTGCTTCGCGCCCAGCGCCGCGTGGACCTCTGCACCCGTCGTGTCGCGGAAATGTCCGCCCTGGTGGAGCGCGCCCGGTACCAGGCCGGCTACGCCGCGGACGCCGTGCGGCTCGCCACCCAGTCCGTGGCCGACGCCCGCGACGCCGTCGCTTTCGCGAGCGACGCCGCCGGACATGCATCGCGCGCCGAAGCCCACGCCTCCGCCGCCGTGAGCGCCGCCTCGGCAGCCGGCGCCGCCGCGGAAGCCCTGGGAGGCCGCGGGCGGGAGTTCGCGGGGCTGGCCGCGCAACAGACCGAAGCCTCCGGCATGGCGTCGCGCGAGATCGGCAGCGTACTGGAACAGTTGCGGCAATTCGACAGCGGAGCCGATTTCTAGCAGGTAGCGCTTTGTGGCCGCGGAGATGTGGCGCACGCTCTCAAGCGTGCCGCGTCGCGGCTCATCGCGACGCCCGGCGGGGCGTGCAGGGAGCGCCAGCGATCCCGGCGAGCCGGGATGCGGCACGCACGAGCGCGTTCGCCCACGTCAATCGTTACCGGCCATCAATTCCCGGTACAACGCGTCCTGGCGGCGGGCGATCTCATCCCAGCCGTAGGAGTGCTCCACGCGCCGCCGGCCCGCCGCAGCCAGACGATGGCGCTCGTCGGGCGAGGCCAGCAGGTTCTCGATGGTGTCCGCCATCTCGGCCGCGGTATGCACCAGGGCGAAGTCCTCGCCTGGAACCAGGTCGAGCCCGTTGACGCCGGCGGGTGTCGAGACCACCGGCCGGCCGCACGCCATCGCTTCCAGGATCTTGAGATTGGTTCCCGCCGATACCACCAGCGGGGCCACCACGATAGCTGCGCGTCCGTAAGCGCTGCGCACATCGGAGACGAAGCCCTCGACCTCAAGCCCGGGCCGATCCAGGCGAAGTTTCACCTGGGAACTGTGATAGTCCAGGAAATACTCGTGACGCGCGCCGGCAATGATGTGCAGGCGGATGTCGCGCAACTGGGGCCACACCTCATTGAGAAAATAGCCGACGGCCATGAGGTTGGGCAGGTGAGAGAAAGAACCCACAAACAAGAGCCTGCGCGGTTCCGGATCCCGCGGCGCAACGCGGAACCGGTCCAGGTCGACGCCGTTCGGCAGGGCGGCCGCGCGGGCCCCGGTGACCAATGCCCGGTCCTTCTCCGACATGGTGACGACGCAGTTCATCTCGCGCCACGCGGCGTGTTCGAAGCGCCGCCACAGTTTCAACTGGCGCCGCAGGTCCCAATCGTCGTCGCTCTGCTGCAATTGCTGGTAGAGGTCGAAGGTAATATCGTGCTCCACCAGGACCGGACGGGCGGGCGCGCAATCGGCGGCATACTGGGCCATCTGCGTGAATTCCAGTTGCGCGATGCCGGGTTGCCATTTGCGCACGGCCTCCCGCAGGGCCGCGCGAAAGGATGCCGACGCGAAATGTTCCACCACTTCCGGCCGTCCGTTGCCGCGCACCGCATGCGTGCCGGCGCGCCGCACCAGCACGACTTCCACAAATCGATCCAGCAGTTCCGCGGCGGGCGGGGCATCGGTTTCCGTGAACGAGACTAGGATCTGGTCCCATTCGCCGGCTGCCCGCGCCGTCAGATTGTGAATCCGGACCGCGCCGCCGTGGGACAGCGGAAACGGCACGTATGCGCTGGCCACCAGCACCAGCGGTTTCGCCGAGGCCGCCCTGCCGGGGTAGACCGTGACCATTCCGTTCGTCAGGGCCAGGATCAGGTCCTCGGGAAATGCGCTGGTCACAGCCGGCCCGCCGCGGAGAGCAATCGACGGCGCCTGGCGAAGGGCGTCCCGCGCGCCGGCGTCACGCAGTTTGCCCGCTGCGAGTTTCCAACGATGCCGGAAGATCTTTGGATCGGAAACCGAGCGGGCCAGGAATCTCAAATGGTCCAGCTCCGGAACGGGTGCGTCGTCAGGGCAGATGGACGTTCCCGCCACGGCAACCGTAGGCCAACCGCGCTTCCAGGCGCGATAGCACAGGTCGAGGAAAGCGGCGTCGCCGGTCTCGAAAGCGGGGTCGAGTCCGCCGAGCGCTCGCAATTTGGCGGTATTGTATACCGAACAGCGGATGCGCCCTGCGAGGGCGTAACGCAGACCTTCGCCATCCGTCTGTTCGCCCGGCATGGTGGCGCAAAAGAGATCGGGAATCCGTTCGAACGCCCGCTTCAGAGAAGCGGCGGCGGCGGCGTCAAGGCTGTGGATGGGAGCCACCGGCGCCGGCCCGGCGCGGCCGTGCTTCGGACGCACAAGTGCGGCGGCGCGCGCCGCTGCATACAAGACATCCGTCCAACCCCATCGCGCCAGGGCTCCGTTCGCCCCGAAGTGCCATCGCAGAAAGTTCCGCGTGCGCCATAGGAAGTGGCGCGCAATAGCCGGCAGGCTGGCGGGCCGCAGCATGAAGTCGTTGAGGTTTTCGTTGACGGCCAGAAAGTAGAAGGGCGCCAGGATCAGCGCCAGCAGACGCATCCGCCGGAACGGAACGTTGGGAACCAGCAGGACACCCGCCAGCCGGATGGATTTGCCGCGAAACGCGCTGCGGCAACGCGCCCAGTTCTCCAGCATGCCGCCCTGGTAGCGAATCCACCGCAGATCGCTCCCCGCCGGTGGAAACTCCGCCACCACGTAGAGCGGCAATTCGGGGAACGCCTGGCGCATGCGCGCGATCAGACACTCGTTCAAATCGTCGGTTCCCGATGCGAACGCCACTTTAATCTTCTGCATCACGAAATCCGAAACGGAATCCGATCGGTGTGGCGTTGCGCGGCGTCGGCCAGCGGGACAATCACGCCCAGCTCGCGCGCGTCCCCGGGCGCCTGGAAGGAACTCTCCACTTCGAATTCCAGATGCAGCACCGCGCCGGGCGCTGTATCTTCGGGGAAGCGGCCGCGAAATTCAATGGTCTCGGGCGTCGCGCACGTAATCGTACCCAACGGCTTTCCACCGCACCGGCACGTGAGGCGCAGGGGCGCGGAGGCCACCACTGCTTCGGGAACCGTGAACCGCAGTGCAAACTCCGCGGTGGATTGCGCGGCAGGCAGAACCACTTCGAGCGAAAACCGCTTCGCCGTCCAGCGCCATCCGTCTTCCACGCCGTACCAGCCCTTGAGGGGCCGCACCAGCAATTCGGGATGGCGCGCGCGGCTACGCAGCAGAACGAACATGCGTTCATCCGCGTCCGCATGCACCGGGTCGGAATCCACCGCGCAGCCGACGCGCTTCTCCGACGCCACCAGCCAACCGGCGCGCTCCAGCAGACGGACCAGTCCGGCCGGTGAAAAGATCCAGAAATTGGTAGGATCGTTGTTGGCCTCGCGCCGGTCCAGCAGGTACGCTACCGGTTCGGTATCGATGCGCACCCCGGTTCGCGGCGCCACCTGGGCCACACGCGTGCTCAGGATGCACCAATCCGCGGCCGCGGAGAGCGTTTCCAGAACGAGGTAGGGATTCTTCAGATGATAGAGCGTGCCCAGGAACAGGACCAGGCTGTAATCGCGGCGCGGCAGTTGGATATGGGCGTCCAGGTCCAGGTCGAAGGTCTGAATGGATGGAGCGAATTCGTGGCGCAGCGTCTCCACGCCGCGCATCTGGTTGAAGTTGCTCTCGCGGTGATCGATGGCGTCGACCTCGGAGCCCATTTGTGCGAATAGCAGTGCCCAATCGCCGTCACCGCAGCCCAGGTCAGCGACGGGTCCGCGGCGCAGCGTTTCTTCCAATTCACCGCGAAAGGGCGCGATGAGATCGCAGACGATCGCGAGGGCGGAAAGGGATTCGTACGGGTACCAGCCGTAGTCGGGCAGCTCCGTCCGCGCCTTAAACTCGCGGAGATCCTGCCGCAGACGGAGTCCGCGCTCTTCGAGTATTAGATCCTCGGGCAAGCTACCAATTGTAATGTGGCGCACGCTTGCAGCGTACGCCACCTACGGTTGAAATTCCACGCTGCGGGCGAACTTCACCGCCGGGTTCTCGCGCAGTTGCGCCAACACCGATTCGGGCACCAGCTCGTCGGTGGACACCAGGGCCACGGCCTCCAGCGGCGCGCCTGGGGACAGAGGCGCGTCGCGGCGTCCCAGCGAAAAGTTGGAGATATTGATGGTGTTGCGGCCCAGCACCGTCCCCACGTGGCCAATGACGCCGGGGACGTCGTGGTTCTTCATGAAGATCAGCGGACCCGCCAGCGCTGCCTCGCAGTAGATGCCGTCCACCTGGGTGAGACGCGGCTTTTCGAGAAAGACAGCGCCTTCCACCGTGGTGACGCCGCCATCGGTTTCCAGATCGAGCCGCACCGTGTCGGTATGCACCGACCGCTTTTCGTGGGCCTCCGCCACGTTCCAGCCGCGCTGCTGAGCGATCTGCATGGCATTCACCAGGTTGGCCTTCTGCGCGGTGGACCGCGACAGCACTCCGGCCAAGCCGGCACTGCGCAGCAGGTTGGTGTTGCCGTCGGCGATCTTGCCGTAGTACGTCAAGCGCACCACCCGGGGATTGCCCAGGGCGATATGCGCCGCGAAGTTGCCCAGGCGTTCGGCCAGTTCGGCATAGGGGCGCAGCGCGCGGTACTGCTCGGGCGAAAGCGCCGGCATGTTGACGGCGTTGATGGCGACTCCGTTTTTCAAGTACTCCACCACCTGTTCGGCGATCCGTACGCCCACGGTTTCCTGGGCTTCCTCGGTCGAGCCTGCGATGTGCGGCGTGGCCAGCACATTGTCGGCGCCGAAAAGCACGAACCCGGGGGGCGGCGGTTCGGCGGAAAAGACGTCCAACGCCGCGCCGGCCACAATGCCCGAATCCACCGCTTCGCGCAGCGCCGCCTCGTCCACCAGTTCGCCGCGCGCACAGTTGACGATGCGCACACCATGCTTCATGCGCCGGAAAGCGCCGGCGGACAGCATGCCCTGGGTTTCCGGGGTGGCCGCGACGTGGAGCGTGATATAGTCGCTCGCGGCATAGAGCGTGTCAAGCGGCACCAGGTCGATCGCCAGGTCCTGCGCGATCTTCGACGTGACGTAGGGGTCGTGAGCCACCACGCGCATTTCGAAGGCGCGCGCGCGCTTCACCACTTCCCGGCCAATGCTGCCCAGGCCGACGATTCCGAGCGTCTTCCCGCGCAGTTCATTCCCCATGAACTTCTTCTTTTCCCACTTGCCCGCGAGGGTGGAGGCGCTGGCCTGCGGAATGTGCCGCGCCATGGCCAGCATCAGCGCCATGGTGTGTTCCGCCACCGAGATGGCGTTGCCGCCGGGAGTGTTCATCACCAGGACTCCGGCCTCAGTGGCAGCGTCCAGATCGACGTTGTCCACCCCCACGCCGGCGCGCCCGACGACGCGCAGTTTGGGAGCTTGTTCCAGGACGGCTTTGGTTACCTGAACGGCGCTGCGCACCAGCAGCGCGTCGGCGTTCGCGAGATGTTGCGCGTACTCTTTCGGGTTGGAAATAATGGTGTTCCATCCAGGTTGGGACTGGAACAATTCGACCCCTGCCGGGGCCAACGGCTCGGCTATTAGGACATTCATAGATAGGCGCCGCTCAGACGGTCACGGGTTGCGGCGATACGGCGGCGTGTTCATAAACTTCCTGAACGGCTCGTACGCCGGTTCCATAGGTCACGGAATAGCCGTTGGCCTTGAGGATGATTTCCAAAGCGGCAACTACGGCGAATAGATCCGCGAAATCGAAGTAGCCCAGGTGTGCGACGCGGAACACCTTGCCCTTCATGGAACCCTGTCCATTGGCGATGATGGCGCCGAATCGCGACCGGAATTCCTTCACGATGACGCCCGAATCCATACCCGCGGGCGGTTTGATGGCCGTCACGGCCGCGCCCGGCGCGGAAGCGGAGAACAATTCCAGGCCGAGGCTCTCCGCCGCGGCCCGCGTGGCCTTCGCCAGCATCTGTGCATTGGCGATCAGGTTCGCCATGCCGATTTTCTTAACATACCGCAGCGCTTCCCCCAGCGCCAGGATTAGCGCCGTGGACGGAGTCCAACTGGATTCGCCGGCGTCGGCGCTCTTCTTTTCCTTCTTCAGATTGAAATAGTAGCGCGGTAGTGTGGAGGTCTCGGCCAGCGCCCACGCCTTGGGGCCGATGGCCATGAATGCCAGGCCGGGCGGAATCATGAAAGCCTTCTGCGATCCGCCGATCACCACGTCCAGGCCCCAGCCATGAATATCCAGCGGCTGAGTGCCCAGGCCGGTAATGGCGTCGACCACTAGAATCGCGTAAGTCCGGGCTACCGCGGCGGCGATCGCTTGTACGTCATGCGCCGCACCGGTCGAGGTTTCGGAAGCCTGCAAAAACACGCCTTTGGCCGCCGGCTCTTTGGCCAGCGCTTCTTCCACCTGCCTGGGCGCGACGGCCTGACCGTAGGGAACGGTCACGGCGATGACATCCAGTCCATAGGCTGTGGCGATCTCGGTCCAGCGTTCGCCGAACTTGCCGGCGACGCAGACGATGACTTTATCGCCCTTCGAAAATAGGTTCGAGATAGAGGCGTCCATGGCGCCGGTGCCCGACGATGCGAAGATCAGCACGTCGTTGGTAGTGCCCATGACCTCTTTCAGGTCCGCGATGCAGGAACGGTAGACGTTGCGGAAATCCTCGGTGCGATGATGAATGTCCGACGCCATCATGGCATGCAGCGCCGGAGGGTAGAGAGGGGTTGGCCCCGGTGTTAATAAACGCTGTTTTTTAATGTGCATGTCGGAGGATAGACTTCTAGAATATCAGAAGGAGCCGAATCGCTTGTACACTGCAAGTCCCACCCGTTATGACGGCATGATCTATCGGCGTTGCGGCAAATCCGGCATCGTCCTGCCGGCCGTTTCGCTCGGCCTGTGGCACAACTTCGGCGGCGTCGATTCGCTTGAAAACAGCCGCGCCATATTGCGGCGCGCCTTTGACCTGGGAGTCACCCACTTCGATTTGGCGAACAACTACGGCCCGCCCTACGGCTCGGCCGAAGAGACTTTCGGCCGCGCGTTGAAAATGGATCTGGCGGCATACCGCGACGAGATCGTCATTTCGACCAAGGCCGGTTATGACATGTGGCCCGGGCCGTACGGCAACTTCGGCTCGCGCAAGTATCTGCTGGCCAGCCTGGATCAGAGCCTGGGCCGCATGGGCCTGGCCTACGCCGACATCTTTTATCACCACCGGCCCGACCCGGAAACGCCGCTCGAGGAAACCATGGGCGCGCTCGACCAGGCGGTGCGTTCCGGCAAAGCTCTGTACGCGGGCATTTCCAACTACGGCGCCGAAGGTACCGCCCAGGCCGCCGCCATTCTGCGCCGCCAGGGGACGCCGTTCCTCATCCACCAGTTTGCCTACTCGATGTTCCGCCGCGCGCCGGAACAAGGGTTGCTCGATACGTTGCGGCGGGAGGGCGTGGGCGGCATCGCATTTTCCCCGCTGGCGCAGGGATTGCTCAGCGAACGGTACCTCGGGGGCACGATTCCCGCCGACTCCCGCGCCGCGCGTCCCAAAGGCTTCCTCAAACCCAAGGACGTGGACGAGCACCGCGTCGCCCAAGCCCGCGCCCTGAACGCCATCGCCCAGCCGCGCGGCCAGAGCCTGGCGCAGATGGCGTTGGCCTGGGTGCTGCGCGATAGCGCCGTGACCAGCGCGCTGGTCGGCGCCAGCCGCGTCGAACAGTTGGAGCAGGACGTGGCCACCATTCAGAAGCTCGATTTCAGCCCCGAGGAGTTGGCCGGCGTCGAGCAGGTTTTGGCCGCATAGAGTAGAGCAGCGGCCAGGATGACGGTCTTGTCCGTTGGGTTACTCTATTTGCATGCCATGTCCGTTGCCGCGTATTGCGGCGCTGCTTTTCTCATTGCTTATCCCGTGCGCCGCTTTCCTCGCGGATACGCCTTACAAGTATTACCTCACCGGCAGCCCCGCCGATGTGCAAACCCAAACCACCCCGGGCTTCGCTCTGGTTGGCGGGGGCAAGGACGTGGACTCCGTCTTCCGCTGGTTCCTGCAGCGCTCCGGCGGTGGTGACGTAGTTGTGCTCAGAGCTTCCGGCGCCGACGGGTATAACCCCTATATGATGGGCCTGGCCAAGATCGATTCAGTCGAAAGCCTGGTAGTCGCCACTCCGGAAGCCGCACGCGACCCCTTCGTCGCCGACCGCATCCGCAAGGCCGAGGCGTTGTTTATCGCCGGCGGCGACCAGTGGAACTATGTCCGCGTCTGGAACCATACGCCGGTTTCCGAAGCTATCCAGTACCTCATCGATAAGGGCATACCGGTGGGAGGAACCAGTGCCGGGCTCGCCGTGCTCGGCGAGTACCTCTACACTGCCGAGAAGGACACCGTGACCTCCGCACATGCCTTGGCCAACCCCTTCGACGAGCGCGTAACCGTGGGCACGGGGTTCCTGCGCATCCCCGCTCTCAAGGGTGTCGTCACCGACAGCCACTTCCATTCGCGCGACCGGATGGGCCGCACGCTTGTGTTTTTGTCCCGCATGCTGGAGAGCCCGAACCTTTCGGAGGCGCGCGCCATCGCCATTGACGAACAGACCGCTGCCCTAACGGAAGCGGATGGCCGGATCGCGGTCGATGGCGACGGGTTCGTATACTTCATTCGCGCTCGAAAGGCGGCCGACGTCTGTAAGTCCGGCGCTCCCTTGACCTTCCGTAACGTTACCGTGTACCGCGTCTCCAAGGGAGGCGATTTCGATCTCAAGACCTGGATCGGGCATGGCGGCGTGGCGTACTCGCTCGACGTGGAAGAGGGCGCGCTCCGTTCCAGCCAGCCCGGAGGCGCCATTTATTAGTTCGGCTGCGTGACTTACGCTGAGATATCCATGGGAACCTTGGAATTCATTCCAGCCACGCGCCGGGTACTGCGGAGCCTGGCGTCGGAACCGCGGGATTTCGCGGAGGAGCACGGCGTGCGCCTGCACGAGGTGGCGCAGAGCGTTGCGCAGAACAGCCTGGACTTTATGAGGACTTTTTCGCTCGAAACTTCGCCGGAGTGGTTCGGGCATTTCGCGATCGAGGCCGAGTCTCAGCAACTGGCCGGCGTGTGCAGCCTCAAGGGGCCGCCGGTCGATGGCGCGGTGGAAATCGCCTACTTTACCTTCCCGGGCTTTGAAGGGCGCGGGATTGGCACAGAGATGGCGCGCTTCACCTTGGAGCGGGCCCGCCAGTTGCCCGGGGTGAAACTGGCGATCGCTCATACGGCCCCGGAAGGAGGCGCTTCCACGCGCATCCTGGAGAAGATAGGGATGAGCTTTGCCGGCGAGGCGGAGGAAGAGGGCATGCGCGTGTGGCGGTGGCAGATCGCTTGGGAGCAATCATAGCCGCGCCGGACGTTGCCGGCGCCAGGATACGATCGGGAACGGCGTCCATGGGGAAACGAATCCTTCTGACTACCACTGGGTCTTTGGGCGATCTGCATCCGTTTCTTGCGATTGGGCTCGGCCTCAAATCGCGCGGGCATACGGTCACCATCGCCACCAGCAACTCATATCGGACGAAGGTGGAACAGACCGGGCTGGAATTCGCTCCCATGGGGCCGCATCTCGAAACCTCTCCCGAACTGATCCACGACGTGATGGACGCAAAGAGAGGCCCGGAGCACTTGATCCGCCGGATCCTCTATCCCGCCATACCGGAGGCGTACCGGGAAGTCATGGACGCCGTCCGCGGAGCCGATGCCGTGATAACCCATCCCATTACATTCGCTTCCCAGATCGCGGCGGAGAAGAGCCGGCTGCCGTGGGTTTCCACGGTGACGGCGCCCCTATCGTTTTTCTCTCGCTATGACCCGCCGGTAATGGCGCCGGCTCCATTTCTGGCGAAACTGCGCGGCCTTGGTCCGCGTGTGAACGGCCTCATCGTCAAGATGGGGCGCGCTTACACTAAGCCCTGGATGAAGTCCATCACACAGTTTCGCGTGTCGCTGGGTATGCCGCCGGGGCAGGATCCGCTCTTCGAAGGACAGCATTCGCCGCAACGCGTGCTGGCATTATTTTCGCGCGTTCTGGCGGAGCCTCAACCGGATTGGCCGCGGCAGACGCTGGTGACCGGCTTTCCGTTTTACGACCAGGCCGAGCACGGGCAGGAACTCGATCCAGAACTCGCGCGGTTTCTCGATGCGGGTCCGCCGCCGGTGGTCTTCACGCTGGGATCGACAGCGGTATTCGACGCGGGAACGTTTTACATGGAGAGCCTGGCGGCCGTGAAACGGGTGGGTTGCCGCGCGGTGCTGCTGGCCGGGACAAATTCTATTCGCGAACCGCTCCCTCCAGGGACGGCGGTCTTTGCCTACGCGCCTTACTCGAAGATTCTACCCCGCGCCGCCACCGTGGTTCACCAGGGAGGCGTGGGAACATGCGGCCAGGCGCTGGCCGCGGGCCGTCCGATGTTGGTAATGCCCTACGCATTCGATCAGCCCGATAACGCCGCGCGCCTGGAGCGCCTGGGCGTGGCGCGTGTGATTCGACGGAAAGACTACACCGCCAAACGAGCGGCGGCCGAGTTGGACCGCTTGCGGTCGGACCCGCGGTACGCGCAAAGTTCGGCGGAAGCCAGGGGTAGAGTGATCGCCGAAGACGGCGTCGGGACCGCGTGCGATGCTATTGAGGAGTGCTCGGGAACGTGAAAACCGCTTTGCCGCGAATGGCGCCGTCGTTGACCTGAGTAAACGCTTCCCGCGCCTCGTGTAAGCGAAACCGCTTCGCCACGGGAATCGCTTTGAGTGCGCCCGATTCAAAACCCGGCGTCAGGTGCTCCAATACCGCCGCGGAAGCCTCTGTGTCATAGGCGCGGCTGTCCATGCCAAGCAGCCTCAGACGGCGATGATAGAAATCCAGCAGATCGAAGGAGACTCGCCGGTCTCCAACCGATGTGATGGTCACCTGGCGTCCTAATTGACCGAGCGTGCGGAGACAGGGCTCGAATAACGGCCCACCCACGCAATCGTATGCCACATCCACGCCTTTGCCTTCGCTGAATTGAAGCGCGCCATCCACCATGCTCTTGTACCCATCGTTCGGGTCGGCGACCAGCGATCGATCGATTCCATATTCCTTTTGGAGTTCCGCGGACATGGGCTTTCGGTCCACGCCAATGGTTCGTCCGCCCTTCCACTTTGCGATTTGAGCGACGGCGCTTCCCACCCCGCCGGCCGCCCCCGTCGTGAGCACCGTCTCTCGGGGCCGCAACCCGGCAACCTCCATTAATCCAATCCAGGCGGTCACAAAGTTCACGCCGGCTGCCGCCGCCTCCTCAAAGGACAGGGTTTTTGGTTTCGGTCGCACTCCACCCAGAGGCAACAATACCAATTCGGCGTGCGTACCGTCGCGAGTGAAGCCGATATCGCCGCCGGTGCCCCACACTTCCGCGCCGATCATCGAGGACGGGCCATCGACGACAACTCCGGCGAAGTCGCGTCCCGGCGTCCGCGGCAGTGTGGTCCCTTCCATGCGGCCGAGAATGTTCTTGGCATCGCTCGGGTTCACGGACGCCGCCCGGACCCGGACGACCACCTCGCCCGCGCCCGGTCGAGGATCGGGAATGGTTTCCACCTGTAACTTGTCGAAAGCGCCAAACGCATGAAATCGTAATGCTTGCATTTCGTTTCCTCCCGAATCGAGCGATGTCTTATGATACGTTGCGCCATCGCGAATAGAGGAGTAGTAAAGTACTTATGATGACGATCCATCGCCGTAACTTCCTGGTCCGGTCCACCGCCCTGGCGGCCGCCGCCATTCCCGTATCTGCCGCCGTGGTGCGCGACGCGGGAGTCAAGCTCAAATTGGGACTGAACGCCTACTCCTTCGACAAGCCCCTGCGTGAGGATGGCATGACCCTCATGGATGCCGTGCATTTTTGCGCGCAGAATGGCGTGGACGCCCTGGACGCGACCGCATATTACTTCCCCGGTTACCCCAATGTCCCGGCCGATGAATATATCTATAACTTGAAACGGATCGCCTTCGTCAACGGCGTCGCCATCAGCGGCACGGGCGTGCGCAATGACTTTGCCGTGGCCGATGAATCCGCCCGCGCGAGCGATGTGCGGATGGTGAAGGACTGGACGGTGGTGGCCGCCAAACTGGGCGCGCCGGTGATCCGGATCTTTTCCGGTAAGGTGCGTCCCGAAGGGCACAGCTTTGACGAAGCATTCAAATGGATAGTGGCCGATTTCAAGGAATGCGCGGAGTTCGGCAAACAGCACGGCGTGATGGTCGCGCTTCAGCAGCACAACGACTTTCTCAAGACGGCCGCGGAGACCATTCGCGTAATTGACGCCGTGGGGTCCGACTGGTTCGGCTGCATGCTGGATATTGGGAGCCTCCGCTCGGGCGATCCGTATGCCGAGATCGAGAAGTTGGCGCCCTATGCGGTCTCATGGCAGATCAAGGAGAACGTCAGCCGCGACGGCAAAGAGGAACCGGCAGACCTGGCGAAGATCAAAGCGATCCTGGACCGCGCCGGGTACCGAGGCTACCTGCCGTTTGAATCGCTGCAGGGTGGCGATCCGCGCATGAAGGTAGCGGCCTTTCTGCGGAAGATCCGGATCGCCTTCGGGTTGTAGCCGAGGCTGCCGGTTTCGCGAAGGTTCACATTTGTCTTGATTTCTTGCGGCAGGCCGGTACAGAATGTTCAGAACGGTCCTGGATAACGAATGAAAATGGATAAAAAATGAAAATCATCAGCCAGTCGACGGACGAGTTGGTACTCAAAGAAGGCAGCACATCGGGCATCGCGATCGGGGTTGCTTTTGTCATCGCCGGCGGGTTCATCGCGTACCGTTTCCATTCTTCGAATCCGGTCTCAATCTGGATTGCCCTGGCGGTGGCCGCCGTCGGACTCGCTGTGATCCTTTTCAGTTCCTCCATTACAGTAAGCGCCAATAAAGCGAGCGGCCGGCTTTTCTATCAAAAGAAGCGGCTGATCGGAGGGCAAAGCTCCACCTATGCCATTGCCGATATCTTCCGGATCGAGACGCGAAGGCAATGGCGCATGGAAAACACGGCTCCCTCCGGAAATCGGACCGATTCCATGCCGCGACAGGTGCTCGTAGCGCAATCGGTCGTCGTTTTCAAAGACGGGCGGGAATTGCCGCTCGATCACCAAAAAACTTCTTCCAGTACGACCGTGGGCGGGGTGGTTCTTATGGGAGGCCAAGGCAAGGAAGTCGCCATCGCCGCTCGAGTGGCGAATTTCTTGAGCGTTCCCTTTCAGGAAATCGCGCCGCCTAACACCAGCCTGGGAATCAATATCATGTGATCGCTTCCTATTGCCGTGGCTTTTCCGGATAGTGATAGACTCGGGCAATGGTGCGAAATCTTGTTCTCTCGATCCTGGCGCCCGCCATAGTGCTAGCGGGCAATTTCAGCGGGAATTGGGACGCCGCGGTGGTGACCAATGCCGCGCGCATTCCTTTCCGGATGGAAGTGTCCGACTCTCCCGCGCGAGTCTGTTTCTTCGAAGATGCGGAACCGGTCTGTTCCAGTTCCGCCCGTATTGAAGACGGCAAGCTCACCGCGCAGTGGGACTACCTCAACTCCCAACTGACGCTGACCGCGGCCGATGGCGGCCTTGCGGGCGGCTATATCAATCTGCGGTCGAAGCGCGAGACGCGGGTCGAGGCCAAGCCGCACCAGGCCCTGGCGGCGCCCTCGCAGCCTCCCGCCAAGTTCGACGGGGAATGGGAGGTGCACTCGGCGCAACGGCCCGGGCCCGGGAACCATTTGATCTTGCGGCAATCGGGCGCCGAACTGAAAGGCACCATCCTGCGCATCGATGGCGACGACGGGACCCTGGTGGGCCGCGCGGACGGCAGCCAATTCTCCATCTCGCACTTCTCGGGGGACCGGCCGATGCTGCTCAAGGGAACGCTTCAGCCGGATGGAACGCTCGATCTGGAATCGGGAGCGCAGAAGCTTCTGGCGTTGCGTCCGGCGGAAGCTCGCGCGCGCAACCTCGCTGCGCCCCTCGATCCGATGACCTATGCCCACGTCAAGAATCCCGAGGAGCGATTCCACTTCAGCTTTAAGGACATGGACGGCAAGACGTACACCGAGGACTCCTTTGCCGGCAAGCCCTACGTGGTGAGCATTACCGGCAGTTGGTGCCCGAACTGCCGTGACGAAGCGCCATTCCTGGGGGAGTTGTACCAACGCTATCACTCCAAGGGCCTGGAAATGGCGGCCTTCTGCTTCGAGAACGCAGGCGATCCGTCGTGGGCGCCGCTGCGGGCTTTCGTGCGCAAGTTCAACATCCAGTACCCGGCATTGCTGGCCGGCGAGCCCTCTAGCGGCGTGCTCAAGACCGCGGTGCCGCAGATCGATAATCTGACGGCCTATCCCACCTCAATTTACGTCGGTAAAGACGGAAAGGTGCGCTCGGTCCACACCGGCTTCCCCAGCGGCGGCAGCGGCGAGGAACTGGCGCGAGTCAAGGAAGAGATCCGCGCCACCATCGAGCAAATGATCGCCGGGAAGCCGGCGCGCTAAGATCTCGACGCGGGAGTAACCGATGCAAATGTTCCGGTGGTGTGCGCTTCTGTTCGTCGGCGCCTTTCTACTTCCAGGTCAGACCGATGTTACAGGGTATTGGGTCCTCCGCGTGGCAAACGGCGGAGCCACCTACTTCGACCTGAAACAGACCGGCGAACGGATTACTGGCAACTATGTCAATGGGGGAGCGGTCCGGCCTCTGAGCGGAACGTTCAATGCGGGTAAGGTGCGCCTGGAAATCTCGCGCCAGAAAGTGTACGAAGGCGTGGTGAATGGCGACAAGATCGCGGTGACCACACCCACCCAGAGTGTGTTGGAACGATGTGCCCGGGAAGGCGTTTATCCGCCAAAACTTCCGCTGCCCGAATTGCAGGACGTGCCCGATAACGGTCTGGTGCGAACGCCGCCCATGGGTTGGAACAGTTGGAACAAGTTCCGCGACGGAATCGACGACGCTACCGTTCGGGCCACGGCCGACGCCATGGTGTCCTCTGGTATGAGTAAGGCAGGTTATAGCTACATCGTGGTCGACGAGGGATGGTCGAGTTTGCGGGACTCCGAGGGCAAGATCGTCAGCAATCACAGGTTCCCCGACATGAAGGCTCTGGGCGGCTATATCCACTCGAAAGGCCTGAAGTTCGGCATTTACACTTCTCCGGGTCCGCAGTCCTGCGGCGGCTACCAGGGAAGCTACGGCCACGAGGAAGACGACGCGAAGACGTTTGCGTCCTGGGGCGTGGATTACCTCAAATACGATTGGTGCACCGCGGCCGTTGTGTATCAATCCACCAAGGAGGAATCGCAGGCCGTTTCGCAGAAGATGGGTCAAGCGTTGCTCGATTCGGGGCGCCCGATCGTTTACAGCATCCATTCCATGGGCGAAGTATGGAAATGGGGAGCGAACGCGGGAGCGAACCTTTGGCGGACGACTAACGACATTGCCGATTCCTGGCAATCGATGGAACGAATCGGCTTCGCTCAGTTGGATCTGGCCGGCTATCCCAAACCGGGGCACTGGAACGATCCGGATATGCTTGAGATCGGCAACGGTGGCATGAACGCCGACGAATACCGGACCCACATGAGCCTGTGGTGCCTGTTGGCCGCGCCGTTAATGGCGGGCAACGATTTGCGCACTATGACCGAAGAGACAAGAGCGATTCTGACGAACGCCGAGGCGATTGCGGTCGACCAGGATATGGATGTGAAGCCAGTCCGGCGCGTGGATCGGGACGCCAGAACCGAGGTATGGGTCCGTCCTCTCAGGGACCGCCAGACTGCCCGCTTCGGCGTCGAGCACTCGGTCGCGGTGGGTCTTTTCAACCGTGGAGACGAACCCGCGGAAGTCAGCGTGAGATGGGAAGACCTGCATATTGGCGCGGTCGTCGGCGCGAAGGCGCTGCATGCGCGCGACCTCTGGAAACATGAGGATGTCCCGGTCCCGGGCGACCGCTACTCCGCCACTGTCCCGGCCCACGGAGTGGTTCTCCTCAAAGTATCCGCGGTCCCCACGCGCTGACCGCCCCGATTCCCCAGGCAGGGTGAAGCAAAGCGTGGCGCCTCCGCCTAAGGCCGACTCAACCCGGATGCGGCCATCCTCTGAGCATAACGCTACTTTCGCGGCTCCTGCCGGACTGCGGGCTCCAATTCGAGCCGGGCGGCCGGCGGCAGGCCGTCGTAGAGCGCGCTGAAAACGGCATTGGTCCAGCCGAAGCCCGCTTCATTCGAGCGGTACCCGTACAGCAGCTTGCGGGCGACATCCGACCGGCGGTGCACCACGTCGTATTTCTCCATCAGGGCGCCATACTTGCGGTATTCCTGGAGCGTCAACGAGAGAAACCGTTTCGAGATCCGGTCGGCTTCGCTGTTATATCCATACCGGCGCAAACCTTGGACCGCGATCCACTGCAGCGGCGCCCATCCGAAGGGCTTGTCCCATTGGTCGCCGCTGTGGGTGGTGCTGGTCTCCAGACCGCCCGGCTGCTCAAACAGCGGCAGATTGCGGACCACCCGTTCCGACTGCTCCCGGCTGGCGACCCCCGCCCAGAGCGGATAGAAGGTAGTCAGGAACGGATACCGCCGGACTTGCCCGTGCTCGAAATTATAATCGAAGTACATCCCCCGGTCTGCATCCCATTGGAGGCGGTTGATTCGCTCGGCGCGGTCGCGGGCGCGTGCCCGCCAAGGTTCTGCCTCCGGCGCACGGCCGGCGATTTCCAGGATTTCCGCCGTCTGAGTCTCCATCAAGTACAGAAGCGAATTCAGACACACCGGATTGTAGTGGACGATGTCCGCGCTGAAGGGGCCGAAACGGTTGGAGGGATCGAATCCCGATTCGCGCATCGAGCGGTCGCTTTGGTAAAACAGCGGAGTCAACTGGCCGCGGGCTGAGTCGTAGAATTGGCTGGCGTCGTAATCGGCGATCCGGTGCGTTCGGAAATACTCCTTGATCAAGTCATATTCGTTCCGGCCATGCTGGTCCCCCTCCGCCGCCACCACCTCCGGGGCGGGCCCGCCGCCCAGATCGAAGTAGCGCGAGAGGCCGGTCCGCGGAGTCAGGTGAGGTTCGCTGGTCCAGTATCGATAGTAAGTTTCGATGGCCGGTATCGCGTCTTCAAGCCACTTGCGGTCATGCGTGCGTTCATAAACGCCGAGCAGCATTTCGGTCAGGAACGGCGGCTGCGACCGCGTCAAGTAATATGTCCGATTGGCGTTCAAGATCATTCCGTACTCCCGGATCTCGTACAGGAAGTTGTCGGCCATATTCCTGGCGAGTTCGACGTGCCCGTCGCGCAGCAGTCCCATCGAGATGAAGAAGCTGTCCCATCCGTACATCTCATTGAATCGGCCGCCCGGCACCACATAAGGATTGGGCAAATACAGCAGACCGTGCTCCGTAATGCGCGTCAGGTCCGCCGGCAGCGTGCGAATTTCGATCTTTTCGAAGTCGGCCGGAGTCATGGCGCCGCGCAGTTCCTGCGTCACGCTGTCGAGGTTTTCCTTGCCCGAGATGTAAACCGGCCATCGGCCGTTCGCGGAAGGATGTTGTTTGGGATCCACTGCAGCCGTCGCCAGGTTCCGGTCCGAGCGCGTCAGGACGATCCACGTGCGCTTGATGTAGTCCAATATCGGCGGCAGCGGATCTGGAGACGCCGGCCGCGCGACCCCCGCGAACCCTAGGACCACTGCACCGGCCAAGCCCACAATTCGCTGTTCCATTCGATACTGCGCTAAGCAAGAGTTGGGCCAATCATTTTTCCGAAGCGTGCGGATCAGCACCAGGGAGAGAGGTAAGAATTGCCGGAACGCCCTGAAAAATGTCGAGGCCACCGGATCGTACCTCTGACCCGCACAGCCTGCCCCATGGCGGCCTATGTAATAAAGCCGTCCAGTTTCTCCCGAAGAATCCGTTTGGCCTGGCCGTGGTGGTCGCCTCCGAAGGTCCCCCCGGAGATTCCGCGAAGGCTCTTACGCTTTCCGAAGCCCGTGCCATGGTGGCGCGCGAACACCTGGTCGAGCATTTTCGGGTGGACGACGCGCACATTAAGACCGTTGCCATTGTAAAAACCAAGGAGCCCGGCGATGTCGAAAGGTGGAAATCATCGCTTATCCCGCTGTTTCCACGCACGAAGCGTCCCGTGCCAGGCGTTGAGGTACTGTCGCGCGGAACGGACCTTGGCGTGCCTTCTTTCCGCCGTGGAGGAGAACGATGCAGATCCAGGAGCATCCCGTTGAAGTTGAGGCGAAGGTGGAGGGCCGCCGGTGGACTCTGCCCCGGCTTCCCTGGAAATGGCGGGACCCAGCCGTGCGTTGGGTCCTTCTCGGAGGAATCGGCCTCGGACTCCTTTTCTGTGCCGTTCAATACCTGAAGCTCGCGCGGATGATCGATCGCCGCTTGGCGGATGGACCGTTCTCGAACTCCACCGATATCCTGTCCGCGCCCGAGATCCTGGCCGTCGGTGAACCGCTGACGGCGGACGAACTGGTCCGCGGGCTGGAACGCAGCGGATACACGCAATCTCATGGCGATCCGGCCGGTTGGTTTGAAGTGCAAGCGCATGCCGTGCGGATTTCGCCCGGCGACGCTTCCACGAGCGTACCGGTGCGGGTAGAGTTTGCGGCGGGCAGGATCTCGGCCATCGCGTCGTTACAGGACAACATCGCGCGCCAGGAATACCAGCTCGATCCGGAGTTGTTGACCAACCTCTCGGCCAGCCGCGAAAAGCGGCGCATGGTCAGCTACTCCGAAATTCCCCCGTCCCTGGTCCATGCCTTGACGTCTGTCGAGGACAAGCGCTTCTTTTACCACGGTGGAGTCGACTTTCGGCGGATTCTCAAAGCGGCCTACGTCGATCTCAAGGACGACCGCAAACAGCAGGGGGCCTCGACGCTCACCATGCAACTGGCTCGCGGTCTGTGGCTCGATCCCCAAAAAAGCTGGCGCCGGAAAGTCGAAGAGATCCTGATTACGTTTCACCTGGAACACAAACTGACCAAGCAGCAGATCTTCGAGTATTATGCCAATCAGGTCTACCTCGGACGCCGCGGCACGTTCGGCGTGAACGGCATTGGGGAAGCGGCGCGCGTGTACTTCGGAAAGCAGCTCTGGCAGATCGATACTAGCGAAGCCGCATTTCTGGCGGGACTGGTTCGGCGCCCGAGCTATTACAATCCGTTCCGGTACCCCGAAAGAGCCATCAGCCGGCGCAATCTGGTTCTGGCGCTCATGCTGCGCAATCGCGAACTGAGTGCATCCCAATACCAGGCGGCGGTGGCTGCTCCCCTGAAACTTGCGCCCGCGCGGGACGACGATTCGGACAGTCCATACTTCGTCTCCATGATGAATGACGAACTACAGGCCAGGCTGGGCGACGACGCCAAACAGGGCCGTTCCATCGCCACCACGCTCGATCCCGAACTGCAACGGGCCGCCGATGCTGCGGTGCGCACCGGCATGCAGGCTGTGGACCAGCAACTCCACCAGCGGAATCCCCGCGGCTATCCAGCTTCCGGCCGCCCGCAGGTGGCTCTGATTGCGCTCGACCCGCGGACCGGCGAAATCAAAGCACTGGTCGGTGGCCGCAACTATGGCGAAAACCAGCTCAACCATGCGTTCTCCATGCGGCAACCCGGTTCGGTGTTCAAACCGTTCGTGTACGCGGCGGCCATCGCGACCGGGGTGGAGGGCGGGACCAGAACATTCACGCCGGCCAGCCTGCTCACCGATGAGACCACTACTTTCCAGAACGGCGCCGATACCTACCAACCCAGAGACTTTCACGGCGATTCCCAGGGCGGCGTCACGCTCCGTACCGCGCTGGCGCAGTCCCTGAATATTGCGACCGTCAGCCTCGCGGAGCAGGTGGGATACCAGCAAGTGGTCGCGATGGCCCAGCGGGCGGGACTGAACGACAGCATCAAACCCACACCTTCCGTGGCGCTCGGCGCGTATGAAACCACGCCTCTCGAGATCGCCGCGGCGTATACGATGTTCGCCAATCAAGGCAAGTGGGTCAGACCCACCACTATCGCGCTGGTGCGATCGGCGGACGGCTCGGCCTTATACCGGCATCAGGCTGAAGTTCGGCCGGCGCTCGATCCCAGAGTCGCGTACATCATGGTGAGTATGATGCAGGAAGTGTTGCGCAGTGGAACCGGCGCCGGAGTACGGTCGCGCGGCTTCACGCTCCCGGCAGCGGGCAAGACCGGCACCTCCCGCGATGGCTGGTTCGCCGGATTCACCAGCGAGCTTCTATGCGTGGTGTGGGTGGGTTTCGACGACAATCGCGATCTGAATCTGGAAGGCGCGCGCTCCGCGCTTCCAATCTGGGCGGAGTTTATGAAGAGAGCCGGGCAGATCCGGCCATACGCTGCCGCGCACGGCTTCCGTCCGCCCCAGGGTGTAGTTACTGCCGATATCTGCGGCTCGACGGGTGAATTGGCCGGCCCCGACTGCCCCAATGTACATACCGAAGTTTTCATCGCTGGGACGGAGCCAACGACGGTTTGCGACGTTCATCGTCATCCCACTGTGGCCGATGCGGGCGGCGGAGGGAATCGATAAGAAGAGGCCGCTGTTCCGCACGCCGTCATTGGCCACTCGGCCGAAGCACGTTGGAACCGTCAGTTCGAAACGATCTAAAACATACAAGCGTCCGGCTCGCCAGTGAACCATATCACCGTGGAAGGGTTCTTGCTCCCGAAAGCCTATGGCAACCGAAATCACAGAATTCGACTACCGTTACATTATTCTCGATGACGACCCTTCGGCCGCAGCTACCGCCCTGACTGCCTTATGGGAATCGGGGATCAATCTCGTGGGTTTCTCGGAATTTCCTCATAGCCCCGGCAGATCTCAATTGGATCTCATCGCGGAAGGTACCGAGGGCCTCGCCACCGCGGCGGGCGAAATGGGGCTCCTGCTCAGCCCAAAAAAGACGTGCTTCCTGATCCGCGGTGAGAGTCGACCGGGAGCGGTTGTGGCAGAAATCCTGAAGAGCCTCGCCGACGCGAATATCCGGGTGACGGCCTTGCAGGCTGTTTCGGCGGGCGCCGGACGCTTCGGAGCGTTGCTCTGGGTCAAGCCGCCCGACGTCAAGGCTACCGCGAAGGTGCTTGGCGCGGTTGTGCCGTTGCAGGAGACGGTCGAGGACGATTCGGATGATGAGATTCCCGCTACCGAGGTACCCGCTTGGGTTCAGGCGCACCTGGCTTGACGATTCCAACGCGCACGGAGCGCGACTCGCTCGGGGAAATCGAGGTTCCCGCGGATCGCCTGTGGGGCGCGCAGACCGAGCGTTGTCTTCTAAACTTTCGCATCGGCGCCGGCCGGTATCGCTGGCGCAGGCCGGTGATCCGCGCCCTGGGAATCGTCAAGAAGTGTTCGGCGCAGGCCAATGGAAAACTCGATCGGCTCCCCGCCGAAAAAGTCGGCCTCATTGTGCGCGCGGCGCAAGAAGTGATTGAGGGCCGATGGGACAGCGAGTTTCCCTTGGTGGTGTTTCAAACCGGATCCGGTACCCAGTCCAACATGAATGCCAACGAAGTGATCGCCAATCGCGCGAATCAACTGGCCGGAGGAAGTTTGGGGAGCGGTACGCCCATTCACCCCAACGATGACGCCAACTGCAGCCAGTCCTCCAACGATACCTTCCCGACGGTGATGCATGTAGCCACCGTTGAGCAGATCGAGGATGTTTTGTTGCCCGCCGCGGCCGCGCTTCGCCGCACCTTTGCGGAGAAGGCGGAAGAGTATACGGCCGTGGTGATGGTGGGCCGCACTCACCTGCAGGATGCGGCGCCGGTCAGTCTCGGCCAGGTAGTCTCCGGGTGGGTGGCGCAATTGGACTTTGCGACGGAGAATCTGCGTGCGGCGTTGCCGGGCCTGTGGGAACTGGCAATCGGAGGCACAGCGGTCGGCACCGGCCTGAATGCGCCTGCCGGTTTTGGTGCATTCGCCGCCGCCGGCATCGCCCGGGAAACCGGGAGGCCGTTCGTCCCCGCGCCCAATAAGTTTGCGGCGCTTTCCGCGCACGACGCCATGGTGGCCACCAGCGGAGCTTTGCGAACCTTGGCAGGCGCACTGTTCAAGATCGCCAACGACCTGCGCTGGTACGCATCCGGTCCGCGCACGGGAATCGGCGAACTCTCGTTGCCCGCAAACGAACCGGGATCGTCGATCATGCCGGGCAAGGTCAATCCGACGCAGTGTGAAGCTTTGATGCAGGCGGCATTGCAGGTGTTCGGCAACGACCACGCCGCGGCCTTTGCGGGCTCGCAAGGTAACTTCCAGCTCAACACCTTCAAACCGGTCATCCTGTATAACGTGCTCGAATCGATTGACCTTCTCGCGGAAGGATGCCGCGCCTTCGAGGAACACTGCGTGCGGGGTTTTCTTCCCAATGTTGCACGCATTCAAGAACACCTGGATGCATCTCTTGTCGGAGCGACCGCGCTCAGCCCACATATCGGGTACGATAAGGCCGCTCGAATCTCGTTGACCGCGCAACGCGAGGGCATTAGTTTGCGTGAGGCCGCAATAAAATCGGGATGCGTGACCGCTCAACAGTTTGATTCCTGGGTCCGGCCGGAAGCGATGGCGAATCCTCC
>Ga0182018_10000152_pt1 | contig 88802 bp, 57 predicted proteins | sample 812P2MmetaG_FD_120490 | JGI IMG/M metagenome (GOLD analysis project Ga0182018, IMG submission 120490) | Permafrost microbial communities from Stordalen Mire, Sweden - 812P2M metaG | ecosystem: Environmental > Terrestrial > Soil > Wetlands > Permafrost | place: Sweden: Stordalen | collected...
AGGAACGCCCACGACTCGCGCTGGCCTCGGTCGATCACGTCGTCGATCGCCGCAAGGGTGAAGCGGCTGTGGTTGAGATGCCGATGCCGCATTCCCGTGTTGAAAACGGCCGCCGTACGACGGGCATTAATGGCCGCCATGCGCTCCCGGCGAAGGGCACGCTCCGCCTCGGAATAGTTCTTTGCCTTCCCTGCAGACAGCGAAGCCAGCATGCGAGCAGCCTGCTTCCACGTGAGGGTGTTCCGGCAATGAGGGCATTTGAGAAGCACGGCCATATAGCGGAATGCTTAACGATAAGCGCTTATTGTCAAGACAGTCGATGATCCCAGCCCTGGGTGCCTCCAAAAAGTGCTCCCGACAAAACCAGACAATTACGAGCGCCGAAATGGAAATTTCTGCAAACCAGTGAGAGGAGGGCACCCGGGTTCAAATGCCGGCACCTCCGCCACTCTTGTTGCTGCCTTGGGAACCGCTGGGTTACGGCAACGTGTAAATCTCCACCAAGGCGACGCCCGTGTCCCCGCCGGACCCGGACACTTCGGCCGTGTAGTCACCCGGGGTAAGCGTCACGAGCACCGCGGAGTCGGGTATCCCGGACGCGCCCCAGGGAAACGCGCCGACGCTGGCCGCGGCCGCCGCGGTCAGCGGGTTGTCGATCCGAAGACGTTGGTAGGATGGCGGAGTAGAATGAGAAATCCTTGGGTCCCGATGCTGCCCGGGTCAAAAGACCCGTGGAGTGAATGGATTCGCCGCGCCGGCACGCCCCTTTTCCCACACCGCTACATGTCCTTGTGCGCGGCCGTTCCATCCGACCACCTTGCAACCGGCACCAAGAAGACAATTTCCGGCTCCGGAATGTCGGTGAACTCATCATCGTACAAGACGGGCGATCCGGGAAGGTTTGCCCCCCAGGTCGCTCCGTCGGTCTTTGGGATGTGAAACATGAGGTGGGGATGCCAGTGCCCGGCTGAATCGTTGAGATATCCGCCTTTCGCCATCATATACGACATCGCCCCGGTCTCCGGCACGGGAAGCTCGCGTTTCGCCACCGCGGCCACGATGCTCTCGTGCATTTGCGCCTTCGACGTGCCCGCCAACACCAATTTCGTCCGATTGAGCGTGTAGGGAAGAATGGATCGCACAGCCGCCGGATTGTAGCAGACAGGACCGCGCATTTTCGGGTTCCAAAATTCCGGGCTGTCGAAAGGTGACATCCATGATCGCTCGACAAGACACGTGAATCCGTTCTTGCCTTCGACGGCGGTCTCGTAGCCGTTCCTTCCAAGAACAAGGACCGTTGCATCGCGTGATATCGCCTCTGGCGCCGCACTTCGCGCCAGAGCGATCTCGGCGCTTCGGTCGGCCATGAGGTATTGATCGATGGGCGCCATCGCAGGATACGGGGTCTTTGCCTCTTGTGCCTGCACCACCGGGAGAACGCACAGGGCAAGCGGCAGCACCATTGCGACAAACCTGCGGGCTCGCTGCGATGGTACGCCCTCGCTTGCGTTGGTCACGACTGGGGGTTGCGATGGCAGGTCGATTTTTGAGTTCATAGCGGATGTTCCTCTTTGGCTCAACGAACGGCCGACACCAAATCGGATATTTTTTGGGAGAGCAACGTCGGCAAACACAAGGGTTGCTCCCAAGAAAGACGCGCCGAAGAGCTCGAGAGCCATGCGCGCGCCTCAAAAGCTGTACTTGCCGTTGACGTAGAACATGCGGCCAATCGCGCCGTCATAGATGCCGACGTCCGCATTGGTGCTAGTGAACACATCGGGCGCAGTCGGGGGCATCCTGTTCAGCACGTTGTTCGCGCCAATGGCGAGCGTCAGGCCCTCAAGTTGCCGGCAAAGGTGCAGATTCTTGAAGGAGTATGAGAAGCCAACGTCAAATGCCGTGAATGCGCCCACCTTTCCGAACCCGCTCGGGTCGCTGTCCCCCTGGCCTATGTCGGTCACGCTGGAGATACATGTGACCCCAACGAATGCATCCGCCCCCCGCCTTGACCAGTCAAGGGTCGTGTAGGTGCGCCATTTGTTGGTGGTGCCCGACTCCGCCGATACGGTGCCCGTGTACTCGTATAACGGCTCGGTGGGGCTCAGCTGGAGCCTGTAGCTGTTGTAGCAGGTCCAGGTTGACTCGAGGTTGAGCTTTCCGGCACGGCCTAGCTGCAGGAAGTAATCCACCTTGATCTCGGTGCAGCGGACCTCCAGTGCTCCCAGGTTCACCGTGGTTCCGTTGATGTAGATGGACTCCGGCGCATGGCTGCTGATGCCCCCCGGGCCGGTCACCGTCGGGCCGTTGGGGCTTTCGTAATGGACGAAGCTCGCATAGGGAGACGCCGTTCCCAGCGACTCGACGCTCTGGACGATCGTGCCTGCCGGGACACCGCCCTCTATCTGGAACATCCTGATATCCGAATAGTCCACGGTGACCGAGAGGCCCCTGGCCTGTTTGGGTGTATAGACAAATCCCGCGGTCCACTCGTTAGCAAGTGTCGGCTTCAGGTCGGGATCCGCACCGCCTGTCTCATTGAATTCCTCCGTTTCCTGGGCGCCGTTGCCGTTGTAGACGTTGAAGGTGATCAAGCCGGATTCGCCCGTGGTAACCGGTCCGTAAAGGCTGTAGAGCGTGGGGGCGATAAACGATCTCCCGGTCGAGGCGCGGAACTTGAGCTGATCGTTGAACGGCTCCCAGCTCAGGTCGACCTGGGGATCCGTGGTCGACCCGACGTTGCCGCCATAATCGTCGAAGCGCACCGCCACGTCGGCATTCACGGCATACGCGCCCGCTATGCCCTGCCTTGGGCTCGCAACCGGAATGCTTAGCTCGGCGAAGGCCGAACCCACGACGCGCCAGCTGCTGAAATCATTGAACGAGACGCCCTCCGACCAGCCCTGCGTCGAGCCTTCCGCGTTGGGTAGGCTGTTGGCATCCGGTGTCGCCGCGAGCCCCTCCCGGAGATAGCTGGCCCCCAGGGCAAATCCCAGATTTCCCGCCGGCATTTCAAACGGCGTGCCATCGACCTTGAAGTCGAAGGAACTGAGCGTGCTCAGCATGTGGAGAAAGGCGGTGCCTACGACGCCGGTCAGCGCCCCGGGAGCCTGTTCGATCGCAAAGGGATTGACCTGGCCGTCGGCCAACGCGGCATCCAGCGCGTTGGTGTCTATCAGGCCCGGATTGGTGTAATCGAGCGCGTAGCGGTTGAGGTCGACGGCCGCTTCCCAGTGAAGATTGTCATTGATGTCGCCACGCAGGCCGGCCACGACGCGAATCAGCGTCGAGTCATTCCTGAACAGCCTCGGGTCGGCGAGAAAGCGGTTGTGCGCAAAAACCACCTCGCCGGTCTGGCCGTCGCCGGCCTGGTCGACGAATGCCGTGGAAAAGGGATTGGTCGGGGCGGACGTCGGCACAAAGACCGTTCCCTGGGGCGGCGGCGTGAATCCCCAGTAGAGGTTGGTGTCGACATAGGCATTTTCCAGATACGGGGTGATCGGCTGGGCGTTGAGCTGGGACCAGGTGAAGGTTTGGGCGACGATCGCGTTTGAGAAAACCACCAAGTGGTCGCCAAAGATCTTCCGCTCGAAGTTGACCATCGCGCTGGTGCGCTCGAGGAAGTTGATAAGTGTCTCCCCCGGGGCAACGTTAAACGAGTCAATCAGCTGGGTCGGCGTCCTCGGAATGTAGATCCCCCGCGCGATAAGCTGGCCTATCGTGCTGGTTCCGCCGCCCGGCGGTGCATTGGTGCCGGGAGCCAGCTGGTAATAGTTGTCGCTGCCCGAGGCCGCGTCAAAAATGTCAATGACGCCGGGGAACGACAGGGTGCCGTAGATCGGATTCGAGTAGGGCCGGTCGCTCAGGTAAAGCGCGTCGTGGCGGGCGTAGTCGAGCCCGACGGTGATCGAGGTCCTATCGTCGCTGTACCCGCCCACGAGATAGGCGGACCTCTCCGTGTAGTGGCCGCCATTCGGGGAATACCCGAAGTGAATCCCCGTTTCCCATCCGTTATAGTTCCTCTTGAGGATAATGTTGATCACTCCGCCGACAGCGTCCGAGCCGTAGACCGCGGAGGCACCGGTCTGAAGCACCTCTATGCGATCCACCGCGGCTGGGGGGATGAGGTTCAGGTCGACGAATTCGCCTCCACCCGCCCCTCCCGCCGGGTCGTCGGCGACCCGCCTGCCGTCGATCAACACAAGGGTCGGCAGGCCCTCTATGTAGGCCGATGAGCCGCCATAGGTCCCGTTGATGCCAAGCTGGGCGTCTTCCTCGCCGACGCCGCCGATGTTCGGCGCCACCTTGCGCAGGATATCGAGAATGTCCGAATTGACGCCGCTGTCCTGGATGACTTGGGAGTCGATCACCGCCACAGGGATGCTCACCGCATCAGCCGCCTGCAGAATATTTGAGCCTGTGACCACGTACTTCTCGATGGTCGATGGCTTCTCCTCGTCGGCGGCGGCGCCCGCAGCGGCCGCGGCCTGCGCCGCCGAGGGAGTGGCCGCCGTCGCGGCCTGTGCCCGTAACCTGCCGGAAAGCATGGCGAATGCCGCAATGAGTATGACCGCGTCCAACGGGAGCCCCGAACGAGGTATTTTCATTGCGCGCTGTGTCGTCATGTAGGTGCGCAAAACTCACGCCGCACTCGCTGAAGGACCATTCGCGACCTATATGCTTCCTACACAAGGGGAATAGTGAGCAGCATTCGAGCCAAATTCCGCCCGTGCGGTTTGCCGCACCTGGCGGGCGGCGGACCCTTCAAATATCGCGATCAGGTATTCGCGCGGCTCGGGAATCATGAAAGATCGGGCACATTCAGGGCGCCCGATTTCTCAGTCCCGCTTGCCCTCGGTCACGGGACCCTTGGGCGCCCTCGGCGATCTCGCCGGGTCAGCGTCGGCACGGGCAAGCAGGGCAATGAATCGGGGATTGCCCCGAAGGGCGTCATACACGGGCCAATACCGCAGATGGGCGGCGGGGCCGCCAAGGTCCGGATGCTGCTCGAGCATGTCCATGGCGTCATCGAATTTTCCCTCGGCGATTTTCAGGGCGAGGATGTCGCCCATGTCGTAGATCTGCTCCCCATTCATGTCCACCGCCAATTTCATGCACTTTTCGGCTTCCGCATATTCCTCAAGCTTCCCAAGCAACACCCCCTTCCAGTCCTCCAATAGGGGGTTCGTGGGATGGGCGGCCAAGCGTGATTCGACAAGTTTCAGGGCCGCCCGCCATTCCAGGCGCGCGGCGTCCTCGCGGCCCGCCTGCAAGTGGGCGTTGCCGATCAGAAGCGCGGTCGGGCCATTGAATTCCGGGGCGTTGATCCAGTCCCTCGGAAGTCCCTGCAGGTAATCCAGCAGCTTGTCGGTCTGCCTCGCGCCGTAATAGACGGCATACACCGTCCAGACCATGGGATCTTCCTGAATGAGCGAAACCGGGATCCTGTTCACGGTGGCCACCGCCGCGTCCGGGTCCCCGGTCCAATAGAGGTCCCCCAGCGCCCTCATCTTAAGGGCGGCCGTCGTGGGCTCGATCGCGATGGAGCGATTGATTGCCCCATCGGCCTACTGGCCGGAACCCGACCGCATCTCCGCCTCTGAAAGGGCGCGCCACGCCCACGCTGCAAATTGCGGGTTTCGGGTGAGCCGCGTCAAGGCGACCCGTGCCTCGTCCATGTGGCCGAGGCCCATCTGCAGGCTCCCGAAGGCGCGCAGCGCGCGTGGCTCGTCGGGTTGCTCCCTAAGCAACTGGCGCAGCAGCCCGTCCGCTTCCGGGGCAAATGTCGGAAAGGACTCGCTCCAGTGGGGATACGGCGCCACCCGCAGAAGGTAGCAGGCATGAGCAAGGCGGGCCTCGTATGAATCCGGCGCCAGCTTGAGGGCGCGTGCCGCTTGAGAGCGGGCGGCCTCCCGGCGCCCCGCGCTCTGGTCGATCTTGAGGCCAACATACCAGGAATTGACCTGGGACCACGCAGCCCAGGCATCGGCATCCGTGGGTTCGAGCTCAGTGGCGCGCCTGCAGAGCCCTTCCGCCACATCAAGGTCCTCGGGCCCCACCTCGTTCTTGTTCATTTGCTTCCAGGCTCTCGCCACAAGCTGGCGGCCCTCGGATGCCGGCGCTACGGCCGCTTGGGCCGAGTGGGTCCTCCACCAATTGGCGGTGGCCGCCGCCGCAAGGATGATCATCAGCACCCCCGCGAGCCACGCGGTCCTGGCATGGGACCGCCGCGAGCGGATGGAGTGCCCCGCCTGGAGCTCGAGCAGATCCCCCAGCATTGCGTCGCCGTCGCGATAGCGCCTGGCCCCGTCCGGGTCGCAGGACTGCAGGATCACCTCATTCAATTCGAGAAGCACCCCGTGGTCCGGCGGCTTCAGCAGATCATCGGGCAGCCGCGGGTAGTCCTCCCGGTCAAGTCCCGTCGCCAGCTCGTAGAGCAGTTTCCCGAGCGCGAACACGTCGGCCGAGGGCTTCCCAGGGCCCTCCGGAGGCACGTAGCCCTCCGTTCCCACGAATGTCCGGGCGTCGTCGGTGGAGGCCACAAGGCCAATGTCGGCAAGCTTGGGCACGCCGCCCACCATGATGACGTTCGACGGCTTGATGTCCCGGTGGACCAGTCCCCGCGAGTGGAGCCCCGCGAGCGCCCTCGCGAGCTCGACCCCGATCGAAACGCATTCCTCTGCCGGGAGCCGGTTCCTTCGGGCGCGAACCTCCCTGAGCGTGAGCGCAATGTACCGCGCCGGGTCCACGTCTCGGCCGGTGGCCGCGTCGTCCGCAAGCTCCATCACATAGTAGAAATAACCGCCGGCTTCGTTCTGGCCCACGTGCAGCAGCGCCAGCTGGCTCGATTCCGGAAGCGACATCGAGGTGAATTTCTTCAGGCCCTTGAACTCGCGCTCGAAGGGCTCCGCATCAGGGAACCGGTCGCGCCAGACCACCTTGATGGCCCGGTAGACTCCGGTCAGGCCCCGCGCCAGCCAAACGTCGCCGTAGCTGCCCTGGCCGATCGGCCTGATCAGCTCAAAGTCGGGGATGAGGGGCCTCTTGTGGCGGACAGGGGCGGCGGTCCCGGCTTCGCCAGGGTCATCCTGCGGCGTCACCACGGGATTGGCGCAAACTTCTGTCCGCAGCGCGACGAGAAATTTGCACGAATGGCGATCGCTCTCGATCGTCACAGCCATGGCAAGAGCCCTCCGGCTTGGCCGCCTCAGGGCTCGCCTTCGAGTTTCGCGCGCTCCGCGGCCAGACGGGATCCAGTGGAGCGGAAGGACGCGGTGCCCGCCACTTCGCGCGGCAATCCGGCGATGATCAGCTGCGCCTCGTCGAGCAGGCCGCGGCGCGCCGCGCGCGAGGCGGGTTCCTGCGCCCCCGCCTGCGTGATGAGAAGGTCCGCCAGCTCCCAGCGTCCGGACACGCTTTCGGGCTCGGCCTCGGCACCCTGGCGGGCCGAGACAACCACGGGATCGATGATCGCGCGCGCTTCCGCGAAGCGTCCCTGCCTGGCCACCGCCTCGGCCTGGCGCCGCTCGGATTCGACGAGCGTGAACCTCTCGATATCAGTGGACAATTCCCCCGAAACCGAACGCTCGATTTCGCCCGCTTCCTTGGCCGCGGCTTCCGCAGCGGGATATTGGCCAAGGTCAAGTGCGGTTCGGGCAATGGCGGCGTCCGCCCTGGCCAGGATGGTCCGCAGCACGAGTCGAGAGCGCCCGCTCCATTTGTCGGATTTCGCGCTCTGCAGATCGGATACGATCGCGCGCGCCTTCTCCTGGATCGCCTCGGGCGAAACACCCAGATCAAAATCCACGATCAGCTCTGAAACACGGAGATTATAGGTTGAGACCAGCGTCAGGAATCCACCCGCAGGCGCATCCCTACCAAACAATTCGAAATAATGCCTCATTTCGGCCAGCGCCTCATCGGCGCCCTTGCGGTCGCCGGAGTCGGCTGCATCCCACGCCATGTACCGGTATCCCAGCGCCAGCAGGATGGCGAGGTCGCTTGAATTCTTCCGCCCGCTGCTGTCCGCCAAATTTGCACGCTCGAGGTTCCGCGCATCGGCAAGCCGCCCCAGTTCATGGTATTCGTTGGCCAGCGCGTTGTTGGTCTTGACGGTGGACGTCCGGGTGTTGCCATCCGCCGGGTACAGGTGAAGGTAGAACTCAAAATCACGCTTCGCCTTCTCGCACGCCGCCACGGATTCATTGAGTTTCCCGCCGAAGTACAGTGCATAGCCAAGCGCGGCGTAGGCATCCGCCCGCTGTTTGACAACCTGCAGCCTGGAGGGGGACTGCTTCAGGATTTCATTCTGAACGGCAATCGCCTGCTCGGCGCATCGCGTCGCCCTCTGCAGGTCCCTGCGCGCCACGGCGGCATAGGTCAGCCCCAGGAGCGCATTACTGTAGTCCGCAGCGACATCCTCATCCCTGACATCGGCACCACCCGCCGCCTCCAGCATCGACGCAGCCTCGAGCATCGTCCGCTCCATCGTCTCCGGACCGTCTGAATCCCGCTGCTTTAAGGCGAGGCCCATCAGGCGCCTAGCAAAGATCGGCTGCAAGGCGCCCCGCGTCTTCGGGTCCGCCATGAACGGGCGCAAGGCCGCGACGGCTTCCTCCATGGACCTCTCTGCCTCGACCGCCTGCGCACTGCTGTCGTAAAGTGCAGCCTCGGTTTCAAAAGCCAGCGACAATCCCTCCGCGGTTTCGATCGAGTGGTCGCCAGCGCCGGCCCGCCGGCGGAACATGGCGATCGACTCGCCATCCGCCTTCGCGCCCTCGTCCGTGCGGTTCTCCTGGCTGAGCGCCGACGCCAGCAAGGCCAGCGCCAACGCGTGGTTGCGCTCCGTCGAGTCCGTGACGAGCTCGGCTGGAAGGCGTTCGTAATAGTCCACGGTGCGGCGGGCCAGCTGCTCGAAAAGCTCGAGCTGCCCCGTGGCGAACAGCTTGCCCTGGAATTCGCCGAGCAGATAGGTCAGCAGCTGCTCCGCCTCGCGCCGGGCGGCATCGGCCTGCTGGCGGCTGCGCTGGGCGTCCGACTGGGCCTCGAGCGCGTTGCCCTCCGCCACCCGGGCGCGCTGGAGGTTTTCGACCGCGCGGGCGTGCGACGCGCGTTCGCGCACAAGAAGGACGGACGAAGCGATCAGACCGGCCACGAGCGTGACGGCGATCGCCGTCGCTGCGGCAAAGCCGAGCTTGTGGCGCAGGATGAATTTCCGAATGCGATATGCGCCGGTCGGCGGGCGCGCCGAGACCGGCTTGCTTTCAAGGTAGCGCTGGATGTCCCGGGCCAAGCCGGTCGCGGTCTCGTAGCGGCGCGTCCGGTCCTTTTCCAGGCAGCGCATCACGATCCAGTCGAGATCGCCCCTCAGGAGCAGCGAGAGCTTTCCCGCGTCCGTGCGGCGCTGCTGGGCGACCGTGAGGCGCTCCTCCTTCGCCAGCGTGTTCAGCCGGTTCGAGGGCCGCGGCGGATCGACCTCGCGGATCGTGCGACGCATCTCCTCGAGGCCGGACTTGGCCAGGGCCCCGGCGTCGAACGGAGGCCTGCCCGCGAGCAGCTCGTAGAGAAGCACGCCCAGGCTGTAGATGTCGCTGCGGGTGTCGACGTCGAGCCCGCTCATCTCCATCTGCTCCGGGCTCGTGTAGGCCGGCGTGCCGATGAAGGCGTGGAACTGCGTGAAGAGCGTCTTCTCCGTCAGCTGCGAGGACGTGGCCTTCGCGATGCCGAAGTCGATCACCTTGGGCACGGGCACGCCATCGTGGAGGGTGACAAGGATGTTCGACGGCTTGAGGTCGCGGTGGATCACGCCCTTCTGGTGCGCATGCTGCACCGCCTGGCAGACCACCATGAACAGCCGCAGGCGCGCTTCGACGGGCAGCCTGTTCTCGTCGCAGTAATGCGTGATCGCGACCCCGCGCACCAGCTCCATCACGAAGAACGGCCGGCCGGCATCCGTGGCGCCGGCGTCGAACACGCGCGCAATGTTGGTGTGGTCCATCAGCGCCAGCGCCTGCCGTTCGGCCTCAAACCTCGCGATCACCTCCTTCGTGTCCATGCCCGCCTTGATGATCTTCAAGGCCACCCGTCGCCTGATCGGCCCCTCCTGCTCCGCCATCCACACCACGCCGAACCCGCCCCGGCCGATCTCCTGCAGGAGCTTGTAGGGCCCGATTCGCGCGCCGGGTGCCTCGGTCGGCGCGGTCTCCAGGGCCAGGTTGAAGGCCTGCACCAGCGAATCGGGCGAAAGTGGCCCGGTTGATGCCGCCTGCCGCGAGCCCTCCGCGGCGGCGAGCGCGCCCATGACCGCCGGCAGCCAGTCACGCAACGCGGGATCCTCGGCGCACGCGCGCTCCAGGGCGGACGCCCGTTCGGCCGCCGTGAGCTCGAGCAGGCGCGCGATCAACGATTCGTCGGAGCCGGATAGGGTCACAAGGTGCGCGGGCGCGGGCTGTTGGCTAACGGAAGGGCGGCGGGGCAACAAGAGTCAATTGGCCAAGACGCGCCGAAAGCCACAGCCTCTCGGCTGTGGCTCCGGCGGCGGAATGGCTGGTTCCGGCGGGTTTGAATGGATCGGGATGTAACGCGGGGGTCGACCGGGCGGCCGACTACTTGCTGGCGACATTCGTCGCAGACGAGCCGAGCTTCAGGTTCGCGGCGATGACGTCGACGGCCGGCTTGTTCACAAGCTGCAGGTTCGACACCCGGTTGTGGGCGAACGTGATGACCACCGTCTTGCAGTCCTGCGCGGCAGGTGAGTCAACATTCGCGCGGAAGCCGGTATAGACCCAGACGTCGGGCGAAAGCTCCTCGCGGAAGTTGTACCGCATCGCGTATGACACATCCCACCGGGACATGCCGCGCTCGATTTGAACGCCGCCGCCGGAGGTGGCAACGAGTGTGCGAACGTTGATCGACACGGGGAGGTCGTTCTTGGAAGCCGCGAACAACGGGATTGACGCGGAAACGCTGAGGGCGGTGGCGAGGATGAGGGCGGAGACGGGGCGTGTGTTCATTTTCGTGGGGAGTTGGGTGTTGTTGGTTTGCCGGCCTCAATCCGTCGCGTGGCCCCGCGGTTTGCGGGGTTCGGTGGGAACCGATGCCATCACTGCGTACTACCGGTTTCGCCGGTATATATCACAGGCCGGGAGCGATTTTCCCCGGGCCTCGGTAGTCGGGTATGCGGCGGGGATGCCTGGGCTGCCCGGAAGACGAGCGGCGACTTTCAAGCGGGCTTGGATAAGCCTTGCTATACGTGTATAGCCATACAGTGTTACCCCATGCTCGCCATTCGGTTGGACAAGGAAATCGAGGAGAGACTGGCCAAACTGGCAAACCGGACAGGAAGGACCAAGACCTTCTATGCGAGGGAGGCAATTCTGGCACACCTGGACGAACTCGAGGACACGCACGTTGCCGTCGAGCGCTTGGCCACGCCAACCCGCGTCTATTCCGCCGAGGCAGGAACCAATATGCGGACCGCCAAGCGACGCCTTCGCGATGGGGACTCGCGATCCAGCTTCTGGCTTGATCGATCGCACTCGGAACGGCTGGCAGCGGTCGAAGCCATTCGTCTCACCACTCCGGACTCACCCCATGCTCAACAGGCATTTCCTCGATTTTCTAGGATTACTCGAAAAGCACAGAGTTGAGTACGTGGTCGTCGGGGGATACGCCGTTGGCGTCCACGGATTCCCCCGATTCACCGGCGACCTCGATATATTTGTGGCGATCAGCCGTGAGAATGCAGGCCGGCTTCTCGATGTCCTGGGCGAATTCGGTTTCGCGTCGCTCAATCTCTCGCCCGGGGATTTTCTCGAGCCGGACATGGTGGTCGAGATAGGACGGGAACCGATCAAAATACAGGTCCTCACCGGTATAGACGGGATATCGTTTGACGGGTGCCGGCGTGACCGAATTCTGGTGGATGTATCGGGATTCAAGGTTCCGTTCATCGGATTGGACTCTCTCCTGGCCAACAAAGCCGCGTCCCCCCGCAGCAAGGATCGGATAGATCTCGAGGAACTCACGCGTCTTCGGGACCTGCAAAAGGATCGGGACCTCGGTCGCGAGATCGACTAGGCGCGCATACATAGGACTGGGCCGACGGTGGGACGGTCTTTCTTGACGGATCTTTGTCCGGAGAGCGCGCGGGCTCATATCCCTGCTCCTCCACCCTATTGCCAGCGATGGTGCGCTTTGCCAATGGCCTGGGAGACCCGCCGCTTCGGGGTTCCCAGGCCAAAGCGGCTCTATTTTGCCGTTTCCGGGCTGATGATTGTCGTTACCTCGCTCACGGAATTGGCCGGGAAGCCGCCCTGCTTGGCGTGTTCCCGCACCATCGCCTCGCTCGATGCGACATAGATGCAGTAGATTTTGTCGCCGGTAACATAGCTGTGCAGCCATTGGATCTTCGGACCCATCTTGCTCAGCACGCCGCAGGAGGTCTGGGCAATGGACTGCAATTTCTCGGCGCTGAAGGAGCCGGCACCGGGAATCACCCTCTCGACGACGTACATGTGCTGGCCTTCCGGCAACGTTTCCGGCTTTACCGCATCATCGGCAAAGGCGAAACCGGAGAGGGCAAGCGAAACCACGGGGATCAGGAGCAGTTTTGAGAATTTCATGGTCTGGGGTCAGGGAACGATTGTGGTGGGAGTGACGGTTTGAGGATGAACCCGAAGTGTCGGCCGGGCGCCATGCGGCCGGCAGTCGGGCGGCGGGAGTCTAGCTTATCCCGCCGCGCATACCTAGGCCATGAAGGGGCAATTTCGGGCCAACTCGTCCTGGTTTCGGACCGACCTCTCCAGCCGGCGCCGACCGTTCTGCGGAAGCGCCAGCCCCTCTCAGGCCCTCGAGCCCACGGCCATGCGCCTGGGAGAATGGCCAAATCGCATATGGTAGAGGTTGCGAAGCTGCCGGCTCCCGCTGAAGCCGCAGGCCCTGGCGACGTCCTCGACCTTGGAACCGGCTTCCTGCAGCAGGGAGCGCGCCCGCTCCAGGCGCAGCTCCCTCAGGTATTCCCCGATGGAGAGGCCGACGCTCTGGCGAAAGCGACGCGACAGGTTTCGCGGGCTCGCCCCGACCTTCTCCGCCAGCCGGCCGAGGCTGGGTGGCGCCTCCAGGTTCTCGACCAGGACGGTCTGGGCCCGGTGTACGAGGTCGTCGAGGTGATTGCGATACTGCAGGTAGATGCTCTCCTGTTCGAAATTCCCGCTCCTCCGGAGGTAGATCACCAGGTATCGGGCCACCCCGAAGGCCAGCTTCTGGCCGTAGCGCAGGCCGATGAGGTGAATGGCCAGGTCAATGCCCGAGGCGATGCCCGCGCTGGTGAAGATGCGATCCGCCTCCACGAACAGCATCCCATGCCTGACCTTGATCTTCGGATACCGCCGCTGCAGCCGCTCGACGTCCCCATGATGGGTGGCGCACGGCAAGCCGTCCAGGATCCCCGCCTCCGCCAGCAGGAACACCCCCGTGCAGACCGAGCAGATTGTCGTGCCGGCCAGCCACGCCTTCCGGATCCATGCGCACACGGGCTGGTGCGCACGCATGAACTCGGGGGTGATCACGGCCGTATCGATGCCCGACACAAACAGCGTGTCGTCCGGCTGGAGCTCGATTTGCCCGAAGGGCAGCAGGTTGGAGAAATGCAGGTTGCCCGAGACCGGAACCGTCTTGGTGAGCGCACAGACCTCCAGGCGATAGGGATGGCCGAGGGCGCCAGCCGCCACGAAAGCCTGCAACGGGCCAACCAAGTCGAGGGGGGTCACCCCGGGCGGGGCGAAGAATACAATCCTCGGCGGCATCGGGCATCTCTACGCGGCGCCCCCGGGGTAGGCAAAGTCCTATTTCCCCGGGCAACCTTGGACGACGCATCGGGCGCCTCGGGCGACCGATTTAGGCGCGCAGCGCCCTTGAGACGATGGGACCCACGTCCCGTCCCAGGATCTCGATCGAGCGCGCCATTTTCGCATGCGGCATCGTCGCGACGCTCATCTGGAAGGTGATCCGCGAGATGCCGCCCAGGGACTTGCTCACATGGAGGATCTTCTCGGCGACGGTTGCGGCGTCGCCGATCAGGTAGGCGCCGGTGGGCCCGCGCGTGGCGTCGAACTGGGCGCGCGTCGTGGCAGGCCATCCGCGCTCCCTGCCGATCTTCGTGAACGTCTGGGCGAAGCCCGGAAAGAAGTCATCGGCCGCCTCGCGCGTGGTGTCTCCCAGGAACCCGATCGAGTGCACGCCGACCGTGAGCCGCTCCGCGGGGTGGCCCGCCCTGCGGCCGGCCTCGCGATAGAGGTCGACCAGCGGCCGGAAGCGGTGCGGCTCGCCGCCGATGATCGCGACCATGAGCGGCAGCCCCAGCTCACCCGCGCGGACGAAGGATTGCGGCGTCCCTCCCACCCCGATCCAGATCGGAAGCGGATCCTGGACGGGCCGCGGGTAGACCCCCTGCCCCTTTAGCGCCGCCCGGTGCAGGCCGGACCAGGTGACATGCTCGCTCGCGCGAATCTTCAGAAGCAGGTCGAGCTTTTCGGCAAACAGCTCGTCGTAGTCGTCGAGTTCCAGCCCGAAGAGCGGGAAAGACTCTATGAATGAGCCCCTGCCGACCACGATCTCGGCCCTGCCGTTTGAGATCAGGTCCAGCGTCGCAAAATCCTGGAAGACCCTCACGGGATCGTCGGCGCTCAGCACCTTGATGGCGCTCGTCAGCCGGATCCGGCTCGTCCGTGCCGCCGCCGCCGCGAGGATGACCGCCGGAGACGCATCGAGGAATTCGCGCCGGTGGTGCTCGCCGATCCCGAAGACGTCGAGACCCACCTGGTCCGCGAGCTCGATCTCGGCCAGGAGGTTATGCATCCGCTCGGCATGGCTGAGCGTGACGCCCGTGACGGGGTCGGTGATCGAGGCGGCGAAGCTGTCTATGCCTATCTGCATCGAGGCATTCTAAACGAGGGGACCGGGAATCGCGAATTGCGGCGAAATACGTCCCGTTCCGGCCATTCCCATTTCCGGGAATCCCGGCACCCCCGCCGATCTGCCTTTTCGCACCGAATCCGTGCGGGCGAATATCCTTTCCTGGCCGAACGCCTCCAAAGCATACCGAAGGGGAGCCCGGTTTCTCAGTCCTTCTTGGCGCCCGCGGAATCAATTGCCGCGCCCTTGGTGGAATTCGACGATCTATTCGGATCGGATTCGGCCCGGGCGAGAGCGGCCTTGAACCGCGGATTGCCACGCAATGCGTCAAATTCCGGGGCGAGACGCAAATGCACGGCGCTAATATTTGGCTCAAAATGATTCTCGATTATGTCCATCGCGGCATCGGGCTGTCCTTCGGCCAGTTTCAGCGAAAGCAGGTCGCCCCAGTCGAAGCATTCCTTTCCGCTCATTTCCGCCACCAACTGCATGCACTTTTCGGCATCGGCGTATTCTCCAAGGCGCGTGAGCAACATTCCCTTCTGGTCCACCTGAAGGGCGTCCGTGGGCTGGTCGGCGAGACGCTGCTCGACCTGCTTCAACGCCTTGCGCCATTCCATGCGCGCCGCGTCCTTTCGGCCGGCCATCAGCTGCGCGTCGCCAATGAGCATTGAAATCGGGCTGCCGGAAGGTCCGTTGATCCAATCGCGCGGGATGGCCTGCAGGTAAGTCAGCGCCTTGTCGGGCTCCCGCCGCAGGTAATAGACGCGATACACCAACCATATCAGGGAGTCATCCAACATCATGGACGCCGGAATCCTGTCCACGTCGGCCTTGGCCGCGGCCAGATCCCCACGCCAACTAAGGTCCAAGACCATCCTCCACTTGATGGCTCCCTTTGATGGCTGAATGGCAATCGAGCGGTCGATTGCCGCTTCGGCGTCAGTCAAGCTTGACGGCGCCTCGAGCGCCGCGAGGTTGACCCACGCCCATGCGGCTAATTGCGGATCTCGCGTGAGTTTCGTCAGGGCGTCCCGAGCTTCGGCCACGTGGCCGAGCGTCACCTGCAAAACCGCGAATGCGCGTTGGGCGCGGACCTCGTCAGGCTTCTCCTTTATCAACTGGCGAAAAAGCCGATCCGCCTCCTGGGCATACGTAGGAACCTCATCGTCCCCTGTCCCAGGGCCCGCGCGAATCAGATAGCAGGCCTGGGCCAGGCGTGCCTCATAGGAGTCCGGCGCAAGCTTGAGGGCGCGCGACGCATTGGTGCGGGCCGCCTCACGGCGCCCAGCGCTGTCGTCAATGCCAAAACCGACATAAAACGAATCGACCTGCGACCAGGCAGCCCAGGCGTCGGCTTCCGTCGGGTCCAGCTCGGCGGCCCGCTTGCAGAACCCGTCCGCAAGTCCGAGCCCCTCCGCGCCCGGTTCGGCCTTGTTCAACTGCTCCCAAGCCCTTGCCAAGAGTTGCCGGACCTCGGACGGCGGCGGCGCCGCGGCCAAATGGTTCTTCCACCAATAACCTGCGCCCGCCACCGCAAGGATGAGCATCGCGGCAGCGGCGATCCGCGTGGCCAGGGCTCGGGACCTCCGGACGCGGATCGAGTGCCCCGCCTGCAGCTCGAGCAGGTCCCCCAGCATTTCGGAAGCATCGGCGTAGCGCTTGCGGTCCTCCGGATCGCACGCGCTCAGGATGATCTCGTTGAGCTCGAGGAGGGCTTTCCTGTCGGGAAGTTTCGCTAGTTCCTCGGGCAGGCGGGGATAATCCTCACGGTCGAGACCCGTCGCCAGCTCGTAGAGCATTTTCCCGAGTGAGAATACGTCGGCAGATGGCTTCCCGGGGCCCTCGGGCGGCACGTAGCCTTCCGTGCCGACGAAGGTCCGAGCGTCGTCGGTCGAGGCCACGAGCCCGACGTCGGCCAGCTTGGGGACGCCGCCGACCATGATGACGTTTGAGGGCTTGATGTCCCGGTGGACCAAGCCCCGCGAATGCAGGCCGGCGAGGGCGCTCGCCAACTCCGCGCCGAACCTGACGCACTCCTCGGCTGGCAACCGGCCCCGCCGGTCGCGGACCTCCTTGAGCGTGAGCGGGGCGTACCGCGCCGGATCCACCTCGCGGCCGGAGTCGACGTCATCGGCCAGCTCCATCACGTAGTAGAAAAATCCTTCGGCCTCGTTCTGGCCGACGTGCAGGAGGGCGAGCTGGCCCGACTCGGGCAGCGCCATCGTGGTGAATTTCGTGAGGCCCTTGAATTCGCGCTCGAAGGGCTCGGCGTCCGCAAACCGCTCGCGCCAGACGATCTTGATCGCCCTGTAGACGCCGGTCAGCCCGCGCGCCAGCCAGACATCGCCGTAGGCGCCCCGCCCTATCGGGCGGATCAGCTCGAAGTCCGGGATGACCGGCCTCTTGCAGCGGGAAGCAGGGACGGCTCCGCCCTGGCCTGGATCGGGCCGAGAGTGCTCCTCCTCGGGTTTCACATCGGGATTCACATCAGGAGGGGACCAAAGGGCGACGAGAAAACGGGCGCGAACGCCGCTCACAACCGCGGCACGCCGTTCACGCCTGACGGCGTGCGGCCTTCCGCCACGCCCTTCCAGGATCCACGCAATCGAGACCAGAGCGGCGAATTAAATGAAAGATCGGGATGCGGACCCGCGTTTCAGTGGGATCGGGGCCCTTCGCGGGCCGCGACCTCAAGAAACGAAACCCAGCAACAGGGACGGGGAATCCGTTCACCAGAGAAGACAGCAACACATCCCACCAAAATGAAGACAATATCCACAATAATCAGACCCGCCCTCTGCGCAGCCGCCCTCGCGCTTGCAATGGGGGCCGCGCCCGCAAGGGCGGACTACCGGTTCGAAGTGCTCGTCCCAACCGCCATGCAGGCCGGCGACTCGTCTGCCGCGATTGGCATCAACAACAGCGGCCAGGTGCTGATCACGACCTGGGATCCGACAACGGGAGCCAACGACGACTATTACGTCTACGACCCCGGCATGCAAAGATACACCGCCCTGCCCCAGGACCCCGACGCGGCGCCCGGCATCAACACGCTCTACAACGGGTTCAACGACCTCGGGCAGATGGCGGGGTTTGAGCTGTCGACCACGCACGAGATCCCGGCATGGGCGGCGACGTTGGGCTGGCAACCCTATCAGTCGTTCGTGTATTCCAGCCATGTCGACAACTGGGACAACTTCATGCCCGCGACTCCCGGGGCCTTCGTGTCGGAGGCCGTGGGAATCAACGATGAAGGCGTCATCGTCGGAATAAACAACACGGGGACCGGCGACCAGGGCTACATGCTGGCCGATGGGAAGCTCAAGTCCATCGACGCGGTGGCGACCCCCACACCCACCGGCAGCCTCCCCACGGGTTCCACCACGGATCCCGCGGGCCTCAACAACATGGGCAAGATCGTCGGCGATTTCTACGACTCAAAGACGCCGTACAAGCAGCAGGGCTTCGTGTATGACGTCCATACCGAGACCTTCTCCAGGGTCAATTATCACGGGAACTTGTACACCGAGTTCAACGGGGTGAACGACTCGGGGCAGATCGTCGGCTTCACGACGAACGATCCCACCGAGTCGACCGCCCACGGCCTGTTCGTCGATGTCAACGGCGAGATGTCCGTCGTCGACTATCCCGGCGCCGTCTTCACCTCCAACAACGGCATAAGCAATGACGGGCAGATCGCCGGCGAATACCTGGACTCCAATGGAATCTGGCACGCGTTTGTCGCCACGCCGATCCGCAACCTCCGGACCCCGGTTCGGGACAACGACCGCTAGGCCCGGAAGGTCCCGCCCGGTGGCGGCCACACCCGCGCCGCGGCTCCCGAGAGGGAGCCGCTGTGTGGGTTTCCGCCATTCAGGGACGGGATCGGCGACATGGGCCCCGTGACGAGCCAAGAACCGGCGGGGGGCGCGGCAAGCCGGGGCGAAGTTATTTTCACTTCGATGAAAGAATGGGGCGCGGCCCGGCGTTTAGATGATCAAGACCCCTCGCGGGCCGATACCTGAGACAAAAACAAAACAGAAACGCAGAGAAAGACACCATGAACAAGAATGCACTCCACCTAGTCCGTGCCGCGGCCCTGGCCGCCGCGCTCGTCGCCCTGTCGGTCCCCGGCTTTGCCGGAGAATCCCCCAAGCAGCCCGAGGACCTGGCCCTCAAGCTCATGGACCAGACCGGTTCGCTGTCCGTCGATAGTGTCGCCGGCGTCCGGATCGGCTCCAGCCTGAAGGAGGCGTTCGGCGCACTCGGCCCCGCGGACCGCGTCCTGGCTGACGGCACCTGGGTCATCTACAAGGATTTCCATGTGAACAATAGCGTCGCCCACGGGACCCTTGCCGTATCGCTCAAGGATGGCCGCGTGAGCGCGCTCAGGGTGGTTTCCCCGGCGGTGGCCGTCGCCCTCGTGGCCCATCGCGGATGCGCCGTCGACCAAGTCGTCGTCGCGTCAAATCGCTGATTCGCGGTTCTTGGGCACCCGGTCGGCGACCCCCGTCGCCGGCCGGGCTCCCCTCGGACGGTCCTTCCCCTCAAACGAAAGCGGCTTACGGCACCTCGTGGACACCGACGAGCGCGACGCTATGGCAGCGGCGCGGGAGGCGGCTGGTCCAGGAATTCGTAGCGGCCGCGGTGGCTGTCCGGGGCGGCGCCGGGGCTGGCGTCGAGATGCATCACCTGGTAGCCGTCCCCGCTTCCGTACGCCGGCCATGGCGGCAGGCCCGGGCCGTTCGGATTTCCCGTCTTCGCGAAGTTTGTCCAGTAGGTGGAGATGAGCTCCGAGACCTCGTGGTCCTCGGGCCTCCACGGCAGGTTCCTCGACGAGAGCACGCGGAAGACGAACTCGATCTCCGAGGAATGGGGGGCGACAGGCTCGGCTCCAGGCCCCGCGTCGGCGGTCGGCGGAAGGGTCTGGTCGAATTCGTACCTGTAGATCGGGGATTTTCCGGTCAGGCGCTGCATCTCGAGCCACTTCCATGTGGGGAATCCAATGAACCAGTCCCCGGCGAAGTCCTGCGCCGCCCGCCTGGCCTCCGGATCCGTCGCCGCCGGATACGCCTTCAGGAAGGCCGCCGCGCCGACCCCGAACCGGGCCTTGGCGCGCGCGACATAATTCCCGACGGTCGGCTCCTCCTTGCCGAAGAAGGACTTGTAGCTGCCCTCGTCCCTGTTCCATCCGGCCAGGAGCGGCACATGGGCCTGGTCGCCCGCGCCGTAGATGGAGTGGCAGTCCACCGGCAGGAAGTATCCGTCTATGTCCGGCCAGAACTCGGTGATCGGGTGCTTCAGCGCCGCGTCGAGGAGCTCCTGCGCGGGCATGGCGCGAAGCGCCTCGATCGAGGGCTTTCCCAGCGCCTGCGCGAACTTGGCGCCCCCTTCCTCGGCCTCGGCGCGCGATTTCATCGGAAGGGTCGCGCTGAAGAACGCGCCGCTCTCGCCGATCGCCCGGTTGAAAAGGCCCCGCGACAGGGGCGACGCCATCAGCGCGCTGACCGAGAACGAGCCGGCCGACTCCCCGAAGACCGTGACATTGCCGGGGTCGCCGCCGAACGTGGCTATGTTCCTCCTGACCCACTCGAGGGCAGCGACCTGGTCCAGGAGCCCGTAGTTTCCCGACGCGTTGCGCCCCGATTCCCTCGCGAGATCGGGATGCGCGAGGAACCCGAAGACCCCGAGCCTGTAGTTGCAGCTGACCACCAGGACGCCCTTCTTCGAGAGGTTCCCCGCGTCCTGGCGCGGCTCGGACGTGGAGCCCGCGGCGAATCCCCCTCCGAAGATCCAGACCATGACCGGGAGTTTTGCCTGCGGGGGATCCGCGGGCATCCACAGGTTGAGGTAGAGGCAGTCCTCGCTGGGCCCTGCGTCGTGGAAGATCATGTCCGAGTAAATGGGGCCCTGCATCGGGCGAGGCCCGTAGTCGACGGCCCTCCGGACGCCGCTCCATGGCGCGACGGGCTGCGGCGGTTTCCAGCGCAGAGGGCCCACCGGCGGCGCGGCAAAGGGAATTCCCTTGAACGTGCGCACCTTCCCGTCGGCGCTGACCACGCCCTCGAGTACGCCGTCAGCGGTGCGCAGCTGCACGTAGCGCACGTCCTGCGCGTGGATCATTGCGGGCAGCAGCGCGAAGGCGGCGGCCCATAGGCGGCGATTTGGCTTCATGGATTGCTGTGGGTTCCCCGCGCGGCGCGGGACAACGGGGATCATGATGGGGCTGTTTCCGGTTGGGTCGACAAGGATGATGGCCCGGGGATTTGCGGGGCTCACGGGTTACGGTAGATCACGCCATCCTTCATGACCAGCCGCACGGAATGGAGGCTGCCGATGTCGTTCGCCGGGTTGCCGTCGACGGCGACAAGGTCGGCCAGCAGTCCGGGCGCGACCCGGCCGATCCTGTCCTGCATGTGCAGGATGCGGGCATCGACGGAGGTGGCGGCGCGCAGGGCGTCGAGCGGCGGCAGGCCGAACTGCACCATAGCGTCGAGCTCGAGCGCGTTGTTGCCGTGCGCGAATACGCCCACGTCGCTGCCGCTCCCGATCGTGACGCCCGACGCGATCGCCGCGCGGAAGGCCCCCCTCGCGCCCGGCATCCCCCCGGACGCGGCGAGCGTCGGGATCAGCGCGACGCCATGCTCCTTCATCAGCTGGAAGATCTCGGGAGTGCCGTTCGTGCCGTGCTCGATGGTCTCGACGCCCGCCATCACGGCGCGCCGCATGCCCTCGGGCGTCATGGCGTGCGCGGCGACCGGCCGGCCGCTGCTGCGCGCGGTCTCGACGACGGCCTTCAGCTCCTCGAGCGAGAAGGTCGGCGCCATCTCGCCGTGCGGTCCCCAGCGGTAATCGGCGTAGACCTTGATCCAGTCCGCGCCGTGGCCGATCTGGTCCCGGGTCTCCCGGATCAGGTCGGGGACCCCGCTCGCCTCGGCGCCGCCCTGGGGCACGTTCCACTCGGTCGAGTAGCCCTTTGGCCCGTAGGCGCCCGTGGCGACGATGGCCTTGGTCGCGACCAGCATGCGCGGCCCGGGGATGATCCCCCGCTCCACCGCCTGCTTCAGCCCGACGTCGGACCAGCCCGCGCCCTCCGTTCCCAGGTCGCGTATGGTCGTGAAGCCGGCCATGAGCGTCGCCCGAAGGTGGTTGGTCGCCCGCGCCACCCGCAGCGCCGTGGACTCGCGCGCCACCTGGTCGTTCCACGACGCCTCGGTGTAGGGGTGGAGCATGATGTGGGAATGCGCCTCGATGAGGCCGGGCAGGAGCGTCATCGCCGGCAGATCGATGACCCTCGCATCCGCCGGCGCCTTGAGCCCGGCCGCGGGTCCCGCGGATTCGATCTTGGCGCCGACCACGACGACGGCCCAGCCGTCATGCATCGACTCGCCATCGAAGACCCGCGCCGGCTTGAGGAGGTAACCCGGGCCCGGGGCCGGCGTCTCCGCGCGCAGCACCGCGGCCAGCAGGAGGAAGCCGAGGAAGCGCATGACGCATTATCGGCCGCCCGGCGCCGCCTTCAAGAATCTATGCGCGGGCCGGCGCCCGGGCCATGGGAGGGCCTTTGTGCCCGCGAGCGCCGAACGTCCGCCATCGGTCCAAGCTGGCCGGGCGCGGACCCGTACGCCTCGGCCGAGGCAACGGTCCGCGGCTACCCCTGGCGCGGCGGCGGCTCCGCGGCAGGCGCGACAGGCATGGGGGTCGGATCCGTTGAGTCAGGCATGCCGCTTTTCATGGGTTCCGGCGGTTGCTCTCGAGGCGATTCGGCCAGGACTTGCTTGCGAACTTCATCGCGCAGCCACTCCAATATTTCCGTAGGGCTCGAGCCCCGCCGCTCTGATTCAGCCCGGACCCACTCCAGCATCAGATGGGTTTGCGAGAGCGGCATCTCCCTCGATGAGAGTGTCAACGTGGACCCGCAGAGACAGTTTGCCATGGCCAAGCCGCCGATTGGCTTCAACGTCTTATAATTATCCAGCTCAATATCGTAGTCCACGCTCGGCCAGAGACGTTGGGTGGCAACGATGTAATCCCGGAGCGTGGCAAAGCGGCGCCCGCAATTCGAGCAGACTTTCGGGAAAAGGCCCTCATAGAACTTGCGCAGCGCTCGAATGATTTCGGCGTCGGTCATCGCGACAATATTCTGCCCCACGGCGGTTGGGCCGCTTCCTAGCCCTTCCGTTCCGACAAGACTTCGCTGCCATTGCCGCCGGCAACCTCCTCGGTCCTGCAGCCAAGTGGCGGCTCATTGATGGCTCCCCAGAATATCATGATTTTTTGGACGACATTCATGAACTCGGAAACATCCACGGGCTTCACCACGTAGGCATTGCCCCCGCATTCATAAAACTCCTGCAGGTCCGATGTCTCCCGCGAGGAGGTGAACAACACGACCGGAATCATCCTCAGGGAATCGGTGGCCTTGATGAACCTTAGCACCTCGAGGCCATCGACCTTGGGCATCTTGTTGTCGAGCAGGACAAAAACAGGATTGCCGGCCGTGCGAAACTCGAATTTGCCCTCCCGGTTGAGGTAGTCGAGCGCCTCCGCGCCGTTGTCGACAACCGTGACCTGGTGGGCTTTTTGGCTCGATTCCAACACCGACAGCATGAGTTCCACGTCCCACGCGTCGTCTTCGACAAGGAGGATGTCTTTGAATATTGTCGTTCTAGCGGCCATGGCTTCCTCCGTTTTTTCTGGGGATTGAGAAATAAAATGTGGCGCCCTCGCCCAAGACGCCTTCCGCCCAAGCCCTGCCGCCATGCCGATGGACGATGCGCTGGACATTGGCCAGTCCGATGCCTGTGCCGGCGAATTCGGTCTGCTTATGGAGACGCTGGAACACGCCAAACAGCTTCTCGGTGTATTTCGGGTCGAATCCCGCGCCATTGTCCCGGATGAAGATCACCGCCTGGTCGTCCTCGCTGGGAACGCATCCGATCTCGACCTTGGGCTTGACCCGGCCGCCGGTGAACTTCACGGCGTTGGACATCAGGTTGACGAAGACCATTCGCAGAAGGGCGCGGTCGGCCCGCACCGTTGGCAGGGGATGGACGTTCCATGCGATGCTCCGCTCCTTTGTCTCGACCTTGAAATCGTCCAGCGTCTCCTTGACCAACTCGTCCAGGCTGACCTCCTTCTTCTTCATATCCGTGCGCCCGACGTGAGAGAAGGCCAGCAGGTCGTCGATCAGGTTTCCCATCCGCTTGGTCGCCAGGGAAATGTTCGCCAGGCGGCCCACGCTTTTCTTCGAGAGTGACGGCTCGGCCTCCTTTTGAAGCAACTCCACGAACCCCAGGATATGGCGCAGGGGGGCGCGCAGGTCATGGGAGACCGAATAGCTGAATGCCTCCAGCTCCTCGTTGAGGGCCTGCAGCTGCGCGGTGCGCTCGACGACGCGCTCCTCCAGCTCCTGGTTCAGGCTGTTGATCGCCTTCTCCGCCTGCTTGCGCTCCGTGATGTCGCGCACGTTGCATTGTATCACCTTCTTGGTGCCGGCCTGGTACACATTGCTGACAAATTCCACCGCGACGTGGCGGCCGTCCCTCGTTTCCAGGGGCAGGTCGTCGTAGCGCACACATCCCACTTTCTGCAGTCGCTCGAGCATGGCCTGGTTGGGCTCAATGTCCTTGAAGGGACTGACCTCCCCGACGGTCTTGCCGAGCATCTCGCTGCGGGAAAATCCCAGGAGATTGGTGAGGAAGGGATTCACATCGGTGATCCGCCCCGTTTCGACTTCCAGGATCAGGATGCCATCGTTTGCGGCCTCGAACAATCGGCGATAGCTGAGCTCGGAAGCGCGGAGTTCGCTCTCAAGCCGCGTTTCCGGCACGTGCGCGTTCTTATCCTTCATTCGCATCTTGAATTCACGGGACGCGACATTGCCTGTGTCCCCGTCCGGCGGCGGCTGGTGCTCTTCAGTCGGTGTGATTTGCGGTTCCATGGGGGATGCGGCTATGGATCGGTTATTGGGAAGTCTTTGCTGGCTGCGAAGGGCCGGTGAGGGAGGGATCGCGCCGGTTCAATCCACCTCATAGACCTCGACGAGAGCTATGCCGGATGCGTTGCCGGAGCCGCTGACTTCAACCGTATAGACGCCTGAGGGAAGGGTAACCAGCATTGCAGAGTCCGCCGAAGCAGCCGGCAGCGCGAACGCCCCGACCTGGGCGAACGCCGCGGACAGCGCGCTCCCGCCTCCCCATCCGGCATTTGAGCCGATTGCCGTGCCTGTGGAGTCAAACAGCGTGACCTGCGGCGCAGCGAGAACCCCGCCGACCCCGAACTGGGTCAGGCCGGGGCCGATTCCCCGAATGAGCACCGTTTCCGTGCCGCTGCCCCCGATCACGAATCCCGCGGTGAGGACTCCGCTTCCCGGCCCCGAAAGGGCGCGGGCGGACGCATTGACAAGGCGCGTCGGTGGGTTCCCCGTGTCGGCGTCGTAAAGCTCGACAAGGGCGACGCCGGTCGTTCCGCCCACCCCGGTTATCTGCGCGGTGTACGCGCCGTCGGCGAGCGAAAGGAAGAGGGCCGAGTCCGCAGAGGTGGGCGGCAGCGCGAACGCGCCCACCTCGGCAAAGTCGGCGGCGAGCGCGGCGCCGCCGCCCCAGCCCGTGTCCGTGTCTATTATGGCGCCGCTGTTGTTGAAGAGCGAGATCTGGGGGTTGTTGAGCACTCCGCTGACGCCGAAGGCCGTGAGCGCCGGGCCCACGCCGCGAATCAGCAGCTGCTTCGAACCGGAACCGTTGATCACGAAGCCGACGGTGACTGCGCTGGCTCCGGTCCCGACGAACGACCTTATCGAGAGATTGATGATTCGGGCGCTTCCTGTCGGGCCGCCCCCGGTTGCCGATGCCGACACCGTGAGCGTCGCCGTGCCGCTGAGGCTCGAGCCCGCCGCATTCGTGAGTTGCACACGGAAGACATTCCCGCTCATCGAGATCGATGGATCGGTCAGGGTCAGCGTCACGGTCGCCGCGCCGCCGAAGGTCGAGCTGTTGCTCACATTGCTCCATGTCGCTCCGGCGTCCGTTGACATCTGCCATAGGTAGGTGGTCGCCGACGCCGCCGTCCCTACGGTGAAATTGGCGTTCTGGCCGGACGTTATCGACTGGCTGGCGACCTGCATGCCAGCCGGCGGCGCAGCTAGGGCCGCGCCCGCGCTGACGGCCTGGTTGTCGCCATCGGCGACATAGATGTTTCCCGAGCCATCCACGGCTATGCCCTGGGGATAATAGAAGCGGGCCTCCGTTCCATTGAGCGTCGTGACCGTTCCGCCCGGGGCGATTTCGCGGATCGCGCGGTTGTATGTGTCGGCCACATAGACGTTGCCCGAGCCATCCACCGTCAGCGCGTACGGCTGGTTGAATCTTGCCGCAGCGCCGGCACCGTCCGCAAAGCCCACCATTCCGGCGGCGCCCGCGAGGGTCGAGACCGTGCCTGAGGTGTCAATTTTCCGGATCGTCGCGTTGAAGAAGTCGGCAACGTAGACGTTTCCCGAGCTGTCCACCGCCACGGCATAGGGGCCGTTGAAGCGGGCGGAGCCCCCGGCGCCGTCGCTGCTTCCGGTCTGGCCTGCAACGCCCGCCAGCGTCGTGACCGTTCCACCGGGCGTTATCTTGCGGATGGTGTCGTTTCTCGTGTCCGCCACGTAGATGTTGCCGATGGCATCCACGGCCACCCCGTCCGGCGCGTTGAACTGCGCCCCGGCTCCCGTGCCGTCGGAGCTGCCGGAACTGCCGGCGGTCCCGGCCAAGGTCGTCACCGCACCGCCCGCCGCGATCTTTCGAATGGTGGAGTTTCCCGAGTCGGCGACGTAAACGTTGCCGCTCGAGTCAGCCGCCACGCCGGCCGGGCTGTTGAAGCGAGCGGCGCCCCCCACGCCGTCCGCGCTGCCGGCGGGCCCCGCGGATCCGGCGAGGGTCGTCACGACGCCGGCCGTGGTCGCCATGCGAATCGTGTTGTTGCCGCTGTCCGCGATGTAAAGGTGCCCGGACCCGTCGTTCGCGACGCCGTAGGGATACGCGAACAGCGCCTGGCTGCCAGTGCCGTCGACGGAGCCCTTCTGCCCCGCGCTCCCCGCAAGCGTGGTCACGATGCCGGGGGAGGCTATCGCCCGGATCGTGTGGTTGCCCGTGTCGGCGACAAAGAGGGCGCCGGCGCTCGTCGCCGCGATGCCGCCGGGATAAAAGAACGTTGCCGCCGCCCCGGTGCCATCGGCGCGGCCCCCGATGCCCGGCGTCCCGGCGATTGTCGTGACGCTTCCGCCGGCGGAGATTTCGCGCACCGTCTGGTTGGAGGTGTCGATCACGTAGACATTCCCCGCCCCGTCCACCGACACGGCCTCGGGATGATTGAACAGCGCCGCGCCGCCCTGGCCGTTGACGCTGCCGGAGGTTCCCGCGGTGCCTGCAAGCGTCGTGACCGATCCCGCGGGAGTGACCTTGCGCACCGTGCTGTTGCTGAAGTCCGCCACGTAGATGTTGCCGGAGACGTCCACGGCGAGGCCGTAGGGGTAGTTGAACCGCGCCGAGACGCCCGTTCCGTCAGCGGCACCCGCCTGGCCGACAGCGCCGGCCAGCGTCGTGACGATGCCGCCCGCGGCGATCTTGCGAATGGTGCAATTGTTGGTGTCGCTCACATAGACGTTGCCTGCTGCGTCCACCGCTATCCCCTGGGGCAGGTTGAAGCTCGCCGCGGCGCCGGTGCCGTTCGCGCTGCCCGCTATTCCCGCGGTGCCAGCCAGCGTGTAGACGCTGCCGCTCGGCGAGACCACGCGGATGTTCTGGTTGCCGCTGTCCGCCACATAGACATTTCCCGCGCCGTCGACGGCGAGCGCATAGGGATAAAGGAAGAGGGCACCCGAGCCCGAGCCATCGCTGCTGCCCGCCTGTCCCGAATTGCCCGCGAGAGTCGTAACGACCCCGCCCGCGGTCACCTTGCGGATGGTATGGTCGCCGCCGTCCGCGACATAGATGTTGCCGGAAGCGTCCACCGCGACCGCGGTGGGGTTGAAGAAGCGCGCATTGGTCCCCGTCCCGTCGGTGTGGTCGAGCACGCTGGCGCTTCCCGCCAGCGGGGCGAATGCATAGGAATCGGCCCTGGCCAAATGGGCCGCAAAGGCCTGCACCGCAATGACTGCCGCCAGGGCCCGGCACGAGCGACGGATCGCCCCCGACGCTGGCGTGGCGATGTTTTTGTGCGGTTCATCTCCGGTCATAGTGCATTCCATGGGTTGCTACCTTGGATGCCCCGCACGGCACCCCTGTTGCTGGGGTTCAGTGCTACTAACGGGGGGGGCCTGAACCTAACGCGAGCTGGCGAGCGCCGGCTGTTCCGCGTGCTCGCCGATGATCTTGCCGTAGTCCAGCTTGATCAGGCGGTCGGCGCAGCCGAAGTAGCGGTCGTCATGCGTGATCACCAGGACAGCCTTGCCGAGCGAACGCAGCTCCGGAAGAAGCTGGGTGTAGAAGACCTCCTTGAACAGCGGGTCCTGGTCGGATGCCCACTCGTCGAACAGGTAGAACGGCCGATCCTCGATGTAGGCGCAGAGGAGCGCCAGGCGCTTGCGCTGGCCCTGGGAAAGCTGGGTCGTGGAAAACGCGCCGTTCTTGATCGAGACCTTGTGGTCCAGATGCAGGCGCTCGAGATAGCCCCGCGCACGCCGGTCGGCATCCTCGCCGCCCCTGCCGACGATCCGGTCAAAGAGGAAAAAATCCGCGAACACCGTGGAAAAGCACTGGCGGTAGTCGTCCCGGTTGTGATCGCCGATGACGCTGCCGTTCAGCCGGATCTCCCCGCCCGCGGGCGGATACAGGCCGGTGACCACCTTCGCGAGGGTCGATTTCCCGCTGCCGTTGCCGCCGATCAGGAACACGAGTTCGCCGGGCCTCAGGGTGAGATCGATCGGCCCGAGCAGGAAATCGTCATCCTCGCGCTCCCGGTGATAGCGATGACTCACCTGGACAAGCTCAAGGGACTCGAAGGGGTCCGGGGAAAACGGGCCGCGGGCCGCGACCCCGTTGTCGCTGGGGTGGGCCGAGAGGGCTAGCCCGAGCTGCTCCACCTTTCGCAGGGAGACGTTGGCGCGGCTGAACACCGAAAGGCTGCCGAGCAGGCCCGCCAGCGGCCCCATCAGGTAGAGCGTGGCGACGATGTAGCCGGTGATCGCCTGCGGGCTGACGTTGTCCATGCGCGGAAGGAGGAAGAGGATCAGGCCGATCAGCCCGAGAAAGAGCAGCTGGCTCCAGTTTTGCGCGATGATGAACCGAAGTTCCGCGGCGACATTGTGCCTCTGGCAGACGGCCGACGCGGAGGCCACCTCCTCGGTCAGGAAGGCGTGCCGGCGCGCCCTGTGGAGCTTCAGCTCCTTGATTCCCTCCGTGAGCGAGCGAAAATGCTGGAAAAGCCGGTCCTGGCCCTCGCGCGCCGCCCTCAGGTGCCCGAACCCGCTCCGGATGAGCACGCGGTAGGTGACGGCGCCGACAGCCCCGAACGCGAACATCCCGAGGAAGACCGGGAACGAAAGCAGGGCGAGATAGACCGCACCGCCCAGCAGCATGGCAAAGTTGACGGCAAAAATCGGGATGCTGAGCGTCGCCTGGGTGATCTCCAATATGTCCTCGGTGAGGGCGACCATGAGCTTTGGCGTGCCGAGTTCCTCGAGTTGGCGCAGCGGCACGGAGAGAATCTTGCGCACGAGGTCCTGGCGCAGGCGGGCGGTTGTCGCCTGGGAGAAATGGGCGAGGGTCACCTGCGCGACGGCGTTGGTCAGGGTCCGGCCAATCCCCAAGGCGGCGAAGGCGACGATCAGGGCGACGCCGGGATGGCCGTGATGGTTCATCGCCCGGGTGATCAGGGCGATCAGGCCGATGCTGCAGGCACCGCTTAGCAGCGCCGCAAGCGTGGTCCAGGTGACCATCGCCGGCGAGTAGCGTACCAGAAATCGCAGGAGCGTCATGGATGCGGGCAACGATAGCCGCCTGCCGGCTCCCGCGGAAGTAGGTATCTACCCCAAGCCGCGCGGGGCCGGGGATGCCAACCCCGCCCAAATTGGGTCCGGACCCCACCCCCGGCCTCCCACGGCGCGCTGTCGAAGGAGACATCATGCCGAATGTCGCCCAAACGCCTGCCCCTCCCACGGAGGCTGAGCGGCCCGTCGTCATACTGGGCGTGCCCTTCGATCCCACGACGATCGCCGGAGCCGTTGACCGCATCGAGTCCATGGTCGCCGAGGGGGGCACCCACTGCGTCGTCACCCCGAACGTCGATTTCCTCGTGAAGGCGCAGCGCAACGCCGAACTGCACCGCATCCTGGTCGATTCGGACCTGGTCCTCTGCGACGGCAAGCCGCTCGTGTGGGCCTCGCGCTGGCTGGGCGACCCCCTGCCCGGCAGGGTGGCCGGATCCGACCTGATGCCTTCCCTGCTCCAAAGGGCGGCCGACAGGGGCTGGCGCATTTTCCTGCTCGGCGGCGGCCCCGGCGTGGCATCCGAGGCGGCGCGCCGCATCGCCGCCGCGCATCCCTCGCTCCCGGAGGTCTCGCACTATGCGCCGCCGCACCTTCCGCTGCACGAGATGAACAACGCCGAGATCATCGAGAGGGTGCGCTCGGCGAAACCCGACGTCATGCTCGTCTGCTTCGGCTGCCCAAAACAGGAGATATGGATCTCGCGGCATCGCGACGCGCTCGAGGTCCCGGTGATGATCGGGGCGGGCGGCACGATCGATTTTCTCGCCGGCAGGATGGCGCGGGCGCCGCTCTGGATGCGGCGGAGCGGCACCGAGTGGCTCTTCCGGCTGCTTCAGGAGCCCAGGCGCCTGGGCATGCGATATGCCGACGACCTCCTCAACTTCCTGCCGGCGATCGTGGCTCAGCGCTGGCGCCAGGCGCACCCGGGCGCGAAAACAGTCCTGAAGGGCCAATCGTGAGAATCGCCCTGTCGACCTCCGTCATGCAGCGGGGCCGCTCCGGTGTCGGCCAGTACGTGCTCTCGCTGGTGCGCGCGCTGCTGCCAGCGGCGGCGCGGCACGAGTTCACGCTCCTCGTCCTCGAGGAGGACATGCCGCTCTTCGGCTTTGCCGCCCATTCCATGCGCCTCGAGCCCGTCTCGGAGCGCCACCGGCCGCCGATCAGGAACATCCTCTGGCATCAGACGGCGCTGCCGCGCCTCGTGCGGCGCCACGGCATCGACGTCCTGCACGTCCCGAGCTACCGGCGGATGCTCTGGCCCAGACCGTGCGCCCTGGTCGCGACGATCCACGACCTTGCGCCGTTTCACCTGGCGGGGAAATACGACCGGGCGCGGATGTTCTATGGCCGCGTGGTCGCCCGCCGCCTTGCGCAGCGCCAGGATGAGATCGTCGCCGTCAGCCGCGCGACGGCCGGCGACGTGGAATCCCTCTTCCGGGTTCCGGCCGGGCGCCTGACCGTGATCCCCAACGGCCTGGACCACGGCCAATTCCGGCCCGGATCGCGGGCATGCGCTCGCGAGGCCGTGTGCGCCCCGCGGGGCCTGACGAGCCCCTTCTTCCTCTACGTGGCGCGCCTCGAGCATCCGGCGAAAAACCACGCCAGGCTGATCGGCGCCTTCAATCGCTTCAAGGCAGCGACAGGGTCGCCGTGGCGGCTCGCCCTGGCGGGAGGCGACTGGCACGGCGCGGAGACGATCCACGGGCTTGCGCGCGCCTCACCCTTCGCGCGCGATATCGACACCCTCGGATTTGTGCCGGCCGCCGACCTTCCCGACTGGTACCGCGCGGCGGATGCCTTTGTCTTTCCGTCGCTCTACGAGGGGTTCGGGATGCCGCCCGTCGAGGCCATGGCGTGCGGCTGTCCCGTGCTCTCGTCCACGGCGGGCGCGCTCGGGGAGACCATCGGAGGGGCGGCCGACCGCCTGGACCCCCTAGATGTCGAGCAGATCCAGGCGCAATTGACCCGCGCCGCCACGGACCCGGTGTGGCGCGACCGCCTGCGGGTCGCGGGCCTCGCGCGCGCGCGCGATTTCGACTGGGGGGCGACCGCGGCGGCGACCCTTGGCGTCTATGCGCGGGCGGCGGACCGCCGCTCCAGCTCGAGGGCGCCCCATCCGAACGGGATCCGGGCCCATCGGGAAGGACGGACGCCGGCCCGCTCCATGGCACTGGCGGCGGCGCCCGGACCCCTCCCGCGTGAAGCGACGCACCCCCTCGCCTCCCGACATGATAGCTGAGGTTGAAAAGGAAGAGCCTGCAATGGAGCCCGCGGGCGACGAGCTTCGCCTCCAGAATGCGCAGCTCTCGCGGCGCGTCGAGAGCCAGGCCGTCGAGCTGATCGCCGCACGGGCCGCGATGGACACGCTTGTCCACTCCATTTCCCACGACCTGCGCTCGCCGCTGACCGTCATCAGCGGGTTCGCGGAACTCCTGATCACGCATTCCAGCCAAAGCCTCGACGAGAAGGGCCGTCATTATCTCCGGAGGATTGTGACCTCGACCATTCACATCGGCCAGATGATGGACGAGATCCTCGCCCTCTCGAGGATGAGCCATTCCGAGATGCGGTGCGCCCAGGTCGACCTCGAGGCCCTTGTCAAAAAAATCGTGGAGGAACTCGACGCCTCGAAGGGCGACCGCCGCGTCATCTGGCTGATCGGGCGCCTGCCCATCGTCCACGCCGATCCAACCCTGCTGCGCCGGGCGATCACAAACCTGGCCGTCAACGCCCTGATATTCACCCGCTCCCGCGAGGTCGTCCGCATCCAGATCGACGTGAAGGACGGCGGCCATGAGTGGATATTCTTCGTCCGCGACAACGGCGCCGGCTTCGACGTCAAGCATCGCGAAAGGACGTTCGCCGCGTTCCAGTGCCCGCATTCCTCCTCGGATTGGGAGGGAAGCGCGATCGGGCTGGCCTATGTCCAGCGGATCATCCAGCGCCACGGCGGCCGCATGTGGACCGAGGCCGTGCCCGACGGCGGGGCGACGTTCTATTTCACCCTCCGCGGCGCCTCCGCGGAGTCCTGTCCGCTTCCCGAGAAACGATGAAGACCGATGCAAAGGCACCTGCAGGCCCCTCCGGCGCGGTATTGGACGCGATTGTCGCCGGCCGCCCGAAGGTCGTCCCGGAGAAGGGGGCGCCCGACGCGCTGCGCATCGTCCTGGTGGAGGACTGCGAGCCCGACGTGGAGCTGATCGAGCAGGCGCTGCTCGATTCCGGGTTGAAGATCTCGATAGTCACGGTCGATACCCGCAAGGATTTCGAGGCGGAACTCGTCCGCCAGCCGCCCAGCATCATCCTGTCGGATTACTGGCTTCCGGCCTTCGACGGCAGCGCGGCCCTCGAGATCGCCAAGCAGATCGCGGCCGACGTTCCCTTCATCTTTGTCACGGGCAGCCTCGGCGAGGAGGTCGCGATCGAGATGCTGAAAAAGGGCGCCACCGACTATGTCCTGAAAACGCGCCTCTCCCGCCTCGCGCCCGCCGTGAACCGCGCGGTGCGCGAGACCGAGCAGAGGCGCGAGCGCCACAAGGCCGAGGAGAGGCTCCGGCGATCGCACGAACAGCTGCGGGCTCTGACGAGCCACCTCCAGTCCGTGCGCGAGGAGGAGAGGACCCGGATTGCGCGGGAGGTCCACGATGAACTCGGGCAGTCGCTGACCGGCCTCAAGATCGACCTGTCCTGGCTCTCCGGCAAGCTCGTGGCCGACCGCGCGCTGCAGCGCAAGATCAAGGCCATGTCCGCCCAGGTGGACGAGACGATCCTCGCCGTCCGGCGGATCGCGACGGAGCTCAGGCCCGGCGTCCTGGACAGCCTCGGCCTCGCCGCGGCGATCGAGTGGCAGGCGGCGGATTTCCAGGAGCGCACGGGGATAACATGCGAGGTGGCGGTCGACGTGAAGGACGCGATCAGCGACCGGGAATTCAGCACGATGTGCTTTCGCGTCTTCCAGGAGACGCTCACGAACATCATCCGCCATGCGAAGGCGACCCATGTCGAGGTCCGCCTGGCGCAGGCCGACCGCGAGCTGGTCATGACCGTGCGCGACAACGGCCGCGGCATCTCCGAGGGAGAGGTCCTCCACGGCCGGTCGATCGGGCTGATCGGCATGCGGGAGCGGGTGGCCCAGATGGGCGGCCATGTCTTCTTCTTCGGCCTGCCGAACCGGGGAACGACAGTCACCATGCGCGTGCCGATGCCCGAGGGGGCGACCAACCCACAGGAGGCGCAATGAGGATCCTGATCGCGGACGACCATGCCGTTGTGCGCCGGGGCCTGAAGCAGATCCTGGCCGAGGCGTTCAAGCGCGCGGTTTTTGGCGATGCAGCCAGCTCCCAGGAGGCGCTTGAGCGCGTCTGGAAGGAGCCGTGGGACATCGTCATCCTCGACCTGACGATGCCGGGCCGCAGCGGCCTGGAGGTCCTCAAGGAGATCAAGCGGGAGCGGCCCAAGCTCCCGGTCCTCATCCTGAGCATGCACCCGGAGGATCAGTTCGCCGTGCGCCTGCTCAAGGCCGGGGCGTCCGGATACATGACCAAGGAGAGCGCGCCCGAGGAACTCGTCGGCGCCGTGAACAAGGCGGTCGCCGGGGGCCGCTACGTCAGCCCGGCGCTGGCCGACAAGCTGGCGTCGCTCATCGTGCAGGATGCGCACACCGCCCCCCACGAAAACCTGTCCGACCGGGAATTCCTCGTCCTGAGGATGATCGCCTCGGGCAAGCCCGTGAGCGCGATAGCCCGCGACCTGTCGCTGAGCGTGAAGACCGTGAGCACCTACCGCGGCCGGCTGCTTGAGAAGATGAGCATGACCAACAACTCGGAGCTCGTCCATTACGCGTTCCAAAACCAACTCGTGGAGCATCGCTCGAGGGAAGCGGGCGCCGCCCCCGTCTAAAGCATGCGAACGCCCCTCCCCCTCCAACGGAGCCCCTTGGCCGCCCCGGCGTCCACAGGCGGTCCCAACCCTCCCTCCGTCCTTAAAGGCATCCTATGAACGCAACAAACGGCAACAAACTACCGCCCGCACCCTTCGACGCGTGGGCGGTCTACGAACTCTGGAGGCGCCGCTGGCTCCGCGTGGCGTGCTGCACCGTCGCCATGGCGATCGCGGGCGCCTTTGTCGCCCGCGCCGTCTGGAGCCGCTCCTTCGCCTCAACCGCGCAGTTGATCCGCTACGAGCCGTCCACGGTCGACGATTCCTACCGGCCGAGGGCGCTGGCCGCGCCAAGCCTCGTGGTGATGCTGCAGGCGCCCGGGCTGCTTGAGGATGTCGGCTCGCACATGCAGCCGCCCATCACGGCAAAGGAGCTGGCGGAGCACCTTGAGATCACGCTCGACCGGAACAACGACGTGGTGACGGTGACGGCGACCGGCCGTTCCCGGGATGAGACCGTCGACACGGTCAACCGGTTCTGCGCCGCGGCCATCGCCTACACCAAGACGATCCAGCAGCAGGAGGCGACCGAGGCTGGCGACAACGTGAACCATCAGCTCGCGCAGGTGGAGGACGAGATCGCGTCCGCGCGCAGGGCGATCCCGGCCGCCAACGAGGCGGCGGTGGCCGCCCTCGTGTCCGGCCAGGAGGTCCCCGCCGGGGTGAAGAGCGATCTTCCGCTGCGGATCCAGGCCGCGCGCGAGCAGCTGGAGGATCTGCTCACGCGATACACCGACGCCCATCCCCTGGTGCGCGAACAGCGCGCCCGCCTTGCGGCCCTGGAGGAGGACCAGCGCCAGAACGCCCTGAAGGCCGCGAGCGGCCCGGCCGCCCCCTCCCTGGCGGCGCCCCCGCCACTGTATGTCGGCCGAATCACGCCCGACGAGGTCGCGATGGGCGAGCGCCTCCGTCCCCTGGAGGTCAATCGCGCGCTGCTCACCGAGCGCCAGCGGGCGATCCAGCCGTTCCGTGAAAACCCGCCGGGATATTTTCGCGTGCTCCTGTCGGCCACCGCCAACCCGACGCAGCTGCTGAGGTACCGGCTTGAGATCGTGCTCTTCGCCGGCCTGGGGGCCCTCGTGGGCCTTTTCGGCTCCGCCGCCCAGATCGTGCTCGGGGAATTCCTGGACAACCGCATCAGGACCCGCGCCGACGTGCGGCGCGTCACCGGGCTGCCGCTCCTCGCCACCCTGGGCAACCTGAAGGACATGTCGCCCGCGAGCCAGGAACAGTGGGCGTTCCGCGCGTGGACGGCCCTGCAGAGCAAGCTGAGTTTCTCTCCGAACCACGGCATGATCTGCGGGATCACCTCTGCCCACAGCGGGGACGGGCGGTCGACCTGGATAGGCCTTCTGTCGCGTGCCGCCAGGAGCTGCGGCTTCCGGGTGCTGACGATCATCGCGCAGCCGACCCAGGAAATGCCTGCGAAGGCCGCCCGTCACAAGAGGCTGGCGCCCGCCGCGCCGCCCGACGCCGCCCAGCCGGGGGCCTCGCTGGCGGCGGATGACCTGTCGATGCCCGGGCAGATCGCCGAGCACCTCGCCAGCGAGGAATGCCCGCCGGTGGTGAGCATCCCGTTGCCCGGCTGGATATGGAACCTTGAGCGCCGCAAGCAGTGGCGGTCGGCCGTCGAGGCCTGGCGCGTGATCGACCATGTCGTGATCCTTGTGGAGCTGCCCCCCGCCTTCGTGGCCGAGTCCGTGCTGCTCGCGGAAAACATTCCAAACCTGCTCTGGCTGGTCGACGGCGACAAGACCGACGCCACGGAGACGCTCATCGACTTGGAGACCCTGCGGCATGCGAGCTGCAACCTCGTGGGCGCCGTCTTCAATCGCGAGAGCGCGACGCCGGTGACCGGCCGGTTCAGCCGCTGGATCGGGAGCAGCGCGCTCCTGCTCCTGCTCAGCGCATGCCTGGTGGCGCCGGGCGCGTCGGCGGCGGCCGAGGCTCCCCAGCCCCCGGAGGCTCCAGCCGCGTTCGCCGTCGTCAACCCCGCCCAGCGGGCGGCCTGGCAGCAGCGGCTGACCCTCGGGCCGGGCGACGTGCTCAGCTTTCATCTCTATGGCGCCCCGGAACTCACGCGCGAGGACGTGCCGGTCGGGCCCGACGGGCGCATCTCCTACCTCGAGGCCGAGAACATTGTCGCCGCGGGCCTGACCGTCGACGAGCTTCGCGACCGCCTCAACGCCGAGCTCGGCAAGTACCGCCGCGCGCCGCAGGCCTACGTCACGCCCGTCTCCTACGGCAGCAAGAGATACTTCATGCTGGGCACGGTCGTCCAGAAGGGTGTCTTCACTCTCGACCGGTCGATCACGGTCATCGAGGCGGTCGCCCGGGCGCGCGGCTTTGAAACGGGGATATCCCGCGGCGACACCATCGACGCAACCGACTTTTCGCGCAGCTTTCTCACGCGGGGCGGCCACCGGGTGCCGGTGGACTTCGAACGCCTGTTCATGCACGGGGACCTGTCCCAGAACGTCGCCCTGGAGCCGAACGACTACCTGTATTTCCCGGCCGTCTCGTCCGGGGAGATCTATGTCCTCGGCGAGGTCGGCCTTCCGGGCCCGGTGGCCTATGACTCCGAGGTCAGCGCCCTCTCGGCCATCGTCTCGCGCGGCGGCTTCACCGAGCGCGCCTGGAAGGCGCACGTGCTGGTGGTGCGCGGGTCCCTCGATCACCCCGTGGCCTTCACGGTCGACATAGCCGGGGCCCTTAACGGGAACGCACCGAACCTGGCATTGCAGCCCGGCGACCTGGTCTACGTGGCCAACCGGCCGTGGATCAGGGCGGAGGAGCTGCTTGATGCCGCCGCCACGGCGTTCGTGGAGTCGGCCGTCGTCACCTGGGCGGGGCTCAACGTCGGCCCCAGCATCATCTCCAGGCCCTAGCCATGAAGCCTCCCCTCCGGCCTCCGCCCCTTCCCATCCTCGCCGCTTTCCTGGCCTGCCTTTCGGGTTGTGCGAGCACTTCCCTGCCCGTCGCCACGCAGGGGATTCCGGCTCCCGTGACGGCCGACCTCAACGTGCTGCCGGCGGAGTCGTTCGACCCGTCGCTGCTCCAGCCCTCGGAGAGCGTCTTTCACCTGGGTCCCGGCGACAGGCTGGAGATCGAGCTGATCGGGGATATCACAACCCGGACGACCGTCACCGTGGGGCCGGACGGAAAGATCTACTACAACATCCTGCCCGGGCTCGACGTGTGGGGACTGACGCTTCCCGAGGCCCGCGACCGCCTCGGGGATGAGCTGACGAAATACATCCGCGAGAAGCCGGTCGTCACGCTCGCCCTGCGGTCCGTCGCGAGCCAGCGGGTCTGGGTGCTCGGCCGGCTGGGCAGCCCCGGGGTGTATTCCCTGGCCCGCCCCACCTCGCTGCTGGACGCCGTCGCGGAAGCCGGCGGCCCCGCGGTCAACACCCCGGCGGGAGGCATGTACTCCGAGGCCGCGGACCTGTCCCGCGCCTTCCTGATCCGCAACGGCCACATTGTTCCCGTCGATTTCCAGCGGCTGCTGCGCGACGGCGATCTCTCCCAGAATGTCTATCTCCAGCCCGACGATTTCATCTTCATGCCGTCGCTGCGCAGCGCGCAGGTCCATGTCCTTGGCGCGGTCCTCCAGCCTCGCTCGGAAAGGATGTCCGGGTCGATGACCGTGGTCCAGGCGATAGCGCTCGCCGGCGGAACCGTCCCGCATGCCTGCCTTCCAAACGTCGCCATCCTGCGGGGCTCCCTCGTCCATCCGCAGATTGCGATCGTGGCGGTCAACCAGGTCCTGCGCGGCAACGCGCCCGATGTCCGGCTCGAGCCGGGCGACATCGTCTACGTCCCCTACTCGCCCGAGCGCGTGCTGACGCGGTACGCGAATCTCATCCTCGACACCTTCGTGCGCACGGTCGGGGTGAATGAGGGAGCCTACACGGTCAACAGCAAGGCTTCCCCCATTTCGATCGGCGTGAACATCGCGCCGTAGCGCAAGGTTTCGGGCGGGGGCGCCCGCCGCGCCCGATGCCCCCCGGGCGCCCCCCTGTCGGACAAACACCGACAGGGATATTCTCCGTTCCCTGACAGGGTTCGTTCCCAACATCTGACATCACTATCAGACTGACACGGCTACAAGGCCACGCGGCGACCCGGTATGATAGCGGGTCTAATGAAGAACGTTACCGCCGCGGCCCACGCCGCACTGTCAGTATTTTGCTTCCTGACCGCTGTCACCGTCACGAATTCCTCCAAGGCCCAGTCCACGCTGCCATCCGTCACGGTGGTCGCCACCATCCCCACAGCCCCGTTGGACGGCTCGTCAACCGCCCTGCTCACGTTTTCCTGCTCCGGCACCGCCACGGGGGCCCTGACAGTCAACTACTCGCTGAGCGGCACCGCGGCAAAATGGACCGACTACTACCGCCTGCCCGAGGGCGACATGCCGGTCTCCGTGACGATCCCCGCCGGGGCCACGTCAACGACGCTGGCGATCACGGCCAAGGCCAACAGCAACGGGGCCAACCCGGAGACGGCCATATTCACCCTGTCGCCGGACCCCTCCTATTCAATCGGCGCGGCCGACACCGCGACGATCACGATCATCTCCGCTTCCGCCCTGCCGACCGTCACGATGGTCGCCACGGATCCCACCGCAGCCATAGGCGGCGCCTCGACCGGCCTCCTCACATTTTCCCGCACGGGGGTCGGCACCGCCGACCTGGCCGTCAACTACTCGCTTTCCGGCACCGCGGTAAAGTGGACCGACTACTACCGCCTGCCCGAGGGCGACATGCCGGTCTCCGTGACGATCCCCGCCGGGGCCACGTCGACGACGCTGGCAATCACGGCCAAGGGCAATTCCACCGGGGCCAACCCGGAGACCGCCGTCTTCACGCTTTCCGCAGACCCCTCATACGCAGTCGGCGCGGCCGACACCGCCACGATCACGATCTCGGCCTCCGCGACCGCCCCGGCGGCACCCGTCGCTCCGGTTGCGCCCGCAACCGCGCCGACCGTCACGGTGGTCGCAACAAATCCCAGCGCGGCGATAGACGGGTCCCCGACCGGCCTCCTCACATTTTCCCGCACGGGAGCCACCACCGCCGACCTGGCCGTCAACTACTCGCTTTCCGGCACCGCGGTGAAGTGGACCGACTATTACCGCCTGCCCGAGGGCGACATGCCGGTCTCCGTGACGATCCCCGCCGGGGCCGCGTCAACGACTCTGGCGGTCACGGCCAAGGGCAATTCCACCGGGGCCAACCCGGAGACGGCCATATTCACCCTGTTGCCGGACCCCTCCTATTCCGTCGGCACGACCGACACCGCCACGTTGACGATCGTGGCCTCCGGGGCCGCTCCCGGCGAACCCATCATACCCATCCTGCCCATCGCTCCCGCGCCCCCGGTTACACCCACGGGTCCGGCGCCCGTCACCGGGCCCGGGACCGCTCCTGCGCCCAGCGAAATGGACGACACCAACCTGATCGCGCCCCCGGTGGGCGACAACGCCCTGCGCGTGCTCTCGCCGACACTGCTGGAGCTGCGGCAACTCAACACGAAGGCGCCCGACCCCGCTCAGGTCGCGAGCTGGAACCTCGTGAATGCGAACAACCAGTTCACGGCCCCTGCCATGAGCGAGTTCACGGTGACCGTGGGCGGCAATGCGGTTGCGGTCACGGCAGTCGGCTTCAGGCGCCGCGTGTTCTATGCGCCCCTCAACACGTACGACCTGAGGATAGACAACGCGCTTTACCTGCAGATCGCGGCTCCCATCGCCGACGGCCAGTCGGTCGCGGTCACGAACCCGGACGGGACAATCTGGCCGGCCACCGTTCTCTTCACGCTCACGGCCAACCCGCTGCGCTACAGCCCGGCGATTCACGTGAACCAGGAGGGTTACGTGCCGTCATTCCCGAAGAAGGCCATGGTCGGCTACTATCTGGGGGACATGGGCGAGATGCCGGTCACCGCCACGGGTTTCAGCATCATAGACGTGACCACCGACGCGGTGGTGTTCCAGGGCTCGCTCACGCTGCGCCAGGATGTCGGCTACCAGACATCCCCGCTGCCGTACCAGCAGGTCTATGTCGCCGACTTCAGCACCTTCACCACGCCCGGCGAATACCAGATCCAGATTGCGGGCATGGGCACCTCGGTGCCCTTCCTGATCAACGACGGCATCGCGATGGCCTGGGCCCGCACCTACGCCCTGGGAATGTACGAGCAGCGCAGCGGAACGGCCATAGGCCTGCCCTACACCCGCTTCGCCCATCCCGCCGACCATACCGCGCCGGCCTCGGTGCCCGTCCCGGACACCAGCGCCGCGTTCGCCTTCACGTGGACCTGCATCAACAGCTATACCTCCCAGGCCACGCCGAACGGCCCCCCGATGCAGTTTCCGCAGGCGGCCCCGGCCCTCACCAGCAACGAGACGTCCCTGTATCCGTTCGTCAACACAGGCACCGTCGATGTCTCGGGCGGCCATTGGGACGCCGGCGACTACAGCAAGTACACCGAGAACAGCGCCCAGCTCGTCCACGAGCTGATCTTCGCCGTGGACAATATGCCGGGAGTCTCGGCCATGGACAACCTGGGGATACCCGAAAGCGGCGACGGCATTCCCGACGCCCTGCAGGAGGCCAAGTGGGAGGCCGACTTCCTGGTGAAGATGCAGGACGCCGACGGCGGCTTCTACTTCCTCGTCTACCCCATCAACGAGGAATATGAGAACGCCCTTCCCCAGAACGGTCAGGCCCAGGTTGTCTGGCCCAAGAACACCTCGGTAAGCGCGGCCGCCACGGCCGCCCTGGCCGAGGCCGGATCCTCGCCGGCCATGATGAAGAACTACCCGGCCCAGGCCGCCGTCTACCTGGCCGCCGCCGAGAAGGGCTGGGCGTTCCTCCAGGCCGCAACCGCCAAGTACGGCGCCGCCCGGTATCAGAAGCTCACGTTCTACTCCGACGACTGGCAGGACAACGATGAATACGCCTGGGCGGCCTCGGCCCTCTATGCCGCCACCGGAACGGCAACCTACCAGACCGAGCTCTTCTCCCTTTTTCCGAACCCCGCCGACACCTCGACCTTCCGCTGGGGCTGGTGGTCCATGTCCGAGGGCTGGGGCAACGCGATCAGGGACTACGCCTTCGCCGCCTCGAGCGGACGGCTGCCGGCATCCAGCCTCAACGCCTCGTACCTTGCCGCGTGCAAGGCCCAGATCGTGGCCGCGGGCAACAACGTGGTCGCGTGGGCGGCCGACAGCGCCTACGCCACGCCGTTTCCCCCGGCCACAAAAGCCGTCCTCGGGGGTGGCTGGTACTTCTCCCTGGACCAGGCATCGGATGCGGCCGTGGCCTACCTGGTGAGCGCCAACCCGGCGTTCGTGGACGCCCTTGTGAGCGCCCTGAACTACGAAGGGGGCACGAATCCGGTCAATGTCACGTACCTCACGGGCCTTGGCCTCAAGCGGCAGCGCAACACCGTCGACCAGTTCGGCGTGAACTCCCGCCGGGTCCTTCCCCCCTCCGGCATTCCGCTGGGCCAGGTCACCGCCGCCTTCGAGTACCTCTCCAGCTACGGATCCGAGCTGTCGCAGCTGTCCTATCCCTCGGACAGCGGCACGACCAACACCTATCCCTATTATGACCGCTGGAGCGACGCCTACAACGTGACGCAGGAGTTCATCACCGTGAACCAGGCGCGCAGCTTCATGGCCACCGCCCTGCTCGCGTCCCTCACCTCGAGTTCGGGCGGCTCCTGGAAGGCCCCCGCGGCCACCATCACCGTTCCGAGCACGACCGTCCCCCTGAACACGGCCCTCACGCTCACCGTGCAGGTGCCCGGAGTCGACCTGACCGGCGCCCGGATCGTCTGGGAGGGGCGCGACCAGCAGCCCGCCTTCGGCAGCTCCTATACCTTCACGCCCGTCAACAACGGCGACCAGTGGGCCGAGGTTGAAGTCGAGTGGCCGGACGGCCGCCGCGCATTCGCCGAGAATGACTTCCAGGCGAACAGCCCGGTCCAGATTTGGATCGACGACTCCCTGCCCGCGGGCGCAGTCGCCACGTCGGACGGCGGCGACAGCTGGGACTGGGTGTCGGCAAGCCCGGCGCCGGAATCCGGGGACCTCGCGGTCCAGACCGTCGTGGCCTCCGGGCTGCACGAGCTCTCGTTTACCGGCGCCACCACATCAGCCATGCAGGTTTACACCGGCGACACCCTGTTCGCATGGGTCTACCTCGACAGCGCCAACCCGCCCACGGAAATCCTGCTGGCATGGTACGACGGCACATCCTGGGAGCACCGCGCGTACTGGGGCGCCGACACCATCACCTATGGCAACAACGGGACCGCGGGCCGCTATAACGTCGGCCCGCTTCCCGCCACGGGCAAGTGGGTGCAGCTCTCGGTCCCCGCCAGCGCCGTGGGACTCGCGGGATCCGCCGTGAGCGGCATGGATTTCTCACTCTACAACGGCGGCGTCACCTGGGATGCGATCGGAAGGTCGTCCGGGAGCCCGTGATTTCCCCAATACAAGCTTCGACGATCTCCTAAACATACGGTTCCGAGATGCGCACCCTGTCCTGCTAAGCTAGCGACAATGCACCTACCGGACCGTATCCCTTCTTCCGCCGCCGAACAGCCGGTCATCGCATCCGGCTGAATATTCCCGCTAGCGACCGCCGGGGCCAAAAGGGGTAAGCACCCCATGGCCCCGGCGTTTGTTTGCCGTAAAATGGGGACGCGTGCCGAATCGCCGTCTATTCGCCTGCTGCGTCCTTTGCCTTTTGCCGGCCGCCACCGAGCTTCGCGCCCAATTGCGGGCCGAGGTGGACACCCGCTCGCTGAGCCTGCCGGCCGTCGGTGACTGCACGCTGCGGATCCTCTCCCCGTCGATCCTCGAGTTCACCCAGGTTTCCGCCAAGGCAAAGGGACCGCCCGTGCCGCCCGCCTTCCAGGTCACGGTCGGCGGCCAAAAGGTCGAGGTCGCGGCCGTCGGCGCCAAGCGCCGGGTGATCTATGCGCCCCTGGCGAGGCGCGACCTGAGGATCGCCACGCAATACTACATCCGGGTCGCCCGCGCCATCGACCTCCAGGGAGGCAGCCAGGTGGTGGAGGTCCGCTGCCCCTCCGTTGTGCCCGGCCTGCCGGCCCTTGTCGCGACCGCCGCGTGCGATCCGCTCCGCTGCAGCCCGGCGATCCACGTGAACCAGGAGGGCTATGTGCCGTCGCTGCCCAAGAAGGCGATGGTCGGCTACTACCTTGGGGACATGGGCGAGATGGACATCCCGGCCGCGTCCGGATTCGCGATCGTCGATGCGCGCAGCGGCGAGTCGGTCTATACGGGCGGACTGACGGTTCGCCGGGACGTCGGCTACCGCACGGCGCCGACGCCCTACCAGAAGGTGTTCGTGGCGGACTTTGGCGACTTCACGAGGCCGGGGGAGTACCGCCTGCTTGTGCCGGGCCTCGGGGCATCGCTTCCCTTCCTCATCGACGACGGCATCGCGATGGGCTTCGCCCGCACCTACGCCCTCGGCCTCTACGGGCAGCGCTGCGGGACCGGCAACGATCTGCCGTTCACGCGCTTTGTCCACGACGCGTGCCACGTCGCGCCGGCGCAGGTTCCCGTGCAGTCGGATCCCCAGTTCGCCTTCACCTGGGCCACCATCGCCAGCTATGGGGGCCAGGCCGGCCCTGACAACCCGCCGCAAGTCGCGCCGCCGCTGACGAGCGAGGCCAGCCAGCTCTATCCCTTCGTCAACCGCGGCGCCATCGACGTTTCGGGAGGCCACCATGACGCCGGCGATTACAGCCGGTACACGATCAACAGCGCGGAACTCATCCACTACCTCATCTTCGCTGTGGACTCGATCCCCGGTGTCGCAAATCTCGACAACCTCGGGATTCCCGAGAGCGGCGACGGCATCAGCGACGTCCTCCAGGAGGCGAAATGGGAGGCGGACTACGTCGCAAAGCTCCAGGACGCCGACGGCGGCTTCTATTTCCTCGTTTACCCGAGGAACCGGGAATACGAGTCCAACGTCCTTCCCGACCACGGCGACCCCCAGGTCGTCTGGCCGAAAAACACGGCGGCCACCGCCGCCGCCGTGGCGGCGCTCGCGCAGTGCGCCTCCTCTCCCGAGTTCAAGCGGCGCTATCCCGCCGCGGCCGCGCGATACCTGGAGCAGGCACGGCTGGGCTGGCGTTTCCTCATGAACGCGATCGCCAAGTACGGAAAGGCCGGCGCCTACCAGAAGATCACGTTCTACGGCGACCGCTACACGCACGACGACGAGCTGGCCTGGGCCGCCTGCGAGCTGTTCCTCGCGACCGGCGACGCCCAATTTCAGCAAAAACTGTTCGAATGGTTCCCGAATCCCGCCGACAACCGGACCTTCCGCTGGGGCTGGTGGCGCATGTCCGACTGCTGGGGCAACGCGATCCGAAGCTACTGCTTTGCAGCCCGCAGCGGCCGGCTTCCGGCGAGCGCCCTCGATGCCCGCTACCTTGGCCTGTGCGAGGGCCAGGTCGTCGCCGCGGGCGAAGACGCGCTCGACTGGTCGGTCAAAAACGCCTACGCCACGCCCTTCCCCCTCGCGACCAAGGCGGTGAACGGCGCGGGCTGGTACTTCTCCGTCGACCAGGCCTCCGACATGGCGGTCGCCTACGCGATCGACCCCAAGCCCGAATACATCGATGCCCTGGTCGGCGCGATGAACTACGAGGGCGGCTGCAATCCCGTCAACGTCACCTACCTGACCGGCCTGGGACTCAGGCGCCAGCGCGAGGTCGTCGACCAATTCGCCCAGAACGACCGCCGCGTCCTGCCGCCCTCGGGCATTCCGATCGGGAACATCCAGGCGGCCTTCCAGTACATGCCGAACTACGGGACCGAATTGCGCGAGGCGACCTATCCCGACGACAACGCCGCCGAGGGATCCTACCCATTCTATGACCGCTGGAGCGACGCCTATAACGTGACCACGGAGTTCATCGCAGTGAACCAGGCGCGGAGCCTCATGGTCGCGGCCTTTCTGGCGGGCCGGTCGCCGTCCGCCGGGCGGAAATGGACCGGCGCCCGCGCGAAGATCACCGCCCCCAGGGCCTCGGTCCAGCTTGGATCCCCCGTCACCCTGCGCGTCGACGTGCCCGGCGAGAGCCTTTCCCTCGCCCGCATCGTCTGGGAAGCCCGGGGCCAGGAGCCGGCCCTTGGCCCCACCTACACGATCTCGCCGAAAACCAGCGGCCCGCAGTGGGTGGAGGCCGAGGTCGAGTGGCCCGACGGCCGCCGCGCGTTCGCCGCGGACGCATTCGCGGCCAACAGCGCCGTCGTCACGTGGCTTGACGGCGCCACGCCGGCCGATGCGGTTCTCTCATCGAGCGGCGGCGACGGATGGAACTGGACAGCCTCCGACCCGCCGCCGCGGTCCGGGTCCCTCTCCCACCAATCCAGCCTCTCCGTGGGCCTGCATGAGCATGGTTTCGCCGGCGCCAGCGAAACCCTCCAGGTCGGCGCCGGCGACGTCCTTTTTGCCTGGGTCTACCTCGACGCGGCCCATCCTCCCACGGAGATCATGCTGTCGTGGAATGACGGCTCCTCGTGGGAGCACCGCGCCTATTGGGGCGCCAACACCATCACCTACGGCAGGAGCGGATCGGAGGGACGCCATCCCGTGGGCGCGGCGCCGTCTCCCGGCCGCTGGGTTGAACTCAGGGTGCCCGCAAGCGCGGTCGGACTCGAGGGCGCGACCCTGAGCGGCATGTGCTTCTCGCTCGTTGACGGCCGCGCAACCTGGGGCGCCGCAGGCCGCTCCCGCTAAACAGGCGCCGCGACGCGGGATTGCACCGGTTTCGGGGCGTCCTCGCCAGGCCCGGAATCCCCCAGCTCCTCGACCACGCCCCTGATCCGGCCCGTGCTCTCCACAATCCCGTGGGCGATCGCGTAGCGGGTCAGGCCGGCGATCTCGTGGATGTTCAGCTTGTCCATCAGCTGCTGGCGGTGCTTTTCAACGGTCTTGATGCTTATGTTGAGCGTGCCGGCAATCTGCTTGTTCACGTGGCCCTCGGCCACCATCTGCAGCACCTCCTGCTCGCGACTGGTCATATTCTCATTCCGGCGGCCGAGCCGACCGCCCTTGACATAGGCCTCCCTGTAGAGCTCGAGCAGCCGCATCAGGATGGAAGGGCTGTAATATGCGTTTCCCCTGGCAATTTCCCGCACGGCCTTGATCAGTTCGCTGGCCGCCGACTGCTTGACGAGATAGCCGGACGCCCCCGCATCGGTAAGCTGGTGGACATACTCGTCGTCGGCGTAGGAGGAAAGGATCAACACCTTGGTCGGGATGCCGTCGCCCACAATCTGGCAGGTGGCCTCGAGGCCGTTCAGCATCGGCATCGCGATGTCCATCACGACGACGTCGGGATGCAACTCCCGCGCCATCCTCACCGCCTGGCGGCCATCGCCGGCCTCCCCCACGACCTCGATGTCCGGTTCAGCCGACAGCAGCGACCTCAGTCCCTGGCGGACCACAACGTGATCCTCAGCGAGTAGAACAGATGTTTTCTTCATAAAGGCCAGGGTAGGTGGCGGCAGGCTGGACCTGCCTCCCTTGACCGCCGTTCGCGCCCGCCCGGCGCGCATGATCCGCCGGGTGCTCATCGAGGGGAACCCTCACGCGAACGCGCGTCCCGTTGCCGGCGGCGGAATCGATCGAGAAGCTCCCGTTCACGAGGCGAACGCGTTCCTGCATGCCGAGAAGGCCAAGGCGGCCGTTGCGCTCGCTCCCCAGGTGTTCCCCGACGTCAAACGCGCAGCCGTTGTCCCCGACTTCCATGTTGAGGGTGCCGTCCGCCGAGGTGAACTCGATTCTCGCGGACGTTGCCCGCGCGTGCTTGAAGACGTTGTTCAACGCCTCCTGCGCCACGCGGAAGAGCACCTCCCCCCGCTTCTCGTCGAGGCGGGCCAGGTGGGGATGAGGGATGAGCTCCGTCGTGATTCCGGTCTGCCTTGTGAACGCCAGGATATGGGCGCGAAGGGCGGATTGAAGGCCCAGGTGGTCAAGCATCGCCGGGCGCAGCTCGCGCGCGAAGCATTGCACGGTTTCCATGGTTCGCTCGAGCAGCTTCTCGGCGTTGGCGACATCCTGCTGGAATGCGGGGTCGGAGACGACCTGTCTCTTCAGCATCGCGATCGTGACGTTGATCGCCGTGAGCGCCTGGCCGATCTCGTCGTGGAGCTCGCGGCTGATGCGCTTGCGCTCCTCCTCCTGGGCTGAAAGCACCTGGGCCGAGAGTTCGCGCAGGTTCGCCTCCATGGCCCGGGCATTCTGGTAGAGCTGAAAATAGTGGTCCCTGCCCTCCTGCATCGCAGTTTCGGCCTCCTTGTAATCGGCAATCCGGTCCTCGAGCTGCGCATTGCGCAGGACCAGCAGTTCATTATGCTCCATCCGCATTTCGATCCGCCGTTCCCGCGTGGCGCCGGGGCTGCCGTCGGCCTCCCAATACGGCAAAAGGGCCTTGAGGAGAAACGAGTCGAGCGCTGACGCATATTGATCCGCGTCAGGCGCTTGGCCATGGGGCAGCACACCCCCGGCAAGCGCCTGGTGATGCATGCTGATCACGTCGAAAATCTCCAAGCCCCCGCCCTTTGCGGCCTGTCCGAGCTCAAATGCCTGCTGGAGAGTGGCCTTTCCCGGCTGCGCAAGGTGCTCGCGGAGGGCCACTTGATACGTGCGGGGGTCGTTTTGGGGAGACTCGGTCGCCCGGGCGCGTAGGACAAGCATGCTGGTAATCAACCTTAGTGTGCGGGCGACCCTGCCTGTTCCGCGCCGAAGGTGGGTGTTTGCAGGGTCCGTCTAGGGCATTCACCCCCCCTTTTTAGGCCCGGCGCGAAGGTCTACTGTTTGTGGAGCCGCTCTCCCTTAATTCCAAGTACCAGCAACCCTAATTCCAAGTACGAGCAACCATTCGGCGATGCGACTGCTATTCATTCACGAGCGTTTTGGCGCCTTGGGCGGCGCCGAGGCGAACATCCTTCTGACAGCGCAGGAGCTGCGGCGGCGGGGGCACTCCGTGGGCTTGGCCCATGGCGGCGGCGCAGAGGGCGACGCAGTCGAATGGCGTGACGCCTTCGCCGATCGCATCGCACTGGATGAATCCACCGGGACGGGCGCTCTGGACCAGGCGCTGGCGCACTTCCAGCCCGATGTCGTGTTCCTGCACAAATTTTCCGATCCCAGCGTGCTCGACGCCCTGGCAGCGTGCCGCAGCCCGGTGGTCCGCATGGTTCACGACCACGAACTCTACTGCATGCGCAGCTACAAATATCATTACTTCAGCCGCCAGATCTGCACGCGGGCGGCGTCCGCCTACTGCGTTTTCCCGTGCGGGGCCTCGGTGGGGCGCGACGCCGACACCGCAATTCCCTTCCGCTGGGTCAGCTATGCCGCAAAGCGAAGGGAAATCGCGGTCAACAGGAGGTTTCACCGCCTGATCGTCGCCACCGACTACATGAGGAACGAACTGCTGCGCAATGGCTTTGCCTTCGATCAGATCGAGATTCACGCCCCGGTTCCACGCTCGATCACTTCCCCGGACACACCCTCGTTCGGCGGCCGAAACCTCATTGTCTACTCCGGCCAGATCATCCGCGGCAAGGGCGTCGACGTGCTCCTGGAGTCGCTCGCGCGGGTGGTGTCGCCCTTCGAGTGCGTGATCCTGGGCGACGGGAGCCAGAGGGCCGAATGCGAGCGCATCAGCAGGCGCCTCGGCCTGGACGGCCGCGTGCACTTCAAGGGCTTTGTGCCGCAGGCCCAGATAGCCGGATACTATCGCGACGCCTCGCTGGCCGTGATGAGCTCGCTCTGGCCCGAGCCCTTTGGCGCAGCGGGCCTGGAGGCCATGCGGTGCGGCCTTCCCGTGGTAGCCTTCGACGCGGGCGGCATCCGCGAGTGGCTCCTGGACGGCGTGAACGGATTCCTCGTGCCGTGGATGGACCGCGACGCATTCGCGAGGAAGGTGGACGCCCTTCTCCTCGACAAGGCGCTCGCCCACCGCCTCGGCCAGAGCGGCCGCCAGCTGGCCGACGAGCGGTTCAATTTCGACGCCTACATCGACGGCCTCGAGGGCCTTTTCGCCCGCGCCGCCGAACAAACGACCACCCAGAACGCACCCTTCACGGCCGCCAAAACATGAAAATGATCAAATCCACACCCGTTTCCGCCGACCTCATGGGGCATTTCGCCACCTTTCAGAGCCGCGGCGGCCTGTTTCGGCTTAATCTCCGGCATTCTTTGCGCCGCGTGGCATGGAGGTGGCTCGTGGGCGGCTCCGACGTCGTGAAGCGGGTGCTCGACGTGCTCGGAAGCCTTGCGGCCCTTCTCGTCCTGAGCCCTCTCCTGCTTCTGGTCGGCGGCCTCGTACGCCTTGACGGAGGCCCGGCTCTCTTCGTCCAGACCCGCGTGGGCCGTCACGGCCGGGAGTTCAAGATGTTCAAATTTCGCTCGATGCGCACGGACGCGGACAAGCACCTTGCGGAGCTGCTGGCCGCCAACAAGCACGCGAATGGCATCACCTTCAAGATCAAGGACGATCCACGCATGACCCTGGTCGGCCGCTGGCTGCGGCGGTTCTCCCTCGATGAGCTGCCCCAGTTCGCCAACGTCCTCCTCGGCGACATGTCGCTCGTTGGACCCCGCCCGCCTGTGCCGCGCGAGGTCATGCTTTACACGCTGGCCGACCGCCGGCGCCTCTCGGTCAAGCCGGGAATCACCTGCATCTGGCAGATCAGCGGCAGGGCGGAGATAGATTTTCCGGGCCAGGTCCTCCTCGACGTCAACTATATCGAGACCCAGAGCCTCGGTAAGGACATCCGGATTCTTGCCCGAACGCCGGGGGCCGTGGTGTTCGGCCCAGGGGCCTATTGATGAAGACACTGCTCATCTGCCCTTCGGCAAGGCCAGCCGTCCCGCATTTTTCCGAGTCGGGGCCGCTCGCGACCGCCCCGATCCTCGGCGCCTGCGTCGTCAGCCACTGGATCGAGCACCTGGCCGCGCTCGGGGCGCGCGATTTCCACATCATCGCGGCGAACGGATGGGACAACGTGCGCGCGGCCGTCGGTGATGGCGCGCGCTGGGGGGTTCGCATCAACATGATCGTCTCCGGCGTGGAGCCGACGAGGGACGAGGCCGTCAGCAGATACCAATCGAAGGGGGAATCCGAATGGCTTCCCGCGCCCGATGACGTCGTCTCCATGTCGCACCTTCCCGGCTGCCCGGACCTGCCGCTGTTTGAGAGCTACGCAAGCTGGTTCGCGGCTCTGATAGCCTGGATGCCGAGGGCGCTCACACCCGCCCGCGTCCGCGTGGTGGAGGTCCGCCCTGGAATCTGGGTGGGCAGCCGCGCCCGTATCTCCCCCACGGCGCAGCTGATCGCCCCGTGCTGGGTCGGCGACCAGGTGTTCGTGAACGCCGGCGCCGTCATCGGCCCGGGAGCGATTCTCGAGGATCGCAGCGTCGTCGACAGCAAGGCCCACGTGACCCAAAGCTGGATCGGCCCCGAAACCTTCGTGGGGCCCATGACCTGGGTGGCGAATTCGCTGGCGTGGGGCAGCACGCTGATCGACTGGCGGACGGATTCGTCGCTCTGCGTTCCGGACCCCTTTCTCCTGAGCTCCCTCTCGAGGCTCCAGTCTGCAGCCACGACGGACCGGTTTGGCCGCGCCCTGGGCGCGCAGGCGCGCCCCGAGCCGAATCTCAACCTGATCACCGCGCTGCACGTCCGCCTGGACCGCGGGTCGAACCAAAAGCTGCCCGGTTGAGCCGCGGAGAAGCCGTCATGAAGATTGAAAGCCTGGACGAGTGCTTGCGCATCTCCGAGATCCTGGAGCTGACCGCCGTGAATTCGGCCCAGTTCCAGGACGAGGTACGCTCCGCCCTCGGCGACTCGCCGTCGGTGATCGAGATCAACCTGTCCCAGACCCGCTTCATGGACAGCAGCGGACTCGGGGCGCTGTTCGCGCTCTACAGGGCCACCGGCAAGCACGAAGGCGTGGTCCTGCGCCTGCTCAATCCGATGCCGGAGATCCAGCAATTGCTGGAGCTGACCCAGATGCAACTGCTTTTCGAAATCGTCAGGCGCTGACCCCGTGGCCGCTTCCCCCCTCGAGCAGGTCCGGACCGCGACGCTTCGGATCGCCTTTGAGGCAAACTTCGCCTCCGCCCGGGCGGCCTCGGCCGCGATAAGGGCCTTTCTCGCCGAGCACGGGGTGCCGGACAAGGAGCTCTTTCCCTATGAATTGTGCATTGCGGAGGCCAGCAACAACGCGATCCAATATTCGGAAGGCCCCTCCCGGGACTTGAAGCTCGTCGCCGAGGCGCTCATAACCCCGGTCCAGGTCGAGTTGCGGGTGACCGATCACACCGCCGGTTTTGTCCTGAAGGAACGGATACCGCAGCCGTCGCCCCTGGCCGACCGCGGCCGCGGGCTATTCCTCATTCAAACGGCGATGGACGAGGTCCGCTACATCCGCGGCGCGAAGGAGAATATCCTGGTCATGCGCAAGAAGCGCCGCGCGATTCCGGCTGCGGCAGCGATTCCCGGGCAGGGACCCGCCGACGCGCTCACGCTGGAAAAATGCTCGCGGCAGCTGGCCGAATCCAGGAGCCAGATGACGAAGATGGCGGAGGAGCTCCTGCTGCGCTCGGAAACCCTTTCGTCCGTCTTCCGTTGCTGCGCCGAGCTTGGACGCATCGACACGGCGTCCGAGGGATTCAAGGGGCGGCTGTTCGCCGACCTTCTCCACCTCACCTCCGCGGATTGGTATGTGCTGCGCCTTATCTCCGCCGACGGCACGAAGCTGCTGGTTACCGCGACCTCGGAACCCGACCTGTCCTCCAAGCCCATTGCGCTTCCGGCGGCCGGCGGCGTGCCCACCAGCATAGAGGCCGTCGTCGCCGTCAGCCAGAAGGCCGCGCGATTTGACGTTCGCGAATGCTCCGACCGCTCCGAGCCGCTGCGGTCCGTCGGGCCCGAGGGCGCCGGCCTGGTCTGCCCGCTCTGCTTCGGGGGCGAGCGCGTCGGGACGATCGCGGTCGGCCGGCGCAACGGGGATTTCCCGCTGGGAAGGCTCCAGGACGACGTGATCGGCACCTTCGCCGAGTTTCTGGCGATCCAGACCCTCAACCTCCGCAGGCAAAAGGAGGAGATGCGAAACCGCGTGGTCGCGCGCGAGCTCGAGATTGCGCAGGACATACAGCAGCTCCTCGTGCCGCGCTCGCTGCCCCAGCTGGCCGGATTTGGCCTGGCGGGCGGATGGAAGAGCGCCCGCGAGGTCGGTGGCGACTTCTACGACGCCATCGCGACCGGCGAAAAGTCGCTCCTGCTCATGATCGCGGACGTGATGGGCAAGGGCGTGCCGGCCGCGCTCTTCGCCACGGAGATGCGCGGGCTGCTGCGGGGCCTGGCCGCGCGCAGCTCCGATCCGGCCGAGCTGCTCTGCGGCCTGAACCGCCTCCTCTACAAGGACCTCTCCTCGGTCGCCATGTTCATCACCGCTCAGATCGTGCATGTCGACATGGAGGGCAGGCACCTGACGGTCGCAAGCGCTGGGCACTGCCCGCCCCTCTTTGTCCCGCCCGGGAGCCGCTCCGTCTCGATGCTGTCCATCCAGGGGCTCCCGCTGGGCGTCCGGCCGGACACGGTCTATCCCCGCCACACCGCCCGCCTGGGGACGCCCGCCGCCCTTCTCCTTCACACCGACGGCCTCACGGAGGCGCGCAGCCCGTCCGGCGTGCCCTATGGGCAGCGGCGGCTGATGGCCTGGCTCAAGGCCCACACGATTCCCGGCCGCAACGCCACGGAAATGCGCGATCGGCTGGCGACGGAGCTCAACCGGTTCCGCGGCGACTCGGCGATGGCCGACGACCAGGCCTTTCTCCTCTTGGTCGAGGAGGCCGCCGGCGCCGCGGGCCCGGCATCCACCAGCGAGACCCGCACCCGGCTGCGGCGCACCGCCTCCCCGTTCTTCGCGAACTCCTGAGATCCAGGCCGCCCGTGAAGCCTCTTCTCGCGCTGTTCGTGTTCGTCGACGCCTGCGGCTGGGAAATCATCAGGGACCACCCGTTCGCCCGAAAACATGCGCCCGAGCGGCGCAAGCTCAGGTCGGTCTTCGGCTACAGCTCGGCCTGCATCCCCTCCATCCTGTCGGGCCGCTGGCCGGTGGAGCACAGAAACTGGTGCTACTTCGTCTACGACCCCCCGCATTCGCCGTTTCGGAGCCTGCGCCACCTGCGGTGGCTTCCGCGGGCGCTCACCAGCAGGCGCATTTTCCGGCACCGGCTCTCGCGCGTCCTCAAGGTCCACCTGAAATTTCGCGGATACTTCGACCTGTACAACATCCCCTTCGAGCACATCTCGCTGTTCGATTTCTCGGAGAAGAAGAATCCGCTCCAGGCCGCCGGATTGAACCGCGGGCCCAACATTTTCGACCACATGCAGGAGCACGGCGTCGCCTGGCACGTCAGCGACCCCAAGCTCGGGGAACGGCAGAACCTCGACAGCCTCCTCGCCGAGATCAGGGGCGAAAGGATCGACTTCGGCTTCCTGTACTGGCCCGACCTGGACGGGCTCCTCCATAGGGTCGGGAACACCTCGCCGGAGGTCCCGGCCAAGCTGAACGCCTACGAGCCGCAGCTCGACGAGCTCATGGCCTGCGCCCGCGAGCACTACGACGAGGTCCTGCTGACCATTTTCAGCGACCACGGAATGGCAAACTGCGACCGGCACCTCGACCTCAGGGCCCGCCTCGAGCCGCTTGGGCTGAAGATGGGGCTGGATTATGCGGTCGTGTACGACTCCACGATGGCCCGGTTCTGGTTTTTCGACGAGCGGGCGCGCCGCCTCGTCACGGAATGCCTGCAGGGCGTTCCCGAGGGCCGCATCCTGCCCGACACGGAATTGGAGGAGCTCGGCGCGCTGTTCCCGGACCGGTATTTCGGCGAGCTGATCTTCCTCGTCGAGGAGGGCGTGCTGATCGTCCCAAGCCACATGGGCGAGCGCCCCATCCGCGCGATGCACGGCTATCATCCCGATGCCCGCCACAGCCATGCGAGCCTGCTGACCAGCTATTCCGACGTGCCGGACGGCATCACCGCGATACCCCACATCTACCAGCTCATGACCGCGCAGGCCGACCGCGCCGCAAGGGCCAACCGGGCGGCGGCCCTGTCGGTCAATTGACGGGAACCCGGCCGCGGGCCACGTCGCCAAACGACACCACGCGAACGTCCGGGCGGCTCGCAAGCCACTCCGCGACCTCGTGCAGGATGCCGATCAACTTGTCATCGGGCGTGCCGGTGCGGAAAAACTCCCACCAATGCGAAACGAGGACCGTGAGCGTGGCGCCCTCCACGGCCTGGCGCACCGACGCCAGCATATCCGCGTGCGGACGGCAGAACGAGAGCAGGCAGCCGGGATGGCTGAGCAGGTATTTTCCCCCCACCCGCCAGTGCCGCCGCCGTCCCAGCTTCTTGAGCGCATAGGCCGCGCACCACCGCAGCGGCACCCTGCGGACCTCGAACCAGCCGGTGGAGATCACGTCGAATCGGGCCGCCGCCTCGACGAAAGCCTCCCGCGAAAACCGGTCGAAGGGCGCGACAAAGGTCTCCGCGTGCGCAAAGCCCGCCTCGCGAAGGCCGTGCGCGCCCCGGTCGATGCGCCGCGCCAACTCGTCCCGATCGGTGCCGCCGAATTCAAAGATGTCGTGGTGGCAGCCGTGCTGCGCGACGTGATAGAGGGGCTCGGCCTGTATGTAGTCCACGAGTCCGCGGTTTTGCCCGATCGGGGCCAGGGGGGCGTCGGGCCCGCGCCCGGCAGCGAGGTATCCCTCGAGGCGTCCGTCGGGCGTCCGGACGTCGGTGCGCACCTCGGGGATTGCGGCAAGATTGACCGGCATGCCGCGGCCGAGGAAGGGCCTGTAGAGGCGCTCCAAGGACTCGGGTGGGGTAAACGCGCAGGTGTCGTCGTCCCTAAGAATGACGTAGTGCATTTTTCTCCTCGATGAGGAACTCGTAGAGCCGCGCCATCTGGCCCGCGCGCACCGAGGTGTCGAATTCGGCAACCGCCTTGGCGCGGCCCGCCGCCCCCCACTGCGCGGCCAGCTCCCGATCCGCCAGGACCCGGTCCACGGCCGAATGGAAGGTCGCCGGCCGATCGAGATCGAAGAGCAGCCCGTTCACCCCCTCCTCCACGAGCGCCGCCGCGCCCGAGGTTCGGCTCGAGATCACCGGCGTCCCCGCCGCCCATGCCTCGAGGATCACGATTCCAAAGGTCTCGGAGACCGACGGAACGATCAGGGCACGGGCCTCCTGCAGGAGCCCGATCAGCCGGGCGTCGCCAAAGGGAAGGCTCCCCACCTGCATCACGAGGCCCTGCAGGCCTTCGCGGGCGACCCGCGCCTTGAGCGCGCTGCCATACTCGCGGTTTGTGCATGCGCCGACAAACACCAGCAGGATTCCCGGGTGGCGCCGGGCGAGCTCCGCTGCATGCGCGACGAGCCATTCCTGGTTCTTGGTCGGGTCGATGCGCCCCAGGACGAGCAGGACCGATCGGCCCTTCAGCTCCGGATAGGCCTCGATCGCCGCGGGCCTGCATGGGCGCGCGAAGAGGGCCGTGGGCACTCCGTGCGGCTCGGACACGACCCGCCGGCCGGGGTGCCGCTCCCTGATCAAGGCGGCTTCGCGCGGATTGAGCGTGATGATGGCGTCGGCCTGGTCCAGGAGACGCCTGGCCCGGAGCACGAGACCCAGGGGCCTGCCCCAGTCCCAGCCGCCGGCGGCGGGCCTGAGAAGCTCCCTGCTGACCGCCTCGGGCAGGTCGTAGGCGCCGCCGTGGATGCTGATCACAAACGGAAGCCGCCTGCTGCGCGCCACGACACGCCCGATCGCGCCTAGCCGGCCCTGCGCGTGGGAGTGAATCACATCGACGTTTTTCTCGCCCCACAGGGAGCCGAACAGCCCGAAGGATATCATGTTTCCGCCCACCGCCACCAGCTGGCGCTTGCGCTCGGAAGAGACGCCCCAGACCGGCATGCACGCGCGGAATCGGCGCACCGCGCAGCCAGCCGCAGCCAACGGATCCGGCGCCGACACCCCAACCGGGAGCCTTGGGGCGAAGACGACGGACTTGACCCCGTGCTCCGCCATGTCCGTCGTGAGCTGGAGGACCGCCGACTCGGTGCCGCCCCATTCCGACGGGTCGAACTTGCGCAGGAGATGGGCGATGCGCATCGGCTACATCCCGCCTGCGGCGAGGCATTCGCGCGGAATCGCAACGGGCTCGGCCGATGCAACCGCGATCGGGCGCTCCCCGAGCCGGGCCTGCCGCCGGGCGTGTGCCAGGCTGGCGAGGGCCCCAAGAAGAATGTAGAACGTGAAAAGGATCGGCGCCTGCCTGTAGACCCACTCGGTCAGGCTCTGCCCAAAGATGCCGCAGACGCAGAACAATATCCCCACGCCCATCGCGCGCATGGGTTCGTCCCTCGGAAGCAGCAGGAAGGGAAGCCCCATCGAAAGCCAGCGCAGCCAGAGGACCGCGAAGAGGAGGAGCCCCGGCACGCCGAGCTCGCCCAGCGTCAACGCGGCCAGGCTGTGCGCGGGCGCCGCGAGGTACGAGTTGGCAAACACCCTGATGTCGGACGGTCCGTAGATTGAAACCAGGTAGTCGTAGTCATCGAACCGAAATCCGAGGCGCGGCCCGTAGGTGCGGCTCACGTGGTAGGACCAATTGTTGAGGCCGACGCCGAAGAAATGCTCCTTTGCGATCGCCCCCGAGAGGCGCAGGTAGACACCCCGGCCGTCGACCGACGGGTCAAGGTATTCCTCCGAGAGGGTCGACTCGGAGTAGCGCCGCTCCAACTGGCTCCAGCAGGCCGCGACCATTGCGGCCGCCCCAAGGGCGAGCAGCGAGCGAACGACGAGCCTGCCCGGGGTGAGCCGCCAGGAGGCGCACGCGAGGATGGTGCCGATGACCACCGCGGCGAAGACCGGGATGCCCGCGCGCGAGTATGTCAGGAGCAACCCGGCGGAAGCCAGCGCCGAGCACACCCCGCAGAACCACCTGAGTCCGCGCGGCCAGCCCGAACAGGCGACGGCGACGAGCAGCGGCGCCGTCAGGCAGAAATACATCGAGAGGCTGTTGGCGTGGTCGAGGGTCCCCACCGCCCGCTCGACTCCCAGGACGAAATGCTGCCTCACGGCCCAGGCGCCCTCGAATCCGACCGCGCAGCCCAGCGCCACGACCAGCACCGCCCATTCGCGCCTCGACCGCACGTAGACAGCCGAGGCCAGGAAGACCAGGATGCTGGCAAAGATGTTGGAGAGTTCAAATACCCCGAATATCTTCGGTTCCGACGCCACGACCGAGACGCCGGCGAAGACAAAATAAAGCAGGATCAGTCCCAGGCTCCCGGGCCAGAACAGGCGCCTCTCCCCGCCGCGGCGCCCGATCCAGCAGCCAAGGAGCAGGCCGAATGCGAGCATTTCGATCAGCGAGATCTGTATCCCGCGCGTCGTGCCCCTGTACCAGGCCTTGCTGAAGAAATTCACGTCCATCCTCTCCGCGAACACGGCGAGGCTGACCATGGCAAAAAAGAACACGTCCCGGATGCGCTGGGACAGGGTCGCGGCCACCGCTCCCGCCACGGTTAGCAGCGGGATCAGCGCGAGGGCAACCATGTGCGCGGGCGTCATGGGGATTCGGCGGCCGGGTTCCTTCTCCCGTCCAGGCAGATGCAGGCCCCGTGGCGGCTTCCGATCCGGGGATTGACCTGGCTCATACGTTGTTCGCAACTCGTCATTTGGATCCGAGACGCGGGGCGGACATGATCGAGTGCCGCGCGGTCCTTGGCCAATAGGCCGAGACCCCGCGGCGGAGGAAACGCGAGGCCTGCCAGCAGGCGACAAGCGTGACGGCAAATCCCGCCGCCGCAGCGGCCAGATGGGTCAGCCGCCGGCCTCCGCGCATCCGGGCGAGGCGACGCCATCGAAAACCGAGGATTCCCGGAAACAGCCGCCAGAACCGGCGGGGGCGGGCGACGTGGGCGTCGATCAGCCTCCTCAGCCAGTCCGGATCGCGCGCATCGTTGCGGCGCAGCGTTTCGCCGAGATTCGCGCGGTCCGACTCGGGCATGGTCCTCAGATGCTCGATCAGCACATGGACCGTCGTCTGGCCGATCATCTGGCGCTTCTGGTTGTTCAGGACATCGCGCAACGACAGGTAGGGCTCGTAAAGGTGCGTGGCCCCGCGCACCGAGACCACCTTGGCGGGGTCGCTCGGCGCACGGAAAAAATCGGTGCAGATGGCGGCCTTGAAAAACCCGTCGTCGGGGGCGCCAAGATCGCGCGGCAGGTAGAGGTTGCGCGCGATGCCCGCGCGCAGGCAGTAGAGCATCCCGTTCAGGCGGCCCTCGATCGTTCCCGTCATATCCGACGCCGCGAGGGAAAGCCGCTCACGGGGCGAGAGTCGCGCCTTGCCGGCGATGTTCTTGCGCGGACAGTCCGAGGCGCCGCCCAGACGGGGATCCCGCTCAAGTTCCCCTACGACGAGCTCAAGGGTGTCGGGCTGGTTGAAGATGATGTCCGCGTCCATCAGGCATATGTAGCGCGCCCCGCGGTCGGAGAATTCGTGGACGAACCGGTTCCAGGCGTTGTTCCGGCCCGGTTCGGGAATTTCCTCGACCCGCGCGCGCAGCCCCGGGCGGACGGGATGCTCGCGTCCCATCCGCATGAAAATGTCCCCGGCCACCTGCGCCGTCCCGTCCGTGCAGCCGTTGGCGAGGCAGACGATCTCGCAGCCCTCGTTCCGCGTGGCAAGGCGCGCAAATATGGACTGCCCGAGGAGCGAATCCAGCATCGGCCCGATGGAAGCCTCCTCGTTCCAGGCCATGATGCCGATCGAGAGCGCAATCGGCAAATCGTTCTTGGGAATAGTCATACAGCTAGTTTAGTGTCGTGGATATTGTGACCTATCGGCACACGGGGAGGCCATTGGGTCTGCACCCCGATCATGGGCGGTAACCACCCCATTTCCGCGGCGCCGCGCCTCGGCTAGACTGGCGCGAATGGAAGAGCCCCCCGTCAGTATCGTCCTTCGCTCCTTCAACGAAGCCTGGGCGCTGCGCTCGACGCTGGCTGCGCTGAACGCCCAATCCCACCGGAATTGGGAGCTGATCGCGTTCGATTCAGGCTCCAGTGACGGGTCCGTTGAGATGATCCGGCAGGCGAGGCCCAGCCGCTTCGTGCAGATGCTCCCGCACGAGTACCGGCCGGGCCGGGTCCTGAACCAAGGCATGGAACTCGCCCGGAATGACCGGGTGATCTTTCTCAACGCCGACGCCACCCCCCAGGGCAGCGAATGGCTGGGCCCCCTCGTTTCGGAGCTCGCCGACCCCAGGGTGGCGGCCGTGTTCGGACGCCAGATCCCGCGCCCGGATTGCGAGGCGGTCTTTGCGCGCGATTACGAGCGGTGTTTCGGCAGCGACCGCGAATCCGCGCAGTGGGAAAGCTTCTTCAGCATGGTGAGCAGCGGCCTGCGGCGCGACATCTGGGCCCGCCGCGGCTTCCGTGAGACCCTGCAGTACTCCGAGGACGACGAATACGCCCGCTGGTGCCGGGCCGAAGGCTACCGCGTCGCCTACTGCCCGGCATCGGTAGTGATGCACTCGCACAACTACACCCCGCGGCAGGCCTACAAGCGCGGCTTTGGAGAGGCGTGGGCGCTCGCCGCCGTATGGCCCGGCTCACAAGGGGACTTCAGCACACGCCGATCGCTGCTCCTGGGCTGGCTGCGCGATGCCTGGGGCGACCTGCGCTACTGCCAGCGGACGGGGCGCCTCCGCCAGTACGCGCGCGCACTGCGCATCCGATGGAAGCAGCGCCTCGGGCGCCTGCACGGGTTTCATGCCGGCTGGCAAATGCACCGGGTTGATCGCGTGCTATGATTTCCACCGAAGACCGCGGCGCCACGCCGTCCGCACAAGCCGCGGCCGAGCCGTCCCCGGCCGGCGCCGAGGGCGCCCAGCAACGATTCACGCTCGACGGCGACGACGCGCTGGAACGGCACCTGGAGCGCACGTGCGCTCGCGTCGTCAGCGGAATTCGCGGACTCATCCCGCAGCGCAAGCTCGAGGCGGTGCTTCTCGGCGGAGGCTACGGCCGCGGCGAGGGCGGCGTCCTTCGCGGCGAGGGCGGCAACCGCCCCTACAACGACCTTGAGTTCTATGTCGCCATCAAGGGCAGCCGCCACGCCAACGAGTTCCTCTACCGGCGCCGGCTGGAGGTCCTCGGCGAGATCCTGACCCATCTCGCCGACGCGGAGGTCGAGCTCAAGGTAACCTCGCTCGCGGAACTGGCGTCCCGGCCGGTCAGCATGTTTTCCTACGACCTCGCCGCCGGCCACCGGCTGCTCTGGGGCGGCGCATCCGCGCTTCACATGCCCGGATGGGAGGTCCACCGCCGGCCCGAGAACATTCCGGAGCGGGAGGCAACGCGCCTGCTCATGAACCGCTGCTCCGGCCTGCTGCTCGCGCGCGTCAAGATCGAGCAGGAACCCTTCACGCCCTCGGTCGCCGATTTCGTCAGGCGGAATGTGGCCAAGGCGCAGCTTGCGTGCGGCGATGCGCTGCTGGCCGCGCATGGACGGTACCACTGGAGCTGCAGCGAGCGTCACCGCCGCCTGAGGGATCTCGCCCGTGACAAGAGATCGGTGTGGTTCGACGCCGCGCTCCGGCACCACGCCGTGGGAGTGGAGTTCAAGCTTCATCCCGAGTCGGGATCGGTCCCGCGCGATTCGCTCGCCGCCAGCCACGCCGAGGTCACGGCATTCGCCCTGAAATGCTGGCTCTGGCTGGAGGCGCGCCGACTGGGTCGCAAATTCCCCTCGGCCCGGGCCTATGCCGAGGACACGTGCGACAAATGCCCAGGCTCCTCTCCTTTCCTCAACATCCTTCTCAATCTGCGGGCCGATGGCTTCCGGCCGCGGGCCAAGCCGAGCCCATGGCGGCACCCGCGCCAGCGAATACTCCACTCGCTTTCGCTTCTCCTTTGGGAGCCGGCGGCGACGGGCGAACCGGCCGAGCGGAAGCGCATCCAGACGGAACTCAACGCGCGCGGGAGCGGCCTCGGCGAATGGATCGGCGCATATCAGGCGCTCTGGAAACGGGTCCAGTAGCGGGCGACCGTCATCGCGCGTAAGGCATGGGGTAAACACCTGACAAGACGGTGTTTTCAACCGACGTGCTCGACAGATCGTGCGTTATGGAGATTCTTTGACTCCGGACACGCGCAGTCAAAGCGCGGCTGGAAATGCGGACGATGAAACACCGACCAAATGTAAAGCGAGCGAAGCGCCGACCGGTCAAGGCGGCTTCGAAACGCGCATTGTCCTCGAGGGCGGCGGACCGCCCGTTTGCCATTGTTGGCATCGGCGCCTCCGCCGGCGGACTGGAGGCATTGACCCAGTTTCTCTCCAACGCGCAGGCGAACAGCGGCGGGATGGCCTATGTCGTCATTCAGCACCTTGATCCCACGATCAAGGGCATGATGCCCGAGCTTCTGCAGCGGGCCACGGCCATGAAGGTGGAGCAGGTGAAGGACGGCTCAACGATCCGGCCGGGCTGCGTGTACGTGATTCCCCCGAACAAGGACATGTCCATACTGCACGGAAGGCTGCACCTGCTCGAACCCGTGGCGCCCCGCGGGATGCGCCTGCCAATCGACATCTTTTTCCGCTCCCTCGCCGAGGACCAGCACGAGCTCGGCATCGGGGTCATCCTGTCGGGCATGGGCAGCGATGGGACGCTGGGGCTCAAGGCCATCAAGGAAAACGCGGGCCTGGTTCTGGTGCAGGAGCCGGCGTCGGCAAAATTCGACGCCATGCCGCGCAGCGCCATCGAGGCCGGCCTGGCGGACTTCGTGGCCCCTGCCGACGAGCTGGCCGGCAAGCTCGCCGATTACCTGCGGCATATGCCCCGAATCGGACGATCCGAGGCTCCGCTGGAGGAGAAGCTCATAAGCGCGCTCGACAAGGTGATCATCCTGCTGCGTTCGAACACCGGGCACGATTTCACGCTTTACCGGCGGAGCACGCTTTACCGGAGGGTCGAGCGCCGGATGGGAATCCACCAGATCGTCCAGATCGCCACCTACGTCCGGTATCTGCAGGAAAATCCCCAGGAACTGGGCATCCTCTTCAAGGAACTGCTGATCGGCGTCACAAGCTTCTTCCGCGACCGGGCCGCCTGGGACCAGCTTGAGAAAGAGGCGCTTCCGGCGCTGCTCGCCGGGCGGCCGGCGGGCGCCGTGCTGCGCGCCTGGATAGCCGGCTGTTCAACGGGTGAGGAGGCCTATTCCCTCGCCATTCTGTTCAAGGAGACGCTGAACCGCCTCAAGCCGAAGAAGAATCTGTCCCTGCAGATTTACGCCACGGACCTCGACCGGGACGCAATCAACAAGGCGCGCCAGGGCTTCTATCCGCGAAACATAGTCGCCGACGTGTCGCCTGCCCGGATCGGCCGATTTTTCGTCAAGGAGGACGGCAGCTACCGGGTGAACAAGGAGATCCGGGGGATGGTGGTTTTTGCGCCGCAAAACCTGATCATGGATCCGCCCTTCACCAAGCTGGACATTTTCTGCTGCCGGAACCTGCTGATCTACCTGACGCCGGAGCTGCAGAAAAAGCTGATTCCGCTGTTCCATTACATCCTGAATCCGGGGGGCCTGCTGTTTCTCGGCAGTTCGGAGAGCATCGGCGGTTTCACCAACCTGTTCACCCCGATAGCCGCACGAGAGCGGATTTTCCGGCGATCCGAATCCCTCGAGCGTGGCGACCAGATGGACTTCCCCGCCGTGTTCACTCCGGCCAGGGGAGCCCGCTCGAAAGCCGACGCCGAGTCGCAGCGGCCGGCCGCGAGCCTCCAGTCGGTGGCGGATCAGGTGCTCCGTGAACGGTACATCCCGCCGGCGGCGCTGGTCAACCAACAGGGCGACATCGTCTACATCAGCGGCCGCACCGGCAAATACCTGGAACCGGCGGCCGGCAAGGCCAACTGGAACATCATCGCCATGGCTCGCGAAGGACTGCGTTACGACCTGACGAATGCCCTGCAGAAGGTGCATCGGACCAAGGAGCCGGTCACCATCCGCGGCCTATCGGTCGGGGTGGGTCCCGAGAGGCGAACCGTGGATGTTTTTGTGCAGGCGCTTCACGAGCCGAAGGAGCTTCTCGGGATGGTGCTCGTCGTGTTCAGCGACGCCGTCCCCGAGATTGAACCGGGCCATAGAAAAGGGACGGGGAAGGCGCCGGTTTCCATCGCCAGGCGCGGAAGCCTGGAATTGGAGCTGCGGCACGCCCGCGACGAGGTGAAGACGAATCGCGAGGAGATGCAGAACTCGCAGGAGGAGCTCAAGTCCATGAACGAGGAACTCCAGTCCACCAACGAGGAGCTGCAGTCCACCAATGAGGAGCTTACGACCTCGAAGGAGGAGATGCAGTCGCTCAACGAGGAACTCCAGACGGTCAATGCGGAGCTTCAGTCCAAGCTCGACGAGCTTTCCTCGTCGAACAACGACATGAAGAACCTGCTCAACAGCACCGACATTGCCACGGTGTTCCTGGACAATGATCTGCATGTCAGGCGGTTCACGCTGCAGGCGAAGACCATCTTCAAGCTCATACCGAGCGACATGGGGCGGCCGATCACCGACCTGGCCTCCAATCTGGTATATCCCCAGCTGGCGACGGATGCGCGGGAAGTGCTTCGGACTCTGGCCGTCTCGGAGAAATCGGTCGGAACAACCGACGGACACTGGTTCACGGCGCGCATCATGCCCTACCGGACATTGGACAACCGGATTGACGGCGTGGTGATCACCTTCGCGAACATCACCGCGGCCAAGAAGCTGGAGGCCAGATTGCGCGAGAAGCACAGCGACCTGGAGGAATTCTCCGCGAAACAGGCGCTGGAGCTGGGCCCGGCACGGGTGCCGTCTCGTTCGACAACCGCCAAGGGAGCGCGGCGAGATGACGGTATCCGCCCGGTCCCGCGCGCCCTGAAGGGAGAACCGTGAAACCCGTGAGTAAGGTCACGCCCAGCCCGACGAAACTTCGCCTGCGCTCCGAACGCCGGCTGGGCAAGAAGCATGGCGGGAAGGGCAAAGGCCAGGTCGCGGGCGAAACCCAGCGCCTCTTCCATGAGTTGCAGGTGCACCAGATCGAGCTGGAGCTGCAGAATGAGGAATTGAACCAGGCCAACTCCGCCGCAAGGACTGCCCTGGAGAAATACACGGACCTCTACGATTTTGCCCCGGTGGGCTATTTCTCGCTCGATGAAAAGGGCCTCATGGTGGAATTGAACATGGCGGGGGCCGTCATTCTCGGGGTGGAACGCTCGCGCCTGACCGGCCGCCGCTTCCAGCTTTTTGTGCTGCCAAGCAGCCGGCGCGCCTTTCAGGAGTTTCTCGACGGCATTTTTTCCGGGATGGGAAGGCAATACTGCGAGGTGGAGATGCAAAGGGAGGTCGCGGGCTCCTTCTGGGCGGAGCTCGCGGGCACATCCGTGCCGATCACCAACGGCGCGCAGAGATTGTCCCGGATAGTGGTCTCCGACATTTCAGCCCGAAGGCTTGCGGAGAAGGAGCACAAACGCATCGGGGTCCTCGCCGCCACGAACCGCGACCTTCACAAGGAGATCGTCCTGCGCAGGGCGAGCGAGGCCGCGCTCAGGAAAAGCGAGGAGCGCTTCCGCAAGCTGCTGTTTCAATCGCGTTTGCTGGAGAAACGGCTGCGCAGCATGACCCACGAGATGCTGAAGGTGCAGGAGGACCAGCGAAAGGAGATCAGCCGCGAGCTGCATGACGAAGTCAGCCAGATTCTGCTCAGCATCAATGTCCAGCTGGCGATCTTCGCGAAAATTGCGGAGTCCGACCCCAAGAGCATCAGGAAGGAAATCCGACCCATGCGCCGGATAGTGGAAAAGGCCGTGCGCATCGTGCATCAGTTCGCCCGCGAGCTCCGACCCGCGATGCTGGACGATCTTGGCCTCATTCCGACGCTCCGCTCCTACATTGATGACCTTCCCAAACGACGGGGAAGGACGATCCGATTGGTGGCCTATTCCGGCGTGGAAGCCCTGGACAACGACAAGAGGACGGTGCTCTACCGCATCGCCCAGGAAGCGCTCACGAATGTCATCAAACACGCGCAGGCCAGCATTATCTCGGTAAGGATACTCAGGACCGCGAAAGGCGTCTCCCTGGAAGTCACCGACGATGGCAGGTCCTTCGATGTCGCCCAGCTTGCGACCAGCAAATGGCAAAACCGCCTTGGATTGACAGGCATGCGCGAGCGCGTGGAAATGCTCGGCGGTCAATTCAGCGTGACATCCGCCTCGGGCAAGGGCACGAGCGTCCGGGCTGAGATTCCGTTCCAGTTTCCTGATCCCGCCCGCATTCCCGATTGAAACCCAGCACCTGAGATCCGCTTTCGGCACAATACCCTGGTTAGCGCGGATCTTCAGGACGTTTGGCAAAGAAAGGGCGCCATGAGCTATGATCTGATGGTGTTCGATCCCGAAGCGGCGCCTGCCAGTCGCGACGCTTTTATGGCATGGTATCACAAGCAGACTCAGTGGAAGGAAGAGCATGGCTACAATGATCCGTCGGTGACAGCTCCGAAGCTTCGCCTGTGGTTCGACGAGATGATTCAGACATTTCCTCCGATGAATGGGCCGTTTCGATCTGCAGACGTCGATAATCCGAAAGTCACGGATTACAGTGTTGGACGATCGGTAATTTATGCGGCGTTCGCGTGGTCCGAAGCAAAAACGGCACGACCAGCTATGCGTCGCTTAGCGCAGAAACACGGTGTTGGCTTTTTCGACGTAAGCACTGACAACGGCGAAATTCTGATGCCTACCAAGAAGCCGTGGTGGAAACTATGGTAACAAGAAGCGAGCCGAACCAACTACAGGATCCGACGTCTCCGTCTGTCACGCCTCCTGCTGGTGCAGGAGGCCCACCATCCGTCGCCGCGGATTATTAGGGCGTTCGGCAACCTATGATTGAAAAATCAGACAACGAAATCGTTGACGCCTATATTGCGCTTCAGCACTCGCCGGAGGGGTCGCCAGAGAATGACAATCTTTTTTGGTCATTTGAAGAAATGCTGGAGATCGTTGGTCAAGAGCCTGACCGCGCACTAAGGATTATTTTGGCAATCCTCGCGAAGGACGACAATGCGAAGGTTGTTCAGAATTTGGCCGCCGGGCCGTTAGAGGATCTGTTGTCGGGATATGGCGAAGAGATGATCGGGAAAATCGAAAACGAAGCTCGAGAGAATCCGAAGTTTGCCCATCTCTTGGGTGGCGTGTGGCGTAATTCCATCGGCGAAAATATCTGGCGCAAAGTTGAACTTCTTCGCGACCGCCGGGGATGGGACGGCGTTCCGAAATGAGAGATCTGCCGAACCAACGGATCCGATGTTCGCCTCAGGCACTTCCCCTGCGATTGCGGCTTGGCCTGCTGGTGAAGGGCCCGTTCGCCCTCTGACAAGGCGATTTCCACACCGCCTCAGGCCCTGAAGATCAGTGGCCGCCCGAGGGACCGGCACCCGTGTAGGCGATGCGCCAGAGCGTGCCGTTTCCATCCTCGGTCACGAGCAGCGCCCCGTCGCGGGCAACGGCGACGCCCACGGGCCTTCCCCAGACGCTCTTGTTGTCGACCACGAAGCCGATGAGAAAGTCGTCGTATTCGCCTGTCGCGACGCCGTTGTGGCGGCGCACGCGCACGACCTTGTAGCCGGTGCGCGTGTTACGGTTCCAGGAACCGTGGAAGGCCGCGAATATGTCGCCGCGATAGTCCGCGGGAAAGGCCGCCACGCCCTCGGTGGCCGTGTAAAACGTCATCTCCAGCGACGCCGAGTGCGACTGCACCGGGACGTCGGGGACGATCGCCTTGCCCGCGAGATCCGGGCGCTCTCCCGCGTGACGGGGATCCTCGTGGTTGCCCATGTAATACCAGGGCCAGCCATAGTAGCCGCCCTCCTTCACGTGGGTGATGTAGTCTGGAACCAGGTTGTCGCCAAGGGCGTCGCGCTCGTTGGTCGAGACCCACAGGGCGCCCGTGTCCGGCGCCACGGCGAGCCCAACGCCGTTCCGTATTCCGGTCGCAAAGGTCCGCAGCGGCTGGCGCCCCTCGGGGTCGGAGACCAGGATGTCGGCGCGGCCGGCCTCTCCGCCCCAGGCGGCGCCCAGTCCGTGCTGGTCCTCCCAGCTGCGTATTTCCGCTGGGCTCTTGATGGGCTCGCCTTCCGCGACGTTTGAGCCCGAGCCCACGGAGATGAACATGCGCTTACCGTCCCTCGAGAAGGCCACGTCGCGCGTCGAGTGCCCGCCCGAGCTGCCCTTGCACAGGAACGGCACGACCGTCTCCGCGGCGCCGCGCGCCTTGATGTCGCCGTTGCGATACGGGAAGCGCACCACGGAATTGTTGTTCGCCACGTAGATCCACTGCGGATCCGCGCCCGCTGGATAGAAGGCGATGCCAAACGGCCCGGTGAGCCCGTCCGCGAAGACCTCGGACAGCGAGGGGGCGCTCGCCCCGTCGGCCGCGCGCATCACCCGGATGCGGCCGGCGCGCGTCTCCGCGATGAAGATGTCATTGTTCGGGGCGATGCGCATCAGTCGCGGGCCCGTAAGGCCGGAGGCGAAGAGGCTGACCGTGAAACCCGGGGGAACCGAGAGGACCGCGTTTTCCGGCCGCGCGACCGTCTGGGGACCGTTCCCCGCGGAGGTGGTGCTGAAGGGCGCGGGCAACGCAGCGACATCGACGGAATGCTTCTTGCCCGGCGAATCGTTGAGCCAGGCGCCGGGGTCATCGGCAACGGGACCGGACGGCGCGGGTGCCGCGCTCGCGGCCGCGCTGATCCCCTGGGGCGCGACCAGGGTCGCCAGATAGGCGATCAGGTCGAGTCGGTCCGCGCCGATCGGAACGGAGGCGGGCATCGTCGTCCCGGGGACATCCGCCGTCGGGGCCGCCAGGAAATGATCGAGTGTCGACGCGTCCCAGGTGATTCCCGAGGCGATCATGGCCTTGGAGTAGTTGAAGCCCGGGACGGAGGCCGCCCGGCGGCCGACGACGCCCACGAGGTTGGGACCCTGTCCCGAGACCGCGGTGTTTCCCGGCCCAAGGACCGTCGCGTGGCAGAGCGCGCAGCTCTGCTGGAACAGGACCCTGCCCCTCGCGGGATCCCCTTCGTGCGGGGCCGGGTCCGCCGCCCTGGCGGCCGTACCGAGGACGAGGATAAAAAGGCCTGATCGGGCGAGCGTGGGCGCGGGGGATTTCATGGGGGGCGTCGGTGGGACGGGGCGTGAACCTACCCCCCGCCCCGCGCCCGATGCCAGCCAATATCTCGCGTGAAATCCCCGTCCCTGGACCGCGCCCGGCGTCACGGCACCCCGTGGGGCTCGACCTTCGCCGGCTCATTCTCGAGTTCGCTGAGACGCTCGGATTCCGTCCGCTCCGTCTCCAGCCTCTTTAGAACGGCGATCCTCGCCGTTTCAGAGGCGCGGAACTGCGGCACCCCCTCGACGGCCCGCTCAAGCTCGGTGTCCGCGGATCCTGCGCGCGCCGGCAGCTTGCGAAGCGGCCCGGATGCCGGTGCCTGCTTGTCAAGGACCTCGATCCCCGAGGGCGGGGCGGAAGCGGGGAGCCCCTCCAGCCGCGGCGGCCCGCTCCAATCCACCGTCTTCGCGCCGGGAGTGAGGGCGACCGCGATGTCGATCACCCGGGTCAGGTAGGCGGTCCTGTCGCCGAGCACGGGCGTCTCCCCGCCAAGGGCGCCTTTCGCGAGGCGCTCGAACTCCTCGTTTCCAGGCTGGTTGTTTTCGATCCGGAATGCCTCGTCCAGGGCATCGGAGCGCGCGAGCCCCTTGATCGCCGCCGCTGCGGCGGCGGGCCCGCGCAGGCTCGCGATCCGCTCCACCAGCCTGTCGCAATAATCGTTGGCCTTCTTCATCAGCGGCTCCCTGGCCAGCGACATGTATTCGGAGGCGAAGTCGTCGGCCATCGAGCTCAGCAGCGGGCCCAGGCTGTCCCCAAGGACGTGCTCGAGCATGTCGTGGACGGGTTTTCGGACGGCGTCGCTGGCGTTGTCCGCAGCGCGGTCGAGCGCCGCCTCGACCGCCTCCTTTGACGCCTTGTCGGCTTCCTGGGCCCCCACGGCCTTCTTGTCCTCGGCGGCGGACTCACGCAGGAGGTCGGCGCCGCGCGCCGTGCTCTCGGCCGGCGCCGCGCGCGTCTCTGGCGCCGGAGGCTTCGCATCGGGCTGGATCTGCCCCTCGAGCTCGCGGTCGAGCAAGGCATCCGCGGCCGCGACGCTCGCCTGGGCGGAATGCAGCTGCGCCAAGATGGCCGCGAGTGCCTTTACCGAGGCCGGCGGCAGGCGTTCCAACGACTGGGCGACGGCCTGGTTTGCCAGCGCATCCCCCATCATTTTCCCGTCCTTCCGCTCCTTGTCGGCAAGGCGGGCACGAAAATGAACCTCCGAGGCCTGCACGTAGCCCGGGGCGATGGCGGCGGAGACGAACGTGAACGCCGTGACCGTCGCCAGGACGCCGGAGACGGCCTCGACGAAGCCGACCACCCCGACAAAGCGATTGAGGAGCCTGAGCCGCGGCGCCAGGACGCCCGCCGCCCCGAGCACGGCGAGGATCGCGACGTACTGCCACCACGGGATCTTGGCCAGGTTGTCGATCCGCCCCGACTGCGCGATCAGCCAGATCTCGACCCCGGACACGGTGTCCGCCTCGGATTTCCCCAGGTTGAACACCATCTGAAGAACGGCGACACAGGCGAACCCGCAGACATAGGGAAACGCCACCTTGGCGACCGCCTTTGCGACCTTCGAGTCGCGGCGCTTGGCAATCCCGCTGGCGACCAGGCGCACCACCCCCGCGATCGCGAACAGCAGGCACGCGGGCCAGGTGAGCTTCACAAGCGCGCTCAGGAAGAAGTAGGCCAGGAGAACGAGGCCGATGATGATCCCCCCGGCTATCTGGGTCTTTAACTTCTCCAGATCACTGCGGAATGTGCCTGATTTGGGCATGCGGATGGATGCGGGAGCTGTAGGGGGGCTGGGCGCGCCGGCTTCGAAAGCTTGGATGCTTCAGCCGGCAATTCTGGATGCTACAAAGGGGAGGCTGCGTCCAGAGTGAACCGGACTTGGCGCCGTGATACTGCCGTCCGGGGCCGTCAGTGCCCTGCGGAAAGGGGGCCACCGTCACTTGGGCTTAAGGGGTCCTGGATCCATTATATTGAGTGATCTTATATGATCTTACTAAACTTATCACATCGAGAGATAAGAAAGGTAAAACGCCCTAAGATCTCTACAACCAATGCATTGATCGATCCCAACGGCCCCATGACCGAATAGCCACAGGACTTCATCCGTTGCTCAAGAAATTCGACCCAAAAACCGGCGTTTCTGTCCACCATCCCAATATCTCACCCGGTCGCTCATATCGCATTCAAACGCCGGTGCTTCCGATCGGTACACCAACGTCGGTCCGCGGACTCGTCTTTTTCACGCCGTGCCCCAAGCGTGCCGGCGCGATGTCGAAAGTCTATTTTTATTACTCGGCCATGAACGCTGGGAAGAGCACTGTGCTCCTCCAGTCGAGCTACAACTACCATGAGCGCGGCATGCGAACCCTCATGTTCATGCCGGCGCTCGACACGCGCGCCGGCTTCGGGCGCATCCAGTCGCGGATCGGGCTGGCCTCCGACGCGATCGCGCTCAGGGCGGCCGACGACCTCCTGGAGCGGGTGCGCGGCGCGCACGCGGAGAGCCCGGTCGCCTGCGTGCTCATAGACGAGGCCCAGTTCCTCACGCCCGCGCAGGTGGGGCAGGTCACCGATATCGCGGACATCCTGCGCATCCCCGTCCTTTGCTACGGCCTGCGCACCGATTTCCAGGGCCGGCTCTTCCCCGGAAGCGCCGAGCTGCTGGCTGTCGCCGACAACCTGATCGAGCTCAAGACCATCTGCCACTGCGGCCGAAAGGCGACGATGAACCTGCGCATCGCGGCCGACGGCAACGCCGTCAAGGTCGGGGCGCAGGTGGAGATCGGCGGCAACGACCGCTACGTGCCGATGTGCCGCCGGCACTTCAAGGAGGCCTTCGGGAAGGCCTGAGCGTCAGGCGCGCTTCCCGGCGATGCGGGCGAGCGGGATCGCCGCAATGACAGCGATGGCCATCAGCAGGAACAGGCTGTAGCGGAGGCTCGTGTAGGCGATCCTTCCGACCGTCAGCCTGAGCTCGAGCGGCGCGTTGCCGTCGACCTGCAGGCTGCGGGCGAACGTGAGCACGCGTCCGCGCTCCGGCAGGGTGACATCTATCGCCCCCGGCGCGGGCGCCGCGGCAAGCTGCTGGTCGACGAGGCGCGCCGCGATTCCCCGAAGCGCGGTGTTCTCCTCGATGGTGTTGCCCATCAGGAGCTGGTCGATCTGCTGCGGGTCGAAGTTCACCTTGCCCTGCATGTACGGGTTTAGGCTAGCCGCCTGCTCCAGCTGCTCGTTGCGGGCCGCGTCGACGCGGTTGTCGAGGTACAGCCTCTGCCGCCGCGTGTTGAGGCCGAGCACCGTCTGCTGGGTCCTCAGGTTGCGCAGCTGGACCCGGGCGTCCTCGTTCGAGGCCTCGTCGAGCGCCTGCGCGTTCGACGCTCGGCTCAGCATCTCGCCGGCGCGCTGCTGGTCGCCGCTCTGCAGGAACGTGTTGGCCTCCTCGAGCATGGCGACCGCCTTCTGGGCCTCGGCCGAATGCCTCGAGACCACGAGCGACCGGTACTGCTCGATGCCGAACGAGCCCGCGGCGCGCTCGTCGACCAGGCGCAGCCCCCCGCTGTGGCGCTCGAGGTCGTAGCCGGGCGGGACCACGGCGCGCCATGTCACGTTCTCCAGGGGGACGCTCAGGCCGGGGCCGACGAGCGCTACGAGGCCCCTTCCGTCCCCGGGGACGAAGTAGACGAGGCGCACCGCCGCCGAGTGGTCCGCGTCGGCGATCGAGGCGACGTTGAAAAGATACGCGTCGCCCTCCCGCACCACGGAGACGCTCTCGCCGTTGACGAACGTGTTGAAGAGGCGGGCGCCCAGCGGAAGCCGGACGCGCAGCGTGCTCTTCTCCAGCACGTCGACCTTGAGCTCCACGGCGGTGAGCGACGACCCCGCAGCCGAGAAGAGGGTCGTCAGGTCGCCCTGCGTGACGCGCAGCTTGAGCGCCTCCGCCACGTCGTGCCTGCGGACGGTCACGGACAGCGCCCCTTCCGGCTCTGCGACGCTGAAGCACAGCGCGGGGACGCTGCGGTCGCCGCGGCCCTGCAGGTTCCCGGGCACCGCGCTCCAGTCCGTCCTCGCCCAGCCGCGCGGGAGGCTGTGCGCCTCGAGCTCGAGGCGGCCGCTGCCGCGAACCGCCACGAACTGCACCGTCTGGCGCGCGCCGGGGAACTCTGGCGGCGCGATCGACTCCCGGTCCTGGCCGCCCGCGGTGGGCCCCTGGAACTCGATCTGCACGTCGGTCTCGCCCGCGATGCCGCGCTGGAAGCGTATGTCCCACAGGTCCGGCGAGCCGGGGACCCTGACGATGTCGCTCACGGCCGATCCCGTCGCGCGGACCGTCGCACCCCGGTCCTCGCCCACCCCCGGCAGCCGCACGCGGAACTGCTTCACGGCCGCGTTCTCGACCCGGTAGCGCAGGCCGATCCGCGTGAGCGTCTGCCCCTCGCGGACGGTGACCTCCTGCAGCGCCTGGACCGTGACCCACGGCTCCAGCGCCTCGATGCCGACATGGACCGCCCAGTCGCCCTCGAGCAGGCGGAACGCGAGCGTTCCGGGCTGGAGGCCGCCGACCGAGTGCGGATCTATCTGGGTCACCTTTTCCCGGTCGACGACGCGCAGCCGCAGCCCTTTTCCCGGAACGAGCACGGCCTCGCCTGTCTGCCGCCCCGCCTCGCGCACGATGAGCCGCGGCACCAGCCAGGACCCCTGCGCGCGGGGCGCCGCGCCGGCGAGGGTGAGCGCGAAGGACTGCTCGCCGATCGTCCGGCCGGTGAGATGCATCGTGACGACCCGCTGCGCGCCCTCCTGCGCCTCCGTCCACTGGCTGAGGGCCTCGCCGCTCAGCGCCTCGATCTCCAGGCCCTCCGGCAGCGCGAAGCTCAGCTTGAAAAGCCCCGCGCGCGTGATCGTCACGCGCAGGTCGACCGCCATCACCAGGCGGTCGTCGTCGAGCGACAGCACCTGCCGGCTCGCCACGCGAACCTCCGGCGCGACCGCCACGATCCTAAGGTCCACCCGGCCGCCGGACTGCCCGTAGCGCCAGGCCTGCTGCAGGGCCGCGAGAGGCTTCTCGTCGCGGGTTCGCGGCAGGAGGCCCGCGTCAAAGTCGTCGATGTTGACCGTCGAGAGCCCGGCCGCGACCACCGCCTCCGGCTGCGCGTCGGCGCCGAACGCGATCGCGATCATGCCCACCTGCCCCGCCGCGCCGGCCACCCGAAGGGGCTCAAGCGAAAGGGCGAAGGGAAGGGCGCCGGTGCCGAGCTGGGTCTCGACGTCGAACGTGAACGCCTCCGTCTGGGCCGGCTCGATGGCGACGTGGAGGCGGCGCTTCTGCGGGTCGAACCGCCACGCCCCGACCGGCCCCCGGACGACGTCGCCCACCGTGAAGCCCCTTGGCATGTCGAGATCGAGCTCGGAGACGCGCCCCTGGACCGGCCGCACGGTGACGCGCGCGAAGCCGTCCACCACGCCAGGCCCGGGCACGTAGAGGTTGGACGCCTCGGCGTAGAACTGCGTCGCCTCCGCCGCCGCGTCGCGCTGCCTCGGCCGGAGCATGATCACGTGCGCGCCCTGCGGGGCGAGGATCAGCGTCGCGCCGCTGCTGTTTTCGCCGAGGCCCGGCGTCGGCAGGACCTGCACCGCCGCGGCCGACGTGAATTCCCAGCCGCCCTGGTCGAGCTCCAGCGTGATGCGCTGGGTCGCCGCGGGGCCGGTCGGCAGCGTGATGCCGCGGGCCCGGTCCGGCAGGGGCATCTCGAATCGGGCGTGCGCCGTCAGGATCCCCTCGCGCTCGGGCGCGACAAAGTAGGAGGTCCGCCCGTCGCGCTCCACCTTTCCGACGCGCAGGCCGTCCCCCCTGAATTCCGTCAGCATGGCGGGCGGGCTGAGCAGCAGGAAGCTGTCGCCGGGGACCCCCCGCACGGTCAGCTCCACGTCGGCGTACAGCCGGTCGTTTCGAATCGTCCACGTCTGCACCATCGCCTGGCTGGCCTTGGCCCCGTCCTGCAGCAGGGGCGCCGGCGGTGGGCAGTCGTCGGCCCGGAGCGGATGGGCCGCGCCGAGCGAGAAGCCGGCGACGCCCAGGATCGCGACCATTGAGACGACGGCCGCCGCGCCGGCATTGGGCGCCGCAGGCAGGGGCTGGCCCTGCGCAAGCCCGGCGCGGCGCCAGCGGATCGCCCCCGGGACAAACATGAGGAGCGCCAGCGCGGCCGCAGCCACCCCGAAAAACAGCACGGCCCCGCCGCGCTGCGCCAGGAGGCCCGCCGAAAGGAGCACCACCGCTGCGGGTATCAGGAACCGGGGCATCGACCGGCTGCGCGCCGCCGGCAGGACGGCCGCGATGGCCAGGGCCGCGCCTGCCGCGGCGGCGGCGACTCCCCACCCCACCACCATCGCCCGCCATTCGCCGACATTGGCGACCTGGATCGAGATGCCGTCCCCGGACGAGGTCATCGTGGCGGAATAAGTCAGCACGGGCAGGTTTGCGCGGCGCTTCGCCAGAGCGTCGCCCGCCAGGAGCGATGCCATGACCGCCGCCGCCGCGCAGAACAGGAGCCCCGCCGCGATTCTCTCACGGGAGTCCGAGAGCAGGAAGAGGGCGCCGAGCGACGCGAGGCCGAGCAGCGAAGCGACCGCGAGCGACCCGCGGCTGGACACCCACTCGAAGCCGCTCTCCGTCAGCGCGGGCCTGACCAGCTCGGCGTTGCCGCCGCCGGGAACGAGCAGGTGCCCGGAGTCGGCGCGCACCGTCCACTCCGTGACCACGGTCGGGGCCATGGCGCGCGGGGCCGCGAGCCTCACGACCGAGCCGGACCCGTCGGCGGCCTGCCCCAAGCGAAGCGCGACCGCGACCGGCTCGTTCGGGTTTGTCCGCGCCGGGAGCGGGACAAGCGTCTGGCCGCCGTCCACCTGGGCGTTCGTCACCTCGCCGTCGACCCGCGCCTCCCAGAGCCTCACGCCCTCGGGCAGCACGATTCGCAGCGCCTTGCGCCCGCGGGTCTTCACGAAATATTGCGCGTCCGTCACGACCTGGCCGTCGCGCGACACCTGGCTGGACAGCTTCGCGAAATCGATCGCCTGGTCCACGGTCTCGCCCTGGGCGTACCATTCCACGCCCATCTCCAGGCCGAAGGGCCGCGCCGTGTACTGGTACACCGCCAGCGCCGGGGAGCTGTTGAGCAGCCGGAATTCGGCGGGCAGCTCCGTCGACTCCAGCCTGAGGAGGCCGCCCTCGGCCCTGAGGATGCTTGTCTTCACCTGGAGCGGGCTCACGACCTCGATGTAGCCCCGCTCCGCCTGCACGCCGAGCGGCCGCACCTGGCCCGGGCTTATCGTGCCCCCGCGGGCGCTCATCGGCTGCTCGAAGGTGACGAGCAGCGTCGCGCCGCCAAGCACCGGCTGGTGCAGCGACACGATCACCTGGTCCCCGTCCCGCCGCCAGTCGCGCTGCACGTTCTGGCCCAGGACGTCTATGTTTCCGACCGACCTGGGCACCTCGATGCGCCACTCGGTCGCCGGGGCGCCGACCACGAAGTAGTTGATCAGCACGCTGCCGTACACGATGCCCTCCTTGATCGAGTACAGGTGGAACACGTCCGCCTGCACGCTCTGGCCGAGCGCCTCCACCCGGGTGTCCGCGGACCATTCCGGGTCGCGCAGCCTCCAGGCCTGCTGGAGCCCGGCCGTCTGCCTCGGGAAATAGCTGAGCGGCACCTCGACCAGCTGGTCCACGCGGGAGGGCACGATCCGGAAGCCGGGCGTCGAGACTGCGCCGACGTGGCCGCGAACCGACTTGGCCCCGGGAAACCGCAGGGGACGCAGCTGCCAGTCGCCCGCGGCCGCCGCCTGGTTCTTCTCCAGGCGCAGGCTCAGCAGCTGGCGGCCCTGCACGGCCTGCCCGAACTGGAACTTGAGCGTGCGATATCCCCCGGCCGCCTCCGTCCCGGCCGCAAAGTCGGTGACGTCGCCGCCGCCCGCCGCGGCCACCGTGTAGTCGTCCGGGATCTGCATCGACCATTCGCGAAGCGGCGCCTCCCTGACATCGAGCTCGAGGGTAGCGTTGATCACGCGGTCGGTCTCCGACAGCTCATAGGTGGCGATCTCGGAGACGCCGACCTCGGGCTGGATCTCGGTCGCGGCGACGCGGTAGGCGTAGGCCGCGGACGGGAAGCGGTAGACAAACACCTGCCGGGCGCCGGCCTCGGCGGTCGGGCCCGGGAATTGCGCGGGGGCGAGCTGCATCATCCCCTCGACATCGGAAACCTCCAGCCGCACGGCCCCGTCGTTCGCGACCCTCACGAACCCGGAGTGCCGGACGACGCCCTGGGGGACAAGGCGCATCGGCTCGGCGCGCACCGGGAAGCCCCCGAGCTCCGCCTGGCTGCGCACCACGAGCGAACCCTCGGTCTCGACGGGCCGGCTGAACCTCACGTCGAGCATGCGCGCCGCCCCGTCCGGCACCACCTTCCATCCCACGACGTTCGTGCCGTCGACGCCCAGGATCTCCCCCGGCCCCTCGATCAGGCACCTCAACCCGCCCAGCTTTCCCTGCAGGACGCGCAGCGTGATCCGGGCCGACTGGCGCAGGAGTCCCGCCCCGACGCGAACGTCCGATTGCTCGGTGCTCGTGAAGAAGAGGGCGCCCTCGACCGCCTCCCGCGTGTGTTTCCAGGAAAGCGAGACCGAGCCGTTGGCCGGCAGGAATCCCCGCCATCCCGCCTGGACGGCGGTGGGGACGATCGGCGAGTCGGGCTTGAACGCGACGTCGCCGCCAAGGCCCGTCAGCTGCACGGGGACGACCGCCCCCGCGGGCATTGAGAAATCGAGCGCCTGCCAGTCGCCGTGCCCGCGAACCCCGGCCACGAAGGCGAGGTCGACCGGCAGCAGGCCCGCGCGATCGCAGACAAGCTCGTAGGCGACGCGATCGCCCCCGGCCCGCACAAGCTCCACGTGCCATCCGTCGCCGACGGCCATCCCGCTGAGCGCCGCGCGCCCCGAAAGCACCCGCAGCCGCGCGCCGGCCCTCTGCGCCCGGATCTGCCCGCGCAGCCGGAAGTCCACGCTGCCCGCGGCCTCGGAGACCGTCCCCGTGAGCTGCGCCCCCACGAGTTCCGCGTCGGCCAGCGCCGCGCCCCTCTGGGTGAGGCTCGCCTCGATCCGCCCGTCGCCGGTCGAGAGATACCGCGCCGGATCCCGCGGGCCGCCCGCCTCGCCGACCGGCGACAGGCCGGTGACCAAGGTCACCCGCAGATCGACATCGGCGCCCGCCTCCAGCGCGAGCCTGGATGCGAATCCGACCGCGTCGCCCGGCGTGGCGATCAGGACCGCCACCGTGCCCGGGACGGCGGTCCTCTTCAGGAGCGTGTGCACGACGAGGTCCAGCTCCCGCGTGCCCGCGCCCCCGTCCGCAGGCGCGGGACGCAGGTCGAGCAGCCTCCGGTCGCCCGAGGCGCCGGCGCCCTGGCGGACCGACCAGTCGCGCAGGCCGCTTCCGGACACCTCGACCACCTCGCCGTCGCCGGAAAGGCCGATCGTCAGCACCTCGGGCCTGCCCTGCAGGACGTGAAGCCTGAGGCGTATCTCGCCGCGCACCTCGGCCATGCCGAGGCGCACCGTCTGGTCGGCCTCGGCCGAGAAAAACAGGGGGGCTGGCGGCGGAACGCCGTGCGCCTCGACGACGATCCGCCCGCCCTCGGGCGTCAGGGCGGCCGAGACATTGGCGTCTCCGGCCTCGGTCTTCGCCGGCGCGGGTGAGCCGGCGGCGCCCGCAAGGGCTGCCAGCGCGAGGAGGGCGAGCCGCAGGGCGGCGCGTCCGGGAAATATTCGTTTGTTCATGGGTTTCCTTTCAAATTCTAGGCGTGTGGGCAGGCCTTCGGCCGGGAGGAACGCGCGTGCGTCACTCCTTGTCCAGCCGCCGCACCTGCTCGAACATCGCGACCAGCGCCTGGACCCGCGCCTCGTTCGCGTAGCGGCCGCGCAGCGCGTTCACGACCGGAGCGAGGCGCTCCAGCCTGATCGCCTCGGCCGCCGCGCCGCCGCGAAGCTTCTCGGCCAGGAGCGCGGCGGTCCCCGCGAGCTGCATCGTCGGGGTCGCGCGGTCGAAAGACAGCGCGTACGGGTCGTACGGCAGCGTCCACGAGCGCTCGACCATGCTGCCGGTCGCCGTGTCGCGGAAGCGCACGTACACTTCGCCCAGCTCGCCGTCCCCCTGCGGCAGCGCCTCGACCTCGTAGAGGGCGACCGCCGCCTCGCCGGCGGCAAGCGCCGCCGCCTCGACCTTGTCGTTGCGGAAATCCGCCTCGTTCAGCCGGTGATGCTCGAAGCCGATGAGGCGGTAGTTTCCGACCCGCGCCGGGTTGAAGCGCACCTGGACCTTCACGTTCTCGGCCGCGGGACGGAAGGCGCCGGCGAGCTGGCGGGCGAAGCCGGCGTCGGCGGACTCGGGCGTGTCGACGACATAGTAGCGCCCGGCGCCCTTGCGCGTCAGGGCCTCCAGGACCTCGTCGTTGATGCCGTCGATCCCGACGCCGCACGCGTCGAAGGAGATGCCCTGCTGGCGCAGCGCGGTGATCGACGCGGCCAGCTGCGCGGGATCGGCGTTGCCGAGGTTCGCCGCGCCGTCGGTCAGGAGCACGATCCGGTTCTGCGCGGCCGCCGAGAAATGGCGGCGGGCGAACTCGCCGCCAAGCCTGAGGGCCTCCTCGATGTTGGTGCCCCCCTCGGCGGGCGTGCGGGCGATGATGTCGAGCAGCTGGCCGGCCTTGTCGCCGTGCACCTGTTCCGCGAGAAGCCGCGGCTGGCGGGCGAAGCCGACAAGGGTCAGCCTGTCATTGGGCCCGAGAAGGGAGACCAGCACCTCGAACGCGCGGTGGACGGCCGCGGCGCGGTCCTCGCGCTCCATCGAGCCGGACGTGTCGAGGAGCACGGTTAGGCGAAGCGGCTGGCCGGCCCCGTGCCCCGTCGCGGGCACCCGCATGGCGATCCGCACAAGGTTGCGCTGCTGCCGCACCGGGTCGGCAGCCTGCTCGATCCGGCAGGAGACCTTCTCCGTCATCGCCGGGGCCGGGTCGCCGTAGTCGAATGCGTTGTAGAACTCCTCGGGGCGGATGCGCGACGGGTCGGGGACTTCGCCGCGGGAGAGCTCGGCCTGGGCGAGGCGGAAGGACACGTCGCTCACGTGCAGTGAAAACGTGGACACGGGCTCCTTGGACGCGTTGGTCTCCGCTGCCGCAGGGGTCTCGCCGAGGCCACCGCTTCCCGCGACGAGCCCCTTCCCGGTATACTGAAGGAACTGGTCCGTGACGACGGAGTTCGAGCTCGCGACGTCGCCCAGGTCGTTCCTGACCCTGGTGCCCGCGAGCGTGGAATTCGCCTTGTAGCTGCCCTCGTCCTTGGATCCCGAAACGGTGAACGGAGAAAGCGCCGTCGGCTCGTCATAGGCGCCCGCGGGAGCGACGGCGACGGCGGCCTGCTGCTGGCCGGCGATCTCCTGCTTCGCCAGGACGCTGCCCGCCACGCCGAATTCCGCGCCGGCTGAAGCCTTGCCGCCGTCAAGGACGGGGGCCGGCGATTTGGCTGCAATCACGAGCGACCCTTTGTCCCCGGTGTAGCCCGGGCCGGCGTAGGCGTTGGCTTTCTTCGAATCCTCCGCGGCCGCGTCCTGCTCGAAAGGGTTTATGACGACGGTCGAAGGGAACTTGTTCTCGATTATCGAGCGGTCACCCAGCGTGACGGCGGCTCGCAATTGCGCGGCATTGTTCAGGACCGGCGCGCCGCGCGGGGATGCGGGAGCAAGGTCATCGGAAGCCACGTCCGCGGGCATCCTGGGCATTTCCAGGGCGATGCCCTCTTCCCGGGACTTTAGCGCGGGAATCGCCGCCACGACTTTCAATTCCCTTTTCTCGTCTCTTGCCGTCTCGGCCTCTCCGAGCGTCGGCGCCGTTTGCCGCTCGATCTCAACGAGCCTTGTGTCCGCGTACCAGCTCTTCGCCAGTCCATGGGAGCGCTGGAAGCTTGGAATGAGCGCGGACAGGAAGATGCCGCACACCAGGCATGCCGCGAGGGCAAGCGCCCACCGCCGCTGCGTCCGGTGCCTCTGGATGGCCATGGCGAGCGACGGAGCCGGGGTCTCCACCGGCCCAGCGGGCGCGGCCGCCTTCTCCGGCGCGCCGATCGCCCGCATCAGGTTCGCCCTGCGCTCGGCGGAGAGCGCAAGCGGCTCCTTCTCGGAACCCACGGCCTCCGCGACCAGCCCGCGCACCGCCTCGATACGCCTCTTGAAGATCGCCAGCTCCGGCTTCTCGCGGACCAGCCGCTCAAGCTCCGCGATCTCGAATGCGGACGCCTCGCCGGAGACCCACGCCACGATGCGGGCCTCGAGCTCGATCTTTCCCGGCGGCTGCTTCCCTGGATTGTTTTCGTCGTTGTTCATGGTGGTCTCCTATCCCTCGCTTCCCTCGATGCCCGCGCGCCGCAGACCGTCCGCAAGCGCCTTCAATGCGTGGTGCAGCCGATAGCCGATGTTCCCGACGCTCAGGCCCGTCTTCCTGCTGATCTCCTGGTACTTGAGGTCGTCGCGGTATTTGAGCTCGATCAGGGTCCGGTCGTCCTCGGGCATTTCCGCGAGGAGAAGGCGCACCATCCCGACGGCCTCGCTCCGGCCAAGCCATTCGTTGAACGGCCCGTCGCCCGACGGCGTGATTTCCTCGTTGAGCTGCGCCTCCTGCGGCCGGTCGCGAAGGTGGTTGAGCGCCAGGTTCCGCAGGCTGCGGTAGAGCCAGCCCCGCGGATTCTCGACGTCGGCCCAGACCTGGTGGAGGCGCAGGAACGTCTCCTGGACCAGTTCCTCGGCCACCATCCTCCGGCCGACGAGGCCGATCGCGAACCGCAGCAGCCCGCTTTCCTCCGATTCAAACAGCGCGGCGATAGTCTGCGTCTCGGATTTCATAGCCCCGGGAAGGGGAACCACCCCGTTCGAAACAGCGGATGGCCGCGGCGGTGTTGGTTCGAACATCGGCGGTGCGAGGGGGGCTGGATGGCGCGATAAACATGACTCCATCGACATTAAAGACACGCGAGCGGCAATATTCTTAGGCGATACCTCCCCAACCGGAGCCAGAGCCGAGCTTTCCGGGATGTTAGTTATTGCGTTTCAGTCGTTTAAATAAAGAACGCCTTCCCGGACCGAAATCGCGAAAACTCAGGCGGGAAACCGCATCTGGAAGCGGGCGCCCCCGCCGGGCGCGTCGCCGACGGACGCCGAGCCGCCGTGGGCCTCGGCCACCGCGCGCACCAGCGTGAGCCCCAGGCCCAGCCCGCGCTGCGAGCGGCTGGCGTCACCCCGATAGAGCCGGCGCCAGACCTCGTCGCGCTCGGCGGCCGGCACCCCCGGGCCATTGTCGCTCACCGTGACGGTCACGGCTCCCGGCTCGGCCGCCGCCGCAACCGTGACGCGTCCGCCCTCCGGCGTGTACTTGAGGGCGTTGTCGACCAGGTTCGACAGGGCCTGGCCGAGCCGCACCGGATCGCCGTCCATCTCGGCGGGCGCGGCAAGATCCAGCTCGATCCTGATGCTCTTCTGCTCGGCCACCTCCCTGTACAAATCGGCGGCGCGGGTCGCGAGGACCCGCAGGTCCACGCGCTCGCGCCGCAGCGTGAGCGCACCGGCCTCGGCGGCGGAGACGTCGAGCAGCACCTCGAGGAGGTGCAGGACCCGGTCCGTCTCGTCGACGCAGTCCGCGAGCGCGGTCCGGGCCTCGGCCGGGTTGCCCCCATCCCGCAGGGCGAGCTCGGCCGTGCCGCGCAGGCGGGTCAGCGGCGTGCGCAGGTCATGCGCAAGGTCGTCGAGGGTCTCGCGGAGCACGCGGACGTGCGTCGCGTTCCTGTCGAGGAGCGTGTTCAGCTGCCGGGCGAGCATGGCGAGCTCGCCGCTCCCGCCCGGGGCCGGGACGCGGGCCGAGAGGTCGTCCTCGTCCAGGATGCGGCGCGCCGTCTCGGCGACCTGGCGCAGGGGGCGGGTCGCGCGCCACCCGAGGAACGTGCCCGCCGTCAGCGAAAGGAGCAGCGCGACCGCGCCGACGCTGGCGAACGCGGTCCGCAGCGGCGCAAGGAGCACCGCGCGGCTGTCAGTGCTGCGCGCCACCTGGATCAGCCGCCCGTCCGGCAGGACGCGGGAGGCGACGGCGAAGTCGCGTGCCGCGTCCCGCGGGACGCGCACCGAGTGGATCTCCTGCGCCCGCCATCCGCCCCAGCCGTCCGGGACCAGGCGGCGCTCGACCTGCGGGTCGACCCAGTCGGAGGGAACCGTCGCGAAGACCGTGACCCCGTCCGCGCCGAGGAGGCGCACAAAAAGCGAGCGCACCTCGGGCGAGGCGTCCGCCTCGAGGCGCTCCCGCAGGGCGGCCGCGCCTCCCAGCTCATAGGCCCGCGCGAGCCCTTCCGCCCGCAGCTCGACGGCCGCGCGGTCGCGCGCCTCGAGCGAATGCGCGAGCAGCCAGTAGAGGACGCCGAAGAGCGCGGCCGCCCCGGCCGCGAAGACCAGCGCGTAGAGCGCGGCGAGCCGGATCGCCAGGGACTGCCGGAACCGCTCAAGCATGGGGACGGAACACGTAGCCCACGCCCCGCAGCGTCTCGATCCGCGCGTGGTCGGGATCGACCTTGCCGCGCAGCCGGTGCATCACCACGTCGACCACGTTGGTCTGGGGATCGAAGCTGTAGTCCCAGACCTGATCCAGGATCTTCGTCTTGCTGACGGGATGGCCGGCGTGGCGCAGCAGGAACGCGAGGAGCGTGAACTCCCTCGGCTGCAGCTCGACCGTCCTGCCGGCGCTCGTGACGACCCGCGTCACCAGGTCGAGCGTGACGTCGCCCGACGAGAGCCGGGTGGCGTCGGGGGAATTCGTGGCGCGCCGGACGAGGGCCTGCACGCGGGCGAGCAGCTCCGAGAACGCGAACGGCTTCGTCAGGTAGTCGTCGGCGCCGCTCTCAAGGCCGCGGACCCTGTCCTCGACCGCGCTCCGCGCGCTCAGGAAGAGCACCGGGACCCGGCTGCGGGCCGCCCGAAGCCGCCGGACGAGGCTCAGGCCGTCCAGGCCCGGCAGCATCACGTCCACGATCGCGGCGTCGTACCCGGTGCATTCCGCCAGGGCGAGCCCCGTCTCCCCGTCCGGGGCGTGGTCGACGGCGTAGCCCGCCTGCTTCAGGCCGCGCACGACGAACGAGGCGATCTTGGCATCATCTTCAACGACGAGGACGCGCATGGTTCTACTGTGTACGAAGGCCGATTTCTTGCAAAGAGGCGATTGGCGGGGGCGAAAAAAAAGACACCGGCCCGTTTTGCGGCGCCGGTGTCCAACACAAACCACCTGCTTACACCAAAGGGATGGGGGCTCAGGGCATGGAGTCCGCGGCCGCGGAACCCGTCTCGTCGACGACCACGTAGACCGTGCTCCCATGCGACCAGAGCTTGACCAGCGTCTTCTTGCCGGTGGCGCTCGCGCTCAGGTCGACCGCGGTCTTCGCGGAATCGACCGGGTGGCGGTTGATCTCGAGGATCACGTCGCCCTCACGAAGGCCCGCGCGGGCGGACGCGGAGGCGGGGTCGACGCCGGTGATGACCGCGCCGGATAGCCGCTCGGGGAGGTTGAGCTCGCGCCGGGCGTTGCCGTCGATGTCGCCGACCCCGACGCCGTTGAGGACGCCCTGGTCGTCCGACGAGGATGCCGCCGGCGAGTCGCCGCCGCGCCCGTCGCCAGCGGGCTTGGTCGCGGTCGTCATCGAGAACTGCTCGGTCCTGCCGTCGCGCAGGACGTCGAGCGTAAGTTTTGTGCCGGGCGCCGTCTCGCCCACCGAGAGGCTCAGGCGGCTGGCGGAATCAACCGGCTGGCCGTCGATGGCGGTGACGACGTCGCCGCTCTTCAGGCCGGCCTTGGCTCCGGGCCCGCCCGGCTGCACGTCCGTGACCAGGGCGCCGCCCAGGCTCTTCAGGCCGAACGAGTCGGCCAGGGTCGGGGTCATGTCCTGAATGCCGATGCCGAGGTAGCCGCGCACGACCTTGCCGTGGGCGACGAGGCTGTCGACCACGTTGCCGACCAGGTCGGCGGGGACGGCGAGCCCGACTCCCTGGAAGCCGCCGCTGCGGCTGAGGATGGCGGTGTTGATGCCGACCAGGCGGCCCTCGACGTCGACGAGCGCCCCGCCGGAGTTGCCCGGGTTGATCGCGGCGTCCGTCTGGATGAAGTCCTCGTAGGCGAGCCCGATGCCCGCGCGCCGGCTTGTCGCGCTGACGATGCCGGTCGTCACGGTTTCGCCGATGCCGAACGGGTTGCCGATCGCGAGCACGCGGTCGCCCACCTCGACCTTGCGGCTCGAGGCGAACGTGATCGCGGGCAGGTCCTTGGCGGAAACCTTCACGACCGCGATGTCGGTCTGGGGATCGCGCCCGACGACCGTCGCCTGCAGCTCGCGGCCGTCGGAAAGGACGACCATGACCTGCTTCGCGCCGTCGACCACGTGGTTGTTCGTGACGATGTAGCCGTCGGTGCTCACGATGACGCCGGAGCCGAGGCCGCTCTCGGGGGCCTCGGGAACGGCCGGCTGGCGGTTGCCGAAAAACTGGCGGAAAAGGGGATCATTCATGCCTGGGACCTGGGAGCCGTCGTCGCCGCGGTTGAACGAGACATGCCTCGCGTTCAGCTGGACCGTGATCTTGACGATGCTCGGGGCGACGCGCTTGACGACGCCCGAGAAGCTCGAGGACTCAAGGGGGCCGCGGTTGACGGCCTGGCTGTCGCGCTTGAGGACAATGCCGCTTGCGGCGGGAAGCGCCGAGTCGACGGCGGCAAAGAGGCCGGCGGCGCCGAGCGTGCAGGCGGCCCCGATGGAGAGCCGCCGCAGGAGGGAGTATCGGGAAGTGTTGTTCATGGGATGCACCCAAGGTCGCACGCCCCCCTTTCCCCGGCCTTTCGGGAAAATGACAGATTTGTAAGGCAAGGGGCCTCTCCCCGCCTCCGCCTAGTGCAGCTGCTGCAGCAGGAACGTGAACGCCAGCCCGTTCATGTAGGCCCGCTGCTCGTTGGTCGCCCCCGCGGAGTGCCCGCCCTCGGTGTTCTCGTAATAGAGCACGTCGTGGTGCTGCGCCTCCAGCTCCGCGGCCATCTTGCGCGCGTGCCCGGGATGCACCCGGTCGTCGCGCGTCGTCGTCGTGAAGAGGATGCGGGGGTACTTCGCGTCCTCGCGCGCGTTCTGGTAGGGGGTGTAGCGGCTGATGTAGGCCCACTCAGCCGGCACGTCGGGGTTGCCGTACTCGCCCATCCAGCTCGCCCCGGCGAGGAGGTGGCTGTAGCGGCGCATGTCGAGGAGCGGCGCCTGGCAGACGACGGCCCCGAAAAGGTCGGGGCGCTCCGTCAGCATGACGCCCATCAGCAGGCCGCCGTTGCTGCCGCCCATGATGCCGAGGTGCTGCGGCGTGGTCACCTTGCGCGCGATGAGGTCCTCCGCGATCGCGATGAAGTCGTCGTAGGAGCGCTGCCGGTTCTCCTTCAAGGCGGCCTGGTGCCAGGCGGGCCCGAACTCGCCGCCGCCGCGTATGTTCGCAAGCACGTAGACTCCCCCGCGATTGAGCCATTCCGCTCCGATGGCCCCGCTGTAGGCCGGGGTCATCGAGATCTCGAAGCCGCCGTAGCCGTAGAGCAGCACCGGGGTCGAGCCGTCGGCCGGCAGGTCCTTGCGGCCGACCTGGAAGTACGGCACGCGCGTGCCGTCCTTCGACACCGCCTCGTGCTGCGAGACGTCCAGCCCCTCGGCGGAGAAGAACGCCGGCAGCTGCTTCAGGAGCACGCGGTCGGGTTTCCCGACGGTGCCGAGGAAGAGGCTCGAGGGCGTGAGGAAATCGGTGACGCTGAGAAAGTAGTCGTCGGACTCGCGCTCGACCGGTTCCGCCGACGTCGTCCCGAACTCAGGCGCCGGCAGGGGATCGCGCGACCAGGTCCCGTCCGGCTGCGGCGTCCGGACGTAGAGCCGGTTGCGGACGTTATCGAGCTCGTTCACGATCATGCTGTGGCGGGTGGCGCTGACCTCCGCGAGCGCGACGCGGGGGCCGGGGTTGAACAGCACCGCGAAGTCGCGGCCGCCCGCCAGGAACTTGTCCCACGCGATCGCGAGCAGCGCCCCCGAGGGGTAGGTTTTCCCTCCCACGGCCCAGTCGGTGCGCAGCGTGACGGTCAGCTGGTCGCGAAAGGTGTCGAAGTCCGCGTCGATCGGGATGTCGAGCTTCACCAGCTTGCCGCCGTCGACCACGTAGCTCTCGGTCTTGTAGAACGCGATGGTGCGCCGGACGAACTCGCGGTGGAATCCCGGCTCGTCGGAGACGAGCGCCGCCGAGTCCACGTCCGCCTTCTGGCCCTCGAAGACGACGCGGGCGTCCGCGATCGGCGTGCCGCGCAGCCAGAGCTTGACGATGCGCGGATAGCCCGAGTCGGTCATCGAGCCCGCCCCGAAATCCGTGCCGACATAGACGCTGTCGCGGTCGCGCCACGATATTGAGGTCTTCGCCTCGGGAAGCGCGAATCCGTCCTTCACGAACGCCTTCGACTCCAGGTCGAACTCGCGCACGACGATGGCGTCGCCCCCTCCCCGCGAGAGGCTCACGAGGCCCCGGGTGTAGTCGGGATAGCGGACCTGCGCGCCCTTCCAGACCCAGGTCTCCTTGTCCGCGGCGGAGAGCGCGTCCAGGTCGAGCACCGTCTCCCAGGCCGGATCCTTCTTCCTGTACTCCTCGGGCGACGTGCGCCTCCAGATGCCGCGGACGTGGCCGGCATCCTGCCAGAAATTGTAGTAGTAGGCGCCGTGCTTCGCGACGTAGGGGATGCGCTCGTTCGAGTCGTAGATCGCGAGCAGCCGGTCGTGGATCGACTTGAAGTCGGGCGACGCTGCCAGCTCCTTCTGCGTGATCGCGTCCTGGGCGTGCACCCAGCCCATGGCGCGGTCGCTTGTCACGTCCTCCAACCACTGGTTCGGGTCGACGGCTTCCTGGGCGAGGGACATCCGGGCGGACAGGAGGCCGAACAGCAGGAGGGCGGGGGTTCTCATCCTGGGACTGTCGACAAGCTCCGCGCCCGTGGCAAGTGCGGGCGCGCAGGTTTCCGCCCCCGCCCGTCGCGGTCCCCGGCGGTGCATCATTTTGGAGTGTACTAGTCGTGAGGGATGTTAAGAACTCTCAAAAAAAAACCGGCAATCCTAAGCTAGGCCGCAAAAGCGGCCGCGTCATCTGTGATGAACGTTCAGTGGTGGCTGAAAACTCTCGATTAACGCCTTCTCAATTGAGTCCCGGGTGGCCACCAGCTGAGCCACGATCGCATGGACGTGGGTGGCCCCCACCCTGCGAGCCTCGTCCCAGCGATCATGATTTGACAGCCGCTCCTTAAAGCTCTCGGCTTGTCCGATATAATATGCGTTCCAAACGCCATTCCTTACCCCAGCGAAAATGTAGATTCCGGCAACAGCCTTGGATTTGTGGTGGCGCGATTTGGCGTCTGGCTGCGGGAACTGGCCACCCAGATCAACCCCAAGGTGGAGACCGAGAGAACCAGCTTTTCTCTCTTCGTGGGCGTGGCCATGATGGC
>Ga0182018_10000153_pt1 | contig 88572 bp, 81 predicted proteins | sample 812P2MmetaG_FD_120490 | JGI IMG/M metagenome (GOLD analysis project Ga0182018, IMG submission 120490) | Permafrost microbial communities from Stordalen Mire, Sweden - 812P2M metaG | ecosystem: Environmental > Terrestrial > Soil > Wetlands > Permafrost | place: Sweden: Stordalen | collected...
CCCTCGACCGCCAGGCCCTGCGGCAGCTTGGATTGGAAAACCAGCTTCGCCTCCGTTTTGCCGCGCTCGATGAGGCCGAGAATCTTGGCGCGGGCGTCCGCGTCGATGACAGGCCCGACCAGGATGCCCGGCTCGGCGGGGTTGCCGATGGGGATGGAAGCGCATGCGGCCACGAAGCGCTCCACAAAAGCGCCGTACACGCCCTCCAGCACGATGAGCCGCGACAGCGCGGAGCATTTCTGTCCGGCGAACCCGAACGCGCTGTAAAGCGCGGCCGCGATCGCCTCATCCAGGTCGGCGTCGTCGTCGATAATGAGGGCGTTCTTGCCTCCCATCTCGCATACCACCTTCTTCAGGTTGCGCTGGCCGGGCAGCGTCTTGCCGGCCGCCTCCCAGATCTTGCAGCCGACCGCGCGCGAGCCCGTGAAGGCGATGAAGTCGATTCCAGGGTGGGCGACGAGCCGCGCTCCGACCTCCTCGCCCGAACCCGGAACGAAGTTGAGGACCCCCGCCGGGACCCCCGCCTCGACGAGGATGTCCATGAGCGCGGCGGCGATGACCGTCGTCTGCTCGGCGGGCTTCATGATGACGCAGTTGCCGGCGACGAGCGGCGCCGCGGTCAGCCCGCAAAGGATTGCGAGCGGAAAGTTCCAGGGCGCGATCGCCACGCCGACCCCCCGGGAGGTCCAAAGCTGGACGTCGCGTTCCCCGGAAACCGCCTGGGTGACGCGCGGGCGCTCGAGCTCGCGGATTTCCGAGGCATAGTACCTGCAGAAATCCACGGCCTCCGAAATATCGGCGTCGGCCTCGATCCAGGGTTTCGCGGCCTCGTAGACCTCGAGCGCATTGAGCTCGAACCGGCGCTCCTCGATGAGAGCGGCGGCCCGTTCGAGGATCGCGGCGCGTTCGGCGACCGGGCGGCCCGCCCATCCGGGCCACGCGGAGCGGGCTGCGGACACCGCAGCGTCCGCGTCTGCCGCGGTCGCCCTCGCCCAGTGGCCGACCACCTGCGCGGGCCTGGCCGGATTGGTCGAGCTGACCATCTCGCGCTCGAAGATCCTTCGGCCGCCGATCACGAGGGGGTGCCTTTGTCCGAGTCCTGTTGCGACGGATTCCAGGGCCGCCTGCATCCGGACGCGGTTGGCCTCGACGCTGAAATCGGTGTTGGGCGCGTTTCGGAAGGACGGTGGAACGGCCGGCGCCGCCGTTCGAGGCCGCAGCAGGCCGACCGGGTTTTGCAGCAGCGTATCGCGCCCTGCTCCGTCGGCGTCCTTTGCCCGGAGGAAGCCCTCGTTCGACGTGTTCTCGAGGAGGCGGCGCACGAGGTAGGCCATGCCGCGCAGGAGATCCCCGACCGGGCAGTACTCGCGCGCGCGAAACCCGCTTGCAACGAGGGCGGCCTTGAGCTCGTCGGCCATGCCGAAGAGCGACTGAAACTCGTACGCCCTCCTGTCCACGCCGAGCCGGTCGGCCTGGGCGATCGCGTGGGCGCAGGAGCGGACGTTGTGCGACGCGAATGCCGGAGCCGCGACGTCCACGTTCTCGAGGAGCAAGAGCGAGAGCTTCTCGTAGTTTGCGTCGCTCTCGGGCTTCTCCGACCAGACCGGCACGGGCCAGCCGCGCTGCTCGGCGAGGATGGTCTCAAAGTCCCAGTAGGCGCCCTTCACGAGGCGCACGACGATCGGGCGCCTGGCCCTCCGTGCCCAGGCGATCAGGTCCCTCAGGTTCTGCTCGGAATCGCGGAGGTACGCCTGCACGGCAATCCCGATCGCCGGCCGCTCCCGGAATTCATCCTCCTCGAGGATCGAGCGAAACAAGGAAAGGGTCAGGTCTTTCAGCCCGTAGCTTTCCATGTCGAAATTGATAAAGGCCCCGAACTCTTTTGCGCGGCGCAGGATGGGGCGCAATCGCTCCTTCAGCGCGACGATTGAGCGGCCGGGATCGGCCGGGTGGACCTCCGGAGTGAGCGCCGACACCTTGACCGAAAGGTTGAGGCGCGGCAGCGGACCCTTCGGGCCGAGGTCGCTGAAGGAGGCCTTCCCTTCCCGGGCGAGCGCCTTTCCCACGGTCTCAAGGACGTCCAGGTTCCTGAGGAGGAATTCGTCCGCCTCGGACACGCTGACGACGGTCTCGCCGAGGAGATCGATCGTCGTTGCAACGCCCGCGGCGGCGTTGCTCCGGAGCCGCTCCACGAGGTCCTCCGGGGTCGCCCCGGCTACGAATTGCCGTGCCATCGACGTGACGTTGGCCTTCACGGGCCCGGCAACGAGCCCGGGCACAAACGCGGCCGCTGCCAAGCCGGTCTTCATCGCAGGACCGAGTTCCACGGCCTTGTCGCCGAGGTATTCCTGAAGGTGCCTGACAACCTCCGCAGGGCTCTTGAGCGAGGGCAGCACGTCCACGAACCGAAAGAGCTGCGTCTTGAACGCGGGATCCTTCATCGACCATTCCATGATTCGCCCGTAGGCGCCCTTCCTCGAGAGGATGCCCGGCGAGGGATGGGCATCCATCAGCCGGAAAAGCGCTCCCCCGATTGTGCGGACCGAGGCTTCGATCTCGGGGTCTGGCGGGAGGAATTTTGCTTCGGACGTCATGTTCGGCCGGGGACCGGTTGCGAACCCGAAAAACTGTCCCTGTCGCGGTTAGAGTTTGCAAGGGCAGCGGCGGCCGTGCGATTCATTTTACGACGGCGAGGAAACCCGGCCCTTCAGGACCGGGCTGAAGGCGGTGCCCTGTGAAGCGTGAACCAACCTGCTCTGCGCTGAAATTGTTTTCATGGTATTCAGGAATCTCGGCCCTTCAGGACCGGAAGGATGTCAACGGCTTTGCCCTGAAGAGCACCCTTGGCCTTCGGCCCGCCACGGAGATCGAGCGGCAGGGCCTTGATGTAACCGAGCATGGAGAAGAAGGTTACATTCTCTGACGGGCCCCGAAATGATCCCTGCATCAGCCCGCTTGAAAGAGCGGGCTTTTTTGCATGGGGGAATTGTGCGACTTTGGGGCCCGTCCGGGTGTTTTGCAGATGAACGATGAACCTCCAGTGCAAAACCAACCCTCGGGGTTAGGCCCTTCGGCAGAGTTCGCGACCTTCATGCAAAAATATGAGGACATGGTCTATACCACCGCGGCGCGGCTCGTGAGGAACGACGCCCAGGCGGAGGACATCTCCCAGGAGGTCTTCATCAAGGCGCATGGACATTTCGAGATGCTTTCGGCCAGCCCCTCGGCGGGCGGATGGCTGAAGACCGTGGCGACCCACCTTTCGCTCAACCACCTCCAGCGCTACCGCAAGCGCTGGCGTTTCTTCTCGGAATTATCGGGCCCCGGCGATGCCGGGCAGTCGGACGCGCCTCCGGTTGAATTCGCGGCCCCCGACACGTTCTTCGAGGGCGTCGACGCCGAGGAGCGCCGAACCTGGGTCGAGGAGGCCCTCGGCAGGCTGCCTGACCACCAGCGGGTCCCGCTGGTCCTCTATCATTATGAGGACATGCCGTACGACGAGATCGCGCGCCGCCTGGGCGTCTCCCTGGCAAAGGTAAAGACGGACATTCTCCGGGCCCGAGCGTCGCTCGCCAAGATCCTTATCCGCGGGGGCGGTTCCCCCGGGATGCCGACCCAGAATCTTCGATGAGTGCCCACGACCCCGCGAAGCTTGAAGCCGCGATCCACCGCGCGCTGCGCTCGGTATCCGACCGGAAGGCGCCGGCGGGTTTGGAAGGCCGTGTGATGGCGGAGCTGAACCGGCGCGCCACCCGGGCCTGGTGGCGGAAGTCCTTTGTGCACTGGCCCTCGTCCGTCCGCATGGCGTTCCTCGCTTCGTCCGCCATCGCCGCGGCGCTGATCGTGACCGGCCTTTTTTCCCTGGGGCAGTCCGCCGGCGCGCACGCGCTGACGGGCGAGGTGGCCCATCGATTTGCGGGGCTTGTCCTTGCCCGGGACATCTTCCTGGCCGTCGCCTCAAAGCTCGGCCTCGTTGTCTCCGCCGTTCCCTCCCTCTGGCTCTATGGGGTCCTGGGCACGATCGCCCTCTGCTACGCCGCCTTGGGTGCGATCGGCGCGACCCTCTACCGCTCCCTCGCGCGCGGGCGCCCCTTCTCCAGGTTTTCATGAAACCCAACTCCAAGGCGGCCGTGATTCTCATCGCGTCGGTTTCCCTTTGCCTCGCCGCGCTCGCAGCCGATCCGGCAGCCCCGCAGGGTGCCCCGTCTCCCACGCCGGAGCCCGCGCTGCACGAAATCAGCGCCCCGCCCGCCGCGGCGGCCGTTCTGCCGCAGCCGGCTGCCGAGGCTGACGCGGAGCCGACCGCCGTGCCGGGCGCGGCTCACCATCAGCAGCACGGCGACGATCGGGTTTCATTCCTGGGATCAACCCGGGTCGACGCGGACGAGAAAATTGACGGTTCGGCGGTCGCGTTCCTCGGAGCGGTCACCGTAGACGGGACGGTGAACGGGGACGCCGTATCGTTCCTGGGCTCGAACACCGTGAACGGCGTCGCCGACGGGGACGCCGTGGCCGTTTTGGGAGCCAATCACATCGACGGCACCGTCCACGGGACTGCCGTGGCAATCCTCGGCGACCTGATACTTGGGCCCAAGGCCCGGGTCGATGGCGACACGGTCTCCATCGGGGGCAGGGTGATCCGGGATCCATCCGCAAGCGTTGGGGGCAAGGAGGTCGAGAAGCCGTTCAAACCGGGAAACCTGAAACTGGAGCCGTGGCTCCACCGCGCGTTCACCGAGGGCCGTCCGCTGTCTCTTGACGTCCACCGCGGGGCGTTCTGGTTTCTGGCCAACTGCGCGTTGGTCCTATACCTTCTCCTCGCGCTCGCTTTCCCGGGCGCAATCCGGAAATGCGGGGACACGCTCGTGCTGCGCCCGGGCGCCACCTTCCTCGCGGGCCTTCTGACGCTGGCCGCCCTGCCGGTCCTATTCATTCTGATATTCATCACCATCGTCGGCATTCCGGTGGCGGTGGTCGTCCTCCCCGTGACGCTGATTGGCTGCATGCTTTTCGGCAAGGTCGCGGTCTATTCGCTTGTCGGGCGCTCGGTCTTGGGAAAGCAGACCCCTCCCGTCCTGGCGACCCTCGTCGGCACCCTCCTGTTCCTGGCGCTCTATTTTCTGCCCTATTTTGGCCCGTTGCTGTGGCTCACCGTCGATTTCTTCGGGTTCGCCTGTGTCGTGACGACGCTCTTCACGTCGGACCGACCGGCGGCCCCGGCCGTGGTCCCGCCCAGGGTCCCGCCCTTGGTCCCCGTGCCTCCGGTGCAGCCCGCGATCCTCCGAGCGGACGCGCCCGAGCCGCCGATCGCGCCGCCGATCGTGCAGACCCCGCCGCCCGACGATTCGTCCCGGGTGTCCACGGTCTGTCTGCTCCCCGTCGGCGACGTGACGCTTCCCCGCGCCGGATTCTGGATCCGGATGGTCGCGCTTCTCATCGACGCGCTGCTTGTGGGGGTCGTCACCCGGGCGCACAGCTGGTTCCCCGCCGCCCTGGCGATCTACGGGGCGGTTCTCTGGAAGCTCCGGGGGGCGACCATCGGCGGCATCATCTTCGGCCTCAAGGTGGTCCGCCTGGACGGCAGGCCCTCGGATTGGGCTACCGTGATCGTGCGCGCCCTGGCCTGTTTTTTCTCGCTCATTGTCGTCGGGCTGGGATTTTTCTGGATCGCGTTCGATGCGGAAAAGCAGGCCTGGCACGACAAGATTGCCGGCACGGTGGTGGTAAAGGCGGCCCGCCGCATTTCGCTCGTATGAGAGAAGGCGGTTGAAGTCCCGCCGGGGGACGTTGCAAAATATGCGACTTCCCCATGGCCTCCCCCCGTCCCTCGCCCAGAAAATCCGGTCCCAGGCGCCGACCGCTGGTCGGCGTGATCATGGGCAGCTCGTCCGACTGGGACACGATGAGCCACGCCGCGGAGACCCTGGAGGCCCTAGGGGTTCCGTATGAGAAGCGGGTCGTGAGTGCGCACCGGACGCCGCGCCTCATGTTCTCCTATGCGACCCAGGCCGAGGGGCGTGGACTCCGGGTGATCATTGCGGGCGCCGGCGGCGCGGCCCACCTGCCGGGGATGACGGCCTCGCTGACATCGCTTCCTGTTCTGGGCGTGCCCGTCGAGTCCGCCGCGCTGAAGGGAATGGATTCCCTCTGCTCGATCGTCCAGATGCCGGCGGGCATTCCGGTGGCGACGTTTGCCATAGGCAGGGCGGGTGCGGTCAATGCGGGCCTTTTTGCGGCGTCGATCCTCGCGCACGAACATCCTGCGATCGCGCGGTCGCTTGCGGCCCATCGGTCGGCCCAGACGAGCAAGGTCCTCGGGGCGCGGCTTCCGTGATCGGCCCGGGCAAAGTGATCGGGATGCTCGGGGGCGGCCAGCTGGGCCGGATGTTTGCGCACGCGGCGCAGTCGATGGGTTATCGCGTGCACATCTACGAGCCGTACGGCCCGAGCCCGGCGGGCGCCGTGGCGGATCGGGAGACCTGCGCCGCGTACGATGACCTGGCCGCGCTGAGCGCCTTCGCACGGTCCGTGGACGTGGTCACCTATGAATTTGAAAACATTCCCACCGCGCCCCTTGGCGCGATCTCGAAGCTCGTCGAGGTCCATCCGTCCCCCGGGGTGCTGAGCACCTGCCAGGACCGATGGCGGGAAAAGGCGTGGCTGAAGGCAAACGGATTTCCCCACGTCGCGTACGTCGAGGCGCTCGCCGGCGACATCCGTGGGGCCGCCTCCCAGCTGGGCATCCCCTGCGTCGTCAAGACGGCCGACTTCGGCTACGACGGAAAGGGCCAGATGAAGATAGCAAACGCCGACGACCTGGTGCGGGCCGCAGCCATCTTCCGGGGCCGGCGATGCGTCGTGGAGCAATGGGTGAATTATGAATGCGAGATCTCCGTCATCTGCGCGCGGACGCGGTCCGGCGAGACGCGGGCCTTCCCCGCCTCGGAAAACATCCACACGAACCACATCCTCGACTTTTCGATTGTGCCGGCGCGGATCGCGCGCTCGGTGGAGGACGATGCCCGCGACCTGGCGGTTGGGATCGCCAACCGGCTGGGCGTCGTGGGCCTGGTCGCGGTCGAGATGTTCCTCACGCCAGACGGCCTCGTCGTCAACGAGCTCGCCCCGAGGCCGCACAATTCCGGCCACTGGTCGATCGACGGCGGCAAGACGAGCCAGTTTGAGCAGCACGTGCGCGCGGTGTGCGGGCTGCCGCTCGGGCCGTCCGGAGCCCGCAATCCTACGGTCATGGTCAACCTCCTCGGGGACGTGTGGATGCGGTCGGGCGGCACCGCGGTCACCGAGCCGGACTGGGTCTCCCTCCTCTGCGAACCTCGGGCGAAGCTGCACCTCTACGGCAAGCCGAGCCCGCGTCCTGGCCGGAAAATGGGCCACTTCACGGTCCAGGGCGCCGATCTCGGCGACACCCTGCTGATGGCGCGCTCTCTCAAGGCGCGGCTTTGACCCGGATCCCGGGGTTATTTCGGCAGGAGCTCGGCCACGAGGGATTTTTCCTCCCGGAGCTCATTTTCGGTGGCGACGATCCTCGACTTCGAGAAATCGGTCAGATGGACGCCCGGGACGATCTGCCATTTCGATCCGTCGCTCCGGATGGGGAATGAATAGATGAGGCCCTTCTCGATCCCGTAGGAGCCGTCCGAGCATACGGCGGCGCTGAACCAGCCGCCATCGCCCGTCGGGGTCGTCAGGGCGCGCACAGTGTCGATCACGGCGTTGGCCGCGGAGGCGGCCGAGCTCAGCCCGCGGGCCTTGATGATCGCCGAGCCCCTTTGCTGGACGGTGGGAAGGAAGGAGTCCTTGAACCAGGCCTCGTCCCCGATCACGTCGATGGCGGGCCGCCCGCCGATCTGGGCGTTGTAGAAATCCGGATACATCGTCGAGCTGTGGTTGCCCCAGATGGCAAGGTGGGAGACGGCGGTCGCGTCGGTCCCGGCCTTGAGCGCCAGCTGGATGGCCGCGCGGTTCTGGTCGAGCATCGTCATCGCAAACCACCGGTCGGAGGGGATCGAGGGCGCATTCCCCATCGCGATCAGGCAATTGGTATTGCAGGGATTGCCGACCACGAGGACGCGCACGCCCGCCGCGGCGTGCCGGGCGATCGCCTGACCCTGCCCGGTGAAGATCTTTCCGTTGATGCCGAGCAGGTCCTTGCGCTCCATCCCCGCCTTCCGCGGCACCGACCCCACCAGGAGCGCCCAGTCCGCGCCCTTGAACCCCTCCTCGAGCGACGCCGTGGGGGTGATCCCCTTAAGGAGCGGAAACGCGCAATCCTGGAGCTCCATCACGATCCCCGCCAGGCTCGGCAGGGCCGGTTCCACCTCGAGCAACTGAAGGATGACGGGCTGGTCGGCGCCGAACATTGAGCCGGAGGCGATTCGGAACAGGAGGGAATAGCCGATCTGGCCGGCGGCACCGGTCACGGCCACGCGTAGGGGGGGGGTCATGGGACCTGAAAAGGTAGCACCTGCGGGCCCGAGAGCACGGAGGAAATGAGGGAGGCCGGTGGAAAGGCGGCCGACTATTTCCTCACCGGGGCGAAACGGCTCGCCAGGGCGGCATGGACCTCGCGAACGAGGGATTCCGTGGTGGCCCAGTCGATGCATCCGTCCGTGATCGACACGCCGCGGCGCAGCTTCTCGATCGGCTGGGGGAAGGGCTGGCTGCCCGCCAGGAGGTTGCTTTCGATCATCCCCCCCAGGATCGAGGAGTTGCCCGCTTCGACCTGCGCCAGGAGCGCGCGCATCACCTCGGGCTGGCGCTCCGGCATCTTTGCGGAGTTGTCGTGGGAGCAGTCGACCATGATCGATTTGATCAGGCCCGCCGCCTCGAGCTGCTGCTCGGTCCTGGCGATGTGCTCGCGCGAATAGTTGGGCCCGCTGGATCCCCCCCTGAGCACGATATGGCAGTTCGGATTGCCGGCCGTGACAACGGCGGAGGCGGCCCCCTCGAGGTTGATGCCGAGGAACGTCTGCGGCTGGGACGCGGCGCGAATGGCGTTGACCGCGGTCTGCACCGAGCCGTCCGTACCGTTCTTGAAGCCGATCGGCATCGAAAGCCCGGAGGCCATCTGGCGATGGGTCTGCGACTCGGCGGTGCGCGCACCGATCGCGGACCAGCAGACCAGGTCGGCGATGTACTGCGGCGTGATGGGGTCGAGCAGCTCCGTAGCGGTGGGAAGCCCGAGGTCGAGCACGTCGCGCAGGAAGGTGCGCGCGATCCGCAGGCCCGCCGCGATATCGTTCGAGCCGTCGAGGTGCGGGTCCATGATGAGGCCCTTCCAGCCCACCGTGGTCCTCGGCTTCTCAAAATAGACCCGCATGACGATCATCACCCGGTCCGACACCTCGCGCGCGAGCGCGGCCAGGCGCCGCCCGTATTCGAGGCCCGCATCCACGTCATGGATCGAGCAGGGACCCACGATGAGGAGCATCCGGTGGTCGTCCGTGAAAATGAGGCGATGGATGTCCCTGCGGGACTGCGTGACGAAACTCGCCTGCACCTCGGTCTTGGGAATCTCGGCCAGGAGCGCCGCCGGCGAGGGGAGGGGCCGGGTCTCGACGACATTGATGTCGGAGGTGCGTTGCATGGGTTCGGGTGAAAAAGCCCGCATCCGATCAAGCCGCAAGGGATTTTGGCGCCGAACCGTGTTTTGAGGGCAAATTTGGGCAAAAAAAGTGGCGGGCCGCCTACCCCTAGACGGCCCGCCTTTGCTTTCTTAGTTACCCCAAAACTCCCGCTAGGCGGGAGAAGTGGAAAAATCTGTTGTTCCATAAGTAACCGTTTTGCGCCTATCGTCAAGGAAAGGTGACAAAATCGGGAGCCTTTTTATAATAAACGTTTTATAATCAATCATTTATAAATGAGTATTTTTCCAGAGGGAATAGGGATATTTCCCTACCGGCCCGCCTGCGTCCTGCGGGTGTCCGGAGCGGATGCCGGGGCGTTCCTGCAGGGCCAGTTTACCAACGACCTGAGCCGTATCGATCCCTTGGAGACAGTCTATGGCCTTTGGCTCGACCGGAAGGGCCGGGTCATGGCCGACAGCCATGTCGTCAGGGCGGCCTCCGGGACGGAGTACTGGGTCGTCAGCGTCTCATCGCCCGGGGCCGCGCTGGCCCGCCGCCTCGAGGATTTCATCATCGCCGACGAGGTCGTCGTCGAGGATTCGACCCCGTCCTGGGCCGGAGTTGCCCTGATCGGCCCAGGTGCAGGTGAATGGCTCTCCGGGGAGGCGCGCGCGGGCTTGCTCTTTCCAGGACGCCGCTACCGGGCGGAAAACTGGGAGTGGGTCCATCCCGAGGCCGATTCCGGGGCGGTGATGGCCGCGGTCGGGTCCGGCCGTCCCCTCTCGAGCCTCGACGTCGAGCGCCTGCGGATCGCCGCCGGCATACCGTCGATACCGGCCGACATCGGCCCGGCGGACCTTCCCAATGAGGGGGGCCTCGATTCCGACGCCATTTCGTATTCAAAAGGGTGCTACCTGGGCCAGGAAGTGATGGCGCGGGTCAAGTCCCTGGGTCGCGTGCGCCGGACGCTGGTGCGGGTCGCGGGCGCCGGGGCCCGTCCCCGGGTGCCGGCCACGCTCTGGCTCGGCGACCGGAAGGAGGGCGAATTGCGCTCCGCCGTGACCGAGGCCGGCGGGGGTTACGCCGGCCTCGCCCTCGTGTCCGTGGGGGCGGCGGCGGCGGGGCAACCGCTCGCGCTCGCGCCGGCGGGGGAGCCCGGGGTCGTGCTCACGCGGAACTCCTGACAATGCGCCGTCCCGGCCGGATTGCGTTTGACCGCGGGGATTCAAGCCTCTTGCCTCGCAAAAAAGCGCAATCCATGAACAAGGCCGAATTGGTGAACGAGGTGCACAAATTGCTCGGTGACGGCACTTCGCGGGCCGCGGCCGAGCGTGCGGCCGACTCGGTGCTCAAGGCGATCAAGCGGGGGCTCAAGCAGGACGCCGAGGTGCATCTGGTGGGCTTTGGGACGTTCACGGTGGCCCAGCGCTCCGCTCGGCAGGGATTCAATCCGCATACGCGAAAGCCGATGAAGATTCCGGCGATGAAGCTTGTGCGTTTCAAGGCGGGCTCGACCCTTCGCGCGATCCGCTGAGAAATGAAGGAAGTGCTCATCGCGAGGTTCCGCGATTTTTATTCGCGTGAACCCGAGATCGTTGCCCGTGCCCCCGGCCGGATCGAGGTCATCGGCAACCACACCGACTACAACGGCGGATCCGTTCTGGGGGCCGCCATCGACCGCAGCGTCTGGATTGGCCTGGCGCGGCGCTCCGACGGAATGCGCCGGTTCGCGAGCGACGGCCGCGCCGGGCGGATCGAGCTTCCGGCGGACGCCTTCGAGAAGCTCACCGGCGCGGATTCCTGGGTGAATTATCCTCTGGGCGTGCTGTCCGCGATGCGCGCCTCGGCAATCGCCGTTCCGGCGGGATTTGACTACGTGGCGCTCTCGAACCTGCCCGCGGGCGCCGGCTTGAGCAGCAGCGCGGCCATCGAGCTCGCCTCGAGCCTGGCGTTCCTCGATTCGGTCGGGGAGAGTCTGCCTCCCGCGGCGCTGGCGGCGCTCGGGCGTCGCGCGGAGAACGAATTCGTGGGCATCCCCTGCGGTATATTGGACCAGGGCGTTTCTGCTTTCGGGCGCAGGGACCATCTGGTGCATATCGAGTGCCGCGATCCGCGTTTCCACACCCTCGCGCTGCCTCCCGGTTCAAATTTCTGGGTGTTCAACACCCACACGAAGCACGCCCTGATCGATGGCCTCTACGCTGCGAGGCACAGCGAGTGCATGGAGGCGGCCCGCGTGATCGGCGTGCCTTTTCTCGCCGACGCCTCGCCGGCCATGCTGGCCGCGGCGAAGGAGAGGCTGACGCCGCTTGCCTACAAGCGCGCGCGCCACGTCATCGACGAGACCGAGCGGGTCAACCGCGCGGTCGCGGCCCTCCGCGCCGGCGACCTCGCCGCCGTCGGAAAGCTGCTGCTCGCCTCTCATCAGAGCTCCCGCACCTGGTTTGAGAACAGCTCCGAGGAGCTCGATTTCCTCGTGGACCATCTCGCATCCGAGCCCGGCGTCTACGGCGCGCGGCTCACCGGCGGCGGCTTCGGGGGCGCGGTGGTGGCGCTCACCTCGGACGCATTCGGGGAGGGCGGAGCCGTGCGGGTTGCGGACGCCTATTTGGGCAAGTTCGGGGCGCGGCCCGAAGCCCTCCACACGCGCACGGACGACGGCGCGGCGCTGGTCAGAAAAGGGCCGTGAGCTCGGCGAACCAGGCGTCGACCCAGCCCCGGAAGAACAGGAAGTAGAGGGCCCCCGCGATCGCGAGCATGGGCCCGAACGGGACATGCACGCCGAGGGCGAGGCCCGCGGGCTTGCCGTCGGGGGTTTCGGCGCGGGGGGCGCCCGAGCCCGGCTTGCCGGAGATTTTCTGCCACGCAAGCGTGCTCCCGAGCCAGAGGGTGCCGACCGCGGCCCCCCCGAATATCGAGAACAGGGCGCCGTGCCATCCGCAGAACGTGCCGATCGCCCCGACAAACTTGACGTCGCCGAAGCCCATGGCCTCCTTCTTGAGCGCTGCCTCGGCGAGGAGCGCGATCCAGAGGATCACGCCCGAGCCGGCGATCAGGCCGACCAGCGATTCCGAGACGGAGCGAAGGCTGTCGACCAGGTAGAGCCCGCTGTGCTGGCCGTGGAGGGCGGGCACCAGCGCCGAAAGGACGAGGCCCTCGAGCGCGAGGCCTATCGTGAATCCGTCCGGAATGATCATGTGGTCGAGATCGATGAACGTCCCGCAGATGAGCGAGCCGATAAACACCCATCCGCAGACCGCGACCGCGACGGGCAGGCGCAGCCAGCAGGCCAGGAAGAGCGCCCCGGTGAGAAGTTCGACCAACGGGTAGCGCGCCGAAAAGGGCCGGCCGCAGCAGCGGGCGCGGCCGCGCAGGATGAGCCAGGAAAGGATCGGGATGTTGTCATGCCACGCAATCGGCGCGCCGCAGGCGCAGGCCGAGCCGGGCCGGACGATCGATTTGCCCGCGGGAACCCGGTAGATGACGACGTTCAGGAAGCTCCCGATGCACGCCCCAAGGAGGAAAACGGCGGTGGGAAAGAACCACGGGGCCACGGCGGTCACGTCGGCGAGGGTGCGGTTCATGGGCCCAAGTCTGTGCCTGTTGGGGAGGCGTAGCCAAGTGCCTTCGTCGCCGCCGCCCGCATGGCCGGCGCCGTCCTCGAAGCCGGGATCCCGCTCCAGATCTCGAGCGCCTTCGCGCCCTGGTGGACGAGCATGCCGAGGCCGTTCGCCTGGCGCACGCCGAGCGCGGCGGCCTGCGCGAGTAGGCGCGTGCGCGGGGGATTGTAGATCATGTCGTACACCGCCGCGACGCCGGGAAACGCAGCCAGGTCGACCGGGGCCGGGTCGTCGGCGCGGAGCCCGGCGCTGGTCGCATTGATGACGATCGCACCGTGCCGAAGGCCGGCTTCGATCCGGTCCGGTGTCATACCCCGAACCTCCGCGGCCCCGCAAAGTGGGGCGATCTGCGCCATCAGCATGTCCAGATGGGACCGCGTGCGGTTGACGATCCAGAGGGAGGCGCATCCGGCCCTCAGGCACTCGGCGGCCGCGCCCCGCGCGGCTCCACCCGCGCCGAGAAGAACGACGCTGGCGCCTCGCAGCTCGACGCCGAGGTCCTCGCCAAGGCCGGCCGCCAGCCCGTAGCCATCCGTGTTGAACCCGCGCCAGCCCGGCCCGTCGCGCAGAAGGGTGTTCACTGCGCCGGCCTCGCGCGCGGCCGGCTCGAGGGACGACACCCGATCGACCGCGAGGACCTTGTGCGGCACCGTTAGGTTGATCCCGCGGAAGCCATGCTCGCGCATGAGGTCGAGCGCCTCCGCCAGCCTCTCGGGCGCGACGTCAAACGGGAAGTACCGCCATTTGGCAAACCGCGGGTCCCCGCGCGCCAGCTCGGCGAGCGCGGCCGCGTGCATCTGCGGGCTGAGCGAATGGCCGATCGGGTGGCCGATCACGGCGAGCCCGGTGCCGGTGTGCGGCCACCGCTCCAAGTCGGTCAGCGTATGAGCGGGATTCAGGACTGCAGGTACCGCTCGTGGGTCGCCTCAAACTCATCCGCGAATTCCGAGAAGATCTGAGCGCGGGCGAGGTCGCTCGACGCCGAGTAGTGGTTCGCGAGGCTGCGGCAGCAGCTGCAGAGCACCTCGCGAACCGTCGTGGGCGCCAGATCCGAGGGTTTGGGCGCGATGTGGTTCGAGCGCAGGAGCGCGAACACCTCGTCCGCATCCCTGAAGAGCCCCTGGTCGAATGGATCGATGAAAAACGGCGTCTCGTCCGCGTAGCAGCCGACGACGAAGTGGCCCGGCAGGCCGACCGGCTCAAGGGGAAGCCCGAGCCGCTCGCCGACGAGCAAGTATAGAACGCTGAGCGAGATCGGAATGCCCTTGCGGCGCATCAGCACCTTGTCGATGAAGCTGTTCAACGGGTCCGCGAACTGCTCGACGTTGCCGCGAAATCCCCATTCGTGGAACAGCACGCGGTTGATGATGCGGCATTTCTCCCGGTTTGAGGACGGCTCCGAGATCAGCTCGCGGCAGCGGGCGGCCATCTCGTCGAATCCGGCGCGGCACTCGCCGATGTCGAGGTCGGGCGTCACCGTGCGCGCCAGGAGCAGGGAGCCGGTCTCGAGCTCATAGTTGAGCGAGCGGATGAAGGACCGGAACTCGGTCACGGGGTCCGTCAGCTTGAGCTCGTCGATAAACCAGGCGGCATGGCGCGCGAGGACGCGGTTCGAGCTGTGGGCGATTTCCTGGAGCAGCGCCGCGGCGGCGGCTCCATGAACCGTAAAGCGCGCGAGGAGCGCCCGGCGAACAGTGGGACTCGGGTCGTCGAGCAGACTCAACAGCGCCTCTTTTTCAGCGGGAAGCAGTGTTTCCGTTTCCACGCCCAAAATTGGAAGCCTTTTTGCTAACGCGTGGCAACATCGTAAGGAAAAAATAGAAACAAATTCCGCTCGACATCCGCGCGACTCGTCAAGTGCGGGCGCCGAAAAGGGCGGTCCCCACGCGCACGAGCGTGCTTCCCTCGGCCACAGCCTCGTCCATGTCGCCGCTCATTCCCATCGAGAGCTCGGGCAGGCGCAGGCCGGATTCCACCTCGAGGCGGTCGCGAATTTCGCGCAGGCGCGCGAACGTGCGCCGGGCGACGTCGGGCTTGTCCGAGAGCGGGGCGACCGTCATCAGGCCCTCCACGCGAAGATGTTTTCGCTCGAGTGCGGTTGCAAGGAGTTGAGGAGCCTCCTCCGGCTCCGCGCCCGACTTCGCCGGATCGAGACCGGCGTTGACCTGCAAGAGGACGGAAAGGACCTTGCCGATCGCCGCCGCCTCGCGGTCCAGAATGTCGAGCAGCCGGGCGCTGTCCACGCTTTGGATTCGCTCGAAATGCTTCACGGCGAGCCGCGCCTTATTGGACTGGAGGTGCCCGATCAACTCCCACGCCAGCGCCGCCCCGGTCTGGGCGCGTTTTTCGATCCCCTCCTGAACCCGGTTCTCGCCCACGGCCCGCAGGCCGTAGCGGGCCGCGTATTCGGCTGCGGCGACGGGCTGTGACTTCGTGACGGCCAGGAGCTCGACGTGGTTCGGATTGCGGCCCGCCCGGGCGCACGCCTCCGCGATCCGCGCGCGGACAGCGTCCGCTCGGTGTTTGAACTCGTCGTAGTCCGGCAGCATGCGGCTTGTTAGGAAAACTACTTCTTGGTTTACCCGGCTGGTTTCCCTATAGTGTGAAGTCAACAAGGTGGGCTAATCATGCAAATTGAAAACTTCAAAATCTTTGCGGACCTCGTCGAGACCAAGAGCTTCTCAAAATCGGCCAAGTTAAACAACATCACGCAATCCGCTGTCAGCCAGCAGGCCCGGGCGATGGAGCGGCATTTCAAGGCGCTGCTGGTGGACCGGAGCCAGAAGCAGTTCCAGCTGACACGCGAGGGCCAGCGCGTGTACGAGTCCGCGAAGGATGTCCTTCACGCGTACGACACCCTGCTCTCCGAGCTTCAGGAGATGAAGAAGGTGGTCAGCGGGACGATCAGGATATCGACCATCTACTCGATCGGCCTCCACGAGCTCCCTCCCTACATCAAGAGATTCCTCCACGATTTTCCCTCGGTCAATGTGCGCGTTGAGTACCGCAGGTCCAACCTTGTCTACGAGGACATCCTGCACAATTGCGTCGACTTCGGGCTCGTCGCCTTTCCGGCCAAGCTCCGCCAGATCGAGAACATCCCCTTCCGCAACGACCACCTCATCGTCATTTGCCATCCCCAGCACCCGCTCGCAAAGCGGGGCGAGGTGACGGTCACGGAACTCGCCGGCCAGAAATTCATAGGGTTCGATCCCGACATCCCGACCCGCAAGGCGGTTGACCAGATATTCCGGGACAACCAGCTTGAGATCGAGACGGTCATGGAATTCGACAACATCGAGACGGTGAAGCGCGCGGTCGAGATCGACCACGGGATCGCGATTGTTCCGCAGGCGACCGTGGTCCAGGAGTCCGCCCAGGGCACGCTCGCCGTGCTCCGGTTGAAGGGTGGGGAGTTCACCCGCCCGCTTGCCATCCTCCACCGCAAGGGCCGGGTCCTGACGCCGGCGATGAAGAAATTCATCGAGACGCTGGGGCTGGACCTCCCGGACGCGCGCGGCAGCTGAGTTGCGAAGGGGGGCGCCCTGTGCCAGCTTTTTCCGCAATTTGAGTCCTCCGCCGTCCTCCATGAAATCCGTCCTCCCCCGCATCCTGGCGCTCCTCGCGCTCTCGCTTGCACCGTTGGCCCCGATGGGCGCGGCGCCCGTCGCGCCCTCGCCGGCGCCAGCCTGGAAGCTCTTGGACGTGGATGGCAAGACGGTCACCTCCGACCAGTTCAAGGGGAAGGTCGTGGTGCTCGATTTCTGGGCCACGTGGTGCGCGCCGTGCAAGACGGAGATCCCCGGCTACGTCGAGCTTCAGAAGAAATACGCGGCCGATGGGCTGGTCATCGTCGGCGTGTCCGTCGACCAGGAGGGCACCGACGTCGTGAAAAAATTCATCAAGGACTACGGCGTCAACTACCCGATCGTGATGTACAGCGACGATATCCTGGCCGCCTACGGCAACCTGGACCTGTTTCCGACGACCTTCATCATCGATCGCGACGGCATGATCCGGGACATAAAAAAGGGCAAGGAAGCCACAGCGGACTACGAGAAGGAAATCCTCGCGGTCCTTAAGCCGCACGCGAGCTGACGGCCCGGGCGCCCAAAAAGGGCGCGGGGCTGGCGATAACCCCTTAACGCCAGCCCCGCTTTTAGTCTTACCGGCTAGGCCGGTATCACGCTACCCAAAACCCTGCTCTCGCAGGATGGCTTTTTACAGCATCACCCATGCCATTTAGTCAGTCGTTGGCGAATTGAAGCGCGCTTCCGAGTTCATCGGCGATGACGCGGTCGTCCTGGCAGTGGGGCATCTTGTTCTGGCCCCCCCACTTGCCGTGGAAACGCATCCACTGCTCGAAGACCCCGGGCATCACCAGACGGACAAAAGGCGCCTCGAGCCCGCCATTGTTGCGCTTTGTCTCGTAGTCCGGGTTCAGGCGCTTGAGTTCGGCGTCCAGTTCCAGGGCGATGATCGGGCCGGTGGGGGTGAGGGGGGTGCCCGGCTTCAGCTCCACCCACCATTCATGGCGGCCGTGGGACCGCCCCGTGGTCGAACTGGTGAAGATCGGTGCGACGTGAAAATTGACGATGGTCCAGCCGTTGCGCCGGCACACGGCGAGGAGCGCGTCGGTGATCTCCCTCTCGACCACGTGCTCGCCGAACGCGCTCAGCCGCAGCTGCGTCCTACCGACGTAGACAATCCGGAGGGGCTCGGTCGACAGGAAGCGGACGACGTCGCCGACCACGTAGCGCGCGAGCCCGGCCGGCGTGGTGACGACGATTGCGTAGTCGACGCCGGTGCGGACGCCGGAGGCGGGCACCGCCCTCGCTCCCAGGTCGGAAATCTTGGCCTCGTCGAAGGCCGCCATCGGGACGAACTCAAAGAAGACGCCCGCGTCCGCGATCAGGCGCAGGCCCGCCGACGCGTCCGCGTCCTGCGCCGCGATGAAGGCCTCCGAGGCGGGATAGACCTCGTGAAAATTGACGTTGGGCCCGAGCATCCGCCTCAGCTGGTCATGGAAGGGCGCGACCGGCACGCCGCCATGGACGAAGCATTCGAGGCGGGGCCAGATTTCCTGCAGGTTCGCCCGGGGCTTGCCGCCCGCGCCGTCCGCGAGCTGCGCCTCGGCCAGGAGGAGCACCCAGTTGGGTATTCCCGCCAGAAGCGAGATGTCGGCGTGGGCGGTGCGCCGCGTGATCGCGGCGATCTTCGTCGACCAGTCGGCGATCTGCGCGATCTCGGTTCCTGGCTCGTAGAGATGCTTTTCCATCCAGCGCGGAAGGTTGAGCGCGGCGATCCCGCTCAGGTCGCCCGCGTAGGCCTCGAACGGCTCGGTGCCGGCGATCGCCACGAGCGGGTTGGAGCCCCCGAGGAACAGGTGGCGGCCGCGGAAGACGCGGGTGTTTCCGACCCGGGCGGTGTACCAGAGCATCGACTCGCGTCCCGCGAGCCGGAAGTGGTCCAGCATCGCCTCGTTGACGGGGATGCATTTCGCGGTGCCGGTCGTGGTCCCCGAGGACATGGCGAAAATATGGCAATACCCCGGCCAAAGCACGTCCGCCTTGCCCTTTTTCATGTCCGCGATGTGCGGGGCCAGGTCCTCGTAGGTCTGGAGCGGGACCTTTTTCCTGAATTCGTTGTAGCCCATTCCGGCCTCGACGCCCATCTCGCCCCAGACGGACGACAGCGAGAGCTTTGAGGTCAGATCCGCGAACGCGTCACCCTGGAGGCTGCCGGCGTTCGTCGTGCGCCGCAAACGCCCTGCCGCGCGGGCCGTGAGCAGGCTTGCGCCAATCGTCAGTAAGCATCTGGGGACAGCCGCCATTCCAACCTTCTGATGACAGCACAGGAGCGCACGGGTGTCGACAGTTGCGAACACGGGATTCCAGCAGGCCTCGATTTACCCGGTTTTAACCCCTGCGCGGGCGTCGCGGATAAATGTTTCCCGCTCGAAACGCTGGCGTTACCCCGTGGAAGCGATTCGATTCCGGGCGTGCGCGGGCCTTTTTCCCCTTCGATCGTCCGATGACGTTTCCCTACATCCTATTCGAGGACGAGTTTCTCGTGGCGGTCGACAAACCCTGCGGGCTCGCCGTCGCGCCCGAGCGCCGTGGGAAAGGGGCGGAATCGCTGATGGACCTCGTGCGGGGCCGCTTCGGGCACCAGGTCGCCAACGTGCATCGACTGGACACCGAGGCGAGCGGCGTTGTCCTTTGCGCGAAGAACAAGCCCGCGCTCGATTTCCTGAGCGGGCAGTTCCAGTCGAAGACCGTCCGAAAGGTCCACCTCGCGCTGGTGGCGGTCCTTCCGGCCGGGCGCCTGGCGGGGGCCGCCGCGCCGGCGAGGGACCCCTCGGGGGGCCTGCCCGCGGACTTTTCGATCGATCTCGCCCTGGGCGAGGACGCCGAGCGCCCCGGCCGGATGCGCGTATCGCGCGGGCGCGCCGGAAAGCCGAGCGTCACGCGCTTTCATGTTCTCGAGTCCTTCGGCCGGTTTGCCTGGATCGAATGCCGCCCGCAGACGGGCCGCACGCACCAGGTGCGCCTCCACCTGGCGGCGGCCGGGGCGCCGGTCCTGAACGACGCGGCCTACGGCGACCCGGAATCGCTCCTCCTCCTCTCCGGGCTCAAGCGGTCCTACAAGGGACGCGACGAGGAAAAGCCGCTCCTTTCGCGGCTCGCGCTCCACGCGGGGACCCTCGGCTTTACCCATCCGGGCAGCCGGGAGCCGATGGAGGTCGTCTCGGCGCTGCCGAAGGAATTCGATGTCGCGCTGAAATACCTGCGCAAATTCTCCGCCCGTCCCGGGGCCCGGAGCGACCGAGCCTAGGGGATCGGCTGCTCGGAAGGCGGGATGGGGGTCGACGTCGCGCTGGCCACCAGGCGGCGGCGGATCGCCTCTTGCAGGACGGGCAGCGAGAGAAAATAGACCACGATGACCCAGAAGGGAGCTATGATCACCCAGGCCACGATCGCATGGATGGCATCCGCTCCGAACCTCTCGAAGAATTTCGCGGGATCCTCCCAGAACGTGTCCAGCATATGGTGGATCATCCCGAGTCCGATGTGGTCGTAGGGCACGCCGAACATCCAATGCCCCATCCGGAACAGGAGGACGATGAGGGGGAAGTGGATCGTGGCGCACAGCATGTTTACGAGCTGAATGATCGGCTGGTTGAGCCGCAGCAGAATCCCGGCGACGAGACAGAGGAGGGTGGTGGTCCCAAATATCGGGAAAAGGGCGAGGGCGCTTCCGACCGCGAGCGTGAGCGCGATCTTGCGCGGGGTGATGCCCTGGGTCAGCTGGGCCGCGATCGGATCGATCACATGGCGCTGCCATGCGGTCGGGGGCGGGGCGGCGGGGATGAGCGTGACGGGGTTCGGCACCGGAAGGTGAACGTACCTTAAAGTGAGCCGTGGCTCAAGCAGCGTTATGGCTGCCGGCGTCCGTGGGCGCCTCTGCAAGCGCCTTCACGTCCTTGTGCGACACGGGCCCGTCCGCATCCCGCGCCAGGACCGGATGCGCCGCATTCATGGTCGCGACGGCGATCGCCGCGGCCGCGGGCACGATCCGCTTCAGGGAGGAATATTCGGGATGCACCTGCGCCGCCCGGCGGGCCGCCTCAATCGATTCCTGGTGGTCGCGCTCCTCGCCCTCGGCGAGCACGGAGGCGGGAACCGATTTAAGCCCCCAGATGAGGCCGGTCCACGAAAGGCCCTTTAGCAGGTAGTAGGTGATGTCGATCTCCCACCAGAAAAATCCGTTCCGCGTCGCGCTCTGGTAGCGGTGGTGGTTGTTGTGCCATCCCTCGCCGAGCGTGATGATCGCGAGAATGAAGCTGTTGCGGGAATCATCGTCGGTCTTGTAGCGGCGGCGCCCCATCAGGTGCGCCATTGAATTGATGCACGAGGTCCCGTGTAACAGCGCCGTCGTGCTGATGAAGAATCCCCAGACGAGCAGCTGCCAGCGATTGGTGCCGAGACCCGGCGCGTGAACCTCGAGGAAGGCCCCGAGCCCGAAGAGGGCGAACGCGAACGCGATCGGAACGATCGCGTCAAACCGGTTCAGGAACACCAGCTCGGGATAGCGGTGCAGGTCGCGCACCTTCGAGTAGTCGGTCGGGAAATTGCGCCGGCTCGTGATCCAACCGATGTGGGACCACCAGAATCCATGGACGTGGGGCGAGTGCGCGTCGTCCGCCTCATCCGAGTGCTGGTGGTGATGGCGGTGGTGGTAGGCCCACCACAGCGGCCCGCGTTGGACGGTCGTCCCGCCAAGGAGAGCAAGGAGGAACTGCATCGGCCGCGACGTGCTGTAGGTCTTGTGGGAGAAATACCGGTGGTAGACCCCGGTGACGGCGGACATCCGGACGAAATAGAGCACGACCGCGGTCCAGACGGCAAATGGACTGGCACCCGTCAGCAGGACGCCGAGGCATCCCAGGTGAAGGATGATGAACGGGATGCACCGCAGCCAGTCGATCCGGTCGGGCTCGGCGCGCATGGCCTCCGCACCGCCGGGGGCGTAGTCGGCGTCGAACCATTGGATGACTGCGGAAACAATGCGTCGGGTACGGAGAGGCATGGTGCTGTTTCTATAGGGATAAACGATCAGGATGGCGCGGGCGGTGCCGGGTGGGCAAGAATGTTTGCATCCCTGCCGGAAATCCCTCAGCGCGAGCCGTTAAGGGGCCGTGAAATTAAAAAGGGCGCCCCCGCGAACGAGGGCGCCCTTGTTTGTTGTCTAGTCTTTATCCTGGCCGGGTCAGTTCAGAGAGAACGGACTCGACGCCTCAGCCTTCACGACGCTGACCGGGAGGATCACCTTCGTGGCCACCGGGGTGCCATTGTGCTGGGCTGGCGCAAACCGCCATTGCTTCACCGCATCCACCACGGCGTCAGCGAGTTCGCTGTCCGAGGAGGATTTGATGCTGATGTCCGAGGTGCGGCCCGTCGTGTCCACGACGAACTCCACCTGGACCGCATGGCCGATGTCCCACGATCCGACCTGAGGCGAGACCACCTCGAGCGGAACCGGGACGCTGGCGTCCTTGCGGCACGACTCAATGTAGGATTGCTCCGACGTCAGCGCCGAGGCGGCGACGGGAAGGAGCGCTCCGAGACTGAGCAGGAGTGCGAGCTTGTTGTTGTTTTTCATGGCTTCTTTCAAACTCCGCGCGGGGCGGAGAGTTTTATTTCTGGCTTATGGTTACAACCCGTGGCCGCGGGCGCGGAAGCGCCCGCGGATTCAGGGGAGTCTTGGCAGTGAGCGCGGTGAAGCGCTTGCGGCCAAAAGTGTCGTTTTGGGGACAACCCTAGCCCGAATCAGGACGGCGGAACCCTCGCAGGGCCGCGCCGCCGAAGACCTTGTCATCCCGCCGGAAGGGGCCGGCCGGGACTTGGATCAAAGAACGTTTGGGAGTTCCTTGAAAGCAAAGTGAGAACACTGCCTACGACGGGGAAAGGGCATCACATGTTCCACTTTCGCAAGGGGAATTGTGCCGATGGGACGGATTGTCACGCTTTTGAAACACAATAGTCCGGAGCTTATGGGTCCAATCAGCAGGACTTGGCAGCGCCACAGTGACCTAATACCCTCATTCCTTCCTGTTCGCCCGTTCCCGCAGGTGATCCCCGAGGTTGACCAACCCTTGATGCAGCGCTTGTGGGACATGGAGATTCCCTCCCAGGCATTTCCGGTGCTACAACGGTCTCCTTTACATGCTGGCGCTTCTCGAAGACGGTGGCCGATTCAAGGGCTGTCCGCCGCATTCCCACCCATGAAACGACTTCCCCGACGTCTGCGCGACATTCCAGGACTGGCGGAGCGGTTCCGTCTGGTGCTGGGCTTGGCGCTCTTTGTCGCCGTGATGGCCGGCCGCGCTTCGGCCGAGGACGGCTACCGCCTCTGGCTGCGGTACGACTTGATCGACGACGAATCCTTGCGCGACAATTACGCCGCGAACCTGCGGCAGGTGATTTTTGAGACGCCCTCCGGGGCCGATTCTCCGTCGATCTCGGCGGCTCGCGACGAGCTCGGCGCGGGCCTTCAGGGCCTGCTGGGCGTCAGCGTGCCCGTCATCCTCGAAAAATCCGTGACCGCGATCCCCGGCGCGGGGGACGAGGGTTACTTCCTGGCCCGGCGCGGTCACGATGCGGTCGCCGTCGCCGCCAACAGTGACGTCGGCGTGCTGCACGGGGCGTTTGCGCTCCTGCGGCTCCTGCAGACGCGCCGACCCCTCGACGCCCTGGCGATGACTCGCGCCCCGCACATCCAGCGCCGCATCCTGGACCACTGGGACAACCTGAACGGCACCATTGAGCGCGGCTACGCGGGTCATTCGCTCTGGGAGTGGTTCGTGCTGCCCGACTATGTGAGCCCCCGCTACCGCGACTATGCGCGGGCTTGCGCCTCGATCGGCCTCAATGGATCGGTGCTCAACAACGTCAACGCCGACGCGCTCGTCCTGACGCCGGAGTACCTGGAAAAGGTACGCGCCATCGCGGACGTGTTCCGGCCCTACGGCATCCGCACCTATCTCTCGGCCCGCTTCAGCGCGCCGATGGAGCTCGGGGGCCTCAAGACAGCCGACCCACTCGATCCCGCCGTCATCGCATGGTGGAAGGCGAAGGTCGACGAGATCTATGGATATATCCCCGACTTCGGCGGGTTCGTCGTGAAGGCCAACTCGGAGGGCCAGCCCGGCCCCCAGAATTTCGGGCGCACGCATGCCGACGGCGCCAACCTGCTCGCCGACGCGCTCGCGCCCCACGGCGGTATCGTGATGTGGCGGGCGTTTGTGTACGAGGTGCAGCCCGGCGTGGACCGCGTGAAGCAGGGCTACAATGAGTTTAAGCCCCTGGATGGTAAGTTCCGCCCGAACGTGGTCGTCCAGATCAAGAACGGCCCGCTCGACTTCCAGCCGCGGGAGCCGTTCCACCCCCTCTTTGGGGCCATGCCGCACACGGCGCTCGCGCTCGAGCTTCAGATCACCCAGGAGTACCTCGGCGGCTCTACGCAGCTCGCGTACCTCGGCCCGCTTTTCCAGGAGGCGCTGAACTCGGACACATTCCGGCCGAGTCCCGGCTCGACGGTGGCCCGCGTCGTCGACGGAAGCCTCGACGGCCACGCGCTTTCAGCCATCGCCGGCGTCGCGAACACCGGCACCGACCGCGACTGGACCGGTCATCCGCTCGCCGCCTCGAACTGGTACGCGTTTGGCCGGCTCGCCTGGGACCCATCGCTCGACTCCGAGGCGATTGCCGACGAATGGACGCGCATGACTTTTTCCAACGACCACGACGTCGTCGTCACCCTGGACCGGATGCTGCGGATGTCGCGGGAGGCGGTCGTCAATTACTCCATGCCGCTGGGCCTGCACCACATCATGGCGTCGGACCACCATTACGGTCCCGGACCCTGGGCGGACGCCGGCCGTCCGGACTGGAATCCCATCTATTACCACCGGGCCGACGCGCAGGGCCTCGGGGCCGACCGCACCGCGGCCGGCACCAACGCGCTGGAGCAGTATGCCCCCGAGCTCGTCCGCCTCTGGGGCAATCCGGCCACTTGCCCGGATAACCTGCTCCTCTGGTTCCATCACCTCCCGTGGAATTATCAGATGAAATCGGGCCTCAGCCTCTGGGACGAGCTTTGCCTCCACTACCAGCACGGGGTGGAGCAGGTGCGCGAGATGCAGCGCGACTGGGATTCGCTTGCCGGCCAGGTCGACGAGGAACGGTTCACGCATGTTCAGGCGCTCCTGAAGCGCCAGGAGAGGGACGCGCGCGAGTGGCGCGACGCCTGCCTGCTTTATTTTCAGCAGTTCTCCAGGCTGCCGCTGCCTTCGGTGGTCGAGCCCCCGGAACACACGCTCGACTACTACAAGGCCGTCCAGCTCCACTATTCGCCCGGCAATCCAAACGGGAAATAGGGGCTCCGCACCTCTGCCGCATGATTTGGGATAGATTAGGAACTGCTGGCGAATGAACGTGATTCTGGTTCACGGCTTCCTGAACGGGGCCTGAACGCGAATTCAGCCTGTTTGGGCCTCATATCAACCGTGTCTTACTGGACACCCTTTGATGTAACTATTCGCCCACCTGAAGAACTCCCCGTCAAGAATCGTATGGCCACGCATATGCCCAACCGACACACTCCCAACCCCTTCACGGACCCGCTTATTCGGACCGCCGCCGCCCGGGCGCGCCCTGTTCCAAAATGGCCAGCATCGAAACGCTCCAACGCATAAAAAGCGAAAAGGTCATCGCCCTCATCCGGGCGGACGGTCCTGACCATCTCCTGGAGTGCGCCCAGGCGCTAGCGGCCGGGGGCATCCGCATCATCGAGCTGACGATGACGACGCCGAATGCGATCGAGGTCCTCGCAACGGTTTCCAGTAAGGTGCCCGAGGTCATGTTCGGCCTGGGAACCGTGCTCGACGAGGGGACCGTAGCCAAAGGGTTGGCCGCCGGCGCGCATTTCATCGTCACCCCCGCCGTGAGGCCGGACGTGATCGCTGCCTGCAAGCGGCTCAAGGTGCCGATCCTTGCGGGTGCGCTGACTCCCACGGAGGTTGCCCATGCCTGGGACCTTGGCGCCGATGTGATCAAGATATTCCCGGCGGAGTTTTTTGGGCCCGCCTACATTAAGTCCCTGAGGGGGCCCTTCCCCGGCATAAAATTCCTGCCGACCGGCGGCGTCACGCCGGAGACCCTGGGCGCATTCCTGGAGGCCGGCGCGTTCGCCGCCGCGGCCGGGAGCTCGCTCGTTTCGCCTGCCGCGCTGAAGGCCGGCGACTGGCCTGTGATCACGGCGCGCGCCCGCGAGTTCACGGAGGCCGCCGCCAGGGCCTGAGCCCCTTTTTGCGCACCATGAGCTTGGAAATAAAATCCGCCAAAGCAGCCGCCTTTGACCAAATCTCCCTAGGGGAGGTCATGCTTCGCCTCGACCCGGGCGAGACCCGCATCCGCACCGCCCGGGAGTTCAGGGCCTGGGAGGGGGGCGGCGAGTACAACACCTCGCGGGGCCTTCGCAAATGCTTCGGCCTGCGCACTGCCGTGACGACGGCCCTCGTCGACAACGAGGTGGGCCACCTGATCGAGGATTTCATCATGCAGGGCGGCGTCGCCACGGACTTCATCAAATGGCGCGACGACGACGGCATCGGACGCACGGTGCGCAACGGACTCAATTTCACGGAGCGCGGATTCGGGGTTCGCGGCGCCGTCGGCGTGCCGGACCGCGGCAACACCGCGGCCAGCCAGCTCAAGCCCGGCGATTTCGACTGGGAGCACCTGTTCGGAAAGCTCGGTGTCCGCTGGTTTCACACCGGCGGAATCTTTGCGGCCCTTTCCGAAACCACGGCGGCGCTCGCGATCGAGGCGGTGAAGGCCGCGAAGCGGCACGGCACCGTGGTCAGCTACGACCTCAACTACCGCCCGTCGCTCTGGAAAACGATCGGCGGCCTGAAAAAGGCTCGCGAGGTCAACCGCGAGATTGCGCGGCACGTCGACGTGATGATCGGCAACGAGGAGGACTTCACCGCGTCGCTTGGCTTTTCCGTCGGGGGTGCCGACGAGCACCCGGGGGCCATCGAGGTCGACGCGTTCAAGTCGATGATCAAGACCGCGGTCTCTGAATTCCCGAATTTCAAGGTCGCGGCGACCACGCTCCGGGAGGTCCTCACCGCGACGAGGAACAACTGGGGGGCGATCCTTTACCACGGCGGCCGGTTTTTCGAGAGCCGGGCCTATCCCGGGCTGGAGATCCTGGACCGGGTGGGCGGCGGAGACAGTTTCGCCAGCGGCCTCCAGTTCGGATTCCTCGAGTTCAACGATCCGAAGAAGGCCGTCGATTACGGCGCGGCCCATGGCGCCTTCGCCTCGACCACTCCCGGCGATACGACGATGGCGACCCGGAACGAGGTCGAGAAGCTGATCAAGGGTGGAAGCGCGCGCGTTGTGCGCTGAATGCCCGCCGAAGCACCCGGCGGCCAAGGCACGGATCGTTTGGTGAGATGATAGCCGTTGTGTGTGGATGCCTTTTGAAGCGACGCATCTAGACCGCATGATCGGGCTCGCGGCGTCAGATGCGCAGATTCTTGCCCGTGCTCGCGCCGGGGGACGCGCCGCTGCGCCACTTGGTGGCGTGGCTTGCGAATTCGCAAATATAGCCGCCTGCAGCCGCCATCATGAAATATCAGTTGGACTGAAGCCGGGCGACGGTGGTTATGGAACGAACTTCTTTCATCCGCGTCTGTCGAATCCGTTTATGAACAAACCGGTGCCAAAAAATTTGATCTGCCTTTGGTTCAATAAGGACGCTCTGTCCGCGGCGCGTTTTTATACGGCGACATTTCCTGATAGCAAAGTGATTGCGCTGCACCACGCACCGAGCGACTACCCGTCGGGTCAAGCGGGCGATGTTCTCACGGTAGAATTCAGCGTCCTCGGCATTCCCTGCCTCGGCCTAAATGGCGGACCGGATTTTCCGCACAGCGAGGCCTTTTCCTTCCAAGTCGCGACCGACACGCAGGAGGAAACCGACCGCTACTGGAATGCGATCGTCGATAACGGTGGCCAGGAAAGCGCATGCGGCTGGTGCAAGGATCGCTGGGGATTGTCTTGGCAGATTACTCCCCGCGTCCTCACCAGCGCGATTGCTGCCGGGGGTGCGGAGGCCAAGCGCGCCTTTGAAGCGATGATGGAAATGAAAAAAATCGACATCGCGAAAATCGAAGCAGCGCGTCGTGGATGAACCTGGATAAAGCATCGAGTACATGCTCTTCCTCATACTGAAATGGCTGCCGGGCTCAGATCGAACCGGACCAACCCATTTGGCCTTCATCGCGGCTCATTTTCGCCTGTCTCCGCAAGAATTTAATCCGCATCGCCGGCAATGTTGAGGAGTCAGTGCCTATAACCTCAAACAGGCGAACGTCGGATAGCGTGGGTCTTCTTGTCGCTCGGCGAAAGCCAAATATGCGCCTCAATAGCCGGACTCTCTCCCTTAGGAAATGATCGTGTGATTGGTCGCTCCCGCTGGACAAATGCACCCGTGCCGGTTTGCTATTTTCCATGCCCCCTCTGCTTTCGTTTGTCACCGCCAATTTTGTTGCCCGCCAGCTTGGTTACCGAATGGAAAAGGGCTGGCAACAAGGTGACGCAGCCACCCAAGCCTGGTTTTCGCCGCTGCAGACTTTTTCCGAACGCTTCGAGGCCATGCTGGTAGAGGTCAAGGCGCTTGGCTTTACTGCCATCGATCTCTGGGGCGCGCACCTGCACTGGCACTGGGCCACGCTACAGCATGTCGAGACCGCGCGGGGCCTGCTTGCCACGCACGGCCTCACGGTGCGCAGCTATGCCGCCTGGGTGCCGGGCGATGCGAACGACCTGCACGGCGCGTGTCGATTTTGCGAGGCCTTGGATATCCCGATTATTGCCGGGCATATTCAGCTTTTTGCCGAGAACCGTGCAGCCGCCGTGGCGATTTTACGCGAGCATGGCGTTGCCTACGCCATCGAGAATCATCCGGAGAAGAGCGCCGCCGACATGTGGAAGCGTCTTGGCGAGGGCGATGAAGATCTGGTCGGCGTTGCGCTCGACACCGGTTGGTGCGCCACGCAGGGCTGGGATGCGCTGGCGGCGGTGACCGAGCTGGCGCCGCGGATCAAGGTGGTGCACCTGAAGGACGTGAGGCCGAAGCGGGCCGAGAAAACCGGCTTCGAGTTCATCGACATGGGCCACGAGACCTGCCGGTTGGGCGATGGCGTCGTTCCTCTCAAAGCCATTCTGTCGGCCCTTCGGGCCAGGGGTTTTCGCGGGCCGTTGGGCATCGAACATGAGCCCGAGCAGTTTGATCCGAGCACCGATCTAAAGGAAAGCCGCGAACGGGTCGCATCGTGGTGGGACGCCATCGAGGTGAAGGAAGATGCGCCACCGCTCCGGGTGGCGGTCGTGGGCTGCGGCAACATTGCCGGCGGCTACGGCGAGGCGATGCAGACCCGACCGGAGATCAAGATTCTCGGGGCGAGTGATATCGATCCGACCCGGGCCCAGGCCTGGGTGACGAAGCACGGCGGGAGAACCTATGCGTCGCTTGATGAAATCCTCGCCGATCCCGCGGTGGAGGCCGTGATCAACCTTACGATCCAACAGGCGCATGTCGAGGTAGTCACCCGCTGCCTCAAGGCGGGCAAGCATGTACACACGGAGAAACCCTTGGCATCGACCTATGCCGAAGCGAGCCAGCTGGTGGCGCTCGCCGACTCGATGGGGTTGCGGCTCAGCTGCGCCCCGGTGTCGTGGCTCGGCGAAGCGCAGCAGACCGTTTGGAAGCTGATTCGTGAGGGTCGGGTTGGGACCCCGCGCGTGGCGTATGCCACGGTGGATTGGGGACGCATCGAGGCGTGGCACCCCAATCCGGCGCCGTTCTATGCGGTCGGGCCGGTCTTCGACGTGGCCGTCTATTCGCTGACCATGCTGACCGCCTGGTTCGGACCGGTGCGCCGGGTCGTCGCGGGAGGTGGTATTCTGGTGCCGGATCGCAAAACCAAGGATGGCGTGCCTTTCAAGCTTGCGACGGACGACTTCGCGGTCGCGGTACTAGAGTTCGCCGGCGGAATGAAGGCGCGGTTGACGGCCAATTTCTATGTCGGCGAGCCGGCGGAGAACCGCGCAGGCCTCGAGATCCACGGTGACACCGGCTCAATTTCCTCCGCATGGTTCGCCGCCACCGCCAAGATCCGGCTCGGACCCTCCGGTGGGAAATACCACCGCGTGCCGCCGGTTCGACCGCCCGCCGGGGTGGGCGAGTGGTACTGTGACTGGAGTGCCGGACTGTTCGAACTCTGGCGAGCCCTGCGCACCAATCAGCCCCATCCGACGGGAGGCGCCCACGCTGCGCATGTGGTCGACGTGATGGAGTCGGTGCACCGCTCGATCAAGGTAGGTCGGGCGCTGGAGCTCACGAGCACGTTTCCTGTGCCAAAGCCACTGGAGTGGGCGAGCTAATAGAGTGCGGTCATGACCTGTTCGAAAAATCAAAGCCAAAGCGGAAATAACGGCTAGAGAAAATAACGCCGCAATTCTATGTGGAATCGCTCGGCTTGGAAATTGAGCCTGCTGCCATTATCGACTTTCATATGACGCCTTTTATCTCACCCGGCGCCTTCCCGTGAAAGTTCGCAATATGAATTCCGTCCGACGTCCAGCAAGCCATCTGAGTATCCTTCTGATGATCGCCACCTTGGCGAAGGCACAGTATTATATGGCGACGCCAATAGGCACGCTTGGGGGCTCGCCGACTTCTGGTTCCGCAATTAACAATGCCGGCACAGTCGTCGGGGTCGGGGTGAACTCCAGTGGGGTCGAGCACGCCTTTATCTTTAGCAACGGCGAGATCAGTGAAATCGGAGCCGGGACCTCCACCCAGAGCGGTGCGGAAGGTATCAACAACTCAGGAACGATCGTCGGCAATGCGAACTTTCCTCCGAACACGTGGAGCCAGGCGGCGGTATACGCGGGAAACAGCACTTGGACCGACCTGGGCACGGTAAGCGGCGGCGCGTTCAGCTTCGCCACGGCAATCAACGATTCCGGCACGATCGTTGGCCAGTCGAGCATCGCGCCTAACCCCATATATGCGGTTCCTTTTGTTTGCACCGGGGCAGTGATGACTTCACTGGGCACACTGGACGGTTCAATGTGGGCCATTGCTGCGGAAATCAACAGCTCGGGGACAATAGTGGGATCGTCTGGATACTCTTATTATTCCGGCGAAAGCGATCCGACCCACGCCTTCGTCTATAGCCAGGGCTCGATGACGGACATCGGATCCCTCGGGGGAGCCTCGAGCCGGGCGAACGCAATCAACGATTCCGGCGTCGTCGTCGGGATGTCCCAAACCGGCCTAAACCCTTTTGGGGCCTACCATGCCTTTTCCTACAGCAATGGCACAATGAGCGACCTAGGGACGCTTAGTGCAGGGGGCTCGAGCGGCGCAAACGCAATAAATGGCAGCGGCATGATTGTCGGATCCGCGACCAACGAGGGCGGCCAACAGATTGCAGCCGTCTTTAGCGGAGGGGCGGTCACGGACCTCAACACAGTGACAGGCGGTCTGCCAACCAGCACGTTGCTTGTCACCGCAGAGGCAATCAACAGCCAGGGGATGATAGTGGCGAATTCGACGACAGACGCGTACCTGCTGACGCCAACGAATCGGCCTCCTCCTCCAGTTCAGACGCTGACGCCTACGCCAACCCCGACCCTTACACCCACGCCAACTCCCACCCCGACGCTGAGCCCCAGCCGACTCATTAACCTCTCGGCTCGGGCGAATGTGGGCAGCAGCGCCAATATTCTGATCGTCGGATTCACGATTTCCGGTACAGGGTCCAAGCAGGTGCTGCTCCGGGGCATTGGCCCGACGCTCGCCGCGGCGCCCTTCAACGTTCCGGGAGCTTTGGCAAATCCGAGCCTCACTCTTTTGTCGGGTTCTGGCGCCGTGCTTGCGACGGACTCGTCATGGGGTGGCACGCCCCAGCTTGAAAACGCATTTGCCCAATCCGGGGCATTTGCCTTGTCCGCTACTTCGGCCGATTCCGCGATGATAAATACGGTTTCCGCGGGCAGTTATACCTCCCAGCTTTCTGGGATCGGGTCATCGGAAGGGGTCGGGCTCGCCGAGATCTTTGATCTCGATTCCGGCGTCCCGAGCACGTCCCTGGTCAACCTTTCGGCCCGGGCCGAGGTAGGTAACGGCGCAAACATTCTGATTGTCGGATTTGTGGTAAGCGGACAGCAGCAGCAGACCGTCCTCCTTCGCGGAGTTGGCCCTGCCCTGGCCTCATTCAACATCCCTGGAACTCTGGCGCAGGCATCTATCGGACTATATGATTCTACTGGTGTGCTTATCGCTGTGGACAACGGGTGGGGAAACGCACCAGTGGCGGGCAATTCCAAGGTCTCGGCATTGATCCGTCAGGCAACGACCGCTGACATGAGCAATGTAGGGGCGTTTTCATTGGCCAATGGATCTGGCGACAGCGCAATGGTCGCGACGCTCCCGCAGGGCAGCTACACCCTCGAAATGAGCGGGACCAGCGGGACAACGGGTGTGGGCCTTGTGGAACTTTACGCGATCTCGGGCCCGACACTCTCGGGACAAGCAGCAGCGTCGACAAGGCCTTCCTCTAAGGACCTCGGCGCTCAACCTTAAACTCGTCTCCCCATTGAGATGGCTGCGCGGGCTGGGCTCAAACCAGCCTCTTCCCCTTAGCTGCCCTTCTTCAGGATGATGTCGCCATTCAGCGTGGAAGCCTGGATTTCGACGCCGCCACCGTTCAGCGCGCCGGAAACGACCTTTCCGCCGGTCATCGGGGGAAGCGGCGGAATCGGGGGCATCGATCCCGAAAAACGCACGTGAAACTCCGCAAGGCCCTCGTGGAGGGCGTCGGCCGCTTCCTTGGCCGCGTCGGCAGAATCCTCCGCAGCCTCGCGAATCGAATCCCTCACCTCGGTCTGCCAATCGTTGTCGGATTCGGCCCGGGGGGCTGAGGTTTCGGCCTGCTCGGGCCGTTCGGGCTTTTCCGCCTGCTCAGGCTTCTCCGGCTGCTCGGGCTTCTCGGGCCGGGCATCGGCGGAGGCCACATCGGGGACACCGCCTATTGCAGGGTGCCTGGGAGCGCGCTGCGAAACCTGGGTCACGGTCACAAGAGCCTTGTCGTCAAAGTTGGTGAGGATTTGGCCATGGTGCGTGCGAAACCGTATGGAGGCCATTGTGTTCGCGGGCACACGGACCGTCACCTTGCCGTTCATCGAGCTGAAGCTCAGGGGCTTGCCTGCCCTCAGGGCCTTTACGCCGACGTTGATCTCGCCGTTCATGGTCTCGACGGACGCGCCCCCCGAGACGTCATTGAGCACGACGTCCCCGTCGAGGGTCCGCACGTCGATATCCCCCGAGAGACCCGAGCACACGAAATCGCCCCGGATGGAGTTCGTGACGACGATGGAAGTGGCCCTCGGGACCGTGATCTCAAAGTCCGCAGGTGCGCCTCCCCAACCGTCGGTCCCGTATTCCAGGGAGACCACGTTGGCGTTCTCGGACAGCCTGTAGCTCGATGTGGCCGAGAGAACGCGCATGCCGTCCGCCCGGGGCGTGGGGGTCTCCGCGGTGGTCGCGGTTTTGACCGCAACCTCGCTCACGTCCGCTCCGTGGATTCTCACGGCGCCTTGCCACACGCTTATCTTCAGCGTGCCGGGCTTCGAGGGTTCAGAGAATGCGATCTGGCTGGTCGCCTCGTCGGCGCGGGCCGCCCCGATGGGGAGGAGCGCAAGCGCGGCCGCGAGGAGCATGAGGGGATGGAGGCGTATCGTTTTCATAGGAAAGGGAATTTGTTTGAGGGAGGATTTCAAAGCAGGTCCATGGCGCGGCGCGCGGATTCGCGGACATCGCCGTTCGCCTTGGAGTCGACGAGCAGACTGCGCAGCTCGGGCGAGGCCTCATGCGCTCGGGCGGCGACGAGGAAGTCGATCATGGAGACCTGCATCAGAGGGCTCGTCTCGCGCGGGAGGCACGCAATGACCGCGGCGCGCACGACGTCCTGGTTGGCGTGGGCATACAGGGCGCCGAGGGCGTTCAGGCGCACATTCACGCTCGAGTCGAACGCCATGGAGTTGATCAATCCATCGATCACCCGCTCGTCGGGCTTGGTGGACGCGCCTGCGGTGAGGACCGTCTCGAGGCGCTCGCCGGTCGTGCGTTTCTCGAGGACCGACTGCTCGACCAGCTGGCCCATCGTGTCGACGCGGGCGCGCAGGTCGGCCACCTGCCGCTCCGTGGCGGTGCGCTCGCCCGCGATGAACCCGACGGCGGCGAGGGCGCAGGCCCCGAGGCCCTGGAGGAGGAGAAGGGTCCAGGGGAACCGGCGGCCCGCCCGCGGCCGCGCGGCCGAGCGAATGGACGTCGCCCAGTCCGCCTGGCTCCGCAGGGTGAGCTTTTCCGTTTCGATGTCTCCCATCAGCTGGGCGCGCAGGCGCTCGGACGGAGCCCGCGAGGGCAGGGCGTCCAGCGACTCGACGGTGCGGGTCAGGGTGGCGAATTCGCGGCGGCACTCCGGACAGGAGTCCATGTGGCCCCGCAGGGAGGCGGCCGTCTTTTCATCGAGCTTGCCGCAGGCGAGCTCGGTCATTCGTTCGAGGCAGGATGTGCAGTTCATGTTATCGGCTCCTTTTGAAGTTTGAAATAGAGGTCCCTGAGGGCTCGCAGCGCCCGGTGCGCCCGGACCCGCGCGGCCCCCACGGAGCACTCGAGGATATCGGCGACCTCGGCGTAGGACAGCTCCTGGAGCCGGGCCAGGAGGAGCACCTCCCGGTCGTCGCGGTCGAGGCGGCCCAGCGCCACGTGAAGGAGGGCGTGGTCCTCCCGCGCGGCGGCGGTTTCGTCGGCGCTGGACGCCCCGTCCACCTGTTGCTCAAGTCGGGAGGGGTCGACTGCGATGGGCGCCGCCGAGGAATGGCGGAAATAGTCATTCGCGCAGTGACGCGCCAGGCGGTACATCCAGGCGGTGAAGCTGCCCTCGCTGCGGTAGGTGTGGCGGTATTTGAGCATCCGCTGGAAGACCGTCTGGGCGATGTCCTCGGCGGCCGAACGGTTGCCGGTGAGCTTTGAAAGATAGCCGAACAGGGGCCCGTGGTGGCGCTCGAAGAGCGTGCCCATGCAGTCGAGGTCGCCGTCGCGCACGGCGAGCATGAGCCCGTGGTCGGGGATCGGTGGGGGGGTGTCCAAAGGGGGTCCTCCGTACCAGTCAACGCCGAACGGATGCGCAAGCACAGGGATTTCGGCAAGGGAGGTCATCGCGGGCGTGGGATACCATGGTTCGGCGGACGGGTGTCATCCTGTAGAACCGTCCGGTGGCCCAAACGTTACAGCCCGCGCTCCGATTGCCGGCCGTAGACGGAGGTTGATAGCGCCGCCGCCGTGGCTTAGGCAGTTGGGCTTGAACCGCCCCCCGCCATGAACCGCCGCGAATTCATCCGCTCGTCGCTCGTTCTTTCGACGGGCATGATGGCGGTTCGACGGGCGGGGGCGCAGGCCCTTCCCATTTTGGCCCCGATCACCCAAGTTCCCGCCACCCGGTTCCGCCCCCTGCGGCGCGGCGTCGGAATCTTCTCCGGGAGGGGAGGCACGATCGGATGGCTCTCGTCACCGGACGCGCTGGTCGTCGTGGACACCCAGTTCCCGGACACGGCGGCCGTTTGCCTGAAGGGGATCCCGGGCATCGGCAACCGGACGATTGATGCCACGATCAACACCCACCACCATCTCGACCATACGGGGGGCAACGGGGTCTTCAGGGCCGCATCGAGGGCGCTCGTCGCCCAGGTGAACGTGCCGAAGCTCCAGTTTGAGGCCGCGAAGCGCGCGGAACTCGGCCAGAGGCCCGACCCGGCGTCCACGGTGGCCAGCCAGGTCTACGCCGACACGACGTTCCCGGAAGTCTGGCGCAGGGAGCTGGGCGACGAGGTCGTCACGGCGGAATTCAGGGGACCCGCACACACGGGGGGCGATGCGGTCGTCATCTTCGAGAAGGCCAATGTCATTCACATGGGCGACCTCGTGTTCAACCGGATCTACCCGTTCGTCGACCGGCCGGGCGGCGCCACGATACTCGGCTGGATCAAGGCGCTCGAGGATTCGGCGGCCACCTACCCGGCGGACGCAATCTATGTCTTTGGCCATGGCAGCCCCAAGTTCGGCGTGACCGGCAAGCGCGGAGACCTTCTCGTCATGCGCGATTTTTTCTCGGCCGTGGTGGCGCGCGTCGAGAAGGACATCGCCGCCGGGCGCGAGAAATCCGCGGTTGTCGCCGTCGAGAATCTTCCGGGCTTTCCGGATTATGCGACACCCCTACCGAACCGGCTTGGACTCATTCTCGGAGCGGCCTTCGACGAATTGACTGCGGACAAGGCCTGACCCACTTTCAACTCCATGAGCTTCAAAGTCCTGTTCAGGTCGATCGTGTTCCTCGCGATCCTTTTCATCATGCTCTACATCGGCGTGAACAACCGGCAGTCGGCGGACTTTTACTTCCCCGTTCTCCTGGACAAGAAACTGACGACGAATGCCGCCATGATCTATTTCGGGATATTTGCGGTTGGCGTCCTGGCGGGGACCGCCCTCACCGCGGGAAGCGGTTCGCCCAAGGTGAAGAGCAGCAAGGCCGGCAAATAGGCTGTTTGGCCCCGCGGCTCCTGGGGGTCGCGGTGGTCCGGCCGGCGAGCGCCTGAGAATCCGCTCTCAATCCACACATGAGCCGATCCACTTTCTTTCTGCTTTCATTGGGTTTGGCTTTCTGGATCAGCCGGGGCGCGGCGGCGGCCGATCCCGCTGCCTCACCGTTCGATCCCACCGAGGCGACGATCGGGGACCTTCAGGCCCGGATGGCGAGTGGGTCGCTGACGGCCCGGGAATTGACGCAAGCCTATCTGGAGCGCATTCGGGAATTCGATCGGGCGGGCCCGAAGCTCGACGCCGTGATAGAGCTCAACCCCGACGCGCTCGCCATTGCGGACCGGCTGGACGCGGAGCGACGGGCGGGACATGTCCGCGGCCCACTGCACGGGATACCGGTGCTATTGAAGGACAATATCGGGACCGCCGACCGGATGCAGACGACGGCGGGGTCTCTCGCGCTGGTCGGCGCCAGGCCTCCCCATGATGCCGCGCTGGTGGCCAGGCTCCGGGGCGCAGGCGCGGTGATCCTCGGCAAGACGAACCTCAGCGAATGGGCCAATTTTCGCTCGGGAACGGCGACGGGGGGCTGGAGCGGCAGGGGCGGCCAGACGCTCAATCCCTATGCGCTGGACCGCGATCCTTCCGGATCCAGTGCGGGTTCCGCCGTCGCGGTCGCCGCGAGCCTTTGCGCCTTCGCGATCGGGACAGAAACGGACGGGTCGATCGTTTCGCCCGCATCCACGTGCGGGATCGTCGGGCTGAAGCCGACCGTCGGCCTTGTCAGCCGCACGGGGATCATCCCGATATCCGTGTCCCAGGACACGGCCGGACCGATGGCCCGGACCGTGCGCGACGAGGCGATCATTTTGGGAGCCCTGTCCGGGACCGATCCGGAAGATCCGGCCACCCGCAGCCGGCCGGCCGGCCTCCCGCTCGATTTCCTCTCGGCTCTAAAGCCGAGGGCGCTCGTCGGCGCCCGGATCGGGGTCGTTCGCAACGCGTTCAACCTGAACCGCGCCATGGCCGCAATCTTGGACCAGGACGTCGTGGCGCTCCGGGCCGCAGGCGCGGTGGTGGTGGATCCCGTCGATATCCCCAACCAGGACAAGATCGGCGATCCGGAGGGCGTGGTCCTGACCTACGAGTTCAGGGTGGGGATGCGCGCATGGTTCGCCTCGCTGGCGCCTTCGGCGCCCGTGCATTCGCTGGCGCAGGTGATTGCATTCGATCGGGCCCACGAATCCCAGGAGATGCCGTTCTTCGGCCAGGAGGGTTTTGAGAACATCGAGGCCACGGCGCCGGTGTCGGACAAGGCCTACCTCGATGCGCTGGCGCTCTCGCGCAAGCTTTCCCGGGATGACGGGATCGACGCGGCCATGAACCGCGAACGGCTGGACGCACTGGTCGCGATCACCGGCGGCCCGGCCTGCGTTATCGACCACGTGAACGGCGACAGTAACCAGGGCAGCAGCTCATCCCTCGCCGCAGTGGCCGGCTATCCCAGCATCACCGTGCCCGGTGGACAGGTTTTCGGACTGCCCGTGGGGATCTCGTTCTTTGGCCGCGCATGGAGCGAGGCGACCCTACTCGGCCTGGCGGCCGACTTTGAGGATCACACCCACGCCCGGCAGCCGCCCGGGTATCTGGCAAGGGCGCCCGTCCCGTGATCGAGAAGGTGCTTGCGCCGCGGCCATCTTGGCTGCGCCCGGGGCATTGTTGCTGGACAGAAACTGGGTGTTTCGTCATCCCCTTTGGGGTCCCCGAAATCCATGGATGACGTCGAAAAGCTGAAGCGGCTCAAAACATTCGACCAGATTCGAACCTTCTCGCGGATTTTTGGCATCCTTCTGAGCGGCGGCGCCCTGTTCTGGGTCTGGTGGGCCGTCAAGGCCTACGCGGCCAAGAACAATGCCTCGATCATGGACAAGATCCGGGACCCGGGTCACATCAACGTGGGTCTCATCGGCGGCTGCCTCATCTGCGCGTTTCTTGTCACGGTCATACTGGCGATCAAGGTCATCGCGCTGGAGCGGGCGGAGTCGAAATAGCCGAATGAGAATGCCGGTCGGACCGGACGCGCGATGAACGTCGATATTCGCGGGGCTCTCACGGGCGACGTGCCGGAATTGCTGAGCCTGATCCGCCAGCTCGCCGCCTACGAAAGGCTCGAGCATGAGGTCGAGGCGACCGAGGACCGCCTGAGGCAGACGCTATTTCCGGCCGATGGGCCTGCTGCCGCGGAGTGCATCCTGGCCATCGCGGACGGAGAAACCGTCGGCTATGCCATTTATTTCACCACGTACTCGACGTTTCTCGCGAAGCCCGGGCTTTACCTCGAGGATGTGTTCGTGACGCCGAAGAGGCGTAGGCAGGGGATCGGGGGCGCCATGCTCCGTCACCTCGCTCGACTGGCCCATAGGCGCGGTTACGGGCGGATGGAATGGACCGTCCTCGACTGGAACAAACCCGCGATCGATTTCTATGATTCGCTCGGCGCGAGAACGCTTCCCGATTGGCGGGTGTGCCGCCTGACCGGGGAGGGATTGGCGGGGTTCGCAGAGCCGCTTGGACCTAGCGGATGAGCCCGCGTTTTCAGTCCGGGCAATCGATGGTCTTTTTCCCCTTATGAAATCAAACTTCCTAGGATTTCTTTTTGCCTGCATCCTTCCCCTCTCGGCGCTCGCCGACGACGGGACCGGGCCGGCAAGCAGCGAAATCGTTTGGCCGACCGCCGGATGGAAAACGTCGAGCCCCGAAGAGCAGGGCATGAGTTCGTCGGACCTGATCCAGCTGATTGACCAGGGCGAGAAGGCGGACCTGGACAGCGTGCTGGTCGCAAGGAATGGGGCCCTTGTGCTGGATGCGTACTACGGCCCGTACAGGCCGGGAATTAAGCACATCCTGAACTCCTCCACGAAGGGCGTGATCGGCACGTTAATCGCAATAGAACTTCAGCGCGGCTTGCTGCACAGCGCAGACGATACCGTCCTTCCATTCTTCGCGGGTCGGACGATAGCCAATGTCGACGAGGGCAAGAAGGCGATTTCGATCCAGACCCTGCTCGACATGACGTCCGGCATCGACTGGACGGAACCCTTGGCTGGGGTTCCCTTGACGCTCACCCAGATGAGCCAAAGTCCGGATTGGGTCCAATTCGTCCTGGACCGGCCGATGGCCGGGCCGCCGGGGACAACATTCAACTACGATAGCGGCAATCCGCAATTGCTGTCCGCGATCATTAAGAAGACGACGGATAGCAGCGCCCTTGATTTTGCGAAAGAACAGCTCTTCGGGCCTCTTGGGATTTCAGACACCCTCTGGCAAAGCGACCCGCAGGGAAACTCGATCGGGGGATATGGACTTTACATGGAACCGGAGGATATGGCCAAGCTGGGCTACCTGTACCTGCGGAACGGGCAATGGGAGGGGAAGCAACTCATCCCGGCAGCCTGGGTCGACCGGATCAAACACGCATCGGTGGTCATGAATGTCAGCGGCGGCCACTATCACTATGCGAATCTTCTGTGGACGCTCCCCGAGGGGAACGCCTTCTGGTTTGATGGATTGAACACCGAGATTATCCTCGTATTGCCGGATTCCGACATCGTCGCGGTGTTCACGGGCAGAAAATACACCGATCTCCAAAAGCTCATGGAGAGCATCATCGGAGCGGCGAAATCAGACAAACCTTTGCCGGCCGATCCCGCGTCGCTGAGCGGCCTTGGGACGCGTGTCAAAGCGGCGGCGACCGAGAAACCGACACCCGTGAGAAAACCGGGCGCGAATGCCAAGGCGATTTCGGGCAAGCCGATTCAACTGGCCGACAATTCTCTCGGGCTGGTGAGCGTGGTCCTGAACCTGGAGGGTAAGAACCCCTCTTATGAATTTGTGCGCAAGCCAAAGGCGCCGGGTGCGCCCAACCTTCACGTTCAGGGTCCGATTGGGCTGGACGGATATTACCGCTTTCAAAATGCGCCGGATGGCACGATCTCCGGCTTCAAGGGAACCTGGATGAACGAACGCACGCTCCTGGTTTCCAATCGGGTCCTCGGCGACGATTCGACCACTGAATTTATTTTTCGGATTTACCCGAGTTCAGTGAACCTCGAAATCAAGGCCCGCCGTGGTTTCCAATTGGAAATAAAGGGAAGCGTCGGCGATACAACGAAGTGACGTCTCCGCCCTGGATGCCAGGCGGGAGCCGGGGCCGCCGCCATTTCCCGGCCCAGCATGTATCGGGCGTACCCATTATTCAAGGGCCGTGCGGATAGCCTCTTCGGTCAGGGGCTCCATTACCAGATACCCAGCTAGATCCGGATGGACTCCGTCGCCGGAAAGATCCGGCCTCATAGCGCGGCTCGCGTCCACCATTGCCGAATAATAATCGAGGTACACCAGGTGGTTTTGCGTGCAGAATTCCTCCATCCAACGGTTGAGGCCCGAGATCTTATCCGCGGGCTTCAGTCCCGGCCGCCAGGGATAGTCGAGCGTCGGCAAGACCGATGCCAACACGACGCGGATGCCGTGCAATCGCGCGAGCTCGACCATGGACTGCAGGTTTTCCTCGATCGCCTCCAAGGTCGTCAGGCCTCCGTTTTCAGCGATGTCATTCGTCCCGCCCAGAATCACCACCACGGCCGGCGTGAGACCGATCACGTCCTGGCGGAACCGGACAAGCATCTGCGACGTCGTCTGCCCGCCAATGCCCCGATTGACGTAGGGTTTGTCGGAAAAGAATTTGCCGTCCGTTTCTCCCCAGAATTGCGTTATCGAGTCCCCCAGGAAAACCACCCGTTTTTCGGACGCCTGAGGAGGACCTAGCTTGGCGTCGGCATCGCGGTACCTCGACAGATAAGCCCATTCGAGTTCCCAAGGTTGCCGGACCCTGAGTGGCGCGGGAGCGTTCGTGGGCGCCGGTGTTTGGGCGAGAGCACATGCCAATCCCAAAATGCAAAATACCGGCGCAAAGAGGGGGGTTCTCATTTGCGAAAGGTTGTACAAGGTCCATCGCTCCTAGCGATTCGAATTGGCGGAATGAATGGAGGCATGTCCGGTGCCGGACTCGAACATGGACGTGAACGGTGCCGCGTTGTACGCATATCGGCATGAAAAATGCGAAGGATAGCAAAGGAAGGCCGGCGGCAAAGGGGCGCGGTTCACCCAATAGCGTCGATGCCTACCTCGCCGGCGTCGCGGAACCCGCCCGGACCTCACTGCAGACGATTCGCGCAATCATTCGGTCCGCCGTCCCCCGGGAGGCCACCGAGATCATCAGCTATCGGATTCCTGCGTTTTACTACAAAGGGGTGCTGGTTTGGTTCGCCGCTTTTTCGGATCATTGCAGCTTTTTTCCCGCCGGCGCGGTCATTAAGAAGTTTAAAAGCGAGCTCAAGGATTTCTCCACGTCAAAGGGGACCATTCGCTTCACGGTGGACAGGCCCCTCCCTGCCAGCCTCGTCAGAAGAATGGTGAAGGCGCGCGTCGCGCAGAACAAAAGCAAGAAACGGCGCTGAACGGATGCATCTCGCGATCGACTCGTGAATTCAAGGGTTTTTCATTCCGCAATGGGAAATGCCGGGTCGACGCTTGACCCTGGCGGTGTCCGGAGCCGCCGTCGTCCGCGTCTGCCGGCATGTTTCGCGGGGCGAATCCTGCACCTATCGCTCTTCCTGCTGCTGCCTTGGAAGTCGTGGGCAGGCGAGATCGTAAACGACATCACCCAGCTTAATCCCATATTGGTCGACCGGGTCGCGGCTCCTACGTCAACGGCCGAGATCTGCTCGGAGGTGAGGGCCGCCTCGATCGTCTCGATCGGCGGTGGACGAAACAGCCAAGGAGGTCAGACCGCGACCGAGCACAGCCTGCAGCTTGACCTGCGGCGATTCAACAAGGTGGTCGCGTTCGATCCAAAGGACAAGCGGATCACCGTCCAGGCCGGGATTACCTGGAGGGATCTCCAGGAGGCGATTGACCCCTACAATCTCTCGGTCCGCATCATGCAGACATATGCCAATTTCACAGTCGGCGGCTCCCTGAGCGTCAACTGTCACGGCCGCTACGTGAGGGCCGGCCCGATCATCAACTCGGTCGAAAGCATCAGGATCGTGCTCGCCGACGGAAGCGTGGTCGTGGCGACCCCGTCGGACCACAGCGATCTCTTCTACGCCGCGATCGGGGGTTACGGAGGGATCGGCGTCATCGCGGAGGCCACCCTGGACCTGACGGATAACCTCCGGGTCGAGCGAAGCAGCGAGGTCCTGCCGATCGGCCGCTACAAGGACTACTTTTTCGCGCGCGTCCGGTATTCCCCGACGGTGGTTTTCCATAACGGCGACGTCTATCCACCGAGCTACGACACGGTCAGGGCGGTCACGTGGAGCGAAACCGACAAACCCGTGACGGACCCGAACCGACTCACCGGGCGTCACGACAGCTATCGGATGGACCACAATCTGATCTGGGTCATCACCGACCTTCCCTTCGGGAAATGGCTCCGCCAGCACGTGATCGACCCCATCCGGTACCTGCAAAGCCCGGTCGTCTATCGAAACCACGAAGCGAGCTACGACACGGCTGAACTGGAGCCCCTTTCCCGCCAGCTCACGACCTACGTCCTTCAGGAGTATTTCGTGCCGACGGACCGATTCGACGATTTCCATCCGAGAATGGCTGAGATCCTGAATCGCCACCGCGTCAATGTGGTCAACGTTTCCATCCGCTACTCGCCGAAAGATCCCGGCTCACTCCTGGCCTGGGCTAAGACCGACGTTTTTGCCTTTGTTCTCTACTACAAACAGGGTACGTCGCCGGCCGCCAGGTCGGAGGTGGCCACGTGGACGAGGGAGTTGATCGGCGCGGCCCTTTCCGAGGGGGGGTCCTACTATCTGCCCTACCAGATTCATGCGACGCCGGAGCAATTCCATTCGGCCTATCCCCGTTTTAGCGAATATTTGGCGGTCAAGGCTCGGGTCGACCCCGACTACAAATTCCGGAACAAGCTCTGGGACGCCTACGACCCGGTCGTGGGAGCTCCGACTCCTTGAAGGCATTCGCGTCTCAGCAGTTGCCAACAGTTTTAGCGCGCCCAAGTTTCACGGGATGAAAAGCCTGGTCCTAACCTCGCTCGGGCTCATTGCACCCCTCGCCGCCCTCGCGCAAAACGGAGCCGATCCCAACCAGTGGCTTGAGGACGTTTCCAGCGACCGCGCGCTCGCCTGGGTCCGCGACCAGAATGCGGTTACCAAGAAGGAGCTGGAGGCGTCGCCGGCCTTTGAGACGATCCGGAAGCGCCTGCTTTCGATCTACGATTCGGAGGGCCGGATCCCCTATGTAAAAAAGGCCGGGGTTTACTATTATAATTTCTGGAAGGACGCGCAGCACGTTCGCGGCATCTGGCGCCGGACATCCCTTGAGGAATACCAGAAGAAGGATCCGTCCTGGGAGGTCGTGCTCGACATCGACAAGCTCGCTGCCGACGAAAAGGAGAACTGGATCTGGAAGGGCGATCAGATGCGTTATCCGGACTATACACGCTGCCTCGTCTATCTCTCGCGAGGCGGCGGCGATGCGACCGTCGTCAGGGAGTTCGACCTGGTCGCTAAGGCTTTTGTGAAGGACGGATTCACGCTGCCCGAGGCCAAGAGCGAAATCGCGTGGCGGGGCGCGGACAGCGTGTATGTCGGTGCCGATTCCGGGCCGGGCTCGATGACGGATTCGGGCTATCCCAATGTCGTCAAGAATTGGCAGCGCGGCACGCCGCTCGCGGCGGCCACCCTGGTTTTTCAGGGCGCGACCACGGATGTAAGCTCCACGGGATATGCCTCGGATGAGCCGGGATTTCACCGGGAGTTCGTCGTTCGCGGCGTCACCTTCTTCACTTCAGAGAATTATTTGGTCCGGGACGGAAAGCTGGTGAAGCTGGATATCCCGGATGACGCGACCTTCGACACCTTCCGGGAGTTTCTCACGGTCACCCTGCGAAAGGGCTGGACCGTGGGCGGCAGGAGCTATCCCGCGGGGGCCATGCTGGCTATCCCCTGGGAGACATTCCTCGCCGGTGGCCGCGACTTTTCCGTCCTCTTCACGCCCAGCGCGCGGGTCTCCCTGGCCGACGCGGCCTACCTGGGAAACCAGATCATCGTCAACGAGCTCGATAACGTGCGCAACAGGCTCTATGTCCTGGAACCGAAAAAGGACGGCACGTGGTCGCGCGTCGCGCTGCCCGCTCCCGAATTCGGAAGCGTAAATGCATGGGCCGTCGAGCCCGGGTCCGACGCCTATTTCCTCGGCATCGAGGACTTCATCACTCCGTCGAGCCTGTACCTCGGCAGCATCGGCGCGGGGAGCCGCGTCCTGCTCAAGCAGCAGCCGGAATTCTTCTCGGCCCGGGGGCTCGAGGTCTCGCAGCGCGAGGCGATCTCGAAGGACGGCACGCGCATTCCTTACTTCCAGGTTTCGCGCCAGGGAATCGCCCTCGACGGCTCCCATCCGACGCTCCTGACGGGCTACGGCGGATTCCAGATTTCCCTGACCCCCAATTACGCAAGCACCGTCGGCGCATCGTGGCTCGAGCGGGGCGGCGTCTTTGCTGTCGCCAACATCCGCGGCGGCGGCGAATTCGGACCGGAATGGCATGAGGCCGCCATAAAGGAGCACCGCCAGCGCGCGTACGACGACTTCATCTCCGTTGCCGAGGACCTGGAGGCACGACGCGTGACGTCGCCGAGGCACCTCGGCATCATCGGTGGCAGCAACGGCGGACTACTTGTGGGAGTCATGCTGACCGAGAGGCCTGACCTCTTTGGCGCCGTTGTCTGCCAATCGCCGCTGCTCGATATGCGCCGATTCAGTCATCTTCTGGCGGGCGCCAGCTGGATGGGCGAGTATGGCAATCCTGACCTGCCGGCGGATTGGACCTACATCAGCCGCTATTCGCCCTACCAGAACGTCAGGGCGGACGTGAATTACCCGCGAGTACTATTCACTACGTCCACCCGCGACGACCGGGTTCACCCGGGTCACGCCCGCAAGATGGCATTGGAAATGGAGGCCCAGAACCACGACGTCCTTTTCTACGAGAATACGGAGGGCGGGCACGGCGAAGGCGGCGCGGCCAATAACGAGCAGCGCGCCTATGAGGGAGCCCTGACCTACTCGTTTCTTTTAAAGCAGTTGCAATAAATGGCGGGCGAGGGTCGGCAGCTTCCGGTAGTAACAATTCCCAAGACGAAACATGCGAGTTCCGAGCTCAAAGACTCTTCCTGAGCGCTGATCGCCGCGCGGGAGCCTTGGCAAAACACTCCCGAATGCGATGGATTCACCGGCCCCCAGCTACTGGCTCACCCGATTCGCGATCCTTCGCCTGCTGGGATTCGTGTATGCCGTCGCCTTCCTGGTGGCTGCGAATCAAGTCCTCCCCCTCATAGGGTCGGATGGGCTGCTGCCTGTGGATGCCTTCCTGACGCGGGTCGGGGAGACCCTGGGCTCCACGGAGGCCGGCTTCACACGGCTTCCGTCGATATTCTGGCTGTGGCATTCGGACCAGACGCTTGTCGTCGCGGCCTGGGCCGGTTTTGCGCTTTCCTGCGCGGTCGCGGCCGGATACGGCAATGCGCTGGTGCTCGCGGTGCTCTGGGCCCTCTACCTCTCATTTGTACATGTCGGGCAGGATTGGTACGGGTATGGCTGGGAGTTCCAGCTGCTGGAGACGGGCTTTCTCGCCATCTTTTTGTGCCCGCTCCTTGACCCGCGGCCCTTCCCCGGACGAAAGCCGCCGATTGCCGTCGTCTGGCTATTTCGATGGTTGATCTTCCGGATCATGCTCGGTGCCGGCCTGATCAAGATCCGTGGCGACAGCTGCTGGCGCGATCTCACGGCACTCTTCTATTACTTTGAAACACAGCCCATCCCGAATCAATTCAGCCGGTGGTTTCATTTCCTGCCCAGGTGGGAACTCGAGGCGGGCGTCATTTTTAACCATGCAGCGGAATTGGTCGCCCCCTGGTTTGTCTTTGGCCCAAGGAAGGTGCGGCACATTGCCGGCGTCGTTATCGTCCTTTTCCAGGGCTTCCTCATCCTGAGCGGCAATCTTTCCTTCCTGAATTGGCTTACCATCGTCCCGGCGCTCGCCTGTTTCGACGACTCATTCTGGAGGCGGATTCTACCCGTGCGCCTAGCGGGAGCTGGAGAGAGGGCAATGTCTGCGGCCCGGCCGAGTCGGCCGATGGCCGCGGCGGGGTGGGTGGTTGCCGCCTTGGTCGCGGTCCTGAGCATCAAGCCGGTGGCCAACCTGTTTTCTCCCCACCAGGTCATGAACGCGTCGTTCGACCCCCTGGAACTTGTGAACACGTACGGGGCCTTCGGCTCGATCGGACGCGAGCGGACGAATATTGTCTTTGAGGGCACGGACTCGGAGAAGCCCGACGAAGGGGTCGTCTGGAAACCATACCTCTATCGCGGGCTGCCGGTGGATCCGTCGTCGCGCTCGCCGCAAATCGCGCCGTACCAGCTGAGGCTCGACTGGCAGATGTGGTTTGCGGCGATGTCATCGCCCAGCCAGTACCCATGGACCCTGCACCTCGTCTGGAAGCTGCTGCACAACGATCGCGGCGCGGTCGGCCTCTTCGCGGCCAATCCCTTTCCGGACAAGCCGCCGCGGTACATCCGGGCGGTCGCCTACCATTACGAATTTACAAATCCCGCAAGCGGCGAGCGGTCATGGTGGACCCGAAAGCAACTCGGCCTATGGCTGCCTCCACTCTCCCTCGAATCGGGCGACTTCCGGGGGTTTCTCGAGGCCTATGGATGGATCAAGCCCGCTCCCGTTCCATCGGGAAAGTGAGGTGCTTTGGCGAGGGTTGACGGCCGTCGGCGTCCCAATTTAGGGAACTCCGAATCCCAAAATCTGAAATCCTACGGGCGCATGAGAATCCATCGAGTATCTTAATGCATTCGCAACCAACGATAACAGCCATTTTCCGATCTTGGCACATCGACTGCTAAAATTCCCATCGCGACATGCTCTTCGACGTGAAATTTGCGCTTCGTCAGCTGGGGAAATCTCCCGGATTCACCTTTATCGCCATTGCGACTCTTGCGGTGGGAATCGGGGCCTGCACCGCCATGTTCAGCCTGGTCAATGCCGTGCTGCTGAAGCCGCTGCCCTTTCGTGAACCAGAGCGGCTGGTCTGGATTGAAAACAACGGCGAGGGGGGCCTCTCGGAGCGTACGACGAGGGTCGACACCTTCAACGGCTGGCGCGAGCAGAACAAGAGCTTTGAGTCTCTCGCGGCCTATTTTGCCTTCTTTGATTATGGGCGCCTGACATTGACCGGCACAGGCGAACCCGAGCGACTGAGGGGCGTCGGCATCTCTGACAACCTGCTCCCAACGCTCGGCGTCGCGCTCATGCATGGACGCAATTTCACAGACAAGGAGTGCCGGTTCAACGCCTCTGGGACGGTCATTCTCAGCTACAATTTTTGGCGCCGCCGGTTCGCCGCGGATCCCGCCGTTGTCGGCCGCACGATCACGATCAACAACAGCCCGTCAACGATTGTCGGGGTCCTACCGCCCACGTTCGATTTCGCCTCGGTCTTTTCCCCGGGAAATGAGATCGAGCTCATCACGCCCTTTCCGCTCACTCCGGAGACTGCGGCGTACGGAAACACCCTGTTTGGGCTGGGGCGGCTGCGACCCGGCGTCAGTGCCGAGCAGGCGCAGGCCGAGCTCACGGTCATTTGCAGGCGGCTGCAGGAATCCACGCTGAAGGGCGTTGGCGGATTCGGTGCGGTTGTGCGACCGCTCGGCGATGCGCTCCGCGGGCGATTTCGCGGCGCGTTTCTCGTGCTGGCCGGTGCTGTGGGCTGCGTGCTCCTGATCTCGTGCGTCAATCTTTCCAATCTGCTTCTCGCGCGGCTCAACACCCGCCGCCAGGAATTTGGCGTCCGGACCGCCCTTGGAGCCCGCCCGCGTCACCTCATCCAACAGACCCTGATCGAGAGCCTGCTTCTCGCCGTCGGCGGATCGTTGGTCGGTTTCCTACTGGCCGTCTTTGCGACGGACGCTCTCGCACGGCTGCAGACGTTCGGTGTGCCATTGTTGCAGGGCGCATCGGTTGATCCGCTTGCGCTTGCCGTCACCGTCGGCCTGACGCTTCTCGCTGGCGTTGGGTGTGGCGTTCTGCCCGCGCTTCATTTGACGGGCGTCCACCAGGGCCTGGCGCTCCAGAACGCCACCCATCAGCGAACCGCAGGCCGCACCGCGACACGGGCCCGTGACGCCATGATAATCGCGGAGGTTGCATTGGCGTGCGTTCTTCTCGTGGGAGCAAGCCTGCTTCTCAAGAGCTTCAATTCCCTTTTGCAGGTGAACCTTGGATTCCAACCGCAGCACGCGATGGCTTGGCGTCTTGATCCTCCCAATGATTTCAAGAATGAGCCTGACCGCGTTCGTTACATGGAAGACGAAATTCAGCGAATTTCAGCGTTGCCGGGGGTGGAGACCGCCGGCCTCAGCGACACCCTCCCTCTTGGTCGCAACCGCAGCTGGGGAGCCGGGGCCGTCGGCGTCCAATACCCCAACGGCACATTCCCCTCCGCTTTCCCGCGGATGATCGACCACCAATATTTGCAGGCAATGCGGATTGCCCTTTTGGAGGGCCGATTCTTCGACACCCGGGACACTTCGGATTCCCCCAAGGTGATCATCATCAACAATTCGCTTGCCCGCCAACTCTGGCCCGCTCGCAGTGCTATCGGGCGGAAGATAACGGTGAACGGCGAATCGACAGTCATCGGCGTCGTCGCCGACGTCCGCCACAGCTCGCTTGAGGCGCCCGGCGGAAATGAGATGTACCTGGACATCCGGCAGACCGGCGACTGGGGCGGGATAGAGATGGTCGTGCGCAGCCCTCTGCCGGCCGCGGTACTCGTGCCGGAGGTCCGTTCGGCGCTTGCGTCGTACGATCCAAGGATGCCCAACGGGGAGTTCTACGAGCTTGAGCACCTGATCGACGATGCGGTCGCACCGCGCCGGCTTATCACACAGTTGCTCAGCTTCTTCTCGACGTTGGCGCTGACGCTTTCGGCGCTGGGGCTCTACGGAGTCATAGCCTATTCCGTCGGACAGCGCACGCAGGAGATCGGGATTCGGATGGCCGTTGGCGCGCAGCGCGGCGATGTGCTGCAGCTCATACTTCGAGGTGGGCTCCGACTCATCGTGCTCGGCGTGATCTTCGGTCTTCTCGCGTCGCTCGCCCTGACCCGCGTCCTGCAAAGCCTGCTCTTTGGCGTGACCGCCCATGACCCGTTGATATTCGCTGGAATTGCCGCCCTCCTTGTCGGCGTTGGCGCCGCTGCATGCCTGTACCCGGCCCTTCGCGCGACTCGAATTGACCCCATTTCGGCGCTAAGAGCTGATTGACGGTCCCGTCGCGCCGGCGATCCGGTGCCGAAGCGGCGATAGGTTCAAAGAGCCGTCCTAGATGTTCTCCAAACGATCCTTTTTGAAACGCGCGTTTCGCCGCAAAATAGTTCTGGGTTGGAATTTCCGAATCGTGGTCCCGCATGTGGGAACGGCGGGTTCCATTTTCGGCCGTCTTTGGACATAAAGGGCGACGGGAATCGCTTCGCAGGGTGTTAGATAACGCGGGCGCGGCGCCCAATCATGATGGGCCGCGCGGGTGCCTGATATTTCTCACTCATACCTCAGGGCCACGATCGGACTCACCTTCATCGCCCGCGTTGCCGGGATCAGGCAGGCCACGAGTGCAACGATCGCCAGGCCGCCGGCCACGGCGGCAAAGGTCAAGGGGTCGTATTTCCCGGTGTTGAACAGCATGGACGAGAGAAGCTGCGTCAGGCCGAGCGCGCCGGCGATTCCGATCAGCAGGCCCAGCGCCGTGAGTGTCATCGCGCTCCGCAGGACAAGCCCGCGGATATTTCCGGGATTGGCTCCGAGAGCCGTGCGGATGCCGATCTCGCGGGTGCGCTGGACGACCGAGTACGAGATCACTCCATAAAGTCCGATTGCCGCAAGAAGCAGGGCGACGGATGCGAAGATTCCCATGAGGATTAGGCGGAATCGCTCGCCGGCCACCGATTCCACCTTGATCTGATCGAGCGTCTTCATGTTGTCCACGACCTGGTCCTTGTCGACCCCGTGGATGGCGTCGCGGATGGAGCGCTGCAGCAGCGTCGAATCGGTCTGGCCGCGAATGACGATCGATTGGTAGGTCACCGGGCTCTGCTCGGTGGTCACGTACATTCCCGGGTTGTAAGAATTGTCCGAACCGAGTCCCCCGACCTTTTCATCGGCGACCACCCCGACCACCTCCCAGGGGATTTCGGGGCCGAGCTTGGTCTGGGCGAACGCGATCTCCTCGACCTTGATCTGTTTTCCGATCGGGTCTTCGTTCGCAAAATATTTCTTCGCCATGGTCTCATTGATCACCGCGGCCGGCGGCGAGCCCTGGACGTCATGTTCATTCAGGAGCCTTCCCTTGGTGAGCCGGATTCCCAGAGTGTGAAAATACGTCGAGCCCACCATCTTGAAAAAGCAGTCCGGCTGGTTGGCGACGTCCAGGGGCGTGGCCCCCACGATCTGGAAGGGCATGCCATAACCCCATCCGCTCAGCGGCAGCGCCGAGGTCAGCGCCACGTCGCGTACACCCGGCACCGCGGCGACGGCGTCGGAGATCCGGTGAATGTAGAGCTTGAATTCCGTGGCGGAGGCAAAACGCCGGTCGGAAATCGGCAGGTCCGCGGTGACGACGTTCGTCGAGTCAAATCCCGTGTCCACGGCCTGCATCCGGAAGAAGCTGCGGATCAGCAGGCCGGCGCCCGTGAGCAGGAAGAAGGCGAGCGCGACCTCGGCGACGACCAATGCTCCGCGGAAGCGCTTGCTGGAGTGGCTCGAGCTGGACCCGGTGCCCCCCTGCTTGATGGGGTTGGTCAGGTCGGACCGCGTCGCCTTGAAGGCGGGCACGATCCCGAAAAGGATTCCGGTCACAACGGCCAGACCAAGGACAAACAGCAGCACGCGGCTGTCCATCGTGACCTGGAGGTTGGGTGGGATCGTCCCATCGGGCATGGTCGCCTTCATCAGGTGCAACCCGGAGTAGGCCAGCAAGAGACCCAGCGCGCCGCCGCCAATCGACAACAGCAGGCTTTCGGTCAGGAACTGGCGCACCAGCCTCCATCGGCCGGCGCCCATTGCCGCTCGGATCGCCACTTCCCGCTCCCGGGAGATACCTCTCGCCAAGGTCAGGTTGGCGAGATTCGCGCACGCGATCAGGAGCACCATTCCCACGGCGCCCATGAGGAGGTAGAGGGACTGCTTAAGCTGATCTCCGACCAGGACGGAGCTGAATGAGTCGATTCCTATTCCCCATCCCTTGTTTGACTTAGGGTAGTCATGCGCGATCCGGATCGCGAGCGCATCCATCTGTGTGCGCGCCTGCTCGAGGGTCACGCCGCGCTTGAGGAGCGCCCACGCGCCGAACCAGTGGAAATCTCGGGTCATGTTCGCCGGGGGAAACGACATGGGCCTCCATATCCTCGTCGTCGTGAGGTCCGCCCGGCCGGGCGGAAGGACGCCGATGATCGTGTAGGGCTCGCCGTCGAGAATCATCGTCCTGCCCAGCACGCTGGGCGAGGACCCGAATTGGGACACCCAGAACGCATTGCTGATGACCGCGACGTGATCCCGGCCCACCTCGTCCTCACCCGGCGCAAACAGCCGCCCAAGCGTGGCCTTGGTCTGAAACACGTCGAAGAAGTGCACCCTCACCTGCTCGCACGTGACCTGCACCGGGGTTTCGACGCCGGTCAGGGAAACGGTTCCCCACCGTTGGGCAGCAATGTATTCAAAAGCGGTATTCTGCTTTTCCCAGTCGAGGTAGTTCAGGGTGGAGATGCCGTTGCGGCCTCCGCCAGGGGGTTTCTCCAGGACCTGCACCATCCGGTCGATCTCCGGGAAAAGCGACGGCTTCAGCAGCACGCCGTCCACGATGCTGAAGATCGCGGCATTGGCCCCTATCCCGATGCCGAGCGTGGCAAGCGCTACGAACGCGAAGCCGGGGCTCTTCAACAGGGTTCTAATCCCAAACCTCAGGTCTTGCAGGATTTCGTTCAAAGGGGACTCCTTCGGGTTAAGCTGTGATAATCCGTTATGGCGGGGTTTGTTACTGAAAAACCTGGGAATTGCGAAAATGCGGATGGGCTAGAGCCCGTTCAGTCCCCGGCCAGCGCGGACATCTGTGAAAACACGGGAATCTTGCCGCGGAGCTCGTAATAGTTGGTGAGCGAGGCTCCGTCCCGGTCGAGGCCCCCCTTTGGATAGCTATTAACCACAGTCACAAGCCGGCTCGCTGAGGGAAATGGCAACAGACGGAGGAGGACCGAGTCGACCACCGCGAAAATAGCGAGATTGGCCGCGATACAAAGCGCCAGGGTTGCCATTGCAACGGTCGCAAATCCCGGCGACTTGATCAGCCGGCGGAAAGAGAGTCTTAGGTCAGTGAACATGAATGGGGGGACAACAACTGTGGACCGGCGGTCGGGAGCTTAGAAACCCGTGGATTTTTGCATACGACATGCCAACCTCATCTCATTTTTTAACATCATGGTTACAAGATCTTTATAGAATACCTATCGTTGATGATAGATGATCCATTGTGCGAAAGCGAAACCCGCCATTCCCGAGAATGGGACGGTGATGGGCACTTGCCCGCGCGCCTTCGGCGCCATCGCGATCCGATCGTCGTTCGGGTCCGGGCTCGGCCCTGTCGCTCCACACGAATGCTGTTCGACGTATCGCCGAGACCGGCTCTGCTTCGGTCCCATCGAGCCATGGTTGTCTGAATCGAATCTGTTCAGGCCAAAGCTTGGTATTCCTTTGCAACGCCTTATTCATCAATTTCAGGACCACTGGTCCGCCTGCCGCCGCAGGAAATTCGGCCGCGGCTCGTTGTTTCTAAACCGTCCCCGTTGGTCGCCCCTATGAAAACCCTCCGCATTCCCCTACTTTGCCTATTGGCTTCCCCCATCTTCCTGAGTGCAGCCTCGGTCGATTCGCATATTTCGGCGGCAACAGTCTACGCCGACCGCGCGGTCGTCACGCGCACGGCCGCCATTGAACTGATGCCGGGCGAAAGCGCCCTCGTATTCGAACATTTGCCCGCCAGCCTCGTCGACGAGTCGGTCCAGTTTTCCGGTCACGGCACGGCCGTCGTTACGATTCTCGATGTCAGCGTGCAGACGGCCTACGTCGACGTTACGCCCAACGAGCGCGTGAAGGACCTTGAGGATCAAATTCGCGGACTACAGAGGCAAAGCCGCGCGCTGGATGACCGGGCGGGTGTGCTCAACGAGGAGCATGATTTCGTAAAACACATGCTCCTCGCGGCGACCAGCACGCCGACCCATCCCTCGAGCGCCGACGCAGCGCATGGCGGCAGCGCATCCTCTTTGCCAACTCTGGATGAATGGCAGAAGCTCTATGCCTATTCCGAGGAGACCCTTGGAAAGATCGCCGCCGAAATCCAGTCACTCGACGACCAGCGATTGGATCTCAAGCTGAAGCAGGCGGCACTCGAGCTGCAGCTCGACGAGCTGCGTGGCGCCCGAGGCAAGAGTCTCAAAAACGTAACCGTGCGCGTGGCGGCGGCCTCAGGCGGCCGCCTTGAGGCGGCGCTCAAATATGCCGTCCCGGGTGCAAGCTGGGTACCTTCCTACGACGCGCGCTTGCGCGCCGCCGACCGCGCGTTGGAATTGACCTATTTCGGGATGGTGCGCAACGGAACCGGTGAGGACTGGAACGATATCGCCCTGACGCTCTCCACCGCGCGACCGAGTCTGGGCGGCGGCGCGCCGGAACTTCCGCCGTGGGTGGTTGACGTGGCTCAGCCGCTTACGCGCCTAGAGAAAAGCATCAGCGGTTCTAGCGAGGTTGCCGGTCTTAGCGTGGTGACCCAACAATTCCTAAGCGATGCGGGCGCGATGAATGTCGATAGTTCGGAGGCCCGCCAGTCCTACGCGGCAGTCGAGGCGAACGCCACAAGCGCGACGTTCAAAATCCCGATGTCCGTGTCTGTTCCGGCCAACAACGCGATGCAGAAGGTCGCCATCGCCTCGGCCAAGCTCGCCGCGAATCTCCAGTATCAGTCCACCCCGAAAATGATGGAAACCGCATTTCTGAGCGCCGAGGCGTTCAACAATACCGACTATCCGTATCTCGCGGGCGTGATGAACACGTTTTTGGATGACACATTCATCGCGGCCAGCCGCCTCAAGACTGTTATGCCAGGTGAGAAGTTCGAGCTTCAGCTCGGTGCCGACGAGGGCATCGCCATCAAGCGCAAGCTCGTGAATCGTTTCGCAGAGAATACCGGCCTCACCGGCAACGGCCGCCGTGTCACCTACGAATACCTTGATACCGTCACCAACAACAAGAAGACGACCGAGCGTGTGGTGTTCAAGGAGGCCGTGCCGGTTTCACGTAACGAAAAGATCGAAGTCAATCTCCTCACCCCTGATGAGCGGGAGCTGGGCACGAAGGACAATCCCAAGGAGGTCACGCGCGAGGAGGACGGAAAGCTGGTGTGGCGCGTCGAGCTCAAGCCTGCTGAGAAGCGCGAAATATCGCTTAAGTTTTCCATCGAATACCCGGCTGACCTTAACGTGACGGGCCTTGAATAGGGCGATCTCAGGGGGCGAGTAGTGACCTGTCTTATGGGCTGCCGCCGGGCAGCGGGGAATGCGTAAAACGGAAGAACGGGATCGATTGTTCGATTGCTGATCTCCCGATCGCTGAAGTGAAACGCCGCCCAGGGGAGTCGCAGTCGTGGGAACCTCGGGTCTCGTATCTGGGGCAGATTGAGCGCCGGGCCGCGCCTCGGCGCCAGGCTCCAAGGCGACGGGGGGGAAAACGGAACCTCATTGGCGGCCCACGCACTTGGCCAACCCGAAGGCGAAGCCCAGGTTGGTCAGCCACAGGACAAGAAAGGCGACTCCGAGCTGCCACTGCAGCGACCGGGTGAGCGCGGGAGTCGAAGCGGGGACGATCAGGAAAAGGTAGGCCAATCCGACCAGGTGGATCGCCGAGAATCCGCCGGCCACGACCACGGCCAACCGCGCCGCCCACCGCTTTTCGGCCAGCACCAGGCCGCCCATGACGCCGCAGACCACCGGGAAGCCCCCCATCGCTGCGGTCAGGAGCGGGTCCCGATCGCGGGCCGCCGAAAGCGCGGCCGCGTTGCCGATGTAGACGGCCGCGGCGGCGAAATAGCCTCCGGCACACAAGCTGCCCCACCGGGTTGCCTTCAGCTCGCTCATCGCGGCCCGTCGTCAGCGACCGGGCGCGGCGCGCCGAAGGTTGTCGCAGACGATCGCGGCGGCGACCGCCGCGTTCAGGGATTCCGCCGCGCCCCTTCGGGGAATCGTCACGCAATAGCTGAGGCGGCCCTTCACGTCGTCGGAGATGCCCCGGCCCTCGCTGCCGATCACGACCACGGCATCGTCGAGGGGAGGAAGGCCGTGGACGTCGCGGCCCTCGAGGGCGCAGCCGATGACCGGCGCGCGGACGCCGGCGAGGACAATGCCGAGTTCGGCGACGACCGCGCGGACGCGCGCAAACGATCCCATGCTCGCCTGGATCACCTTCTGCGAATGCAGGTCGGCGCACATCGGCGACAGCAGGACGCGGTCGAGCCCGAACCAGTCCGCGATCCGAAGCAGGGTGCCGACGTTGCCGGGATCCTGGACTCCGTCGAGGGCCAGCGTGAGGCCCCGATTGAGCTCACCGGGCGCAAGCGTGTCGCGCCGTATCCGCCCGACCGCAAGCACGGAGGAGGGGGTGGGAAAATGGCTCACGCGCCCCATTTCGGACGCGTCGATCTCGTGGGTCTTCTCCCCGTCCCATGCGCCGGTTGCGTAGATCTTCTCAAAGGGATGCCCGGCCGCCAGAAGTTCGGCCACGATCTTCTCGCCCTCGACCGCGAAAAGCCCGAGTTCCTCGCGGTGTTTCTTGTCGCGGAGGGATCGCAGCAGCTGGAGTTCCGCACGGGGGACCATAGCGGAGCATGGGCGCTGCGCACCCCGTTTTTCAATTGTTTTGCAGGGAGGACGAAGCGATAGTTCCGCAATGCTGCCTCGCAATTCCCACGCGGCCCACGCCCGGCTCCTCGACGAGGTGGGAGCCGTCGACCAGGTCGGCGTGGAGGAGCGGGTGGCGAAGTTCACGACGCGCAGCATAAAGAAGGAGGCGAAGGTTTGGGGGCTCAGGATGGCGGTCTCGATGACCGATCTGACGACCCTCGAGGGAAAGGACACCCCCGGGAAGATCGAGTCCCTCTGCCGCAAGGCCGTGCGCCCCTGCGACGACCCGGCGGTGCCCCAGGTCGCGGCCGTGTGCGTCTATCCGTCGATGGTCCGGCACGCGAAGGCCTGCATCGGGGCCACCGGGGTGAAGGTGGCCTCGGTGGCCACCGCGTTCCCGTCCGGCCAGACCCACTATCGGACCAGGCTCGCGGAAGTCCGGGGCGCCGTGGCCGACGGCGCGGACGAGGTCGACATGGTCATCAACCGCGGGGCGTTCCTCTCCGGGGAGTTCGCAAAGGTGCAGGATGAGATTGCCGGCGTCGTCGCAGCGTGCGGCGCCGCGGCGCTCAAGGTGATCCTCGAGGTCAGCGAGCTCGAGACCTTCGACAAGATCCGCATGGCCTCCTTCCTCGCGATGGGCGTCCTTCGGCCCGGCGATTTCATCAAGACGAGCACGGGGAAGACGACGCTCAACGCGACACTGGGAAACAACCAGGTGATGATCGAGGCGATCCGGGACTTCCACGCGGACACCGGCATTCCCATCGGGATGAAGCCCGCCGGCGGGATAAAGACGGCCAAGCAGTCCCTCCATTTCCTCATCGCCGTCAAGGAGACCCTGGGCGACGCATGGCTGACCCGGAAGCGCTACCGGTTCGGGGCCAGCTCGCTGCTCAACGACCTGCTGAGGCAGATCGAGAAGGAGAGGACTGGGGCCTACCAGGCGCCGTATTATTTCAGCGAGGCCGCCGAGAGCTACTGACATGCCCCCGAAAGCAACATCGGGCAGGACCCGCGCCGGGCTGATCTTCGGCAGCCTATGGGAGTTCGATCCGGCCCCCGAGACCGCGGATCCGAAGCTGAAGCCGCGGTACGAGCTCTTTATCGACGGCCGGTTTGTGCGCCCGCGCTCCGGAAAATACTTCGACTCCATCAATCCTGCCAATGAGCGAAAGCTCGCCGAGATTGCGCTTGCCGGGCCCTCGGACGTTGACGCCGCCTACCGGGCCGCCGGGAGGGCCTTCGGGCCCTGGGCCGCACTCCCGGGCCGCGAGCGCGGCAAATACCTCTTCAGGATCGCGAGGCTTCTGCAGGACCGCGCGCGCGAGTTCGCGGTGGCGGAGACCCTCGACGGCGGAAAGCCGATCAAGGAGTCCCGGGACTTCGACGTCCCCATGGCCGCGGCGCATTTCTTCTACCATGCGGGTTGGGCGGACAAGCTGGAGTACGTCGTCCCTGGCCGTACCGTGGAGCCCCTGGGCGTCGTGGGCCAGGTGATCCCCTGGAACTTCCCGCTCCTGATGCTGGCCTGGAAATTGGCCCCGGCCCTCGCGATGGGAAATTGCGTCGTGCTGAAACCCGCGGAAACCACGTCGATCACGGCGCTCAAGCTCGCCGAGATCCTCCAGGATGCGGGGCTGCCAGCGGGCGTCGTCAATTTCGTCACCGGGGCCGGCGAGACGGGCGCCGCGGTGATGGGCCATCCGGGCGCGGCCAAAGTCGCTTTTACCGGGTCGACCGAGGTCGGTAAGGCCATCATGCGCCAGCTCGCCGGGACCGACCGGAAGATGACGATGGAACTCGGGGGCAAGGCGGCCAACATCGTGTTCGACGACGCGCCGATCGACCAGGCCGTGGAGGGCATCGTCAACGGGATCTTCTTCAACCAGGGTCACGTCTGCTGCGCGGGCTCAAGGCTGCTCGTCCATGAACCGGTGGCGGACCGGGTCATCTCGAAGCTGAAGGACCGGCTTCGCGTGCTGCGGGTCGGGGACCCGCTGGACAAGAACACGGACCTCGGCGCGATCAACTCAAAGGCGCAGCTGGCCACGATCCGCCGGCTCGTGGCGAGCGGCGTCGGAGAGGGGGCGGTCTTGTTCCAGCCCCCCTGTCGGCTGCCCGAACGGGGCTTCTACTTCCCGCCCACGCTTTTCACCGGCGTCACCCAGAGCCACCGCATCGCGCGGGAGGAGATTTTCGGCCCGGTGCTCTCCATCCTGACGTTCCGCACGGTCGACGAGGCGATCGAGAAGGCCAACAACACCCCGTATGGCCTGAGCGCGGGGGTCTGGACCGACAAGGGATCGCGAATCCTCCGGATGTCGGGGGAACTCAAGGCGGGAGTCGTATGGGCGAACACCTTCAACCGGTTCGACCCGTCCTCGCCGTTTGGCGGATACAAGGAAAGCGGATTTGGGCGCGAGGGCGGCCGCCAGGGCCTTCTCGATTACGCGCGACCCGTCTGACCCCGCGAGCCATGAAGCGCCTTCCCATAACGAAAACGCCCAAGGTCTACATCGGGGGCGCCTTTGTCCGGTCCGAGAGCGCCCGGACCTTCAAGATCAGCGGCGCCGACGGCGCATTCTTCGCCAACATCCCGCAGTGCACCCGCAAGGACGTGCGCAACGCCGTCGAGGCGGCCGCGAAGGCGGCCCCGGGCTGGGCCAGGCGCACGGCCTACAACCGGGCGCAGATCCTCTACCGGCTCGCTGAAATGCTCGAGGCCCGCAGCGACGAGCTGGTGGGCTCGCTTGTCCGTTTCGGGGCGCGCAAGGGCGATGCAGTCCGGGGGATGTCCGTGGCGGTCGACCGCATCATTCACTATGCGGGCTGGGCGGACAAATACGAGGGCCTGCTTGGCTCGGTGAATCCCGTGGCTTCGCCGCACTTCAACTTCACCGTGACCGAACCGATGGGAGTCGTGGGCGTCATCGCCCCGGACGTGCCCCCCCTCCTTGGACTCCTGTCGATGATCGCCCCGGTCATCGCGTCGGGCAACACGGTCGTCGCGCTGGGGTCGGAGACCATGCCCTATCCCGTGATCCTGCTCGGCGAGATGCTAGCGACCAGTGACCTGCCGGGCGGCGTGGTCAACCTGCTCACGGGATTCCGGCGGGAACTCCTACCGACGTTCGCCACGCACGCCCACCTGCGGGCGATCTACGCGGCCGTCGACGGGGACGACCGCAAGGCGCTGCGACTCGGCGCGGCGGCGAGCGTCAAGCGCGTGCGCTTCGTGGACAAGGCCGCCGCGAACTGGGTCTCGGATTCGGCGCAGGGGCTTGAGGCGATCCGCGATTTCGTGGAGCTCAAGACGACCTGGCACCCGATCGGGTCTTAACGAAGCGGTCGACCTCGCGCCGACGGGGCATCGAAGGCGACGTGCCGTGCCGCGTGACCGAAAGGGCGGCGGCCGCGTTGCCGTATCGAGCGGCCCGCAGGACGTCGCCGCCGAAGCGGACCAGGGCCGCCGCAAAGGCGCCCACGAAGGCGTCGCCCGCACCGGTGGTGTCGACCGCGCGCACGCGGTGTCCGGAGATGCGGGTCCAGCCCGTTTCGGTCGACACGAGGCAACCCTCCCTTCCCATCGTCACGATCACCGTGCCGACGCCGAGCGCGCGGCAGCGGCCGTGGGTTTCGCCGGGGCCGCCGCTCGGCGCGTGCCGGGTGAGCGCCGCGAATTCAGATTCGTTGGGGATGAGGACGTCGGTAAGCGCCAGGACCGCCGGGTCGAATCCGGGTCCCATCGGCGCGGGATTAAAGATTGTCGTTGCGCCGAAGCGGCGCGCGTGCCGAAAGGCGTGGAGGTTGATCACCTCGTTGGCCTCCCGCTGGCAGATGACGACCCGCGCCCCGCGGATGAGCGCGGGCGGCACGTCGCGCGGGAGGATCGCCGCGCCAGCCCCGACTGCAACGACGATCTGGTTCTGGCCGGAGGCGTCGACGAGGACGGCGGCGGCTCCGGTGGACAGGCCGCGCTTTGCGGCCAGCCTGGCATCGATCCCCTCCGATTTCAGGAACGCCCGGGCCTCGGCGCCAAACGGGTCGCGGCCCACCGCACCCACGAAACGCGCCGTTGCCCCGGCGCGGGCCGAGGCAACGGCCTGGTTAAATCCCTTGCCCCCGGGGCAGGTCGCAAATGCCCCATGGACGGTCTCCCCGGCTCCCGGGAAGCGCTCGCAATGAAAGGAGAGGTCCTTCACGAAGGTGCCGACGACGACGACGCTTGGACTCATAGGGGCCCCTTCATCCTTGGAACGGGGCGGTTTTTGTCCACATCGCTCGCGAGGCCGCCCCGGCGAACCCAGTTCCCGTTCAACCCGCCGGCCGGACCCCTCGTCCAAAGGTTGCGGTCGGGGACGCCAGCGCCTGTAGTCTGCCCTTCAATGGAAGTGACCGCGGACCTACCCCAGCCGACGGGCGATGCAGCCCAGCGCGTTCCGCGAGCGCCTGAGTTTGTGAGCCGGCGCCGCTGCGGCGCCTCCATGCCATGATCCAGACCCATCTCCTCACCAAGGTATTCCAGGACAGAAAGAAAGGGGAGATCCGCGGAACGGATTCGCTGTCATTGCGCGTGGATCCGGGACGCATCTACGGGCTTCTCGGCGCAAACGGCGCTGGAAAGACGACGACGCTGCGGATGCTGGCCACCCTCCTGAAGCCGACGAGCGGATCGGCGGTCGTGGCGGGTCACGACGTGGTGCGCGAACCCGACCAGGTCCGCGCCCAGGTCGGGTTCCTGGCCACGAGCACAGCGCTCTATGCGCGGCTGACCGCGCGGGAAATGATCACCTATTTCGGTCGGTTGAATCGCCTGCCGGAGCCCGCGCTCAGGACCCGGATCCGCCTCCTGGCCGACGAGCTCGACATGCACGAATTCCTTGACCGGCGCTGCGACAAGCTTTCGACGGGGATGAAGCAGAAGACGTCGATCGCGCGGATGCTCATCCACGACCCCCAGGTCATGATCTTTGACGAACCGACGCTGGGGCTCGACGTCATGGCTGCCCGCGCGATCGTCGCGTTCGTGCGCCAGTGCCGCGACCGCGGAAAGACGGTGATCTACTCGACCCACGTCATGAGCGAGGCCGAGAAGCTGTGCGACGTGATCGGCATCATCCACGGCGGCAAGCTGCGGGCCGAGGGGACCCTCGCCGAGCTTAGGGCGAGGACGGGCGAGGCGGACCTCGAGGACAGTTTCGTCAAGATCGTCTCGATGGAGGACGAAAAATGAGCCTGGGCACCATCGGAACAATCTACGCCAAGGAGTTTCGGGACTCGCTGCGCGACCGGCGCACGCTGTTTTCGGCGCTGGTCGCCCCGACGCTCATCATTCCCGTGATGATGTTCGGCATCGGGACCCTCGCCTCGCGGGTGGTTTCGCAGGCCACGAAGGAGGTTCCCCGGATCATGGTGATCGGCGGCGCCGATTCCCCGTCCGTCAGGTCGGACCTGGAGAAATCCGGGAGGTTTCATGTGGAATCGGCGTCCGCGGACTGGAAAACGCTGATATCCGACAAGAAGGTGCGGGCGGCTGTCGAGATTCCCCCGGGTTTCGAGAAGGGGCTTGAATCTGGATTGGCCCCGTCGATCTCGCTCTACGACTTCGACGGCGAGCTGAAATCCGGGATAGCCGTCGGGCAGCTGAAAAATTACTTCAACGAATTGAGGGAGCGCACCACCGCGAGGCTGCTGGCCGCCCGCGGGCTCCCGGCCTCGGTGGCGCGGCCCTTCGAGGTCCTGCAGGCCAACGTCGCTCCGCCCGCAAAGACGGGCGGAAACCTGCTCGGGGGCCTCGTCTCTTATGTCATCCTCCTGTTTTGCATCATCGGGGCGATGTACCCGGCGATCGACCTGGCCGCAGGGGAGAAGGAAAGGGGCACCATGGAGACGCTTCTGTGCTGTCCCGCCGCCCGGACCGACATCGTTCTCGGGAAGTTCCTCATGGTGCTCACGGGATCCATGGCGGCGGTCGCTTGCTCGCTGGTGTCCACGGGACTGACGCTGGTGCTCATGGGCTTGGCCCTAGCGGGATCGGCGAAGAAGGTGAGCCTCGTGCCCACGATCGATCCCCTCGGGATGCTGGGCGTCCTCGGCATGGTGATTCCGGTGGCGATCCTCTTTTCCGCGCTGCTGTTCACGATCTCCCTTTTCGCGAAGGGCCACAAGGAAGCGCAGACCTATGTGACACCTGTGCTCTTCCTCGCGATCATTCCGATTGTCGTCGGGATCCTGCCGGGGATCGACCTGAACCTGACGCTGGCGCTCGTTCCGATCCTGAACATTTCACTCGTCTGCAAGGAAATGCTCTCCGGCGTGTGGCACTGGAACTACATCGCCGTGATCCTCGGATCCACGATGGTGTACGCTTCGGCGGCCCTCGCGCTCGCGGTCAGGATGTTCAAGCGCGAGGACGTGATTTTCCGTACGTAGTTCTTTCTTGTAAAAACCTTCCTAAACCGGGGCGCCGTTTTGTAAATGGACGGTTAAATCGGGGCGGCCCTATCGCAAAGTGATTTCGGGTGTGATCTAATCGGCGGCATAAGGCAGACCAACGCTTCAACATTCCGACGCCAATGAACACGACCAGTCCCTTCAGCAGTCAGCCACGGCCCGAACTCAGTCTCAAGCGCCGCGAGGGCTCTACCGCCCCTTTGCCGCTGGCTTTCGAAAACACGATTTCGTACGAGCGCGGCGCAGCCACCTCGGATCCCTATGGTCCCACCGCCCTCCAGGCCGCCTGGGACAAGCTCTACCGGGCCCGTTCGCTTCTAGAGGCCGAACAGGCGCACATGCGCGATGACCGGATAGCGATCCAGGGCGAGCTCGATGCGCTGGAATTGCGCGAGCAGGCGGTCGCCGCCCGCGAATTGCGCATCCAGCAGATCGAGCTCCATATGAGGCTCGACCAGCAGGACGCCGAGGACGCCAAGAATTCGCGGTCCACCATCGCGAAGATCTCCTCGGCCCCGTTCGATCTGGCCCGCTCGGTGTTCGGTTCCAAGAAGTGAATTAGCGTGCCTCCGCCGCCTTCCCGCCATAGGGGAGGCGTGCCATGGCCGCCCCGGATTTCCCCCAGCATGTCATCGCGCGAAAGCGCGACGGGAAAGAACTCAGTCGCGATGATATTGAGTCCTTTGTAAAGGGCTCAACGGACGGCTCTTGGGCGGACTACCAATTGAGCGCCTTCCTGATGGCCGTCTTCCTGAAAGGGATGTCCTCTCGGGAGACGGCGCTCCTTACCGCCGCCATGATTGGGTCGGGCGAAGTGGCCGACCTCGCGGCGATCCGCCTTCCGAAGGCGGACAAGCACTCCACTGGCGGGGTCGGCGACAAGGTGTCGCTCCACCTTGCGCCGATGGTCGCCGCCTGCGGCGTCGCGGTGCCGATGATCAGCGGGCGCGGGCTCGGCCACACGGGGGGAACGCTCGACAAGCTCGAGGCCATCCCGGGCCTTCGGGTGGGCCTTTCGATTTCCGAATTCCGCGCCCAACTTTCGGAGATAGGCGTGGCCCTGATCGGCGCGACCGCTGAACTCGCCCCCGCCGACCGCCGCCTCTACGCGCTGCGCGACGTCACCGGGACCGTCGAGAGCATCCCGCTGATCTGCGCCAGCATCCTCAGCAAGAAATTTGCCGAGGGGATCGATGTCCTCGTCCTCGACGTGAAATTTGGCCGCGGCGCCTTCATGAAGGACCTGGCGCGGGCGCGCGAGCTTGCGGTCGCGCTGACCTCCACCGCCAAGGCCATGGGCAAGCCGGCGCGCGCCCTGATGACGGCCATGAACGAGCCGCTGGGACGCACGGTTGGCAATGCGCTCGAGGTCGCCGAGTCGGTCGCGTGCCTGAAAGGATCCGGACCCCGCGATGTGATGGAGGTCACCTACGCCCTCGGCGAACTGATGCTGGTCCTGGCCGGGACGGCCAAGGATGCCGCGGACGCGCGGGTCCAGCTCGAGCGCAGCGTGTCCTCCGGGGCTGCGCTCGCGAAATTCCGCAGGCTTGTCGCCGCGCAGGGAGGGGATGGCCGCTTTATCGATGAGCCGGCCACGCTGCCCCAGGCCGCGCTGAGGCAGCCGGTGCCGGCCGCCCGGGCGGGCTTCGTCGTCGACGTCGACGCGTGCGGCGTCGCCCTCGCCGCGCTGCGCCTCGGCGCCGGCCGCGCGAAGGCGGAGGACCAGATCGATCCGGCCGTCGGCATCGCCGGGCTCGTCAAATCCGGGGAGCGAATTGAAGCGGGGGCTCCCCTCTGCGTCGTCCATGCCAGCGGCGCGCGCCCCCTCGCCGAGGCGCTCGAAATCCTTGGATCGGCCATCGTCATCGGCGACGCCGCCCCTCCCGCGGTGCCGCTCATAGGCGAAGTCGTCGGTTAGGAGCCGGCTATTTTCTCGAGTTCCGCGAGCTCGCCCGCGGCCTTCTCCCACGCAGCGGTCGCGGCGCCAAGCTGGTCGACGACGGCGCTCAGCTCCCGGTTAAGATGCTGTGCCTTGCCCGGCTCGGTGTAGGTTTCGGGCGCCTCCAATGCCGCGGTGAGCTCGTTCTGCTTGGCCTCGAGCTTCGCGACTTCCTCCTCAAGACGGCCGACCTCGATCCGCAGCTTCTTTACGCCCGAGGTGCTGGGGCGCCTTGCCGGGGTCGCCTCGCCGGCCCGCTGGGCCGGCATCGTGGAGGGGGCCCTCACCATCCCGTTTGCCTGCTGGGGCCGGGCGTCGGTGAATCCGGCCGTCAGCGCCGCGCGCTCGTTTTTCGCGCGGGATTTCTCCAGATAATAGTCGTAGTTGCCGGCGTAGGGCGTGAGCCGGCCGGAATGCACGTGGAGGACGCTCTGGGCCAGCGCGCGGATGAAGTACACGTCGTGGCTGATGAAGATGAAGGTCCCGTCGAACTCCTGCAGCGCGCCGACCAGGGCATCGATCGAGGCGATGTCGAGGTGGGTCGTCGGCTCGTCCATCAGGAGCAAGTTCGGCGGCTTGACGAGCAGCCGGGCGAGGGCCAGCCGGGACTTCTCGCCGCCGGAGAGGACGGACACCTTCTTGTGGACGTCGTCCTTGCGGAAGAGGAACGCGCCGAGAATCGCGCGCGCCTGCTGCTCGGTGAGCTGGTCCTCGTTCGTGCGCAGCTCCATCACGTTCTCAACGACGGTCGCCTGGGCGTGGAGGTTGTCGAGGCGGTTCTGCGCAAAGTAGCCGGGGACGACGTTGCTCCCGAGCTCGCGCGTGCCGTCCTGGATGGGGACCACGTCCGCGAGGATCTTGAGCAGGGTGGACTTGCCCGCGCCGTTGGGGCCGACGAGCACGATGCGCTGGCCGCGCTCCGCGGTGAAGTTCAGGTCGCGGTAGACGACATGGTCGCCGTAGGCCTGCTGCACGTGCTCGAGCTCCACGACCTTCAGGCCCGACCGCGGCGGCTTCGGGAACTTGAAGTGGATGCGCTTCAGGTCGTCCTGGGGCTCGTCGACGGCGACGGCTTCCAGGCGCTCGATCTGCTTCTCCTTCGATTTTGCGCGGGACGCCATCGAGGCCTTTGCGCCGAAGCGGTCGACGAACCTCTGGAGATGGGCGATCTCGCGCTGCTGGTTCTTGAATGCGGCCGCCTGCTGCTCCTTTCGGGCCTCCTTCTCGGCCATGTAGTCGTCGTAGTTGCCGGTGTAGCGGTTGAGGGTGCCCGCGCGCAGTTCCAGGATCCCCGTGCAGAGCGCGTTCAGGAAGGCGCGGTCGTGCGAGATGACGACCAGGCCGCCGGGGTAGCGGGTGAGATAATCCTGGAACCACAGCAACGCCTCAAGATCGAGGTGATTGGTGGGCTCGTCGAGCAGCAGGAGCGAGGGTTCGGCGACGAGGAGGCGGGCCAGGTGGGCGCGCATCACCCAGCCTCCGGAAAAGGTCTTTGCGAGCTTGTCGCTGTCACCCTCCCGGAATCCGAGGCCCGCCAGGATCTTCTTCGCGCGCGGCTCCAGCGTCCAGTCGATGTCGTAGTCGTGGTCGTCCTCGGGGACGAGCTTCTTGCCGCTGGTCGCAATCTGGATGATCGTCTCGTCGGCGACGGGCGCGCTCTCCTGCGGCAGGAAGCCGAAGTCGGCTCCGCGCTCCCATTCGATCGTGCCGCTGTCCGGCGTCTCCTCGCCGAGAATCAGGTTGAAGAGCGTCGTCTTTCCGGCGCCGTTCGGCCCCACGAGCCCGTACCGGTCGCTGCGCGCGATGAAAAGGGACACGTCCGCGAACAGGGTGCGGGTGCCATAAGTCTTCGAAACATCGGCGATCGTGAGCATGGAAACCCTGCATTCAACACCCACCCGGCCATCCGCGTCAATCGTGCGCTCGCGGTGCAAGGCGGGAATTTCCATCCCTCGCGGGCGGCCGCTTGGGCTTGTGCGGCGCCATTTCCGGCGGAGATGGGCCGTGGGCCTGCGTTGGGACACCATACGGGCGATGCCTATTTTTTGTAGCCACGCGGATCAGCCGTGTTCACCTTCATACCGGATCCAACGACCATGAGCGCAAAATCCAGAAGACAGCTTCCCGAGGTCGCCAATGCGGCGCTCGCGCGGACGAAGGGCCCCGTCTCCCGCTTTCTCGCGCGCCACTACCGGCACTTCAACGCCGCCGCGCTCCTCGACGCGGCGAAGGGCTACGACGCCCACCTGAAGGCGGGCGGCAAGATGCTGGTCACCCTGGCGGGTGCGATGTCCACGGCCGAGCTCGGCATCTCACTCGCCGAGATGATTCGCCGCGGCAAGGTGCACGCGGTCGTCTGCACCGGGGCGAACCTGGAGGAGGACGTCTTCAACCTGGTCGCCCACGACTACTACGAACGCGTCCCCCACTATCGCCAGCTGACGGCGAAGGACGAGCAGGCGCTCCTCGACCGGCACATGAACCGCGTCACCGACACCTGCATCCCCGAGATGGAGGCGATGCGCCGGATCGAGCGGATCGTCCTTGAGGAATGGGTGGCTGCGGACCGCGCCGGCGAACGGTATTTTCCGCACGAGTTCCTGTACAAGGTCCTGCGCAGCGGAAAGCTCGAGCGGTTCATCCAGATCGACCCGAAGAACTCGTGGCTCCTGGCCGCCTGCGAAAGGAACCTGCCGATCGTGGTGCCGGGATGGGAGGACTCGACGCTGGGAAACATGTTCGCGGCCCATGTGATCACCGGTGTGGTGAAGAACGTCCACACGGTGCGCACGGGGATCGAGTACATGACCGAGCTCGCCCGCTGGTACGCGAAGACGGCGAAGGTTCTGAAAACCGGCGAGGGATCGATCGGCTTCTTCCAGATCGGCGGGGGAATCGCGGGGGATTTCCCGATCTGCGTTGTCCCGATGCTCCACCAGGACCTTGAGGAGCCGGGCAGCCCGCTCTGGGGCTATTTCTGCCAGATCAGCGACTCGACGACCAGTTACGGGAGCTATTCGGGGGCCGTCCCGAACGAGAAGATAACCTGGGGCAAGCTGGGCGCATCCACGCCGAATTTCATCATCGAATCCGACGCCACCATCGTCGCCCCCCTCATTTTCGCCTGGGTGCTCGGCGATTGAGCATGCCGAACCGGCTCGCGGACGCGACGTCGCCCTATCTCCTGCAGCACGCGTCCAATCCGGTGGATTGGTATCCGTGGGGCGACGAGGCCTTTGCGGCCGCCCGCAGCCGGGACTGCCCGATCTTCCTGTCGATCGGCTACTCGACCTGCCACTGGTGCCATGTGATGGCCCACGAATCCTTTGAGAACGGGGCCATCGCCGCGCTGCTGAACGAGCACTTCGTGCCGGTGAAGCTGGACCGCGAGGAGCGGCCCGATATCGACCGGGTGTACATGGCCTACCTGCAGGCGCTCACGGGCCAGGGGGGCTGGCCCCTCAGCGTGTGGCTGACGCCGGACCGCAAGCCCTTCTATGCGGGGACCTATTTTGCCCCGGAGGACCGTCAGGGCCGGGCGGGCTTCCCGACGATCCTGCGGGCCATCGCCCGCGGATGGCGCGAGGATCGCGCGCGCCTTGTCGAGGAGGCCGACCGCGTGGTGCTCGCGCTGGGCCGGCGCGAGGGCGACGAAGGCGGCACCGCGGCGGCAAAGGCCTCCCCCTTCGCGGCGGCGGCGGGCGCGGCCTTTGAGAAGGCCTACCAATACTATGCCGAGAGCTTTGATTCCCGGAACGGCGGTTTTGGAGGCGCGCCCAAGTTTCCCCGGCCGGCGAACCTTTCGTTCCTGCTGCGGTGCGCGGCGCTTCAGGGTTTGGCGAGCGAGGCGGGGATCGAAGCCGTCGCCATGGTGTCGCGGACCCTCGGGGCGATGGCGCGCGGCGGCATCCACGACCACGTGGGCGGGGGATTTCACCGCTACTCGGTCGACGCGGAATGGTTCGTGCCGCATTTCGAGAAGATGCTCTACGACCAGGCGCAGATCGCCTGCTGCGCCCTCGAGGCGTGGCAGGCGACCGCCGACGAGCGCCATGCGTGGCTTGCCCGCGACATCCTCGACTACGTGCTGCGGGACATGACCGACCCGGGCGGCGGGTTCTTCTCGGCGGAGGATGCTGACTCGATGGCGGCGGAGGGCTCCGAATCCGCCGAGGGCGCGTTTTACCTCTGGACGCTGGCCGATTTCGAGCGCGCTCTCGGCTCCGACGCCGCGTTCGCGGCGGACCATTTCGGGGTCAGGGCGGAGGGCAATGTTCGGCCCGAGCGCGACCCCCATGGAGACTTCGGGGGCAGGAACATCCTGGCCCAGGCGCGGCCGCTCGCGGAAACGGCCCGGCGGCATGCTCTGGACCCGGAGACCGCGAGCGAGCGGCTCGTCGCGTGCCTCGGGCGTCTCCTCGCCGTGCGCTCGGCCCGGCCGCGGCCGCATCTCGACGATAAGGTCGTCGCGGGTTGGAACGGGCTCATGGTCTCGGCCCTCGCGCGCGCGTCTGTCGTGCCCGCGGATTGCCTGGCCGACCGGCGCTCGAGCTACCTCGCTGCGGCGCTGAGGGCGTCCGCGTTCGCCGAGCGGGAGCTCCTCGGCCTTTCGGGCGGCCTTCCGCGTCGGTCGTGGCGGCGCGGAATCGGTTCGGGCCCCGGTTTCGCCGAGGATTGCGCGTTCCTTGTCCAGGCATGGCTCGACCTCTATGAGGCCACTTTTGACACCGAGTGGATCGCGCGCGCCGAGAGGCTCCAGAAGGTGATGGACGAGCAGTTCTGGGATTCGGAGCGCGGAGGCTACTTCAATTCGGCCGCCGGCGCCGAAGATGTCGTGGTCCGGCTGAAGGAGGACTATGACGGCGCGGAACCCGCCGCGACCTCAGCGGCCGCGATGAACCTATTCCGGCTCGCCTCGCTCACGGGCGACGAGGCCCACCTGCTGCGGGGAAGGCGGGCGATCGCGGCGTTCCGAAGCCGCTGGGAGGAGGCCCCGCATGCGATGCCGCAGCTCCTGTGCGCCTTTGAATCCGCGCTTGAGGCGCCCCGGCACGTCGTCGTGACGGGGGATCCCGGATCGCCCGGGTTCGCGGTGCTCGCGGCCGTGGTCCACGAGAGGCTTGGCCCGCGCCGGACGTTCATCGCGCTCGACGGGGCGCCCGGCGCGCGGGCCTGGTTTGCGGCGCGTTCGCCCTGGCTCGCCGGGATGGGCGCCGGGGCCTCCGCTCCCACGGCCTATGTCTGCGAGGAATTTGTCTGCCGGGCCCCGGCCCGTACGGCGGACGAGCTGCGGGGCGTCCTGGGCCTTCCGATCCCGGCCTTGCGCGAACGACCGTTGCCCTGATTCAGGGATGCTGGGGCTTCGACTTCGATGCGCCCGTCGACTTCCCGTCCTTTTCCTCCACCGGGTGCCCCATTTCCTGCAGGATCCGTTTCCTCAAAGCCTCATTGTCCAGGGCGGCTGAAACGTCGGTGAAAGGGGGCCTCGTGCCGTCGATCGCCTGGCGCATCATGGGGAAGGCCGACACGCTCGGTTTTTTCGGGCTTGGGCGCTTGGGCATATTTCCAAGTAAGGAACGCAGGCGGACGGGGCAAGGGCCTTCGCGCGGCCCCGGGTTCCACCGGAGGGCCCGCTGCGGCCATGCGCATGGTTTACATGGGGCCCAAAGCTGTTACGATCGCGCCAATCCCGACTGCATGAAAGTTCTCGCCGTTGAAGATGACGCGTCCGCCCGCTTGATCCTGCGCCGCTCCCTTGAGCGGCTGGGGCACGACGTGATCGAGGCGGCCAACGGCGAGGAGGGGTGGAAAGCGTGGGCCAAGGACAAGCCCCGCGTGATCGTGAGCGACTGGCAGATGCCCGGGATGGACGGGCTCACCCTGTGCCGCAGGCTGCGAGTCGAACAGGGGACGGAGTACGTCTATTTCATCCTCCTGACGGGCACGGGCGCATCGGGAAAGAACCGCCGGGCCGCGGCGGAGGCCGGGGTGGACGATTTCCTGACGAAGCCGATCGACCTCGCGGCGCTCTGGATGCGGCTTCGCGTGGCGGAGCGGATCCTCACCTACACCACCCAGGTGCACCAGCTGGAGCAGCTCATGCCGATGTGCTCGTACTGCAAAAAGATCAGGGACGACAAGAATTACTGGCAGCAGATCGAGAGCTACATCAACGAAAGGACCGGAACCGAGATCAGCCACTCGGTATGCCCGGACTGCTACCAGCGCGTGGTCGTGCCCGAGCTCGCCCGATTGAAGCTGGAATCCGCGGCCACGCCCGTCGCCTCTAAAAAGAAGCGGTGAACTCCTGCTGGGCGCCCCGCTCGAGGGAGCGCTCCCCCAGGGCCGTGCATTCGATCTCGTCGTTCTTGTAGAGCTTGAACCTGACGGACGACGCGGCGTCGTTGGTCTCCCAGCGCCACTTGCCGATCGAGACAAAGGTCAAGGGCACGCCTTTTTCCCAGCTTAGCCCGGGACCCTCGCCGCGGATAAACAGGCGGTTGCCGATTCCGATATAGGCGGTGATGACGAGGCGGGTGGCGCCATCCGGCGACACCACGGCCTTTGCCGGCTCGGGAGCGGGGGCTGGAGGGGTCTCCACCGGCGGTGCCTCGGGGATGCGGGCCGCCGAGGGGGCCGCTTCGGGCGCCGGCGCAGATTTTCTGGGGCCGCGCTTGTGCGAGGCGGCTACCTCGGGCGCGGCGGCGGTCTCCGGCTCCGTCAGCCCGACGGCCGCCAGGGCGACTTTGGACAGCGGGGTTTCAAAGGGAAAGTCCGAGGCAGGCGCCGCGGCCCGGATCTCGACGATCTGGGTTGCGAGGATCGGAGGCACTTCCGGAACCACCGGCGCGGCGGCCGGCGGGGCTCCGCGGCTCGACTCCGAAGCCTTGGAGGCCGCCGCGTCGAACTCGCCCACCAGCTTCAGGATCTTCCGTGCGACGGATTCGAGACGGGTAACCGCCTCGCCGTCCTTGTTCCCATCGGACAGGCAGGCGCGCAGTTCCGCGATCCGTTCCTTGATCTGCTGCGAGACGAGCTCGGATTGAGCGGTGTTTTCCCGGATGATCCCGGTGAGGGCGTCGAGGCCGGCCGCCGCGATCGAAACCTGATCCGCCGACGAGGCAATCGTGGCGGCCAGCGCCTGCAGCGCGCGCTGCCGGTTGTCGAGGGCCTCATCCTGCCGGCGGGCGTAATCGGCGGCGAAGGGTATCGCCCCGAGGATGCACGCGATGGCGACGCACGAGACGATGGCGATCAGCGGCGTACCCGTCATCGCATCGGGCGAGTTGGCGGCGATGTAGGCCGCCGTCCCGAGGAGGAGGGCGTCCCCCGTCAGAAAGATCCACTTCGGCAGCTTGGGGGTATCGCTCGGAAGGTTCATGGAGGGGACGCGGAAATTGTGTGCGGCGTGCCGGCTTTAATTTCAATCAGGAAAGCGCGGCCGCGCGGTGTCCCCGCCCAAATGCGCCGCCACGGCCGCGGCAAGCCGCTCCCATTCCGCCGGGTTGAGGTCGCGTTTCCTCCCGGGCGCGACCTGGCGGTGGTCCGAAATGCGGTCGATTCCCCATCCGAGGGCGTCCCATCGCGCCTCGAGCCATTCCAGGGCGGACGCGAGCTGGGATTCGGACAAGGGCGCGCGATACGTGTCCCCCGCAAAGGCCACCCCGAGGAGGAAGTCGTTGCATCGTTCGCGGCCGAGGAACCGCGACGCGCCGGCGTGCCAGGCGACCTCCGTGTCGCGGACCAGCGTGCAGCGGGTTCCGTCGCCGTCGATAAGGCAATGGTAGCTCACGCGGCTCGCGGGATCGAGCATCTTGGCGATCGTCTCCGCAAAACCGCCCTCGCTGTGGTGAAAGAGGACGCCGAGCCGCTCATGCGGAAGGGTGTCCCGGTTGGGGGAGAGCCTCTCAAATTCGCTGAAGGCCATCGGCGGGCGGCTAGACCGGGCGCCAGACCACGTAGGAAAGGGCAAAAAGGAAGCCGATCCGCACCCCTCCCTCGCACGTCAGCACGATCAGGATCCACCGGAGCCTGCAATTGCGGCGGATCGGGTAGCCGAGAGCGGTCGCGGCGAGGAGGAAGAGGGCGTAGATGCGGACGTTCGGGATCGCGAGCAGCGCCACCATCCAGGCGCCGTAGATTAGGAGGGATATGCTCCAGACGAAGGAGATCGCCTCGTGGGGGCCCATCTCGCGCGGGTCCGTGCCCCGGGCGATCTGCTTGGTCCCCACGTACCGCTCGCTCATGAATAGCTGCCAGATCTCAAATACCAGGAAAAGAGGCGCCAGGAGGGGAAGGCTGTTCACGCGCCCAGCTTTTGGCCTTCCCGGCGCGGGGACAATCTCCTTAACGGAGTTCCGCTTGCACCGTTGTCCAAATTTGTTAATGTCTTAACCACGTTGCCAATACGTACGGTCATTATCGATGATGAGGTCGTATTTCGCCAAATGCTTTCCTCGGCATTGAGCCGGGTGCGCGGCTTGGTCGTGACGGGTGCGTTCAAGGACGGCACATCCGGGCTCGAGCACTGCCTCAAGGATCCGCCCGGTCTCCTGATCGTCGATCTGTACCTTCCTGGAATGCATGGGCTTGAGGTGGTCCGCGAGGTCCGGGCGAAGCTCCCGAACACGCGCATCCTGGTGCTCACCGGCCATCCCGATGGCGATCTGCCCGCGAGGCTCATTTCCCAGGGTGTTCACGGCTTCGTGGACAAGAGCGCTCCCCTGAATTACGTGCTGCAGGCCATCGAATCGGTGATCGCCGGCGGCATGTTCTTTGCCGCGCACGTTCCGCCCAAGCAGGACGGAGGCTCCGGCACGCAGCAGCCCAAAGTCGAGCCCTCGGTCAAGGAAGGTCCCCTGACCACATCGGTCGGCGCCGTCCAGACGCTTTCCGCCCGCGAGATCGAGGTGGCCCGCCTGGTCGCGGAGGGCTATTCCTCCAAGGAGATTGCCGACCGGCTGGACCTGAGCGTGCGGACGGTCGAAAAACACCGCGCGAACATCATGGACAAGATCAACGTGAAGGAGGTCGCGAGCCTCGTCCGGTGGTGCGTCCAGGCGGGTCTCGTCAAGTCCTGAGCCCCGCGGAGGCCTAACCCCCGGCGTAGTGCCGCAGGGGCGCCGCGATGACCTCGAAATCCCCGGCCACCGAAGCCAGTTCCTCCGGCTGGACGGTCTCGCCCGGCCGTTTCAGGCGGTCCTCGATCGCCGCGAGCCGTTCCGACAGCGCATGCGCCCCCATGTGCAGCGAGCTGGAGCTGAGCCCGTGAACGATCCTCTGCTTCTCCTCCTGGTTGCCGGCTCCCAGCCGGCCGATCGACTGCGGAAAATCGCGAAGGTAGATCCGGACGATTTCGCGCGTGGGGTCGTCGCCGAGGAGGGACGCCAGTTCCCTGAGCGCATTGTTTGGGGGTGGGGGGCTCAACCCCGCTATCGCCGCCCAGAACGCCTGCGGCCGCAAACGATAAATGGTCTACCGGCGCCGGCGTCTCGGTTTCGGGGCCCCCGCGGCGTCCGGCGCGGGATCCTCGGCCGCCCTGAGCGATTCCTTTTCCGGCCGCGCCTGCTCATCCTGGGGATAGAGGTGCCATTTCCCGTCAGACTTGTGCGCGTGGATTTCGGGAACGAATCGCAGGTCCCACTCGACCAGCATCTGGAAATACTGGCTTCGGCCGAATTTCAGGTCGCGGCAGCGCGCTTCGATGCGCGTCCACATTTCGTGGGTGAATGAGATTCCCTGGGAGCGTGTGGTTTGGCCCATGCGCAACTATTGCGAATCATTGAAACCGTGTTGACGCATTTCAGTTGAAAACGGTGGCATGCCATAGTCTCCCGTTTTCAATGCCCCCGCCGTCGAGACGCGCGGCCGCACCGCTCGCGACCTGCTATTCGCTCGCCAGCTCCAGGTCTCCGGGTTTCAGCAGCGCCGCAAACGGCGCCTTGTTGGCCGCCTTCATGTAGGCCTCCCTGGCCTCGATCGTGCCCTCCTTGACCCGGTTCATGAGGCTCGTGTCCATCAGGATCATCCCTTCGGAGCCGCCACTCTCGATGATCTGGCGGATGTTCGCAATCTGGCCGCTGCGCACCGTGTTGGCCAGCGACTCGTGCTGGAGCAGGATCTCGTGGACCGCGCACCGGCCGCTCGGCACGCGCTTGCAGAGGAGCTGGGCGACGATCCCCGCCAGGCAGCCGGCCAGCATCACGCGCACCTGGTTCTGGTCGTCCGCCGGGAAGGCGTTGATGATGCGGTCGACGGTTTTCGGGGCGTTGTTCGTGTGCAGCGTGCCGAAGACGAGCATGCCCATCGACGCGCAGCTCAGCGCGAGCTTGATCGTCTCCAGCTCGCGCATCTCCCCGACGAGGAGGATGTCGGGATCGTGCCGCATCGCGCCCTTGAGCGCGGAGGCGAACGTCTCCGTGTGCTCGCCGACCTCGCGGTGCACGATCACGCTCTTCTTGACCGGGTGCACGAACTCGATCGGATCCTCGATCGTGATGATGTGGCGGCTCAGGTTCGTGTTGATGTAGTCGATCATCGCGGCGAGCGTCGTCGATTTGCCGCTGCCGGTCGGGCCGGTGACGACGACCAGCCCCTCGTTAAGGACGCAGAGCTTCTTGATGGCTTCGGGAAGCTTCAGCTCGTCAAAGGAGAGGATCTTCGCCGGGATCTGGCGGAACACGGCCGCCTTGCCCCAGTGGTTGTACAGGAAATTCCCGCGAAACCGGGCAAACCCCGGAATCTCATGGGCGAGGTCCAGGTCCCGCCGCTCGAGGAACTCGACCCACCGCCGCTCCGGGACGATCTCCATCAGCAGCCGTTCCATTGTCGCCGCGTCGAGGGGCTTGTTGCCCATCGGAGCGAGCGAACCGGAGATCCGGGCCTTGGGCGGCAGCCCCACCATCAGGTGGAGGTCCGAGCCGCCCTTGTCCACCATCGCTCGCAGGAGTGTGTCGATCTCAGCCATGTCGGGATCAGACGATCTTCACGCGAAGCGCGCGGTTCGTCACGTTGGAGAGGGCGGTTTCCTTCGAGACCTTGCCCTCTTTCCAAAGGGAGAAGACGACGCCGTCCATGAGGCACATCCCCTCGCGGACGCCGGTCTCCATCGTGTTGCGCAGTCCCGTGGTCTTGCCCTCCCGCACGAGGTTGGAGATGGCCATGTTGTTGACGAGGATCTCGCACGCCATGACCAGGCCGGCTCCCTTGGCGGGGGGCAGCAGCCGCTGGCAGACGATCCCCCGGAGGCTCTCGGCCACGCTGGCGCGGATCTGCGTCTGCTGGGAGGACGGGAAGACGTCCAGCAGGCGGTTCAGGGTGGTCGCGGCGTCGCTGGTGTGCATGGTCCCGATCACGAGGTGGCCCGTCTCGGCCGCGGTGACAGCCATCTCGATCGTCTCCAGGTCGCGCAGTTCCCCGATCACGATGATGTCGGGGTCCTCGCGGAGCGCTCCCTTCAGGGCGGTGAAGAACGAGCGGGTGTGGTCGCCGACCTGGCGCTGCGTCACGTTGCAGCCCTTGCCCGGCTGCACCACCTCGATCGGGTCCTCGACCGTGATGATGTGGTCCTTCCGGGTCTCGTTGAGGTACGCCACCATCGACGCGAGCGTCGTCGTCTTGCCCGAGCCCACCGGCCCCGTGATGAGGACGAGCCCGTTGTGATAGCTGAGCAGCTTCTTCAGCGTGGCGAGGTGCTCGGAAAAGCCGAGCTCGGGCATCGTCTTGATCTCGCTCGGGACCATCCGGTAGGAGCCCGCGGCGCCCTCCTTGTGGAACATCAGGTTCACCCGGTACCGCTCGCTGGGGCCGACGGCCAGGGCGTAGTCGAGATCATGCCGGGTCATGAAGCTCGTGTTCTGCACGGGCGTCAGGAGCACCGTGTTGAGGCGGAGGGCCTCCTCGGCGGAAAGCGAGTGCTCGCTGATGTAGGAGAGCGAGCGGTCCTTTCGGACGAACGGCCGCCTGCCGGTGCTCAGGTGGAGGTCGCTCGCGCCGAAGCTCACCGAAGCCCCGAGGAGTTCCTTCAGGCCGTCGCCGAGCGCCTTGTCGTCCATCCGGCCGACGGAGTCGAAGGCGAACTTGGGCGCCGGTCCCGCCACGAACTTCTTGGGGGGGAGGGGAACGATCTCCTCCACGGTGTCCTCGACCGCCACGAACGGATCCTTGCTGGGCGCGCCCTGCTGACTCTGCACCGAAGCCACGCTGGCCAGCTTCTCAAGTACCCCTACATCCGCGACGATCTCGTCGTCGATCATCTTCTGGGCGAAATCGAGCATACCCGGCTCGCCGCCGAGGCGCATCCGCACCCGCAGGGCCTCCGCCCGGGTAAAGAGGCCTTGTTCAATGCCAAGTCGGACGAACCAAAGGAGGTCAGCATTCATCGCGGTCGGTTGGGGCGCTGCCGATCATGCTGCCCGGGGGAATTCCTGCCAAGCGTGAATCCAATCCCCGGCGCCTCGGGCGCCCTGAATGGGAGGTTGCAAACCGGTTGGAATGCAGGGACTGTGGTCCTTTAATTCAGATCATGCTCCGGAAGTTCATTGCTAGGCTGCGCGAATCCATAGCGCCGACCCCCAGGAAAACCACCCAAGTCGCTCCTCAGGCCGCCCCGCGGCCGCAGGCCGGAATCGCTCCCCGCAAGCCGGCCCACGGAGCCGCGCGCCCCCAGCCGCATGCCCCCCGCGCACCGGCCAGGGGTCCGGGCGCCGGCGCGCCCTCGCATCCCGCGGGCGCATTCCAGGGAAAGCCCCAGGCGGCCCGCCCGCGCCACGAGGAGAGGCGGCCCGAGGGCCGCGGACCCTACCGGGGCGGCTTGTCCCGTCCCGCCGACGTGCGCCGGGCCCGGCCTGCGCGCGATGATTTTGAGCATCCCGGCCGGGTGCCGGAAAAACCCAAGATTCCCGTCGACATCCCGAAGATGGACACGGTGTTCTCGAAGCTCGGCCTGTCGGACGCGCTCGCCTATGCCGTCCAGGAGAAGGGCTACACGGAACCGACGCCGATCCAGACCCAGGCGATCCCGCTGATCCTCGAGGGCCGCGATGTCATCGGCTCCGCGCAGACGGGCACCGGCAAGACGGCGGCCTTCGCCCTTCCCATCATCCAGCGCCTCGGCCAGCACGGGGCGATGCGCTGCCTGATTCTCGAGCCCACCCGCGAGCTTGCGCTCCAGGTCGAGGAGGCCTTCCACAAGTACGCCCAGTTCACCGACCTGAGGGTGACGATCGTCTACGGCGGGGTGGGCTACGGCAAGCAGACGGAGGACCTGCGGCGCGGCATGGACATCCTCGCCGCGACCCCCGGGCGCCTGCTCGATCATCTCGAGCAGGGCAACTGCTCCCTCGACAAGATCGACATCCTGGTCCTCGACGAGGTCGACCGCATGCTCGACATGGGCTTCCTGCCCGACGTCAAGCGGATCGTGCAGAAGTGCTCGAGCAACCGGCAGACGCTGTTCTTCACGGCGACCCTCCCGCCCGAGATCGAGCAGCTTGCCGGCTGGGCCCTGCGCAATCCCGCGAAGGTCGAGATCGGCCGGAAGCATTCGGCGGCCGACACCATTTCCCACGCGTTCTATCCGGTCGTCGCCACGCAGAAGTTCGACCTCCTCCAGGTCCTGCTCGAGAAGACGGATTTCAAGAGCGTCCTCATTTTTTGCCGGACCCGGATGGGAGCCGACCGGATCGCCGGGCGCCTGGTGCAGAAGGGGCACAGCGTCGGGGTCATGCACTCCGACCGGAGCCAGCGCGAGCGCGTCGAGGCGCTCGAGGGGTTCAAGAGCGGCAAGAACGAGGTCCTGGTGGCGACCGACATCGCCGCCCGCGGCCTCGACATCGCGGGCGTGTCGCACGTGATCAATTACGACGTGCCGGAGAACGCGGAGGACTATGTCCACCGGATCGGGCGCACCGGACGGGCCCACAAGACGGGCGATGCGTTCACCCTCGTCACGGAGGACGACGTGAGGGACGCCCGCAGCATCGAGCGATTCATCGGAGCCGCCGTCGAGCGCAAGAAGATCGACGGCTTCCCGTACGTTTATTCCGCCCTGTTCGACGCAAAGGTCCTCGCGGACGCGGTGCCGAAGGCGCCGGGCCGCCTGCACCGCGGCTCGAGGCGGTAGCAGGCATCCGGGCCGGGGCGGCGTTCTAGTCGCGCCCGTGGACCACCCAGTAGGCCGCTGCCGCCGCGACCGACCCGGCGATCTCGCCGGTCAGCAGCACCCAGAAGTTGCTCCAGAGGGACAGGCCCATGAGTGAGATTCCGGTCGCCACCGCCGGATTGAAGGCGCCCCCCGATATGCTGCCGACGGCGAACGCGCCGGTCATGACGGTCATGCCGATCGCGACCCCGTAGTACGAATTGCCCATGGTGCCCTTGGACGTCGCGACGTTCAGCACCACCCAGCAGAGCGCGAAGGTGAACAGGAACTCGGCGACAAACGCGGGCTGCCATCCGACGAGGGCAAGCGGCTGCGCGGCGCCCGGCATCTTGAGCTTGAGGACGATCCAGGCGGCGACAAACGCGGCCGCGATCTGCGCGATCCAGTAGGGGACGACGTCCCTCGCGTCGCATTTGCCGCGGATGAAGACCGCGAGCGTAACCGCGGGATTGAAGTGGCCGCCCGAGACATGGCCTCCGGCGAAGACCATGATCATGAGCGAGGCGCCGATGGCGATGGGGGCGAGGGGTCCCGCTCCGGGGGAAATCACCGTGGCACCGACGGTGAAGACGAGGAAGAACGTGCCGATGAATTCGACGAGGTATTTTTTCATGTCGGGGTTGGAGGATCGGACGGTAGCCGCCCCGCGCGCGCGCACGAGCGTTTTTTGGGGTTGCGGCGCGCCGAGATTCGGGCGTCGTTGCCCACCTCGATGCACCTCCAGATTCCCGACGGCGACTTCAGCGGCTATATTTTCGACCTCGACGGGACGCTCGTCGACACGATGCCGCTCCACTACTCCGCGTGGGAGGCGGCGTTGCGGAACGCCGGGCTGCAGGGAAAGCTGAACGAAAACCTCTTCTACGAGCTCGGGGGGATGCCCTCGAGGAAGGTTGCGGGCCTGCTTGGACGCCACCACGGCCTCAAGCTCGATCCGGAGCGCGTCTTCCTCGACAAGGAGGCGATGTTCAAGGGCTCGCTCCAGAAGCTGGAGCTGATCGCCCCGGTGGTCGACTTCGCGCGCCGCGTGGCGAAGACCCACCCGGTCGCCGTGGCCTCGGGGGGAACGAGGGACGTCGTCCACAGCACCCTTGAAAAGACGGGCCTTGCGCCGCTGTTTCGCGTCGTCGTCACGGTCGACGACGTCGAGCACGGCAAGCCCGCGCCGGACATGTTCCTTCTCGCCGCCCGGCTCATGGGCGTGGATCCCACGAGCTGCCTCGTCTTCGAGGACGGCCAGCCCGGGATCCAGGCGGCCGAGGCCGCCGGCATGAAGCACGTCTTTATCGCGAGCCGCGCCTCAGGGTAGCGGTGGGCCCTGGGGGTCCAGGACGTCCACCGAGATGGCTGCTCCCACCTTTAGGCCCGCGGACGTTGCCGCGTCCGCGAAGTTGCGCGAGAGGACCGTGCGCCCGTCCGCGTCGGGGAAGAGCACCCATTTGCCGATTTTCACGTCGTTGTAGGTCCTCCCATACAGGGCCCGGTAGGGCTTCCCGCCGGCCCGGAGCTCAAAAAACGTCATCGGCGCGATGCCGGCGGATTGGAAATCGGACGCCTGGGCGTCCAGGAGGACGTTCCCGTAGATGGCGTCGACGTCCACCACCTTGCAGTCGAATCCGTGGTTGTCCGGATGGGCAACGGCCGTCGACGGACCCGGCTCCGGCGCGATCGTGGCATCGAAGTAGCGCTGGCCCTCCGCGGGTTGGGGGAGCGCGTCGCGGCCCCGGTCGATCCACGCGTTCAGCGCCCGGAAGGCGGCCAGGTGCTCGGGCTGGTTGATGTTCGTGTGGCCCTCGCGCTTGATCAGGAACATCTCGGGCTGGACGACGGGCTCGGGGCGGGACGTCAGCGCGGTCAAGTAGGTCTTTGGCGCGGCCACCTCGCGCTCGGTGGCCACGAAGAGCAGCGGGATCCGCGGCAGGAGCGACATCCCCACGCTCATGTCGGTTTCCCTCACGTAGAGGGCGGCGTCGAACACGACCGCTCCCTGATAGGGGCCCTTGTCGCGCTCGGCCATGATCGTGACGATCAGGCCGCCCATCGACTCCCCTTCGAGGATGACACGGTCGAGGCTGCCGTATCTGGTTTCGATGAAGGCGCGCAGCGCGTCCAGGTCTGCGATGGCGTCCCCCACGATGAGCCCGTTGCGCCGGAAGCTCGTCGTTGCGACCATCCATCCCTCGTCGAGAATGGCCCGGTTTGCCGCCCGCTCCGGATGGAGGTCCGGAATCAGCGGGGCGGAATCGGGTCGATAGCCGTGCGCGATCAGGAGGAGATTGTGGTTCCAGGGCGTGGACGGGTTCGCGATGGCAAAGGTCGCCCCGCTGATCTCGCCCTCGTCGACCTTGATGGGCGCGGGCGGCGCGTCGTCGGCCGACAGGGGGAGGGAAGGGCCGAGCACGAACGCGGCGAGGAGGAGGGGAGCCGCTAGCGCGGAGGGGAGGATCCGGTGCATGTCAGAGGGGCAGCCTAGGCGTTCACGAGGGCCAAACGCGAATCCCTTTTGGCTTCAGCTCGCGTCCGGGTTCGTTTCAAATGCCCGTCCCGCGCCATGAACCCCACCGCCCTGGCAAAGCCCTTTGTCCGCGACTTTCCCGCCTACGAGCCGGGGAAGCCGATCGAGGACGTGGCCCGCGACCTCGGCCTTGACCCGGCGGGGATCATCAAGCTGGCGTCGAACGAAAACGCGTTCGGGCCCTCGCCGCTCGCCGTCAGGGCCGCCACGCGCGCGATCGAGCAGGGACAGCTCTATCCCGACGGGGGATGCTTTGCCTTTCGCGAGCGGCTCGCCCGGCACCATCGCCTCGCCCCGGGACAGTTCGTGATCGGAAACGGATCGAACGAGATCATCGAGTTCCTCGGTCACGTGTTCCTCGAGCCCGGCGACGAGGTCGTCATGGGCCTGCCCGAATTCGTCGTCTACCGGCTCGTGGCGCTGCTTTTCGGCGCGCGGCCGGTCGAGGTGCCCCTCGTCCATTTCAGGAACGACCTGAAGGCGCTCGCCCGCGCGGTGTCGCCGAGGACGAAGCTCGTCATCGTCGCGACCCCCAACAACCCGACCGGCACCGCGAATTCGGAGCAGGAGCTCCTGGAGTTTGTCCGCTCGCTTCCGGACACGGTGATCTGCGTGGTCGATGAGGCGTACACCGATTATGCCGAGCACCCGCCGGACATCCGCCCGCTCATCGCCGAGGGCCGCAACGTGATCGGCCTGCGGACCTTTTCCAAGATCTATGGGCTCGCCTCGCTGCGGGTCGGTTACGGGTATTCGACTCCGGAGCTGGCGTCGCTCCTCGACCGGATCCGCCAGCCCTTTAACGTGAACGCGGTCGGCCAAGCCGCGGCGATCGCCGCGCTCGACGACCACGCGTTCACGCGCATGTGCGCGCTCGAGAACCGCAGGGGGCTAAGGCGCCTCGAGGAGGGGTTTGGCGCGCTCGGGCTGGAATTCGTCCCCAGCCAGGCGAACTTCGTCCTCGTCCGGGTGGGCGACGGGGAGCGCGTGTTTGACGCGCTCCAGCGCCGGGGCGTCATCGTCCGCCCTGTCAAGTCGTACGGCCTTCCCGAGTGGATCCGGATCACGGTCGGAACTGGCGAGCAGAACGAGCGGCTCCTTCGGGAACTCGGGGCCGCGGTCCGCTGACTACCGCGAGGAGGCGCGGGCGAGCCGGTCGCCCAGGGCTTCGGCCACGCCGGCGCCCGAGGGGCGTTCGACGTGGATGCGCCTGAACCCGCTCTCGTCGAGGCGGCGGAGCATGGCAAACAGCCGCCGGGCCGCGCGGCGCAGGTCGCCCCGCGCGTCCAGCCAGAAGATGTTCCCTCCCGCACCCACGGCGCCCTTCGGCTTCGAGATGAAGAGCCAAGCATCGGCCGCGTCGCCACGCGCCGCGGTTCGCGGGCTCAGCCTCGCATGGAGGACGACGGGCGTCCGGGGGCTGTAGTGGCGTGGCATGCGCCCGGGCGAGAGTTGGGCCCGATCCGTCGCCACTGGCCCGCGGGGCTTGACGACGGGCACGCCGAGCGCCCTCGCCAGCTGTCCTCGCGTGATGGCCCCGGGCCGAAGCAACACGGGGCGCCGCGGATCCCGCAGGTCGACGATGGTCGATTCCAGGCCGATCCTGGCCGGGCCCCCGTCCAGGATATGGCGCACCTTGGAGCCTAGGCTTTTCCTCACGTGCTCGGCGGTCGTCGGGCTGACATAGCCGAAAGGATTGGCGCTCGGCGCCGCGAGCGGCACGCCTGCGAGCCGGATCAGCCGGCGGAACAGCGGGTGGGAGGGCATCCGGACGGCGACGCTCGGAAGACCGGCGGTGGCCTCGTCGGGCACAGTGTCCGTCTTCGGGAGGACGATCGTGAGAGGACCGGGCCAGAACCTGCCCGCCAGCGCCAGGGCCGCGGCGTTGGGCCGGGCCACGCGTTCCAGATCGCGGAGTGACGCGATATGGACGATCAGGGGGTCGTTCAAAGGCCGGCCTTTCGCCGCAAAGATCCGGAGGCAGGCGGCCCGGCTCGTCGCGTCGCCCGCCAGGCCGTACACGGTTTCCGTGGGGACGGCGACCAGGCCGCCGGCCCGCAGGAGCCGGGCGAGGAGGGCCAGGTTGCGCGGGGTGCCCCGATAGGTTCGTGCCTGTGGTGCCATGCCGCTTGGTTCTCGAAATCCGGGCAAAAAAAGACCGGAGCCTTTCGGGCTCCGGCAGCTACGGGTTCGCCGCGCCTGCGCTCACTTCGTGAGCAGCATGTTGCGCGAGTGCTTGATCGTGCGCGTGACCGCGCGCTGGTGCTTCGCGCAAAGGCCGGTGTACTTGCGGGGAAGGATCTTGCCCGTGTCGGTGACGAAGCGGACCCAGGCCTGCGGATCCGTGAACGGGATCTGCGCGGGGGTGGGGGTCTGCTGCTTCTGTTCGGTGGTGCTCATGGCTTGAAAGGGAGGGTGGATCGTGCGTGCGCAGGGGAGCGTGTCAACCCCGCAATGGGGAAGGAGGGCGCCCCAATCCAAGAAAATGGCCCAACTATGCGGGAAACACCCGATAGCGTGCGCATAGTGTTCCGCGTAGTATGCCGCCGTGGAGGAAATCAAATTGCCGACGTCTGCCCCCTTTATCCTGGTGGCGGATGACAACGCCGACATTCGCCTGCTCAACTGGGAGGTATTGACCAAGGCGGGCTATTGTGTGGACACCGCTGAAGACGGCGCAGCCGCCTGGGACGCACTTCAGGCCAAGAGCTACGACCTTCTGGTCACCGACAATGACATGCCGAGGATTACCGGCTTTGACCTGATCAAGAAGATGCGCATGGCCGGTATGATGCTCCCGGTGATATTCGTTTCGGGAACGACGCCAACGGAAGCGTTGGAGGGGCGCTCGGGCCTGAGGATTACCGCGCGACTGCCAAAGCCCTATGCCATAGCGGATTTGTTGAAATTGGTGGAGGGCATCCTGGGGGCGGCCGTAGGCACGCTTCAGCACGCCTGATCCAAATGGATACACCGCAGCCGGGACATATCCCCCGGCGCTCCCTGAAGGCAACGTGGGCTGACGATGCCTTGTCCGCGGGATCAGATGCCCCGGAAGTCGCCGGGCTTCAGCGGGAAGAGCGGCCTGCCCAGGCGCTCCGAGCTCACGCGCTCGAGTTCGAGGGCGACCGTGTAATTGTGGGTGACGAAGCGCAGGAGCTCCGTCCGGGAAATGCTCAGGCACCGCGTGCCGTTGCGGGCCGTGACGCTCGCGCTCGGCGAGCTGTTCTGCATGAGGCCGATCTCGCCGAAGAATTCGCCCGAGTGGACGACGGCGAGCTGCCGGTTGCCCTGGTTCACCTGTGCATCGCCCTGGAAGATGATGAAGAAATCCTCGACCGCCTGGCCCTCGCTCAGGATGGTTTCCTCCGGATCGTAGGCCGTGATCGTGGACAGACGGGCGAACCGCTTGATCGCCTGCAGGTGCCAATTCCGGCAGAGGGAAATCTGGCGCAGGAAGGGCAGCTTGAGGAGCATGTCGGTAAGGAGGGCCTGCGGGACACGCCTGACGACGACCTGCTCCGCCTTCGCGCGATCCGTGGTCAGCAGCGTCACAGGGGTCAGCGTGCGCAGCTGGTAGCTCGGGGAACTCGGATCCGCGAGGTCGTGGAGGCCGATGATGTCGCCCTCGCTTAGGACCTGGACCTGCACCGACCGGCCCGAGGCCAGCACCCGCCGCACGCTGATCTTGCCGCTTACGATCAGCGAGACCTCGGTGGGGACGCCGCTGCTTTCGGGAAGCTGCTTCCAGGGACCATGGCGCCGGACGGCCATCACCCGGGCCATTTCCTGGCGTTCCGGCGGCTGGAGCGCATTGAAGACGGCGGAGGAGGAGATCGCCTTCATCCGGGTGGATTCATCCGGCATCGCGGCGGCGCGGCTGAACCACCGGCGGTACCACTGGCGAAGGCGGGTCCGGCGACTGCGCGCGCTTTCGCGCGCCACCCGGTATATTTCCCAGGCCAGGTAGGCAACCCCGAGGACCACCAGCGACCCCCCGACCCCGACCGCGATCCGCACGCCGTTGGCCTGCAGGAATCCCGTGATCCAGGCGACGGTCGGAACCTGCTTCAGCCGTAAGACCCAGTAGAGCGTGGCGAAGGTCCAAAGCACGGCGTAGAGAACCCTTACCCAGGTCGTGGGCTGCTGAAGCGTCCGGCTGAGCAGGCGCGCGCGGGCGTCGGGGCGCCGGTTGGGCGGGAAGCTGTGGGATTCCTCCGACTCGCTGAGGGCGCGCTTGGAGCCCACGTGAAAGAGCGACGCGACGCGGCCGCCGAAGACGGGGCGCACGCTGAAGAGCAGGCCGAGCACCGGAAAGAAAGCCCAGCCCGGCCCGTACCACGAGGCGATCCCGGCCGCCGTGGCGAGCATCGAGGGGACGGCCAGGGCGACCAGCATCTGCGCCTCCGAGGACAGCATTACCGCATCGCCCTTGTCCAAGGCGAAATGTGGGGGTATGGCCAGCCAGCGCCAGCGGGGCCGGTAGACCTCGCCGCCCGAGCCGCGGATCATGCAGCCCGCAAGGAAGTCGCCGAAGCTGAGCGCCGCGCAGAGAAGCAGGAGTCCGGCACCTGCATCGAGGTACGAAAGGGGAACGTTCGGGTGGAATGCGAGCGCCAGCACGATTCCCGCGCAGAAGAGGATCGCGAGGGGCTTCGACAGGACCGAGGGCCGGATCGCCCAGTTCCATTCGTAGGCGCGCACGGGTTCCGGGCCGACCCCGGGCTCCAGCAGGATGTTCGCGTGGAGCGCCTTCAGGATGAGCTCGAAGAATTCACCCAGCGGCAGGCACTGGCGGTCCCTGATGACGGTGCCGAGCACGGCGGGGACCATCTGGGGTTTCTCGAAGTGGGCCAAAATAATCCATTGCTCGGGCGTCACCCGCAGGTAGCTCATCGCCGGGATGTTCTTGAGCACAAACAAGCCGTTCTTCAGCTCGCTGCGCTTCAACTGCGGCGCGAGGCAGAGGGTCTGGGCCGAAAGGATCAGGTTGATGTCCATGCGTCAGCGTGGCGGGGGTGTCGCGTCATTGAGCGCCTCGCGGACGGCGTCCACGAGTTGCACGTTTTCAAACGGTTTCGCGAGGAAACGGTGCTCGCGCAGGTCGCTGGGCCACCACGACACGTCCGTCAGATGCCCGCTGATGAAGATGACGCTGAGGCTCGGGACGCGCGCGCACATCCTGCGGGTCAGTTCCAGTCCGTCCACCCCGGGCATCAGCACGTCGCAAACGACGACGGCGGGAGGCTCGGAGGCGGCCCGGATCGAGTCCATGGCGGCCTCGGCTCCCCCGGCTGTCCGGACATTCCACCCCTGACCCATGAGGACGATTTCGATCAGGTTCCGCATCGACGGCTCGTCGTCCACGACAAGAATCCACTTGGTGAGCGGGTGGCCGACGGGAGAGGTTTCTGACGTGGGAGAGGTGTTCATGGGAGTTGAGGGGGTCGCTCGTCAGCGGCACCGACAACTATGGGCTCCATTTTGGGAAATCAGGCGCCGGCTGACGAAGGGAAGAATTGCGTATTCGGTTTAGCTATTGATCCGCAATGTATTGGGTTACAATCCCATTCGTTTCAATCGAGGTATCATAAGAGGCGGATTTATTTCGCAAGGGCCCCTAGTATCCTTGGGCACGATGACTTAGGAAAGCCCTTAGTCGGAACAAGCCGCGGGTTCACCGGCCTTTTACTCCGCCCGCAGAGATCTTTCAGCTTTTGCGGCTAGCCCAGGATTGGGAGTTCCTCATGGTCAGCGCCTTCCTTCAATGTACGAAGGTCCTTGAGCAGCTTCGAATAGAAAAAAAGATCCAGCGGGACGCGGATCGTCGTTATCACCAGCAATGACGTTTGGATCGCCGGGGCGTTGCCTCGGATCAAATCGGAATGACGCATCAGGTACGCGAGGGTGGTGGTCATGAAGAGGGAGAGGGACAGGATAAACAGGACAAACAGGTAGCTCCGGCCCGTTTTCTTGTAGGCTTCAAAATTGAGCAGCCCGTAGCCGAGGGGGGCCAGGATCAGCACGCCCCAGTAGATTCGATCGATGGTGAAGCTGACGGTGATCATATGGAGCCTTCGGATATTTCGTGGACCGGGTTGTAAACGGCCGATCATCAATGGATCAGCTGACGCTTCACTTTGAGCTGCGACGTGGGCCGTCGGCAACTCCCGTTCCGCGCCCGGAGGGCCTTGGTCACTTTTCGGGAGCAGGCTGCACGGAAGGAATCCAAATCCTCCGCCAAAACGTTGCGGTATAGTCGAGCCGGATCGCGTTCATGTCCGCCATCGTGGCCGACGAGACCCCGGGTATCCCGCTCGAGGTCACCTTCCCGTTAAAGTCCATCATTCCTCCTCCAACGGAGCTCTTCGTCCCATAGTTTCCGCTGAAGCGGGTGAGGGCTCCCGTCACGTGGACGTAGGGCGCAAGATCGTGAACGGTTCCGTCCTGGCTCTGCGCAAAGGGGCGCACGGCCTTCCGGGTTTCCGGATTTGAGATTGAGAACAGGACGATATCGGCGCCGACCTCCTTTGCCTCGGCCTGCAGCTCATCGAAGGTCACGTGCCCATCCGTCTTGAAGGAGGAGACTCCAACGCGAACGTAACCATCCTTTGCCAGCCGCGCGCCGTCATCGTCGGGAGCGACCGAACCATACACCTGGCTTGTCCCCGAGTAGGGGAGGAGGGTCGCATTCTGGCTTTCGGGCGCGACTTGGTAGTACTGCTTTATAGTGCTGGCGCAGCCGGTGACCAAAAGCAGCCCGAATAGAGGGGCCACTAGGACTCGAAGCGGAGGTGCGGGCGCGAACCTCTTCGGCTTGATTTCCCGGATTAGACATTATAGCTGCGCGACGAGCAGCTAAGAAGATAAGTGTGCTTGTCCCCGTTCACGCGGGTTACTTCACGTGAGTGAAGCCTATCCGCATGGATGTGGTTGTTACCAATAATCCAA
>Ga0182018_10000154_pt1 | contig 87713 bp, 74 predicted proteins | sample 812P2MmetaG_FD_120490 | JGI IMG/M metagenome (GOLD analysis project Ga0182018, IMG submission 120490) | Permafrost microbial communities from Stordalen Mire, Sweden - 812P2M metaG | ecosystem: Environmental > Terrestrial > Soil > Wetlands > Permafrost | place: Sweden: Stordalen | collected...
CGAACGGTCGAAGCGGATCAAACTGGCGACCGGGGTTATCTCGCTGCCGTATCACCATCCGTTTCATGTCGCGCAACGCATGGTGCAACTCGACCACATGACCGGCGGGCGGGCGATCTTCGGCTCCGGACCCGGAGCACTGGCGTCCGATGCCCACACGCTCGGGGTCGATCCGATGGTGCTGCGCGACCGGCAGGACGAGGCGATCAGCGTCATCCGCCGCCTGTTCAACGGCGAGCGGGTGACGGTGAAAAGCGAGTGGTTCCAGATGAACGACGCCGCCCTGCAACTGCTGCCGTTGCAGGAGGAGATGCCGTTCGCCGTCGCCTCCCAGATCAGCCCGTCGGGGATGACACTCGCGGGCAAGCACGGGATTGGCATCATTTCGATCGGCTCACTGTCGGATGAGGGGCTTAATGCGTTGCCGACGCAATGGAGCTTCGCCGAAGCGGCGGCGGCCAAACACGGCAAGATCGCTGACCGCAAGAACTGGCGCGTGCTGCTGAGCTGGCACATCGCCGAGACACGGGAAAAGGCCCGCGCCGAGGCCCGCGACGGGCTGATGCGGCACCATAACGAATACATCACCGCGACATTGCAACGGCCCGGAGCGCGGCCGTTCAAAACGCCGGATGAGGCGGTAGATAAGACGGCGTTCTCGGATGGCGCGGCGGCGACGATCGGCACGCCGGACGATCTGGTGAAGCGGATCAAGGAGGTGCTCGCCATCAGCGGCGGCTTCGGCACCGTCGTTGGTTTCGTCCACGATTGGGCCAACCCGGAAAACACCATGCGCAGTTGGGACATGGTCGCGCGCTATGTCGTGCCGGAGATCAACGGCTACCTCGCCGGCCTGCGCAAATCGCGAGAATTTGTCGCCACCAACCGGGAATATTTCAATCGCGCCCGGGAAGCCGTGATGTCGAAGATCCATGGGAACGAAGCGGCGGCGGCGGCTCTGGCGGTGACGAAGTCGTCGATGCTGAGCGCGTCGGCGAGCAACGTGCCGGATCTGGACAAGGAACGCGCGAAGGTCGCGGCGAAATAACAGCGCCCGGAGTCTGAGCCAATTCATTTCTCGGCGGCGCCCGCGCGTCACGGCGGCCATTGAGCGTGGTGCATGGTACCCAGACTCGCTGAAGCGCGACACATTTACTCTGTCATTGCGAGGAGCAACGCGACGAAGCAATCTCCTGGTCCCCACTGACGGAGATTGCTTCGCTTCGCTCGCAATGACAGGGGTGGCCGCCGCGACTCGCGCGCGATGATCGTGGGTACTGGGCTAATCGGAAGCATTGGCACGTGAGCCAGCCAACGTCAGATGGAACAACGAAACATGGCCGTGACGAAGTTATTGATCGCCAACCGGGGCGAGATCGCGATCCGCATCGCCCGCGCGGCGGCCGACATGGAGTTGCCTTCCGTCGCGGTTTATTCTGAGGACGATGCGAAGAGTCTGCATCTCCGCGCGGCGGACGAAGCCCAGGCACTGAGCGGTACGGGAGCGGCGGCGTATCTCAACGCGGGCGCGGTGATCGCCGCGGCCAAAGCGGCGGGATGCGATGCGATCCACCCCGGTTACGGTTTCCTCGCCGAGCGTGCCGACTTCGCGCGCCAGTGCGCCGAGGCCGGACTGACGTTCGTGGGACCGGACGTGACGCATCTGGAACTGTTCGGCGACAAGGCCCGCGCCCGGATCGCCGCGATCGAGGCCGGCGTGCCAGTGATCCGCGGACTCGACCACGCGGTCACGCTGGAGGAAGCACGGGCTTTCTTCGCCGATCTCGGCTCAGGCGCCGCGATGATCATCAAGGCGCTCGCTGGCGGCGGCGGACGCGGCACACGCGCGGTGACATCCGCCGCGGAACTGGACGCCGCATACCAGCGCTGCCAGTCGGAGGCGAAAGCCGCATTCGGCCGCGCCGATGTGTACGTCGAGGAATTCATCCCACGCGCGCGTCATGTCGAGGTGCAAATCCTTGGCGATCGCGCCGGTCATGTCGCGCATCTGGGCGAGCGGGAGTGCAGCGTCCAGCGCCGCTTCCAGAAGATGCTTGAGATTGCTCCCGCGCCGGCGCTGGATGATGCGCTACGCCAGAAAATCATCGGCGCGGCGGTTCGTTTCGCGAAACATGCGGGTTACAGCAATCTCGGGACATTCGAGTTCCTGGTTGATGTTTCCGGCCTCGCCGGTGCGCAACCGTTTGTCTTCATCGAGGCGAACGCGCGGCTGCAGGTTGAGCACACGGTGACCGAAGCGGTGACCGGAATCGATCTGGTGCAAACCCAGATCCACCTCGCGCGCGGCGTGACCCTCGCCGAACTGGGTCTGGATGCGCCGGGGATCGCCAGGCCGCGCGGCTATGCGATCCAGGCACGCGTCAACATGGAAACGATTGGCGCCGACGGCTCGGTCCGGCCAGGAGGCGGCACTTTGACCGTGTATGAAGCACCGAGTGGACCTGGCGTGCGCATCGATGGGTTTGGCTTCGCCGGGTACCGCACCAGCAACGCGTTCGACTCCTTGCTCGCCAAGGTCATCGTTCACTCGCCGTCGCCTGACTTCGCCGCCGCCGTTGGGCGAACCGCGCGCGCGTTGAGCGAGTTCCGCATCGAGGGCGTCAGCACCAACATCGATTTCCTGCGCAACGTCCTGGGTCATCCCGATTTCGCGACGAGCAAAGTCCATACGCGCTGGGTGGATGAGAATCTGGCGGCACTCGCCAGCACGACCGAGCGACAGCGGCGCTTCGGGATGGCTGCTTCGAGCACCGGCGACGGGTTCGCGGGAGCGAGGGTGAAGAGCCGCGATCCACTGGCTTTGTTCGCGCATGACGCGCAGGTGAAGGCGGAGCAAGGGAGAGTGATTGAGGGTCAGCCGGAATTGACGGGTCCGGATGGATCGGCGGGCGTCGCGTCGCCGATCCAGGGCACCATCTCGGCGATCACGGTCGCGGTCGGAGACGAAGTACGCAAAGGCCAACAGGTCGCGATCGTCGAAGCAATGAAGATGGAACACGTCATCGCCGCTCCGCACGGCGGCATCGTGCGCGCTGTGACGATGGCGGCGGGCGACGTGGTCCGCGAAGGGTTCCCAATCGTCTTTATCCAGGAGGCCGACGTCGAAGGCGGCACTGTCGCGGCGAGCGAAACGCTCGACCTGGACCACATCCGCGACGATCTGCGGGAGAATTATGATCGGCATGCTATGACACTGGATGAAAACCGTCCCGACGCGGTGGCACGCCGGCGCGGGACCGGTCATCGGATGCCGCGGGAAAACATTGAGCGGCTGGTCGATCCCGGATCGTTCAACGAATACTGGCCATTGGTCGTCGCGCGTCAGCATCAGCGCCATTCCATCGAGGCATTGCGCAAGAACACGCCTGGCGATGGAGTCGTCGCCGGTATGTGCTCGATCAACGGCGCTCTGTTCGATGAGACAAGATCGCGAGCCGCTTTGGTGCATTACGACTACACCGTGCTCGCGGGCACGCAGGGGCATCGCAATCACTACAAGCAGGACCGGATATTCGAACTGTGTCAGCGGTTCCGCCTGCCTCTGGTGCTGTTTGGCGAGGGCGGCGGCGGGCGGCCGGGCGAGGACAACATCGGCCCGCGGGTCGCCATCGATACGCACACGTTCACGACGTACTCGCAGCTCAGCGGACTGGTGCCGCTGATCGCGGTCGTCAACGGCCGCACCTTCGCCGGCAACACCGCTCTGGTGGCGTGCAGCGACGTGATCATCGCCACCGAGGGCTCGACGATCGGCATGGGCGGTCCGGCGATGATCGAGGGCGGCGGCCTCGGGATTTACACCCCCGAGGAAGTCGGCCCGATGTCGTTCCAGGTCCCAAACGGCGTCGTCGATATCCTGGTGAAAGACGAATTCGCCGCCGTCGATACCGTGAAAAAATATCTGTCCTACTTCCAGGGCCCGATCGCCACGTGGGCGGCACACGATCAACGCCGGCTGCGTCACGCCGTGCCGGAAAACCGGCTGCGGTTGTACAACATGCGCGACATCGTCGAAACGATCGCCGACAAAGACTCGGTGCTGGAAATCCGGGAAAAATTCGGTGTCGGCATCATCACCGCGTTCATCCGCGTCGAGGGCAGGCCGATGGGGTTGATCGCCAACAACCCGCATCATCTCGCCGGCGCGATCGATTCCGACGGCGCTGACAAGGGCGCCCGGTTCCTGCATCTGTGCGACGCGTTCGACATCCCGGTGGTGAACCTGATCGACTGTCCGGGCATCATGGTTGGTCCGGAAGTGGAACGGACAGCGCTGGTGCGGCATTGCACACGCTTGTTCAACGCCGGCGCCAACATGACCGCGCCATTGTTCACCGTCGTGGTCCGCAAAGCCTACGGCCTTGGAGCGCAGGCCATGCTGGGCGCCGGTGCTCTGGTGGGGTTCTTCTCTGTCGCCTGGCCCACCGCGGAGTTCGCCGGCATGAATATCGAAGGCGCCGTCAAACTGGGATATCGCAAGGAACTGATGGCGATCGAAGACCCCGAGGCAAGGCGGCTGGAATTCGAACGCCGGACCGCCGCGGCCTATGAGAGCGCGAAGGCGGTCAACGCCGTGGCGGGCGGCGGGATCGACGATGTCATCGACCCGGCCGATACGCGAATCTGGATCGCCAATGCATTGCGGCGGCTGCCGCCGGTGCCGCCGCGAACCGGGAAAAAGTATCCGTACATCGATCCGTGGTGAGCGCTCAGAGTTTCGCCGCGAACACCGCCCGGCGCGGCAATTCACGGCCAAGAGTGTCAATAACCCGGTGTCTGACACCGGTGGCGGAAAGCCGTCTGACCTCATCGGCGAGCCGGTCCGGCAGTTCGCCCGCCATTGAACGGATGCGGTCGATCAGTTTGTCTCCATCGGTTCGGATCTCGACCGCCAGTTTGCGCCATTCCGGCAAGCCAATGTTTCGCAGCCGGTATTCGCCACCAATCTTCATCGCCAGTGTCGCCTTGCCCGGATCGATGTTCGCATAGGCGAAAATGCTCGCCAGATCGTACAAAGGCGCGAGCCGCACCAGGCCTCCACCGCCAATCAGGATCGAATAGTTCTTCGCATGCGCGTCGGTCCCTCCGATCAGCCAGTTCAGAATCAGGGCATCGATGAACGTCGCCGCGTCTTCCTCGTACGCCGTCGGCGAGTCGCGATCCTTTGACCGTTGTGCACCCGCCACATGTGCACGCAGCAAATCTGTGATTTCCCTAGGCCCAGGTCCACCGTCGTTTTGGTATTTGAGGGCGGGATGCACACTCAGGGCCTGACAAAAATCCTCCTGATGCACACGATAAGTGGCCGTGGTCTTGGAGAATTCTGAAAGAGCCTGTGCCGACGCGGCCGCCTCCGCGGCATCGGCGGCGGCGCGCGCGGCCATGGCGGCGCCATCCGGTTGGTCTGACTCCCCGTACATGGCCGCTTCCGCGGCTTTGGCGGCGGCGAGAGCTGCTCTGGTGCTCGCGAGCGTCGCGATGTGCACGCGATCATAACGTTCGATGACGATTGCCGTTACATCCTCGAATTGACGAACTTCCGAACGCGCGACGGGAAGCCCGAGAGAACGAGCAAGCGCCAGACACAAATGTTCGTTCTCGGCATGGCCATCGAACTCGCCACTCCGTGGCTTAAGGATGTGAGTCGTCGGCTCACGTCCCGACGGTACGCCCCAGCGTTGACCGTCAAAGCAAAGAGCTGTTTTGGGTTGTGCACCGGCCAGACTGAACTGCCCGGTATCGTGTGGCGAACGCCCGGCGCTCGCGTCCGACTGCAATGCGCGCAGACGGTCCGCGACCTCCGCGTCAGTTAGCCAGTTTATGTTACCGGCACGATCGCCGAGTATCTCATCACGGCGTCCAGGGCGCGCGAATTGCACCGCCCCCGCGCAATCTTCTCCTACCTCGGCGATCAGCGCGAAAGCACTGCGCGGCGAGACATGATAACGCCGTGCCCAACGTTGCAATACAAATTCATTGTCCGGCAAGAGGCCCCAGAGAAAGGCCTCGATCGCCGCGTGAGGATGCTCTGCCGCCGTCAGTGGCATCGACAACGACAAAGGATATGCGCCCGGCGCGGCACGCCAGGAGTCGGCATAGATAAAGCTCAGTCGCCCACGCACCTGGCGCACGACGCCGACTTCCCGGTTCTCCAGGAAAGCCAGAATTTCACTCATGGGCTATCCGCGCGGCGTGCGTCAGCCACGATCGCATCGATGTCAGCCGTGATGACGGGCGCCGCGCCGGCGGATTTCGCCGCGATGCGATCTGTCGTCTCGGCGATCAACGTCACGCCAAGGGCATCCAAGGCCCGCAGGATAAGACCGAGGCTGGCGCCTGGCTTGCCACGCTCGACCTGATTGACCCATAAGCGGCTTACGCCAGTCATGCGGGCGAGATCGGCCTGGTCCAATTTGAGAATGCGCCGGCGATCACGGATCAGGGCACCGATTTCCGCCGGAGTTCGAACTTGTGGCATGTCATCGACCGCATACTTTCTTATGTGCAAGCGATAACATACATTCTTCTTTGTAAGCAATCGAATACATAGACCCGAGATCAGGCGGCGGCGCCCGGACCGCCGGCTCGAAAATTGACGTGAGCCGGAACAGGCCCGAAAACTCCCCTATCGCCGGGGGTTGATCCGGCAACTTCCAACTTTGGACAGGGAAAACGCAACATGAGTCTTCTGCTTGCTGGCCGCGTCGCCATCGTCACCGGCGCCGGTCGAGGGATCGGCCGGGAACACGCTCTGGCTCTCGCCAAACACGGTGCCAAGGTGGTGGTGAACGACCTGGGCACCAGCGGCGACGGCATCGGCGCTGACGAAACGCCCGCACAGGAGGTCGTGCGCACGATCAAGGCGGCCGGCGGCGATGCGGCCGTCAACACCGACAACTGCGCCGATTTCCTGGGTGCCAAACGCATGGTCGATCAGGCGATCGAGACTTTCGGCGGCCTCGACATTCTGGTCAACAACGCCGGCATCCTGCGGGACCGCGTGCTGGTGAACATGATGGAACCGGAATGGGACGCGGTGATCGAGGTGCACCTGAAAGGCACGTTCGCTCCGTCGCGCCACGCGGCCGCGTACTGGCGCAACAAGTCGAAGGAGATCGACGGGCCAGTCAACGCGCGGATCATCAACACGTCGTCGGTGTCCGGTATTTACGGCAACACCGGTCAGACCAACTACGGCGCGGCCAAGGCCGGCATCGCGGCGTTCACGGTTATCGCGGCACGCGAACTGAAACGTTACGGTGTCACGGTGAACGCCGTCGCTCCGCAGGCACTGACCCGCATGACCGAGGGATTGCGCGAACGCACCGATGAACAGAAAGCGGCGATGCACCCCGGCCGCGTATCCCCCGCGATTGTTTGGATCGCCAGCCTTGAGTCGTCCGACTTCACCGGGCGCATTGTTGAAGCCGGCGGCGGACTGCTCGCCATCGCCGAGGGTTGGCACCGCGGCCCCACGGTCACACCGGAAGAGGATCCGGCAAAGCTTGGTCCGATCATGATGGAGTTGCAGGCGAAAGCTCGGAAGAACGCTGGCATGAACGGGATGGACCTGGATTGAGCGACCCGCTGTTCGCCGGCCTGAAGGTCATCGACTGCGCCAGTTACGTGGCTGCTCCGGCGGCGGCCACGGTGCTGGCGGATTTCGGCGCCGACGTGATCAAGATCGAGCCTCCTGGCGACGGCGATCCCTGGCGCACGATGTATCGCCGCCCGGGAATGCCGGCGGCGGAACATAATCATCCGTGGCTGATGGATAACCGGAACCGGCGCGGGCTGGTGCTGGATCTGAAGGCCGAATCCGGGCGAGCAGTGCTGGAACGCCTGGTCTCCCGGGCCGATGTGTTCATCACCAACGTTCCGCTGCCGTCACGGGAACGCTTGCGGATGCGGTATGAAGATTTCGCGGCGGCGTATCCCCGGCTGATCTATGCGTCGTTGACCGCTTATGGGGAGGCTGGCGAGGAAGCCGGCAAGACCGGGTTCGATCTGACCGCGTACTGGGCTCGGTCGGGGCTGATGGATGAGGTGCGGACGGATCATCAGACGTTGCCGGCGCGCTCGGTGGCGGGGATGGGGGATCGGCCGACGGCGATGGCGCTGTACGGGGCGATCGTGACGGCATTGTATCGACGGGAAAAGACCGGTCAGGGCGGCGAGGTGCGGGCTTCGCTGATGGGAAGCGGGATGTGGGCGAATGCCTATCTGATCCAGGCGAGGCTGTGCGGGACGGTGTTTCCGCCGCGCCCGACGCGCGAGGAATCGGTGACCGCGTTGGGCAATATGTACCGCACGGCGGACGATCGCTGGTTCATGCTGGCGCTGGCGAACGACCGGCAATGGCCGGCATTGGCCCAGGCGGTCGGGATGCCGGAACTGGTGACGGATGCTCGGTTCGTTGGGCCGGAGGAACGGCGGGTCAACGCGGTGACGCTGATGGGAATCCTGGACGAGGTGTTTATCCAGCATCCGCTGGCGGAGTGGCGGTCGATACTGGACGCGGCGGGGTTGACGTTTGGCGTGGTGGGAACGGTCGGTGAGATCGTTTCGGACCCGCAGGCAATGGCGAATGGAATGCTGCGGCCGTTGGGTGGCACCGGGATGCTGACGGTGGATAGCCCGTTCATGGTGAGTGGGACGGATAAGGTACCGGTCTCGGTGGCGCCGGGATTTGGCGAGCACGGCGGCGAGATTTTGCGGGAGGCGGGGTACGAGGAGGCGGAGATTGAGGCGCTGCGGACGGCCGGGGTCGTTGGCATTCCGTAAACCGGATTGCATCGCGGGTGGATCGACGCGAGAATTGCCTCACTGGTCGCCAAGGAGGCCATCGCCATGACCGACATCCCCAGTGTCTTTCTGGATTTGTTGCTGGAGAAGAAAGCGTTCGCGCATTTGGCGACCGTGATGCCGGATGGATCGCCGCAGAACACGCCGGTGTGGTTCGACTACGTCGATGGCAAGATCCGCGTGAACTCAGCGCGGGGCCGGGTGAAGGTGCGGAACATGACGGTGGGCGCGAAAGTCGCATTGTCGATCATGGATCCTGACGATCCCGACCGCTATGTTCAGTTGCGCGGCACAGTGACGCGAGTGACCGAGGGCGGGCTCGCCGACGCGCATATCGACAGCCTGGCGCACAAGTATCTGGGCGTTGACAAGAACCCGTATGCCAAGGCAGGTGACGTGCGTGTGATGTTCGAAATCACGGTGACCTCTGTCGAGGGGATGAGCTGACTTAAATTCGCCGCTGATTGAGAGGTCAGAGCACGACCTCGGCGAGCGCGATGCCACTTTCGCCGGCCACGGCGTAAAGCAGATATACGCGGCCGTCTTCCTCGAAGATCGCCGGATCGCGCAGTTGATTGACCATTCCGTACGCCGTGCTCCGTACCGACGGCGTGAGCGGCGCATCGGCCCCTTCCCAGCTTCGTTCCGGCCGCAGAACCTCAACCGCCTCGCTGTCCTTCCACTCGCGCCAGTCCCCACCCAGATCGATCCGGCTCAACAAGATCCGTTCCGGCGCTTCCCCGACCTGCGTCCAGAACACAAACAGCTCTTCCCCGCGCCGCGACACCGCCGCGTGCCGCATGTTCGGATTGAATAACACCGGTCCAGTTTCGAACCCCGAAAACCCGTCACGGGAGCGGTATAATTGCCCCGGCATGGCCAGCCCATAAGTGACGCCGTCATGCTGAAAGACCCGAAAGTATGACCGGCCCAGTACTTCAGGCAGCGCGTCAAAATCAATTCCGTTGGCCGAGGTCGCCACACGTGTAACCTGGTTTCCGACCCCCTCCAGGCCATGAAAATACATCACGATCCGCTGTCCAACCGGATCCACGTGGACGTCGGGTGAGGCGATGTGCGGCGTCGTGATCTCGGACAGCACGTCATGCGACATCGCGGTGCCGCTCGCCCGGTAACGAGCCTCGAACGCCGCCAGTTCCTCTGGCGACGGCACCGGCGGTTCTGTCAGGAACCTCGATCGCGCCAATTGCAAACTGCCCGGTGGATGCACGCGCCACGGGCCGGTCAGCGCGTCGGCATAAGCCAGCCTGATGTAACTGCCCTTGTGATCGGCGAAGTAAAGATAGTACGTGCCCAGCCGGTCCTCGACCCAGTCGGGCACTCGGATCAGGGACGGGCCCTGAATATTCACACCGATACTCGGATGCGTCGCGGGCGAAATGATCGGCCCGTCGACCAGTCTCGTGACCTTCACGCGTCGCGCCACATCTTCGGCCGTTTCCGCACCGGATCGAGCAGCGACCAATCTCCCTGCTCCAGCGTATGGCCTTTCGGGAACGGCGCCCGAGGTTCGAGGCCCAGGGATCGCACGACCCGGTCGTCACGGTAGTAACATTGCAGGATCACGCGAGAGAGAGTAGCCGCCGCCACCCCTCCCCTCTCCCGGAACGCGGCCACCACGGCGTCGCGGCGCGCCGCATCCAGATCAGCGAAGGTGCCGCCCGCAAACGCGGTCAGCGCGCCCAGGGCTTCTCGGACATGCGCCGTATCGCGACCCATGGTGGCGAGGATGTCGGCGAAGATGGTGGCGTCGTCAGCGCCTGGTACATCGAATTCCGTGCTCGCCGGGATCATCATTCCGGCGATGCGGCGCAGGTCCCGGCTTTCCGCCGGCGTCAGTTCGTTCATTCCACACCTCAATCGAACAAAGTGGCCAACCGCTGCTTCATGCTGTCCGCGATATAGAGTGCCAGCGCCTGAATGGTGGAGGTCGGGTTCACTCCGCCCGAGGTCACCCAGATACTGCCGTCGACGATGAACAGGTTCTTCACGTCGTGACTGCGCCCCCAGGCGTTCACCACCGATCGTTCCGGATCCTTACCCATCCGTGCCGTGCCCAGCAAATGTCCCGGGGTGTTCAGCACCGTGCGCGACGTCCACAGATTGGTGGCACCGGCGGCGGTCAGAATCTCCGACGCCCGGGCGATCCCGTGTTCCATCATGCGTCGCGTGTTCTCGCTGATGGCATAATCGATCCGCGGCGCCGGAATGCCGTGACTGTCCGTGAGCACAGGATCGAGCGTCACCCGATTGTGTTCCTCGGGCAGATCCTCGCAGGCGATGCCGATCCGCAGACGGCGATGGATCAACTGGCGGTACGCGCGGTGATGCTCCGCACCCCAGGGCAGAACGCCGCGCGCCTCGCTGTCGACGGCCTCGCTGACGACGCCGCCGCCGCGGGCGAATTGCAACGTGTAGCCGCGGACGAAATCGCGGTTGGGATCGGTCTCGTAAAACTCCTTGCTCCACAGGCTAAGCATGGGTGCGTGATCGCCATCGACCCGTTCATCAACGTAGCCGCCGACCTGAGGCCACGGATGCAGCATGAGATTCTTGCCGACCAACCCGCTGGAATTCGCCAACCCGTTGGGGAAGCGCGACGACGCGGAATTCAACAACAGCCGCGGCGTGCCGATGCCATTGCAGGCGACGATAACCACCTCCGCCGGCTGAAACCGCTCGATACCGTCGGGATCGTAATAAATCGCGCCGGAGGCCATGCCATGTTCGTTGGTGGTGATCTCCCGCACCCGGCAGCGTGGACGCAATTCCACTCCAGCCCGGATCGCATGCGGCCAATACGTGATATCCGTGCTCGCCTTCGCACCCTGGGCGCATCCCGGCGTGCAGTGACCGAGATTAATGCACGGTGCCCGTCCGTCATATTCGGTCGTCGCGATCGCCGAGTCGGATGGCCACCAGTGCCAGCCAAGCTTGTTCATCGCTCTCGCGTAACGCATCCCGGTCTTGCCAAGCGGCAGCGGCGGCATCGGCGGGTTTCTCGGTGGGTATGCCGGATCGCCCGCCAGACCGGACACACCCATCATGCGGTCGTTCTCAGCGAAGAATGGCTCCAGAGTCGCGTAATCGATTGGCCAGTCGTCGGCAATGCCATCCAGCGTCTTCACCCGGAAATCCGATGGGTGCATACGCGGAAAATGCGCGGTGAACATGATCGTGCCGCCGCCGACGCCGTTGAAGTTGGCGATCTTCATCGCCGAATTGTCTTCGTTGATCGGGTAATCGGTCGACCGCGCCCGCCGGTTCGGGCTGATATCGAAGTCGGCGTAGCGTCGCGCTTCCCAGTCCCGCCCGTTGCTGGGGAAGTCGGATTGCTTCATCCAATCGCCCTGTTCGAGGCACAGAATTTTCATCCGCGTCTCGGCCAGGCTCCAGGCGACGGCGGCACCGGACGCACCGGAGCCGATGATCAGAACGTCGACGATCTCGTTGGACTCAGCCATTTAACCTCCGTATCTACCCCGTCATGGCCCGGCCTGATCGGGCCATCTCTCTCGTCATCGTGTTGATGCTGATGGCCCGGTCAGGCCGTGCGATGACGTTTGGGGGACGGGCCATGACGTATGAAGGAACCATCAATCGAACAACGTCGCCAGACGCTGCTTCATCGCGTCCGCGATGTACAGCGCCAGCGCCTGGATCGTGCAGGTCGGATTCACCCCGCCGGACGTCACGAAGATGCTGCCGTCGACAATGAACAGGTTCTTCACGTCGTGCGATCGCCCCCATTCGTTCACCACGGACCGTTCCGGATCCATCCCCATCCGCGCGGTGCCGAGCAAATGCCAGCCACCGTTCAGAATCGGGCTCTGCACCCCGACCTCGCTCGCGCCCGCCGCCGCCAGAATGTCCTTCGCCCGCGCTATGCCATGATCCATCATGCGCAAGGAGTTCTCACTCAACGTGTAATCGATCTTCGGCGCCGGGATGCCGTGCCCGTCCTTCAGCATGGGGTCGAGCGTCACCCGGTTGTGCTCCTCCGGCAGGTCCTCACAAATCGCCGACAGGCCGATGCGCCGTCCCACCAGGTGGCGAAAGACGCGGTGGTGATCCTCGCCCCAGGGCAGGCGGCCCGTGTCATGGCTGATGATCGCCTCGGTGACCGGCCCGATTCCGCGGCCAAACTGAAACGCGTATCCGCGCACGAAGCCGCGCGACAAATCGGTCTCGTAGAACTCCTTGCTCCACAAACACAATGGCGGCCCGCGGTTGCTGTCCAGCGGTTCCTCCACATACCCGTAAACCTGCGCGTAGGGGTGAAACATCAGATTCTTGCCGACCAGACCACTGGAATTGGCCAGTCCATTGGGAAATCGCCCCGACACGGAATTCAACAACAGTCGAGGCGTCCCCACACCGTTACAGGCCATGATCACGACCTCGGCCGGCTGGAATTGCTCCACGCCGTCGGCATCGTAATAAATCACGCCGGAGGCCATGCCATGTTCGTTGACGGTCACCTCCCGCACCCGGCAGCGCGTGCGCAATTCCACGCCGGCGCGGATCGCGTGCGGCCAATACGTGATGTCGGTGCTGGCTTTCGCGCCCTGTGTGCAGGCCGGCGTGCAATGACCGAGATTAATGCACGGCGCGCGTCCGTCCCACTCCGTCGTGGCCACCGAGGTATCCGACGGCCACCAGTGCCAGCCAAGCTTGTTCATCGCGTGCGCGAACCGCGTGCCGCTTTTGCCCAAGGGCAGCGGTGGCATCGGCGGCTGCTTCGGCGGATAGGCGGGATCGCCGGCCAGCCCTGACACGCCGGTCATCCGGTCGTTCTCGGCGAAGAACGGTTCCAGGGTGGCATAATCGATCGGCCAGTCATCGGCTACACCATCCAGCGAGCGCACCCGGAAATCGGACGGATGCAAACGCGGGTAGTGCCCGGTGTACATGATCGTGCTGCCGCCGACGCCGTTAAAGTTGACAACCTTGATCGGTGAGTTGTCGTCGTTGATCGGATAATCCGTCGGCCGTCCGCGCCGATTCGGGCTGGTGGAGAAATCGCCGTACAACCTCGCCTCCCAGTCGCGGCCGTTGCTGGGGTAGTCCGACTGTTTCATCCAGTCGCCCTGTTCGAGGCACAGGATGCGCATTTTCGTGTCAGCCAGACTCCAGGCCACGGCCGCGCCCGAGGCACCCGATCCGATGATCAGCACGTCCACCGTTTCGTTCATCTCGCCTCTCCCACCCGCTCTGCTCCGTCATAACGCCCGCTGGTTGGGAAAGTCGATCCCCGCGGGTGCTTTGATCGGTGCGGGCATTGGTCCTAGATTGGCCGTCAGAGGGGACAGTCCATGAAGTTCAGTTTCTCGCCCGAGCAGGAAGAGTTCAGATCCAATCTCCGTCGCTTTCTGACGGACCGTTCGCCACCGAAGGAAGTCCGGCGGCTGATGGAAACCGACGCCGGGTGGGAGCGCGAGGGCTGGCGGAAGCTGAATGAGGCGCTTGGCCTGACCGCTCTGCGCATTCCCGAGGCGTATGGCGGGGCCGGCTTCGGCTTTTCCGAAATTGGCATCGTGCTGGAGGAAATGGGCCGTGCGCTGCTGTGCGCCCCGTATTTCGCCACCGCCGTGCTGGCCACCGGCGCGATCATGAACGCCGGCACCGAAGCCGAGAAACAAGCACTGTTGCCGGACATAGCGTTGGGAGACACCGTGGCCACGCTTGCCAGCGCCGAGGATAACGGACGTTGGGACGCCGCCGCCACGACTTTGATCGCCACGCCGTCGGGGACTGGTTACCGGCTCGATGGTCACAAGAGCTTCGTGCTCGATGGCCATACCGCCGATCTGGTCGTGGTTCTGGCCCGCGCGCCGGGATCAACCGGCGACAACGGGTTGTCGTTTTTCACCGTCCGCGGTGAGGCGTCGGGACTTCAGCGGCGATTGCTGAAAACGATGGACCCGACCCGTAAACTGGCGCGGCTGACGTTCAACGGCGTAGAGGCGACGTTGCTTGGGCAGGCCGGCGGCGCCGCCGCGCCTTTCGCCCGCACGATGATCGAGGCCGCTGTCTGTCTCGCCAACGAAATGGTCGGCGGTGCGGAACGGCTGCGCCAGGACGCCCTGGCGTATTCGAAGATGCGCATGCAGTTCGGCCGGCAGATCGCCTCGTTCCAGTCGATGAAGCACAAAGCCGCCGACATGTTGCTGGAGGTGGAACTGGCGAAGTCAGCGGCATACTACGCGGCGGCCGCGCTGGATGACGGCGACGCCGACGTGGCGGCGATCGCGTCTTTGGCCAAGGCCTGCGCGAGCGACACGTACATGCAAACCGCCATCCACGCGATCCAGATCCACGGCGGCATCGGCTTCACCTGGGACAACGACACGCATCTCTGGTTCAAACGCGCGAAAAGTTCGGAGGTGCTGTTTGGCGATGCCCACCATCACCGCGAACAAATGATGCTGTACTGGGCCGCGTGAGGGGACACGATCATGAGCGAACTTACCGAAGCCACCGTCCGCGCCGAAGTTCGCGCCTGGCTGGAAGCCAACTGGAACCCCGAACTCGGCCTGATCGAATGGCGTAACAAACTCGCCGATTCCGGTTGGGGTAATCCGCATTGGCCCACCGCGTGGCACGGCCGCGATCTGCCGGTCGGCCTGGTGCCGGTGGTGGAAGAAGAATTCAAACGGATTGGTGCCGTCGGTGTCGCCAAGGCCGGCATTCGCGTGCTCGCCGCGGCCACGATCCTGGCGCATGGCAGCGACATGCAGAAAGAAAAGTTCCTTCGCCGCAGCCTGACCGGCGAGGATACGTGGTGCCAGTTGTTCAGCGAACCCGGCAGCGGGTCGGATGTCGCGGGCGCGGTGACCCGGGCCGATCTGCGCGGCAATCAATGGGTCGTCAACGGCCAGAAAGTCTGGACCACCAGCGCGCACAAAGCCGACTGGGGTTTGTTGCTGGCCCGCACCGACTGGGACAAGCCGAAGCACGCGGGCCTGTCCTATTTCATCCTGGATATGAAACAACCGGGCGTGACGGTGCACCCGTTGAAGCAAATGAACGGTCACGCGTCATTCAATCAGGTGTTCATGACCGACGCCGTCATGCCACCCGAAATGCTCGTCGGTGAGGTTGGCCAGGGGTGGGCGGTCACAACCACCACCCTCATGCACGAACGCCGCGGAGCTGACGGTCTCCGATCCTGGGCTCAGGCGTCCGATCGCGAAGGCCGCTGCTACGATGAGGAACGGGCCGAAATTGTCACCACGATGCAGCCGTACAGGTGGTATCCGCAACGCGCCGGCCGGGTCGATCTGATCGTGCAACGGGCGAAGGAAACCGGCCGCTTCAATGATCCCGTCGTGCGCCAGGAAATCGCGAAAGTGCTGATCATGTCGAAGGCGGCGGAGTGGACCGCTCGCCGCGCGCGCGCGGCGCAGGAACAGGGACGGCCACAGGGGCCCGAGGGTTCGCTTGGCAAGCTGGCGTCCAGCACCATCGCTCGCGCCGCGGCACGGGTGCACACGCAGCTTACCGGCGCCGATGCGCTGCTGACCGGTGAGGACAGTCCAATGGGCGGTGTGATCGCGGAGATTCTCGTTTCGGTTCCGGCGACTTCAATCGCCGGCGGCACGGATGAGATTCAGCACAACATCATCGCCGAGCGGGTGCTAGCGATGCCGAAGGAACCGAGTGTGGATACCGGGAAACCGTTTCGGGATGTGCCGCGCAATACGGTGGGATGAAGAGGAGCGCGCACACTACCTTCTCCGTCATGGCTCGGCTCGTCCGGGCCGCCCATCGCGGCACCGTGCTGGAGCAGGTGGCCCGGACGAGCCGGGCCATGACGGAGAAGGGGGCGACGTGGAAGGGGGCGGTCTACCCTCCAATAATAAAAGGTTTCGCCTTCGCATCGTAGTCCGGATAACCCAGCAGCGTCCGCAGTTCCGGAGGAGGCAGCGCGCTTGACGCCTCGGCCTCTCCCGCGACCAACGCGGCCAGACCGGCCTTAATCCCAGCCGCGGCGGGTGACAGCATGCCCGTCGGGTAGGTCGCGATCTTGAAGCCCAGTTCGGCGGCTTTCTCACGTGACGGCGTGGCGCGTGGCGCGCCAGGAGACAGCACGGCGAATGACGGACGCCCGCCGGCGGCGGCCACCGCTCGCCTGATTTCGTCGTCATCGGCGGGGGAATCGAGGAACAGGATATCGGCGCCTTCGCGCACGTACATCTCGACACGCTTCACCGCCTCATCGATGCCTTGGGTGGGACGGCAATCGGTGCGCGCGAGGATCAGGATGCCGGATTCCTTCGCCGCCTCCACCGCGGCGCGCATTTTCATCCGCGCTTCCTCGTGCGGAAGGCATGGTTTGCCGGCGGCGGTCAAGGCGCGCGGCGTGATCTTGTCCTCGATCAAAATGGCCGCCGCGCCCGCGCGGCCGTATGCGCGCACGGTGCGCTGCACGTTCATGGCGTTGCCGTAACCATGATCGCCATCGGTCAGGATCAGCAGATCCGGCGCCGCACCGTGCACCATGTTGAACGAATCGAACATCTCGCCAAACGAAATAAGATCGAGGTCGGGCCCGCCCAGTCGGCTCGCCGCCACGCAGGAGCCAGACATGAACGCGGTTTTGAAACCAGCGGCGGCGGTCATTTTCGCGCTCAGCCCGTCCCAGACGGCGGGCATGACGACGAAGCCAGGTTCGGCCAGGAGGGCGCGCAGACGTTCAGGAGGAGTCATGACGTTTCCTTTGGAGACGATGTTGTACCAGCGAGGCGTTCAGGCTTGCGCCGCTTCCATCCATTCCTTCGGCACCGGCTGCGCCCGCTGATCCGCGACGATCTTGCGCCGGCGTTCTTGCTCCTCGGCGCTGATAGAAGCCGGATCCTCCCGGAACTCCGGGCCCAGAGCCATCGCTTTCTTCACCGCCGGGCGCTCGCCGATTTCCTCAAGCCAGGACTTCAGGTTAGGGAACTCGTCGATGTTGATGTCGCGGGTCGCCCAACTGGAAGCCCAGGGATAACAGATCATGTCGGCGATGGTGTATTGGCCGGCGGCGAGATAGCGCTTGTTGAACAGACCCAGATTCATGACGCCGAAAATACGATGCGCTTCATTATCGAAGCGGTGAAGAGCGTAGGTCAGGTCACCGTTTTTACCGGCGGCGAGGGCGCGGCGGAAATGGCCTTGCTCGCCCAGTTTGGGACCCTGGTTGGCCATTTGCCAGTTGACCCATTGCAGGACGTCGTATTTGCCGCGCGGGTCGGTTGGCAGGAATTTGCCTTCCTTCTCGGCGAGATAGGTCATGATCGCGCCGGACTCGAAAATCGAGATCGGCTCGCCGCCGCCCATCGGCTCGTCATCGACGATCGCGGGCATCCGGCCGTTGGGAGAAATCTTCAGGAACGACGGCGTGAGTTGGTCGCCGCGACCGATGTTGATCGGCTTGAATGTGTAAGGAAGGCCGAGTTCTTCGAGCAGGATGACAGTTTTCTTACCGTTTCCGGTCGGCCAGAAATACAGATCGATCATCGGTTTTCTCCCCATTCGCGGGCGCCTGCATCGTGGCGTCGATGTGGACTTTGCCACTGGCGGCGAGTTTGGACTACCCCTTCCCCGTCGGTACCTCGATTCCCGGCGGGCTCGCCACCTCGGGGGATTCCGTTCTCGGTGGGGCCGGCCTAGTCTATCGGCAGGAGGTCACCCAGCCTTATGGCTGACACAGAGCAAATTAATCCCCAGGTCTTGATTTGGGCGCGGGAAACCGCCGGGCTATCGGTCGAAGAGGCCGCAGAGAAACTTGGCATGAAGGATACCTCCAGGGCGACCGCGGCGGAGAAGCTGCTGCAGTACGAAACGGGGCAGCGCGCGCCTGGGCAGACCACGCTGCAAAAGGCCGCCTCAGTGTATCGACGCCCGTTGATCGCATTCTATATGGCGCAGCCACCAAAGCGCGGAGATCGAGGCGAAGATTTCCGTACACACTCTGGCTCCGTATCAGCGAGGGACAACGGAACGCTGGATGCTCTTTTGCGCGACGTTAAAGCAAGGCAACAGATGTTGCGCCAGGTGCTGGAGGACGAAGAGGAGGCCAGAAAGCTGCCATTCGTCGGTTCGACGTCCATTGCGCGTGGCTCCAAAGAAGTGGCGGCGTCTCTCCGAGTCGTGCTTGAGGTTTCGGAGGAGCAGCAAAGGCAAAACAGGGGTCCTACGGGCCTTTTCGGACTTCTCCGATCGGCCGCTGAACGCATCGGCGTATTTGTGCTGCTGCTCGGCGACGTAGGCTCCCATCATTCCGATATTGGTGAAGATGTATTTCGGGGCTTCGCGCTCGTAGATGATGTGGCTCCATTCGTCGTCGTCAATGACAATGATGCAATCGCGGCACGTTCATTTACCCTGATACACGAGCTCGCCCACATCTGGCTTGGCGTCAGCGGAGTCAGCGGCCCGCTGCGCAACATGTCTGGGAACGTCATCGAACGTTTCTGCAACGATGTGGCTGGAGAGTTTTTGCTGCCACCGGATTCGATTCCGGATCTTTCAAACCTGACCAAAAGTAACATGAACGTTGTGATGAGCACCGTCGAAAGAATCGCGGCGGCTTGGAATGTCAGCGAACCAGCGGTTGCCTATAGGTTCGCGCGGAGTGGATGGATAACCAGCGGTGTCGCAACACAACTCTTTACGATGTTTGCCGACAGATGGCGCCGCGAGAAGCAGCACGCCCGGGAAGCTCGCCGCCCGAACGAAAGTGGACCCTCATATTACGTGGTGCGACGACATCGACTCGGATCCGCGTTGCTTGGGGTTGTGCGGAGAGCCTTACAAGGAGAGACCCTGACACATACCAGGGCAGCTAAGATCCTGGGAGTAAGTCCAACATCTGTCGGGCCACTCCTACTTGAGCGTCCACAATCGACATGACACTCTACCTCCTCGACGCCAACGTCATTATTCGGGCGCACGAGGACTATTACCCGGTTGACCGAATTCCCAAATTCTGGTCGTGGCTGCTCGATATGGCTACCGCGAACGTCGTCAAAATGCCCCGGCTGATTTTCGATGAAGTTTCGCCATCCATGGGTCCTCTGGCGGAGTGGATCAAGCAGGCGCATGTCAGGGGCGTGATGGTCCTGGACGAGACTGTGGACGCTGGTCGCGTGAACCATGTTCTTGAGCGTGGCTATGCGCCCGATCTCAACGACGTCGAGATCCTGGAAATCGGCAAACCCATTCCTCATCGCTGCCGCGTTGGCAGGTTCCGATCGTCAAGTGGTGACAAGAGAGGTATCCAGGCCGTCTAAGCAAAGGGCGAATCGCAGACTGCCAGACGTTTGTGCCGATCTTGGAGTGCCCGTAATCACCGACTTTGCTCTTTATCGAATTCTTAATTTTTCCATTCTGTGAGCGCTGGACGGTGGCCCGGTTGGTTTGTTTTCCTGAATCTACCCCTTCTCCGCCGGCACTTCGATACCCAACAGCCGCGCCGCGTTGCCGCCCAGGATCGCTCGCCGTGTCGCGTCATCCAGGCCAGGTGCGCCTTCAATGAATCCCACGGGATCGGTCTCACCCATATCCGCCGGGTAGTCCGTGCCCACGAGGATATGATCGGCGCCAAACTCCGACACCAGATATTCCAGTTGCGAATGTGTGTACACCAGCGAATCAAAATACAACCGCCGCAGATAAGTCCCCGGCATTTCCTGCAATTTCTCACCGGTATCCGGTCGCGCCGACGCGGCGTGATCGATCCGCCCGGAGTAAGCCGGCAAATACCCTCCGCCATGCGCCGCCACCAGCTTCAGTCCTGGGCAATCCTCCAGCACACCGCCAAAAATCAGATGATGCAGCGCGACCGTCGTATCGAGCGGATTGCCGATCACGTTGGCGAAGTAGTGTTCCTTGAACCGCCGCGCTTCAGTGAATCCATCGGGATGCATGAACACCAGCAGGCCAAGTTCCTCGATCCGCCGGAACACCTTTCGGAATCGTTCCTCCGACAGATCCTCGCCGGCGACATGGGTCATGATTTCGATGCCACGCATGCCGAGCGAATGATGCAGCCGTTCCAGTTCGGCGATCGCCAGTTCCGGTGCCTGCAGCGGGATCGTGCCCAGACCGGTAAAGCGATCGGGATGACGGCCAACGATGTCGGCGATCTCGTCGTTCAGCGTCCGCGCGGTGGCCAGGCCCAGTTCCGGATCGGCACCGTAATAGGTCTGCCGCGGCGCGGGAGAGATCGCCTGGATATCGATCCCCATGAGGTCCATGTCGGCGATGCGTTGCTCGGCCGACGTACCCTGTTGCCGCGTCCTCACGCCATTTTGCCGATTGATGTCCTGACTGCGCGGGTTCGCCTGGGTTTCCAGAAACCAGCGCGACACATCCGCGTTGCCATCGACCATCGCCGCGGCCTTCAGGCTTGTGACATGACAATGAATATCGATGGTGAACCACTTGCCGCGGGCATGCGCGGGACCGGGAAAGCGTCCGGGGATGCGTGACCCCTCCGGCAGACATTTGAACAGCATGGGCGGCCTCCTGTTCGTTCCCGATATCCTGATGGACGGCGGTGCGGCATTGGCCCGCGTCCGGCTTGCGTTCCGGGGGCACGGCGAGCACGAATATAGCCCGGCGGGCGCGGCACGCGAAAGTCCACGGCGATAGCGAAGGAGGAAACAAATGGCCCAGGTTGGAGAGTCGAAAGGCGAATATCGCGGCGGTGTGTGGCGTGAGGATGCCGCCCTCGCGGCCTGGCTGGCGAAACGCCCCAGGGAAGCGGCGCTGGAACCGGACCTGCCGATCATCGATCCGCACCACCATTTCTGGGAGACGCCGCACCGCGGCCGCTATTTTCTGCCAGATTTGCTGGCCGACATCGGCGGGGATCACAATATTGTTTCGACGGTCTTCCTTGAATGCCGCGCCATGTACCGCAAGTCCGGGCCACGAGAAAGCGCCGCCGTGGGTGAAGTCGAATTCGTCAACGGCATCGCGGCGATGAGCGCCTCCGGCAATTACGGCCCCTGCCGCGTCGCCGAGGTGATTATTGGCGGCGGCGACCTGTCCGTTGGCGCGCGGGTGCGCGAGTTGTTCGAAGCAGAAATCGCCGCCGCGGGAGGCCGTTTGCGCGGCATTCGCCACGGCGTCGCGTGGGACGGCAGTGAAACGGTGGGAAAATTCGCATCCCGTATCGTGCCGGAACATCAGGTGATGGATCCAAAGTTCCGTGAGGGAATCGGGCAGTTGGCGCCTCTGGGGCTGAGTTTCGAGTCATGGCAGTATCATCCGCAACTACCGGATGCGATCGACCTGGTGCGCGCGTTCCCCAACACGACGTTCATTCTGAATCATGTCGGCGGTATTCTCGGGGTCGGTCCTTACAACGGTCACCGTTCGGAGATCATGACCGGCTGGCGTCAGAACATCACCGAACTCGCCAAATCCCCGAATGTGAACATGAAACTGGGTGGCCTGGGCATGGTGTCGGTCGGGTTCGACTTCCACGAACGCGACATTCCGCCCTCGTCCGAAGACCTCGCCGCCGCGTGGCGTCCGTATATCGAGCATTGCATCGAAGCCTTCGGCGTCGACCGCTGCATGTTCGAAAGCAATTTTCCGCCGGACAAGCAGTCGTGCGGTTACACCGAGCTGTGGAACGCCTTCAAGCGCATCACCGCCAACGCATCGGCGGCGGAAAAGAAAGCGCTGTACAGCGGGACCGCGGCGAGGGTGTATCGCATGACGGCGCCCTGATCGGGGGCGCCTCAGACGAAGCCGATCACGGCCCACAGCGGATCGCCGGGGGGCGCCGTCGAGGCGTGATCGGCGATTTTGCCGAACCCGGCTTCGCTCATGTAGGCGCCGACCAGACGTTGCTGATCCGGACCGGACAGCGCCTGCCAGATCGCCACCGCTTTGGTCGGAAAGCAGCGGTTGGAGAATGAAACCACGAATGGCGCGCCTGGCCGCAGTACGCGGACGACGTCGCGGAACACGTCAATCGGCCGCTGCAAATACTGCACCGATACGCACAGGCACGCGCCGTCAAACGCGGCGCCATCGAGCGGCAGCACCGGATCCGCGTTCAGGTCTTGCACGAACCAACGTGCCAGGCGTGGGTTGGCGGCGAGTTCCTCCTCGTTCATGCCATGGCCGACGATGGATCGGTACGTGACCTCGTCCGGTAAATGGCTCACCCAACTGCTCATCACATCCAGCACGGTACCGCCGGCCGGCAGCGTCTGACGATAGATCTGCGTAACGGTGGCGATCGCTCCATCGTCGATGTGGGTAACGAACCGCGGATGCGCATAGAAGGCCGCGTCTGGCGACGTGTCCTCTTTTTCAAATGCCCAGGGCGGCAATTCCGGTAACTTCTCCATGGGAGACAGATTGGGACATCCGTCGCGGCATGCCAATTGTCCACCCGGCGAGGCGCGCGACAAAAATCCATTGCTGGTGGATGATGCCTGGTCTACGGTTTCGGCGTGCTGATCGAACGGCGCCGCACAGGCGGCGGACGCCGAGACAGCAGGCCTGAGATGCACTACGCCGAGAATGATAGTGTAACTAACTAAACGATAACGTGCCATGCGGACTGATCGCCGCCAGGTGGGCGGCTCACAGGGAGGATCCGTGATGCTCGACCTGCTTGACCGTCAGCAAAAGCTGACCGCGAACCAATGGAAGATCGCCGCCGCGGCAACGCTTGGCGACATGCTCGACTTCTTCGACTTTTTCTTGATCGGGTTTGTGCTGGCGTTCATCGTGAACGACTGGCAACTGACTTACCTGCAGTCGGGCGCGATCCTGTTCGCCTCCGGCATCAGCGCACCATTCGGGTCGCTGTTCTACGGCTGGCTGGCGGATAAAATCGGCCGCCGCAAGGTCATGATCGCCACCGTGCTGAACTTTTCGCTCGCGACGGGCGCGATGGCGCTGACCCCGCACGGAGGGTGGATCTTCCTGGCCATTTGCCGCTTCATCGTCGGCTTCGGCGTCACCGGGCTTTATTCAGTCGACATCACACTGGTGCAGGAATTCGTGCCGACGCGGAAACGCGGCTGGCTGACCGGGCTGACCACCACGATGCTGCCCGCCGGCGTGCTGTTGGGCGCGCTGCTGGGAGCCTATGCGACGCCTTATATCGGCTGGCGCGGCCTGTTCGCTGTCGGCCTGCTGCCAGCCGCGTTGACGCTTTACATCCGCGCCTGGGTTCCCGAGTCACCGCATTGGCTGATGCGCATGGGACGGCCCGAGGAGGCGCGCCGCTCCATTGCCTGGGCGTTACAAATCGACCCCGAATCGATCCCATTGCCGGAAACGATGCCCGAGGTCGAGCACACGCGCTGGACCGAACTGTTCAAATATCCGCGCAGCCTCATCGCGGGTTGCCTCACCGGCCTGACGCAGACCGGTGGCGTCGCGCTTGGCCTGTGGATGGTGACGCTGTTTGTCATGGTGCTGAAAATCACGCCCGCCGAGGCGTCGGGCCTGGTAATCTGGGTCAGCCTGTCGGCGGTGGCGGGCCGCTTCTTCTGCTCGTGGATTTCCGACGCGATGGGCCGCCGCGCTTCCGGCATGTTGAGCTGCCTCGTGGCGGCGATGTTCATGTCAATGGCCGGCTATCTGGACAGCGTGTTCATCGGCGGCGTCTCGATGTTCTTCGTTATGATCCTGCTGCAGAATTTCTTCGGCAGCGGCAATTACTCGATCGTTGGACCCTATATGGGCGAGTTGTGGCCGTCACGTTTGCGCGGCAGCGGCATGGGTCTGGTTTATGGCGTCGGCAACCTGGGCAAATTCATCGGCCCGGCGGGGCTGGCGTTGATCGCCGGATCATCGAATTACGTCGCGCCGAAGGCGACGTTGGACGCCTTGGTCCCGGCGTTCAATTATTTCGCCTTCTGGTATGTACTCGGTGCCGCGGCGTTCTGGTTCATTGGCTTCGAGACGAGCGGGCGCTCGATTGAACAGATCGACGTCGAATTGTCCGCGCCCTCGGCGGAGCCCGCGCGGATTCCGGTGACTGAATAATACCAACGACCGGAACGATCACCTCTTGCCTCTACCCCGTCATCTCCCGACTCCTCAACGTCATCCCCCGTCGCCTCCGCGTCATCCCCCGACTTGATCGGGGGACCAATACCAGCACCGTGCGGCGATTGATCCCCCGATCAAGTCGGGGGATGACGTTGGGGGGCGGGGGATGACGTTGGGGGGCGGGGGATGACGTTGAGGGGGGGATGACGTTGAGGAGTCGGGGGATGACGTTAACGATCCGGAGATAACGCCAACGTGACATTGCGCGGCAATCGGCAATTCATCAGTATGCTGACGTTCAGCGGAACGCCTGACGGCGGCATGCGGCTTGCAAGCAATACCCGGCGTGCATTCGCGCCGGCGGAGGGATATTTCGCATGTGGGACTGGGAGACATTTTTCCACTACCTGCACAGCTTTTATCTGATCAAAGGCGCCGGTGTGTCATTGGCGCTATCGATCGGAGCAATGGCCATCGGTCTGGTGTTCGGAACACTCGCCGCGCTGATGCGCAGATCCAGCCATCGCCTGATCCGCGGCCCGGCGTCGTTCTACGTCTGGTTGTTTCGCGGCACACCGGTGCTGGTGCAACTGATCATCATCTATACCGGCCTGCCCCAGCTTGGCCTGACATTGGGGGTCATTCCGTCGGCGCTCATTGGCCTTGGTGTGAATGAAGGCGCGTATCTGGCCGAGATCATTCGCGCCGGCATCTCCGCCGTGCCGCGCGGTCAGTTCGAGGCAGCCCGCGCCATCGGCATGACGCGCGGGACGACGATGCGGGTGATCGTCATGCCGCAGGCCATGCGGATCATCATTCCTCCGCTTGGCAATGCGTTTAACGGGCTGATGAAGACATCGTCGCTGGCATCGGTGATCTCGATGGAGGAACTGCTGCGGCGCACCGAACTGCTGATCCAGGTGCAGTTCAAGGTATTGGAGATCTTCATCGTCGCCGCGCTTTATTATCTGGTGCTCACGACATTATGGGGGTTCGTGCAACAACGGCTGGAGGCACATTTTTCCCGTGCGGTGACGGCATCGAACGACTCACGCGATCGGGCGCGCCCGGTAAAACTCGGACTGAACGAAGCGATGTTGTCGCATGACGCCACCTGACATCGTTCCACACGCCTGGATGGTCGAGGCTCAGGGCATCCACAAATATTTTGGCCATAACCACGTGCTGCGTGGTGTCGATTTGCGGGTGCGCAAGGGCGAGGTGGTGGTCATCGTCGGCCCGAGCGGCAGCGGCAAGAGTACGTTCCTGCGTGGCCTCAATCATCTTGATCCACCGAATGAAGGTTGGGTGCGAATCGATGGAGAACTGCTCGGCTATCGTTCGAACAATGGCGGGATGGTCGCGGTGTCGGACGCGACGTTATCGGAACAGCGCCGCCAGGTCGGCATGGTGTTCCAGCAGTTCAACCTGTTTCCCCATATGACCGCGTTGCACAACGTGATGGCCGGCCCGTCGCGGGTGCTGCGCACGGACAAGGCGAAAGCAACTCAGGATGCGCGCGAATTGCTGGCATTGGTCGGGTTGGAGGACAAGGCGGATGCCTGGCCGGATCAGTTGTCGGGCGGTCAGCAGCAACGCGTGGCGATTGCCCGCGCCCTGGCGATGCATCCGAAAGTCATGCTGTTCGACGAACCGACGTCATCGCTCGATCCTGAAATGGTCGCGGAAGTGCTGCAGGTGATGCTGGACCTGGCGCGAAAGGGCATGACGATGATCATTGTCACGCACGAGATCCAGTTCGCGACGAAGGCGGCAGATCGGATCCTGTTCATGGAAGGCGGTGAAATCGTTGAGGAAGGCAGCCCAGAGGAACTCGTCGCCAATCCGCGCAACGAACGCACCCAGAAATTCCTCCGGCTGGTTATGGGCGAGGCCTGATCATGCACCTGACTGTGTCGCTCGCCGGCAGTGGGTATCACCCGGCATCGTGGCGCGTCTCCCGCCTGCCCGCCGTCCCGAACGCCGCCGCGTTTCAGGCGATGGCGCGCACGGCGGAACGCGGCAAGCTGGATGCGATCCTGCTCGGTTTGCCGGTCAACGATGCGGCGGGCTCGGGTAAGGTGAACACGATGCGGCTCGATCCGGTGCCACTGCTCGGCTCGCTGATTGGCGTAACGCGGCATATTGGCCTCGGTGCGAGTTGGACGGTGGATTACACCGAGCCGTTCAACGTCGCTCGCGTGTTCGCCACGCTGGATCATCTGTCTTATGGCCGCACCGCGTGGATCGCCCGCATGTTCGACGGCGAGGCGTTGGCGGAACGTTTCGGCCGCCCGAACGGAATGGAGGATCTCGCCGCTTATTGCGAACGCGCGGGCGAATTTGTCGACGTGGTCAGGAAACTTTTGGACAGCTGGGAGGATGAAGGATTCGCGCTGGACAAGGCGAGCGGCATGTTCGCCGATCCCGACCGCGTGCACGCGATCAATCATGCCGGCCGGTACTTCACGGTACGTGGGCCGCTGAATGTGCCGCGACCGCCGCAGGGCATCCCGGTGCTGATCATTTCAGATCCGGCGACCGCGGCTGGCCGGCGCTTCGTCGCGGCGACCGCTGATGTGATCCTCACCGATCGCGCCTCGTTACCCGCGGCCGCCGCGCGATATCAGGAGTTGCGCGCACTGGCGGCGGAGCAATTTCGTGATGCGCCGCTCGTACTGGCGAATATCAACGTCCTGCTGGGTGAAACCGAAACTGACGCGCGGCGGCGCGCGGCTGAACTGGATGCATTCTGCCCGCGGACGCCGGACGGAATGTGTTTCGCCGGCACATCGGAACAGCTCGTCGATTTGTTCGTCGCCTGGCGCGATGCCTGCGACGGGTTCAATCTGTTGCCCGCTGTGTTGCCGGATGATCTGAACCTGTTCGCCGACGCGGTGGTCCCGTTGGCGCGACGCCGTGGCCTGTTTCGCTCCGAATATGAGGGCAAAACTTTGCGTGACCACCTCGGATTCGCCCGGCCGGTCAGTCAATACGCCGGGCGCGCCGGGGAGCATTCCGGATCATGACGCGCAAAATGCATCTTGGTCTGTTCATCTATCCGGCCGGTCATCATATCGCCGGCTGGCGGCACCATGCGGTGGATCCGCACGGCATCGCCGGCATGGATTACTACCGACGGGCCGCGCAAACCGCCGAGCGTGGTAAATTCGACCTGTTTTTCGTCGGCGACATGTTGGCGGCACGCGAGAAGGACGGCCGCGTGATCCGCGAGGGCGGACTCAACAACATCGATTCCATCTCGATCACGTCAGCGATTTCAGCGGTCACCGAGTGCCTGGGCCTGGTCGCGACACTTTCGACGACTTACAACGAACCGTATTACATCGCGGAACGTTTCGCCTCGCTGGATCACATCAGCAATGGGCGCGCCGGTTGGAACATCATTACGACCGCGAATGATGACGCCGCCTATAACTTTGGCCAGAAGAGCCACATGGAGAAGACCCGCCGCTACGAGCGGGCGAAGGAATTCATCGATATATGCACCGGACTTTGGGACGGTTGGGATGACGATGCGCTGGTCGCGGATGCCGCACGCGGCCAGTTCGTCGATAAGGCCAGGATCCATCCCATCGGCCACCATGGCGAGTTCTTCCAGGTGAGCGGTGCACTGGAATTGCCGCGGCCGCCGCAAGGATGGCCGGTATTGTTCCAGGCGGGTGGCTCGCCCGCCGGGACGGAATTCGCGGCGATGGTGGCCGAGGCGATATTCGCGGCGCAGACCAGGCTCGATGAAGCCCGCACTTACCGCGACGCGGTGATGCAACGCATGCCAAAATACGGCCGTTCGCCCGATACGTTGAAAATCCTGCCCGGCCTGTCGCCCATTCTCGGGTCGACCGAACAGGAGGCGAAGCGCAAGGAAGCCGAACTGGACGAACTGATCCTGCCCGCGGTTGGAGTCTGGATGCTCAGCGAGCAAATGCGGTTCCGGCTGTACGACTATGACCTCGACGCGCGGCTGCCGAGTGCGGACATCCGTGCATCCGGCCAGGGCTTCACGCCGCGGGTGGTCAGTTTGCTGGATCGCGCCGACGCCGAAGCTCTGACAATTCGCACATGCGCCAATCTGGTCGCCAAATCGCGTTCGCACGGAACCTTCGTCGGGACGGTCGAGCAATTGGTGGATCACATGTCGCACTGGGTGGATTCCGGCGGCTGTGATGGGTTCAACATCATGCCGGCCTATTTCCCCGACGAACTTGATTTGTTCGTCGAGCACGCCGTGCCGGAATTGCAGCGCCGCGGTTTGTTTCGCACGGAGTACGAAGGTTCGATGTTGCGAGACCATCTCGGCCTCCCACGTCCGGTCCGAAGACGGTAGTACCCAGAATCGATGAAGCGCGGCACATCGACCTCTGTCATCGCGAGCGAAGCGAAGCAATCTCCCGGTCTCCTCTGATGGAGATTGCTTCGCTTCGCTCGCGATGACAGGGGAGTGCGACGCTAACTCGTGTTTCGGTGATAGTGGGTAGCAGGTCCGTTTACCTGGCGACCGGCGGGCAGTCGGGGACCGGGATCGGGCCGTTGGTCACTTTGTACGGCCCAGGAAGGAGACAGTGGCCATAGGGTTTGAAGATTTTGTCGAAGGTGCCGTCGGCGCGGAGATCATTCATCACCGCGACGACGGCGGCGGCCAGATCGGGATCCTTGAACGCCAGAGCTTCGGCATGCGGATCATAGCCACTCAGTGCGATGCGGAAGAAATCCTGGCCTTTGTTCTTGTAATAAAACGCCTGTTCGGTCCCAATGAACGCGCCATCGACCTGGCCGGCCGCCAGGGCCTGCAACACGTCGGCATAGGTGCCGAAGGTGTGGATATCGATCGCCGGTTTGCCGGCTTTCTCCAACGCCTCGCTGGCGGTCTGAGCATCTTTCAGATCGATGGTCCCGAGTTCCACGCCGAACTTCTTGCCAGAAAAATACTCGGGGCCGGGGATCGCATCCGTGTTCTTTTTCTGCACCACGATCGCCATTGTCGACGCGCCGTATGGCACCATCAACACCTGTGATGCCCGGTCCGGCGTGTAGAACATGAAGGAATCAATCAGGTCGATCCGTCCCTCCTTCAGGATCGGAATCATCGTGGCGAACTGGGTGCTTTGGAAATCCATCTTCAGGCAAAGCCGCTCGGCGATGGCGTTGCCCAGATCGACGTCGAGGCCAATGATATCGCCGTCATCGTTGATATACTGGATCGGCGCCACGGTCGGATTGATCGCCGCGATCAGAATGCCTTTCCGCGCCAACGGCGGATGCCCGAGTTTCGGCGTGCAATTTCCCTGAGCGTACGCGGAACCAACGACAAGTTGCAGCAGCAACAACGCGACAGCGCCTGTTCGTATCATAGGGGTTGGTTCCTTACGGTTTCACGCCGGGACGGCCGACTGCAACGCCGCCTCGACGATCTGGTTCTGGCCGTAGCCGTTATGCGCCGGGAATCGTTCCGCCATCGGCCGGCGTTCGCGAAACGTCAGCCACAGGCGGATCATGTGGCGGTTTTGCCCAGGCTCGGGAAAGTCCTGATATTTGGTGCGGGAATGCAGAATAGTGTAGTTGTTACAAAGCTGCATGTCGCCGACTCGTAGGTCCATGTCGAGGTGGATTTCCGGGTCGTACGCCAGCCTGTCGAGAAAATCCAATGCCGCGAGCTCCAATGGCGCCAGCGGTTTGCCGGTCTTCTGGCACGCGGCATTGATCTGATTGCGGATCAACCTGGCACTGATGAAACCGTCCTTCGCGCCGAAGACCGGAATGCGGTGCGGCGTGACCGGGTCGGCGGTCAACGCGGCCTCACGCCTGATGTAGTGAAACCCGTCATACAGCGGCGGCAAAAACTCCGGATGCTGGCGCAGGATTTCGTTGTGCAGCGTGATCGAGCTGACGATGCTGCTGAGGCCGCCGCTTTTCGCCCGCCGCAGGCACAACAGGCCGACCAGGTCGCAGCCGTCGGAATGGAACGGTAGATGGGCGTTGGTTTCATAACCGCGCACGTCGATGTCGCCGTAGTTCCGGCCATGATCGTAAACGTGACCCAGCAGATCGCCGCGCGGATTTTGCGTGACCGGGCCGCCAAGATAGGTGCCAAGCGCCCAGAAGATCAGCCCGGCGTCGTCGTCGCTGTAATCGGCGACGTTCAGTCCACGCAGCACGACGAAGCCGCGGCCGGTGCGAATTTCGTCAAGGTGGCCCGCCAGTTTTGGCCCGAGCGTGGGCAACGGAAAATTACCGCGGCCGACCTCACCCATCGACAGGCCGGCGGTTTTCACACCGTGCAACCCGGCCGCGATTTCGGCCAGGTCGGTTTGAGTGAGCGAGACCAGCCAGGATGGATCGCCGGCGAGATCGCGGCCGTACCAGGCGGATGGATGCCGCACCAGTTCGGTATGAATTCGCGGCTCTGACATGTTTCCCTCCGGTTCGTCCAGGGATCGGTGTCCCGCCGGTTGACGGTCATCAGTATACTGACAATATTCGGGCGCGGCGCAAGCGCCACCCGTGCTGGAATCCGCCGGCTCTTGTTTCGTCCGGCGGTCGCATGCATCGTGCCCGAGGGAAACGCGAAAGGTTCAAGGCGGGACATGCGAAAAGTCATCGATCTCGAATGCGATTTGCCGCCCGGCGAAAACGGCGAACCGCGTAAGCTGGAGGCGGCGACGCATCCACCCGGCTATGGCGATCCCGAGCGGCTGGAACCGCATCCCGGCCACGGCTTTTCCAACTACCAGAACATTTTCACCCGCCGCACCGAGGGCGGCCCGGTCGGCGATACGACGAAGAAGCACGGCATGTCGATCGCCGGCTTCATTGGCCTGATGGACCGCGCCGGTGTCGAGGTCGGCGTACTGCGCGCCGGCAACGCGATCATCACCGACATTCTCGCCAAATACCCCAGCCGTTTTCTTGGCCTGGCGACGATCAGTCCGCATGACGGGATGCGCGGCGTCCGCGAGCTCGTGCGGCTGGTGAAGGATTGCGGGTTCGGCGCGCTGCGGGTTTCCGCGCTGTACAACATGGTGCCGGCGAGCGATCGCCGCTACTACCCGCTCTATGCCAAATGCGTGGAGCTCGACATCCCGGTCCGTATATACACCAACATGAATTACGCGACCGACCGGCCATACGATCTCGGCCACCCGAGGCATCTTGACCAGATCGCCATGGACTTCCCGGAATTGCGCATCGTAGCGGGGTTGGGGGGCTGGCCCTGGATCAATGAAATGGTCGCACTGCTGCGGCGGCACCCGAATCTCTACGCCGACACCGCATCCCATCGCCCACGCTACTTCGGTGTCAGCGGTTCGGGCTGGGAGCAATTCCTGCAATTCGGCAACTCGCTGCTGCAGGACAAGATCATGGTCGGCCTGTCGTGGGAGGCATTCGGATTGCCGATGGAAGAAGTGGTCGAGGAATATGCCGCTCTGCCGCTGAAGGATTCCGTCATCGACAAATGGCTGTATCACAACGCCCGGACATTCTTCCGACTGGGCTGACCGGCGCGGACGGGGCAGCCGTAATGGCATAAATCTTGCTTACTAATCTGGCGAGTATCGCATCCTCCAACCGCGAGGATTGGCCAGAGATGGACGAATACGAATTCCCGCACGACGACGCGGAAGGTGCCGCCGGATGGACCACCGTCCTGACGATCCTGGCCGCGGCCTTGTCTCTGTTCGTTTGTTTGTTGTCCCTGAGTGAGGCAGCGCAAATCGGGCCAGACGTCGGCGAAATCGTATCATTTGATCCGCGGAACGGTCCGCGATACTGGACCCAGCCCGGAATCCCGGCGCTCTACGCCCGAACCGATGATCGGGGACGCGACGCACCACCCGGAAGCTGCACTCTGATGCCGCCCGTCATGGCGGCCAATGGCGGGAGTTTTGTCATCGAAGCCAAAGAAACCAGCCGTCCACCGTCATACCGCGTGCACTGGTCCGGCCCACACACCGATCTCGGAGCGCACGACTGCGGCCAATCCGCCGATCTGATCCTGCAACTGGTTCAGGTGCGCGCTCTGGCGACCGTCGCCGGAGGCTATGGTCCCGGCCACGTGTCGGGCCTGTTCTGAATTCAGCCCATCGTCTCGGCTTCGCGCGAATTCACCCGGCGCAGAAACGCGCGCGCCCGATCCGTCTCCGGTTGATCGAAAAATCCCCTGGGCGGCCGGTCCTCAACCACCCGGCCCGCGTCCATGAACAGCAATCGTGTGCCCACGTCGCGCGCGAACGCCATTTCATGCGTCACCACCAGCATCGTCATGCCGTCCCGCGCGAGATCGCGAATGACCCTCAGCACTTCTCCCACCAGCTCCGGATCCAGCGCCGAGGTCGGCTCGTCGAACAGCATCAGAGTGGGGCCCATCGCCAGTGCCCGCGCGATCGCCACACGCTGCTGCTGCCCGCCCGATAGTTGCGCCGGCCGCTTGACGATGTGATCGGACAGCCGCACCCGTTCCAGATGCTCCGCCGCCTGTTTTCGCGCCTCGACCTTGGTCACACCCAGTACCCGATGCGGCCCGATCGCGACGTTGTCCAAAGCGCTCAGATGCGCGAACAAATTGAAGCGCTGAAACACCATGCCGATCCGCTGCCGTTTGCGCGCGGTTTCGGTCGGCGAATCCTCCACGAAGCGATGCTCGCGCTGGTTACCCGCCATGTTGATGCCGTCGACCACCACCTCGCCCGTGGTGGGAATTTCAATCCTGTTGATACACCGAAGCAGCGTCGATTTACCGGCACCACTGGGCCCGATCACCATCAAGACCTCGCCCCGCGTCACATCGAGGTCTACCCGGTCCAGCACCGGAATGTCGCCGAACACTTTTGACAATCCGCGAATACGCAGCAGCGGCGGCTCGGTCATGCCAGGCGCCGTTCCACGTACTCGGAGATCTTCGCCAGGATCGAAATGATGACCAGGTAAAACACCGCGAGTTCGGCATAGAGTTCGAAAGGCGTGAATTTCGCGGCGATGATCGCCTGCGCCGAGCGGGTCAGTTCGGAAATGGAGATCACCGACAACAAGGAAGAGCTTTTCACCAGCGTGATCACTTCGTTTGTCAGCGGCGGCGTGATGCGGCGCAGCGATTGCGGCAGCAGAATGAACAGGATGGCCTGCCGGTTGGTCATGCCGATCGACATCGCCGCCTCAGTTTGCCCGGCATCGATGGATTGCAGGCCAGAGCGCACGATTTCGGCGATGAACCCGCCCGCGTTGAACGACAAAGCGACCACGCCGCTCCAGAACGCCGACAATTCCAGGCCAAACTGCGGCATGGCGAAATAGACCAGAAACACCTGGACCAGCGCCGGGGTCCCGCGCACGAAATAGACATAGGCGCGGACGATCCCGCGTGCCAGGCGATTTTCCGACAGACTGATCAGACCCGCCACGGCGCCGATCGTCGTGCCGAACAGCATGCCAAGCGCCGACAATTCCAGGGTGACGACGGCGCCAGCGGCCAGATAGGGAACCGCGTACCAGACGACGTTCCAGTCGAACTCATTCATTCCGGGCGAATATTCAGGGAAGATCCGCCGGCACGGCATCCGGCGTCTCGAACGTCGCACCGAACCACTTCATTTGCATTTTCGCCAGGTCGCCGCTTTTCTTCATCTCAGCGAACTGCGCGTTGACGAAGTCGAGAAACGCCTTGTCGTCCTTACGGAAGGCCATACCGACGAAGGCCTTGATGTTCTGGATACCGCCGACGGTCTTGAACACGCCTTTCTGGTCCTGCATCACCACCATCAGCGTCGACATCGAATTCACCACGCCGTCAAGCCGTTTGGTGATCAGGTCCTGATACGCCTCCGGAAAGTGATCATACTGCTTGAAATCGGCATATCCGGGTTTTCCCTCCGCTTTCAATGCCGCTTCGAAACGCTGTGCCACCTGTGCTCCGGCGCTGCCCAACTGGGATCCCACTTTTTTGCCTGACAGATCGGCGGCGCTGGCGATCGAGGTGTCGCTGGCGCGGATCAGCACAATGTTCGATGCCTCGGCATAAGGCTGCGAGAACAGCACCTTCTCCGAGCGGTCCTTGGTGATCGTCATGCCGGACAGGATCGCGTCAAACTTCTTGGTATACAGCGCCGGAATGATACCGGACCACTCGGTATCGACGAACTTCGCCTTCACGCCAAGCTTGTCGGCGAATCGCTGGCCGATCTCGCAGTCGAATCCGACGATCTGACCGTCTTTGATGGATTCATACGGCACATAGGCGGCTTCCATGCCGATCACCATCTCACCGCGCTTTTTGATCTCGTCCAGCGTGTCGGCGCGGGCACCGATGTTGAGCAACAGCACGGCGGCGGCGAAAATCCAGGGTTTGACGAGCATGACGTTCTCCTGTCCAGTCTTATGTTCGCATCCGGCCCGGTTGCCGGCGACCGAGGGCTCAAGGCGTTCTCAAAGCAAGTCACGTGCCAGTTAAACTGGCATCATACTTGCCGCCGCCGACCCGCCAACCAACAGGGGAGAGACCGACATGCCGGACCCGATCGCCATTCCCGCCAGAAGCGGTAAGGCCGCGTTCGTCCGCCAGGGACAAACCGTCAAGGTCATCAATACCCATGGCGAGCAGGTCGTCGATACATGGGCCTTCAACCACCACGACATTCGCGAATTCATGTCGATGGAGCACAGCCGTGCCACCCATCACCACATGATCCCTCGGGTCGGCGACAGCCTCTTGACCAATCATCGCCGGCCCATTCTGACGATCCTGGAGGACACCTCAGGCGGCATCCATGACGCGCTGATCGCCGCATGCGATCGCTATCGTTATGAAGAGCTTGGCTGCACGGACTATCACGACAATTGCACCGACAATCTCGCGGCCGCGCTGGCCGAACTTGGCCTGACCCCGCCCGAAACCCCCAGCCCGTTCAACCTGTTCATGAACATTCCGTGGACCGGACCTGGCGTTCTGTCGTTCGAGCCGCCGGTGTCAACGCCGGGCTGCTACATCCTGATGCGGGCCGAAATGGATCTTGTCGTGACTTTCTCAGCCTGCCCGCAGGATATTTTGCCGATCAACGGCCGCGCCGGGAAGCCGGTCGAGGCGCACTTCGTGGTGGACGGATAGCGTTCTCCCTCGTTGTCCCTGCTCAACCAACTGATGTCATGTTAAATATCGTGTTGGCGACTGGCGCTTTTCCCCGTCATGGCCGGGCGCGTCCCGGCCATCCACGACTTTACCGACCGCGCCAAAGACGTGGATGGCCGCCACCAGTGCGGCCATGACGGGAGGCGGCCGACGGCGAATGATCCCCGGATCAGGTCCGGGGATGACGGGAGACGGGCCTCGGCAAACCCATATTATCCCGCAAAGTCGGACCTTCGTACTCCTCGCGGAACAGACCCCGGTTCCGCAATTCCGGCATGACCTGCTCCACGAAGTCGTTCAACCCACCGGGCAATGTTGAAGGCTGGATCAAGAAACCATCCACCGCGTACGAGTCGAACCAGGTTTGCATATCATCCGCGATCGTCGACGCGGTGCCGATCACGGTGCGTTGTCCTCGTGCACCCGCGAAGCGTTGATACAGTTGCCTTATCGTCAGGTTTTCGTTACGAGCCCAGCCGACGATCTGGCGAAACGCGGTCTGGCCGGCATTGGTGCCGTGAAGTTCAACTTCCTCCGGCAGAGGGCCGTCGGGATCGTACGGCCGCAGATCGAACTTCCCAAGGCTGTACCCCAACAACTCAAGCCCAACATCGGGATGAATCAGCGATTGCAGATGCGCATGCTTGTCCCTCGCTTCCGCCAGCGTTCGGCCAACAATTGGATTGAGTCCCGGCATCACCTTCAGATGCGCCTTCTCGCGGCCGAATTTTCCCATTCGCCCTTTCAGGTCGGCGTAAAACACCTGTGCCTCGGCCAGATAGGTTTGCGGCGTAAACACAGCCTCGGCGGTGCGCGCCGCCAGTTCGCGGCCGGCCTCGGACGATCCGGCCTGAAACAACACCGGATGGCCCTGCGGCGAGCGCGCGACATTCAACGGCCCTTTGACCGAGAAATGCGCGCCCTTATGATTCAGTTCATGCAGCTTCGCGGGATCGTGATAAATCCCGGTCGAGCGATCGCGAACGAACGCATCGTCGTCCCAACTGTTCCAAAGCCCGACGACGACGTCAGCGAATTCCTCAGCCCGGTCGTACCGTGCGTCATGTTCGAAGTGCGCCTCGCGGCCAAAATTGAACGCTTCCGACTGGTTCGATGACGTCACGACGTTCCAGCCGGCCCGTCCGCCGCTGATCAAATCCAGCGACGCGAACTTGCGCGCCACATTATAGGGTTCGTTGTAGCTGGTGGTCGCCGTCGCCACCAACCCGATGCGCGAGGTCAGCGCCGCGATCGCCGCCAACAGCGTTAACGGCTCGAAATACGCCATGTATTGCGGCCAGCGGCGCAAGGCCTCCGGCCTTCCGTCACGCACCGCCAGTGCGTCGGCGAGAAACATCAGATCGAATTTGGCGCGTTCGGAGATTTGCGCCAGTTCCGCGTAATGGCGAAAATTCTGGCCGGCATCGATCTGCGCGCTCTCGTCAAGCCAGGAGGCAACGTGGTGCCCCGTGGGGTGAAAGAATGAGCCGAGCTTCATTTGCTCGCCAGGCCGCGCTTCGCTCATGCGGTGATCGCGTGCCGGCCCACCAGAGCGCCGCCCCGCAACGCGCCCGCCCGCGTATCGCCCCATTGCACGGCGTGACCCGGCGGCAGCAGACGGCTGAACGGAGTCGACAGCCAAATGCGCAGTAACACACGCGTCCGGCCCGACTCGCGATCGTCGGTGAAAGGGGTACGGCCGTGGTAGGTCACATGCTGCGTCATGAACTGCATGTCGCCCACTTCAAACGGCGCGTAAAGGCAAACCTCGTCACCAATTTCGTGCAGCAGATCCATCGCGGCGTTCTGCGCGTCCGTCAGAGGCGGTACCCCCTCCACTTCCTGCGCCTGATTGATGTAGGTGCGTGAATACTGGCTGGTGAACCCGCGATCCGCCGCGCGGGCGTAAACCGCCATTGGGAACACGCGGTCCGGCCGGTCGCCCTCTTCGTCTTCCGGCCGCATGCGCCAGAACGGTTCGTAGAACACGCGCAACAAATCCGGGCGGCGACGCGCGATTTCATTATGGATCATAACGCTGGAGACGATCTTCGACACGCCGCCCTCGATCCCATTGCTGGCGCACAGCAAGCTCAGCACGTCGCATTTATCGGTATGAAACCGCAACGCTCCGGTGGACCGCGCCACGGTTCGCGCCGAGATCAATTTGCCAACGCCACTGTTGTAATTGAGCGCCTCGCCTTTGCCGGTTTCGTCCTTGACTTCACCCAGGACCTCGCCCGCCGAGGTCTGATAGATCGGGGTGCCGAGATTGACGCAAAAGCCCCAGAACAACCGCCGCAACATGTCCCGGGACATCGCCTGGACCGGCACGCCCGACACGCGCACCACGCCGGGACCATGCTCCAGTTGCCGCGCCATCCACGCCAGCAGCGGCTCAAGTTCCGGCACCCGAAATGCCGCCGGCCCAAATCCTGGGCAGGCGATGTCCCGCGTTTCTTTCGCCGCCCGGGTCAGCGCGGCGATCTCGGTTTTGGTCAGTCGCCGCCGCCACGCCTCCGAGGCTTCAAGCTCGGCGCCGCGCCAGGCGGCCGGACTGTCGATCGGGGCCAAAACGCTGTCCATGTCAATGTCGTCCATGTTGTCCATCCTTGTCACACCAGCGGTCAGAACCTGATCCCGAGCAGGTTGCCCAGATTTTGACCGTGCCCTGCATGAGGGTTGAGCATATTGTCAGTATGCTGACGATGTAAATGACCAGGGGCGATCCTTGGCCAGCCACCGCGTTCGGCGAGGAGACAACGCGCGCGGCGCTAACCAAGCCGGTCTCCCAACCAGTTTGTCGCCGGTGTCCAGCCGAGCCTCGCCGCGGCGCGGGCAGAACTGACCGGCGATGCGCGCGGGAAGTTTTCGAACATCGCGGGATCGCGCAACGGAATGCTCGCACCATACAACGCCTCCAACCGGCCGACCGTTGGCTGCATCGAAAACGCGTCCGCGGCGGCCAGAAAGAACGTCTCGCATCCCGCATAATCGGCCAGGCCAACCGCGGCCGCGAAAGCGCGCGCGCAGTCCTCCGGCCCAACATAGGCACACAGCCAGGAAATCGGTTCATCGCGTCCGGTTGGATTACCGCCTCCGGCCATGAAGCGGATTTGTTGCGGAAACGCGATGAAGCAGGGACGCATCACCAGAACTTCCAGCCCGCGACGCGCGAAACTCTTGGCGACCTGCTCGCCGCACAACTTGCTGAGCGCATAGGCGTCCGCCGGGCGCGAGGGATGCGCCTCGTCGATCGGCAAATAGCAAGGCGGCATGGTTGGATTGGTTTGATCCAGCCCGGTGACCGAATTGCTCGAGCAATGAATCACCCGGCGGACCCCGGCGCGCCGGCTGGCCTCGAACAGGTTCCATGTGCCGTTCACGTTGACCTGCATCGTGGCGGCGTCGTCGATCGCCACCGAGCGGTCGATGCCACCCAGATGCACCACCACCTCGATCCCGCGCAGCCCATCGTGCACTGCATCGAAGTCGCGGAGGTCAGCGGTCCGAAAATCAACCTCCATCCCGGCAGGGGCCGCCAGATCGAGCACGCGTATCTCATGACCCGCGAGCGCGCGCAGCACATAAGGCCCAAGACGACCGGACGCACCGGTAACAGCTAGGCGCATGTCAGGGTCTCCCGTGGCGACGAACGCTCATGCCAGACGCAGCGGTGCACGCCCAAGATCGTTGCCTGCTTCAACCAATCTGACCAGTGCATCGATAAACGCGGTTCGTTCCGCCGGAGGCAGCGGTTCGATGGTGCGTTCGTGAGCGTCCCGCGCATGCCGGTCCATACGGGTCAGCAGGCGCTTGCCGGCGACCGTCACATGCACGAGTTTCAGTCTCGCATCCCTTGCCGCGCGGCTTCGGCGCACCAGGCCGCGCCGCTCCAATCGCGCCAGCACGTCGGCCATCGTGGCGCGGTCAACGCCAACCTCATTCGCCATGGCCGCCTGATCAAGTCCAGGTTTCGCGGATGCAACGGTGAGGATGCTGTACTGGACGGGGGTGACACCGAATTCGCCACAGGCCTCGGCGAACAACGCCAGATGGATCTGATGCAATCGCCGGATCAGGAACCCCGGACGGTGCGCGAGGACCTGCCAGGTTTCAGGTGAAGTCACCGCATCCATCGTCTGTATTCTCCGATTCCGGCCGGCACGTTACCGCTCAACCGAGACCTAACATCGCCCGCAGCCGCCGCCAAATCGCACGCAGCATCAACCTGCCCGCGGACAGTTGAACCGACGGCGGCGGAGTCGTGCCACGCAACAGGGCCTCTAAATTACGCGCGACCATGCCAGTGATGTCCGCCGCGAATTCCCGGACCACGCCGGCGCGAGCGAATTGCGCCAGCGGCCCGCGCAATGTGTAGTCGATCGACAGAGTCGCGGCCGTGGCATCTTCATCCTGTTCGCGCAGCGAAAGGACCGCGCGCGCGCTGAGCCTCGTGCCGGTGCGGTGATCGCGGCCCGCGCCGGAAATCTCCGCGCTGTGATCGGCTTCGTCGAATGAAAAGGTGCCGTCGCCGGTGAACAACGTTTCGATCGGTCCGAGCGAGACGCGCACTTCGCCACTCAATCGGTCGCCTGTTACGTCAAGCAGGCGCGCGCCAGGCACGCAGCCTGCGACCAACGCGGGATCACGGATCGCTGTCCACACCACGGCCAATGGCAGACCGATGCGCAGTGTCTGAGTCAGTTCCGTGCCTCCCGGCGGCGGCGCGACGGAAGCGGGCGATCGTGCCTCGGTAACCGGCAAAGTGGGCAACGGCGGCGGCTCGACGGCCGCGATCGGAAGCCCTTCGGCCAGCACGCGCTTTATCGCCCGCACGATGCCGGCATAACCGGTACAACGGCAGAGATTGCCCGCCAGTTCCAATCGAATATCCGATTCGCTCGCTTGTGGTAGCCGATGGACGATGTCGCGCGCGGTGACCAACATTCCGGGCGTACAATAACCGCACTGCAACGCGTGCTCAGCGGTGAACGCGGCGCGCAGACGCACGGTAACCTGATCGTCTTCCAGTCCCTCGATCGTTCGCACGTCGGCGCCATCGCAGGCGACCGCATAAGCGATACACGACCGGGCCGGAGCACCATCGATCAGCAGCGTGCATGCACCACACACGCCGTGCTCGCAGCCCAGGTGGGTTCCGGTGAGGCCGATGTTTTCGCGCAGAAAATCCGCGAGATGCGTGCGTGGTTCGACCTCGGCGGTGACCGAAGTGCCATTCACCGTCATTGTGATGTGGGTCATGCTTCCGCCTCGGCGATCGCGCGGCGCAGCGTGGCGAGTTGCATGTGGCGTTGCACGTTGTCCAGCCCGTCTAGATCACGCAATGTGCGCGCGGCGCCGTCAATCGACGCGGCCTCGGCTTCCAGCAGCAAAGGCTTGCCACCAAGCGCGCCGATTACCACGCGGCGCTTGTGGCCGGTCAGCAGGACCGCGGCCATCGCATGCGCGAAATCGCCCGGCTTACGGCAAGCCTTGACGTAACCCCAGCGCGCATCCGAGGAAAGCCGCGGAACACGCACCGCGCACAGGATTTCACCAGTTTCGAGAGCGGTACGGAACGCTCCAAGGACAAACCGGGAAACTGATATCTCGCGAACGCCGTCGGGACCGCGCACAACAGCGATCGCGTCCAGAGCGGTCAACACGGTTACCCAGTCCGCCGCCGGATCGGCGTGACACAGGCTGCCACCGATCGTGCCGCGGTTGCGCACGGCGCGATACGCGATGGCATTGGCGACGCGCGCAAGTACATTCCCGCCAATATCCGGCACACCGCCATCGGCGATCGAAGCGTGCGTCACACAAGCGCCGATCGTTACCGAACCAGTGTCGATTGAGACGCCCAGAAGTTCCGGCAGCCGGTTCACCTGCACCAGTTTGCCTGGTTGGGCCAGACGCAGGTTCAGCATCGGGCCCAAAGACTGTCCGCCAGCCAGCACGCGCGTCATACCGGATCCATTCGCCAGCAGCGAAATCGCCTCGGTGAGGCTTTCTGGGCAGGCGTGCTGAAATGGGGCGGGTTTCATTGTGTCGGGATGTTGAACTCGCGCACCACTTCGCGCATGGAGATTGCTTCGCTTCGCTCGCGATGACGGGAAGGCGGGGACACGGCGACAGCGCGGTGTGGCGCGGCTTTCATTCGCTGTTACGCGCCAGCAGCGCGGCCATAACGCGATGCGGGGTAATCGGCAGTTCGGTCAGTTCCACGCCAAGCGGCGCCAACGCGTCGTTTACCGCGTTGGCGATCGCGGCCGGCGGACCGATCGCGCCACCCTCGCCAATGCCCTTCTGGCCGAACATCGACAGCGGCGACGGTGTTTGCATGTGCTCGATGCGCGGCTCCGGTACCTCGGTGGCACCCGGCAGCAGGTAATCCGCCAGCGTCGACCCAAGCGGCTGGCCAAGCGAATCGTATGACATTTGTTCATATAACGCGGTGCCGATACCCTGCGCCGTGCCGCCAATGACCTGGCCATCGACGATCATCGGGTTAACCAGCGTGCCGCCGTCCTCACAGATCACGTAGTCCAGGATGCGAATGTCGCCGAGCTCGGTATCGACCGAAACGATCGCGGCATGCGCGGCGTAACTGAAGGTGCCGCTGTCCCGGAGCGTCTTGTAGCCCGAGGTAACTTCAAGACCACCAGGCGCCACATCGGCCGGCAGGTCCTGCGGACGCAGATACCAGGTGCGCGCCACTTCCGCGATCGGCACGCTCCCGCCGGGCCCGATGACCATGCCGTCGCCAACGCGCACCTGATCGGCCGGTGCCTGCAACAAATGCGCGCCGATGCCCGCGATGCGAAGGGCGAGATCACGGCACGCGGTACCGACCGCGCCGCCCGCCATCACCATGCAGCGCGAGCCCCAGGTTCCCGTCGAGTACGGCGTCAACGCCGTATCGCCATGCACGACGCGGATCGATGCCAGAGGAATGCCCAACACCTCATGCGCCACCTGCGCCAAAGTGGTTTCCAGTCCCTGCCCGTGACTTTGAATGCCCACCCGCAGTTCCAGTCCGCCGTCCGGAGTCATGCGCGCCACCGCCTGCTCAAAGCCCGGCACCATCGGAATGCCCCAGCCCGCGTAGACCGAGGTGCCGTGCGCGGCCTGCTCGCAAAAGATCGTGCTGCCGACACCGATGCGCAGCGTTCCGGTCATGTCCTGTTGCCGGCGCCGAACCGCGGGGACGTCGATCGTTTTGATCGCGCGGCGCAGGCACTCCGGATAGTCGCCGCTGTCGAAATACTTCGCTGTGATGTTGGTGAACGGCATCGCATCCGCGGCCACCAGGTTGCGCAGCCTTACTTCGTGCGGTTCAAGCCCGGCCCGCCGAGCCACCGCGTCCAACGTCACTTCCAGCGCGAAGCACACACCGGCCCGTGCCACACCGCGATACGGCAGGATCGGCGGCTTATTGGTCGCGGCGGAGAATGTCCGGCAGCGATAAGCCGGCATCACATAAGGGCCCGGCAGGATGGAGGCGACCTGCGCCGCTTCGAGACAAGCCGAGAACGGATAAGCGGAATAGGCTCCCGCATCGACCACCGCCTCGGCATCGATGCCGATCAGCGTGCCGTCCGCTTCGGCGTGCACCGTGATGTCGTAGTCATGCTCACGGCAATTCGCGTTACCGGTGAGTTGCTCGCGGCGGTCTTCGATCCAGCGCACCGGAAAACCCAGTTTTCGGGTGAGCCAGGAAGCACAGACTTCCTCCGCCAGCAGGATACCTTTGTAGCCGAAGCCGCCGCCAACATCGGGCGCGACCACGCGGATGCGTCCTTCAGGAAGGCCGAGGCAACCCGCCAGGCCGGTGCGAACGATGTGCGGCATCTGGGTCGATGTGTAAACGAGCAGTTGCTCCAGCCGCCGGTCCCAGGTCGCGACCACGCCGCGGCCTTCGATCGGCGACATGCATTGCCTGGCGGTGCGCAGGCGCCGCCGCACGACGATCGGCGCGGGTTTTTCGAAACGTTCCGGTGCGACCTCGACATAGGTTTCCAGAAAGACGTTATTGTCCCAGTGATCATGGAGCCTGGTTTCGGTGGTGAATGCCGCGCGCATATCCACCACGGCGGGGAGTTCTTCGAAATCGATCTCAACGGCGGCGGCGATATCCTCCGCTTCGGCGCGGCTGTTCGCGACGCAGACGGCGATTGGCTCGCCGACATGGCGCACTTTGGTATCGGCCAGCACGGGTTGCACCGAGGGTTTGAATCCGGGCAGGCCCGACACCGCGACGATCGGCTGAACACCGGTCAGATCGGCGGCGGCAAACACCGAGGCCTCGAACCCCGCCGGCTTGCGCACCGACCGGATCCGCGCGTGCGCCACCGGGCTGCGCACGAAAGCCAGATCGCGCATGCCCGCCAGGTGAATGTCCGCGATGAACTCGCCCTTGCCGCGCAAATAGCGATCGTCTTCCAGCCGCGGCACCGAACAGCCAATGCCCTCGCCCTCACCGTCCGGCATCCAGGTTCCTTTCCGCTTGCGCGCCGCCCCCCGCTTGCGCGCCGCACCAGACCGTCAGCATACTGACGATGTGGCTGTACCCGCAACGGAGGACCCGATGGACGCGCAATTCGACATGCTGCTTCGCGGCGGCCGGGTGATCGACCCTGCGACGGGACGCGACGGCGTCGCCGATATCGCCATCCGCGACAACAAGATCGCCGCGATCGAACCTTCGATCCCCCCGGCGGCGGCGCGTCAGGTGGTGGATGTCACGGGCGGGATCGTCACCGCGGGCCTGATCGACACGCACGCCCATGTTTACGAACACGTCACCGGACGGTTTGGTCTGAATGCCGACATGGTCGGCGTGCGCTCCGGCGTCACCACATTGGTGGATCAGGGCGGACCCAGTTGCATGACGATTCCGGGTTTTCGCCATTTCATTGTCGAACCGGCCGAAAGCCGCGTGCTGTGCTTCATCTCGATGTACCTTGTCGGCGGCATGGAAGGCCATCTGTATCCAGCGCTGTACGGCCCCGAACAGGTGGATGTGAAGGCGACGATCCGCGCGGGACGCGCCAATTCCGACATCGTGAAGGGCGTGAAAGCCCATGCCGAAATCGGCGGCGCCTCCCGCTGGGGTCTGGAAGTCGTCAAACTGGGCAAACGCATCGCCAGCGAACTTGGCGTTCCGTTGTATATTCATCTTGGCCAGATCTGGCCCTTGAAGGACGGCGTCACGATCGACCCGGATGAGGTCGTGCGCGAACTGATGCCGATCATGGAGCCCGGCGATGTGCTGGCGCATCCGTTCACCCGCCATCCCGGCGGTTTCGTTTCGACCGAGACCGGCCAGGTGCATCCCGTAGTCTGGGCCGCGCTCGACCGCGGCGTGACCGTGGATGTCGGCCACGGCTCCCATTTCAGCTTCGAAATGGCACGGCGCACGCTGAACGCGGGAATCCGTCCGACCACTCTGGGCGCCGACATGCATGGCTACAACGTCAATCCGCCAGGGACCGGAAAGGACGCCGCCGTGGCCGAGAATCCCTTCGTCGGCACCGCGCCATTCAATCTGACCATCGCGATGACCGAACTGATGGCTCTCGGCATGAGCCTGCCGGAGATCGTCGCGACGGTGACCAGCAATCCGGCGCGGATGGTGCGCATGCAGGACACGCTTGGCACTCTGGCGGTGGGACGGGAGGCGGACATCTCGGTGCTCAACCTGCTGCGCGGCCGTTTCACGCTGTCCGATAACAGCGGCGAAACGATGGTGACCGAGCAGATGCTCTCCCCTTACTTCGCGCTGCGTGCCGGCAAGAAGGTGGTGTCCGACAGCCCGCTGATCCCACCGGCTGAATTGCTGGCGGCGTGAGAAGATGAGCGGCGCCGCGCTGCCAGGCGAAATTTCACGGCAGATCATTCCGGCCGGCGGACGGTTCTCCACGCGGCTGGATACCGGCGAGCGGCTGCGCATCGTCGATACGCACGGTCAGCAGGCGGTTGACTTCCTGTGCTATACGGCGGAGTTGCCGGTCGATCGCTACAACGCGCCCAACACGATGAAGATCAACGGCAACATTTATCTTGGCTCGGGAACGAAACTGTATTCGGACCGGGCTCAGGTGCTGATGCGGATCGTCGAGGATACCCGCGGACGGCATGATACGATTGGCGGGTGTTGCAGTGCGTGGAGCAATTTCGCCCGCTATGGCACCAAGGATACGCACGCCTGTCACTCGAACTTCGTCACCGAACTCGCCTGCTGGTCGCTTGGGCCGTCCGATATCGTGGCGAACGTGAACTTCTTCATGAATGTCCCGGTGCGCCAGGATGGTGCGATGGCGATCGAGGCCGGCCTGTCGAAAGCGGGAGATTACGTGGAGCTGATCGCGGAAATGCCGGTGATCGCGGTGCTGTCGAATTGTCCGCAACGCTCCAATCCCGCCGCTGGCTTCGGCCCGACGCCGATCGAGGTTATTGTCCGGCGTGTGTGAACAGGTCTCGATCCGGGGTGGCCGCGATGCCTGTTTCGTCGGCTGATCGTGCGAGGTTTGCCGCGGCGACGGCGGCCAACGGCGGTCGGGCCGCCGGCATCGCGCTACGGCTGGTCGCGGCGGCGTCCCCGAACCCGCCGAACGACACACGCCTTGTCGCACAGACGGCGGCGGCGCTGGCGGCGGAGCTGATCCCCAGTGCCGAGTTGTCGCTGCATCCTGGTTCGGAATCCGTCATGAACCTCGTCGCTCGTGTGCACGGCGCGCACCCTGGGCGGCGGCTCGTGTTCAACGGTCATCTCGATACCTACCCAATCGGTGATCCGGCGGCGTGGCACACCAACCCGCGAGGCGAGGTGCGCGATGGACGCCTGTACGGCCGTGGCGCCGCGGACATGAAGGGCGGCATCGCCTGTTCCATGCTGGCGCTGACCTTGTTGGCGGAGCATCGGAATTTGTGGGCGGGAGAGGCGGTGCTGACGTTGGCGGGCGATGAGGAAAGCATGGGCCCGCTCGGGACGAAGTATCTGATCGACACCGTTCCGTACGCGATTGGCGACGCGGCGATCGTCGGCGACGCCGGATCGCCGCACGTTCTGCGCTTCGGTGAAAAAGGATTTCTTTGGATTGAGATCGAGGCGACCGGACGGGCCTCGCACGGCGCGCATGTGCATCTTGGCGTGAACGCGATCGACCGATTGCGCGCGGCGCTCGACGCGGTGGCGGGACTGCGCGCTCTGGCACCGGATGCGCCCGCCGCCGTCACCGCCGCGATCGCCGCGGCGGCACCATTGTCCGAATCGCTGTGCGGCATTGGCGAATCCAGCGTGCTGTCCTCAGTCACCGTCAACGTCGCGCGCATGGATGGCGGTACCTTGCCGAACCTCGTGCCGGCCAGTGCCAAAGCCGCGGTCGATGTTCGTCTGCCGGTCGGCGTTTCCACCTCGGTCGCCCGAGCGGCTCTGCACGCGGCATTGAACGGACGCGACGGTATCACCTGGCGAATTTTGCGAGAGGTGGAGCCGAACCATACCGACCCCGCCGCGGAAATCGTCCAGCGCTGCGCGGCGGTGGCGGCCGAGGTACTGGGCACACAGTCCGCGATCAACATGCGGGTGGGAGGCTCCGACGCCAGGCTCTACCGTGCCGCGGGCTGTCCGGCCGTGGTGTATGGTCCGGCGCCGTTCAACATGGGCGGCGCCGACGAATACGTCTTGCTCGACGAACTCAACGCCGTAACCCGGGTGCATGCCCTGACAGCGCTGGATTTCCTCACAGGGTAAACGGTGCGGCTGGCATATGTCTTGCACCACAAATCGCGCCGGCCGATCAGGGACAGGAACCGCCATGCAGCCGCCACCGGATATTTTCAATCCGTCGCACTATGCCGCCACGCGCCGTCCTTTGCTCGAAGCGGAAACGTTGCCGCCCTGGTGCTACACGTCGGAGGCGTTTTATCAGCGGGAGGTCGAGCGCATCTTCCGCTCGGTGTGGAACTTCGCCGGCCACGTGTCGCAGGTCGCCACTCCGGGTGATTATTTCGCGCTCACCTTCGCCGGCGTTCCTGTCATTATTCTGCGCGATCTCTCGGGCGTTCCGCGAGGCTTCGCCAATACCTGCCGCCATCGCGGTTCCGCCCTGCTGGAGGGCAGCGGCAATTGCCGCGCGATCGTCTGCCCCTATCACAGTTGGAGCTATGCGCTCGACGGCTCGCTGCGCGCCGCGCCCGAAATGAAGGACACCATCGGCTTCAATACCGAGGACAACGGCCTGATCCCTTTGCGTCTCGATACCTGGGGTGGATTTTTGTTCCTTTGTTTCGATGCCGATGCTCCCGGACTGACACATTACCTCGGCGACCTGCCGGGGCGAGTCGCCGCTTACGGGCTGGAAGACATGGCGTGCGCCCGCCGCAAAGAGTTCTTAATGGAGTGCAACTGGAAGCTGTTCGTTGAGAACGCGAAAGAGTCGTACCACATCGCGACGGTGCACCGGAACACCATCAACAAATACGCCTCGGCGCGCAGTTCCGGCTACTGGGTCGAAGAAACCGCCGGAGAATATGTCTGCACATTCGCCCAACATGGTGGCAGCATGGCGCTGTTGCAGGGCGATGCCGGATTCCCGCTCAACGAACGTCTAACCGGACGGCGCGAGGCCGGCGGGACGACGGCTCCCCTGATCTATCCCAGCACCTACCTGGCGTGCACGATCGATTGCGCCTGGTATCTGGAACTGCACCCGCTCGGGCCGCACCGCACCAGGCTGATCCACGGCGCGCTGTTCCCGAAGGACCGCATCGGCCGCGACGACTTCGAGGCCACGGCCGCTAATTACTACAAGCGCTGGGACATCACGATCGAGGAAGACATCATCGCCTCGGATCGCCAGCAGCTTGGCATCGATAGCCCGTTCGTCCGGCCTGGCCGTTTCTCGCATCGCGAGCCACTGGTGCATCAGATCGACAACTGGGTGCTCGACAAGGTGTTGGCGTAACATGGTGCATGTGCATTTCGAGACGCGCGCGGACAAGCCCGCGGTCTTCCTGATGACCGAACCGGTGATCCTCGCGGCCAAAGCTCGCGCCGCCGTGGATGTTTCGTTCAGCCTGAACGACGATCCGCGCGATCTGTCCTGGCTGGAGCGCGCGGCGGGTCTGGTGACTTCGAACGACCTTCTGCTGGAACCGGATTTTCCGCTGAGGGATCTCACCAGGCGCGCGCCGAACCTACGCTGGATCCACATCATTGGTGCCGGCATCGAGCCCTTGCTGCCGCTGGATTGGATGCCGGACGGCATGGTGCTGACCAACAATAGCGGCGTGCATGTCGAGAAGACGCGCGAATCGGCGATGATGGCGCTGCTGATGCTGCATGGGCGGTTGCCGGCGATGATAACCCAGCAACGCCAGCATTTGTGGCGGCCGATATTCACATCGCGCATCTCCGGCCGCCGCTTGCTGGTCGTCGGCGTTGGCGACATGGGAGGAGGCATCGCCGCCGCGGGACGCTCGCTCGGGCTGCGCGTCACGGGCGTGCGGCGGAGTGGCGCACCCCATCCCGATGTCGAGCGCATGGTGACACTGGACGCGTTGGAGACGGTGTTGCCGGAAGCCGATTTCGTCGCGCTCGCGGCACCACTGACACCGGAGACTCGCGGCATGCTGAACCGGCGGCGTCTCGCACTGATGAAGCCGGGCGCCGCGATCTACAATGTCGGCCGCGGCGGGCTGATCGATCACGCAGCGTTGGCGGAATGTCTGAGGTCCGGGGCGATCAGCGGCGCGGTGCTGGATGTGTTCGACCCGGAGGAACCCCTGCCGGCCAGTTCGCCCCTGTGGGACACCCCGAACCTGGTGATCATGCCGCACGTCACGTCGGACGATCTGGACACCTATTTGCCGGATACATTCGACATGGTGTTCGCCAACGTCATGCGGCTGGCGCGCGGCGAGAAGTTGCTGAACCGTGTCGATCCCGGTCGAGGCTACTGATGCCGAAGCGCCAGCGCCGCATGCATCTGGTCGCCTATCTGAAAACCGGTCCGACAGCGAATCACGGTGGCGGATGGCGGCATCCGGCGTCCGCCCTCGACGACATCTTTGAACCCGAACGCTACGAGCAACTCGCGCGCGTACTGGAAGCCGGAAGGTTCGATGCCGGCTTCTTCGCCGACACCTTCGGCATCCCCGACCTGCACGGCGACCATTTTCGGACTTACCTGCAACTGGGCGGTCAAATCAGCTTCCTCGATCCACTGACGGTGCTGCCTTTGATGGCGCGGGTCACGACGCGGCTCGGACTTGGCGCGACGCTGTCCACCACCTTCCAGACGCCATACTACCTGGCGCGCACGCTGGCTTCGCTCGACCTGCTCAGCAAAGGCCGCATCGCCTGGAATATCGTGACGTCCGCCACCGACCTCGAGGCGCGCAATTTCGGCCTCGACGGCATCCCGCCCAAGGAACAACGCTACGATCGCGCCGACGAGGTACTGGAAGCGTGCTGCGCGCTGTGGGATTGCTGGCAAGAGGACGCGTTGGTGCTGGATCGCGAACGCGGCATCTTCGCCGATGCCTCGAAGGTGAGATACGCGAATTACCAGGGCAATTACGTGAGCACCCGCGGGCCGCTGGCCATGCCGCGCAGTCCACAGGGACGGCCGGTTTTTCTGCAGGCCGGTGCCTCGCCTCGAGGGCGGGAATTCGCGGCCCGGTGGGCGGAGATGATCTTTTGTACGCCGCATGGCAAAAGTGATGCGATTTCGTTTTATGCCGACATCAAACAGCGCATGGACGTGTTGGGCCGGGCGCCGGAAACCTGCGCCGTGCTGCCGTCGATCGCTGTCGTACTGGGCGAGACCGATTCGATCGCGCACGAAAAAGCCGAGTATCTGGATTCGCTCGCTGACCCGGAACTGGTGCTCGCTGGCAACTCGCATCTGCTTGGCGTGGACCTGAGCTCGCATCGCACCGAAGCGGAAGTGATCAGCGCACAGGGCAACCAGGGCATCCAGGGATCGCATGACCGCGTGGTGCCGCTTTCCCGTGCGGAAGGCATCAGTTTCGCCGAGGCCGCCAGCCGCCCGCGCAACCTGCTGGTCGGTACCGCCGCCACGATCGCCGATCACCTGGAGGATTGGTTTGCCAGCGATGCCTGCGACGGCTTCATCGTGTGGCCGACCGTGTCGCCAGGCATGTTCGAGGATTTCACTCGCCTCGTGGTGCCTGAATTGCAGCGGCGCGGCTTGTTCCGCACTGAATATCAGGGCCGCACCCTGCGCGAAAACCTTCTCTCACCGTAAGGACTATCCGCATGACCGAGGCCACGCGCGAAGACGACGATCCGGCCGAAATGCCGTACCGGCGCTTCGGCATCCCAAAACTCGGATTCGAGAATTACTGGTATCCGATCGTCACCGCTCGGGAAGTTGGACGAAAGCCGATCGCGGTGCGGCTTCTGGGCCGGGATATCGTGCTGTACCGCGACGGGGGGAAACTGTACGCACTGGATGACCGCTGTCCGCATCGCGGTGTGAAACTCTCGGCGGGCGAGTGCACCTACGCCGGCAGCGGCACTATCAGTTGCCCCTATCACGGTTGGACGTTCGATGGCGCCAGCGGACGCCTCGTCGCCGCCCTGATGGAGGGGCCGGATGCGGCGATTGTCCAGAAAGTGTCGGTGCAGACCTGGCCGGTGCGCGAATTCGCCGGTCTGATCTGGCTGTGGCCGGGGACCATGGAACCATCGGCACTGGAAGACGACGTGCCGGAGTTTGTTGGCCGGCAGGACCAGTTCTTTTCGATCTCGATGTATACCGATTACAAATGCAACTGGCGCGCGCTGGTCGACAACTGGCCGCAGGATCATCACGGGCAATACGTGCATCGCAATTCGCCCGAACTGATCTTGCAGCCCATGCTGCCATTCGCTCTCACGCTGGAGCCGAAGCCGCTCGAAAACGGCAAGGGCATCGCCATCAAACGTTCCGGTGGCATTACCAACGCGGACTATCCGGGCCTTGGCCGTTTTCCAAACAACGAATGGTGGCGCATGCTAAAGCCGAGCGGCCGCGGCAACGTGCGCGGCTTCGAGAACTCCAAGGCCTACAAAGTCTACGGCATCCGCAACCAGTCGGAGGTGTGGTTGCCAGGCCTGGTCATGGTCGGCCGCCTGAGCGGTGAATACTGTCTGATCCAATGGGCCGTGCCGATCGACGGCGAAACGACACGCTGCGTCAACATCAACAATTTCCGGCGGCTCGGGCGCTGGCGGGAAATCTACGACCGAGTGCACTACCATCTCTGGCGTTTCTGGGCACACGACCGGATGTTCTCCGATCAGGACAAGACGATGGTCGAGGCACTCGTCCCCGGTCCGGAACGTTTGTCGAAGACCGACATCGGTGTGATCGAGTGGCGCAAATTCGCCGGTACGCACGCGAGGCGGCCGGCCCAGTCGGAGGGCCCGGTCCGGCGGTACGCGGTGTTGTAACGCGTTTTCCGATTGGGTCGGCGCGGGATGGCTTCCTCCCCTGTCATTGCGAGCGAAGCGAAGCAATCTCCCTCCCCGACTGATGGAGATTGCTTCGCTTCGCTCGCAATGACAGGGGTACTGACCGGCCAACCTGATCGGAAACCACCTTAAAACTCCAGCAGATTATCGCGGAACTGCTTGTGTCCATACGCTCGCCGCACCAGGCCGCGCTGCTGTAACGCTGGCACCAGGCCATCGGTGATTTCCGCGATCGTCCGCCGGCTTACGTTCGGCAACGAGAACAAAAATCCGTCGCCGCCAACCTCCTCCATCACCTCACCCATCTGCGCCGCCACCTGATCCGGCGTGCCGACCAGATCGATCGACAGACCGGAGGCACTGTAGTCGGTGATCGCCTGGCGCAACGTGCGATTGCCCGCTTTGCGCATGAACTCCAGCAGGCTTTGCTGGTGCCCGTTGGTCGATAATTCACCGATCGGCGCGTCGAGATCCATTTTGGAGAAGTCGATATTGGTGATCTTGGCCAACGCGGCCAACCTGATGTCCAGATGCCGCGCCGCCTGCGCCACGCGCTGATCGGCACGCTGTTGGGCTTCCTCGGCGGTGTCCGCCAGGATTGGAGCGACCAGGAACAGCACCTTGCACTTCGCCGGATCGCGGCCCCAGCCAACCATTTTGGCGCGAATGTCGTCACGATACGCCTTCATCCCGTGCACGCCCTTCACATGCGCCACCACAGTATCGGCATGCCGCGCCGCGAAGCTTCGTCCCCTGGGCGATCCACCCGCCTGGGCAATCACCGCCCTGCCCTGCGGCAACGGCCCCGAGTTCAGCGGTCCGCGGCAACTGTAGTACTGACCTTCAAAGTCGATCGCATGCACCTTGGTGGGATCGACCAGGATGCCGCGCTCGCGATCCGCGATCATCGCGTCTGGCTCCCAGGAATCCCACAGCCGGTTGACGATTTCGATATACTCATCCGCCATGTCGTAGCGCGTGTCGTGCTCCGGCAGTTTATTCTGGCCGAAATTCATCGCGACGAAATCGGAACTTCCAGTCACCATGTTCCAACCAGCGCGCCCCAGTGACACCTGGTCCAACGTGCCCAGCAGGCGCGCCGCGAGATACGGCGGATAGGAATAGGTCGCCAATGTCGGCACGATGCCCAACCGCGATGTCGCCGCGATCATCAGCGAGGCCACCACTGAAGGATCCTGCCGCGGCACCGACATGCCGTATTTCAGATAAATGTCGCGCGAGTTGCCGTAAGCCTCGCCGACGTACGAGGTATCCTCCAGCAACATGTAGTCCATGCACGCCCGTTCCATCGAGCGTGCCAGTTCCAGGAACAGGTCGGGCACCATCCATTCTTCGCTGATGTTGCCGGTCCAGCGCTCACCCCAGGCCTGAACACTGGACCCTTGCAGAAACCAGGCCAGATGGAAGGCGTTACCGCGCATGACTTCGTTCCTTTTGCTTAACGTGTAAACCCCGGTGATCAGAAGTCGTCAGGGCTCTCCGCGATACCGTCATGGCCCGGCTTGTCCGAGCCACCTGTTCCAGCACCGTGCCGTGTCAGGTGGCCCGGACAAGCCGGGCCATGACGTGAGGTGCGCAAGGCTTGCGATGCTCACGCGTAACCATCCACGATCTCTGAAATCCTGTGGCAGGCGACCAGGTGGCTGGCGACGCGGTTGCGGACCACATGATCCGGCAGGATCGGCGCGAGCGGCGGCGGCGACGCCTCGCATTCCGGAGCCGCCAGGCCGCAACGCGGATGAAACCGGCAGCCTGTTTCGGAAGGCGCGACACCGGCACCGGCGAGCAACCGCGCGGGCAACGGTTCCGGCACGACGGTCGGGTCCGGGACCGGGACGGCGGCGATCAACGCGGCGGTGTAAGGGTGAATGGGTTGCCGCAGCACCGTCAGCACCGGCCCGTATTCCACGAAGCGGCCACGATACATCACCGCCAGATCGTCACAAATGCTGCCGGCGATCGACAGATCATGCGTTATGAACACCATCGCCATGCCGCCGTCCAACACCAACCGGCGCAGCAGCCGCAGGATGCCGGCGCGTACCGACACGTCCAGCATCGAGACCGGTTCATCGGCGACCAGCAGTTTCGGCCGCAACACGATCGCGCGGGCGATCGCGACCCTTTGCCGTTGACCACCGGACAATTCGTGCGGCTGGCGATCGAAGAACGCGGTGCCCGGGCGCAGTTCGGCATCCTCCAGCGCCGCGATGGCGCGTTGCCGCCGCTCGGTGGCGTCGCCCAGTCGATGGATCAGCAAAGGTTCTTCGACGGTGCGGCCAACGGTGAAGCGGGGGTTGATGGAGCCGAACGGATCCTGGAACACCATCTGCACGTCACGCCGCAGCGCGGTGTTGCGGCGCCTTGTCAGACCGCGGCCGTCGATCAGAATCTCGCCGCCGCTCAGGGTCTCCAGGCCGACCAGCAAGTTGGCCAGTGTGCTCTTGCCGCTGCCGCTTTCGCCAACGATACCGAGCACCCGGCCCGGCCGGACTTCGAAACTGATGTCGTCCACAGCGGGTACGACGGTGCCGCGGCTGAACACCTGCCTGCCGGTACGGAAGTGCTTACGCACCGCGTGAACTTCCAGTGCGGGGAACGGCTGATTCATGCCGCCAGGCCGCCTTCCCACAGGCCAGGCGTTTGTGCCCGCCGCCGCATCGCGACCGCGTCGCCGGCGAAGTGACAGGCCACCGCATGACCGTTCGTCAGAGGGAGCAGCGCCGGCGCCTGCGTCCGGCAAATTGGTTGAGCGAATGGACAACGGCTGGCGAAGGCGCAACCGGCCAGTGTTTCCGACAGCCGCGGCGGGTACCCGGCGATGCTTGTAATGGGCCGCTCCGGATCGCGAATGTCCGGGAACGATCGCCGCAGGCCGATGGTATAAGGGTGGCACGGTTCGGATAGCACCTGAACGGTGTCGCCGGTCTCCATCACCCGGCCGGCGTAAAGTACCGCCACACGGTCGCATAATTCCGCGACCACACCAATATCGTGACTTATAAACAGCAACGCGAGTTGCCGTTCCGCCCGCAGATCGCGCAGCAGCGTCACCGTCTGGCGCTGCACGATGACATCGAGTCCGGTGGTCGGTTCGTCGGCCACCAACAACACCGGATCGAACAGCAACGCCAATGCGATGATCGCGCGCTGACGCATGCCGCCTGACAATTCGTGCGGATAACGGTCGAGCACGCCCGGGTCCAGTTCCACCCGGCGCAGCAGCGCGACAGCTTCCTGTTCGGCATCGCGGCGGCGCATGCCATGAGCGTCGGCGGTATCCAGGAATTGCCGCCGCAGCGAATGCACCGGCACCAGCGAATTCTGCGCGCTCTGCGGCACGTAGGAGGCGCGGCGCCAGCGGATCGCACGCAACTGGCGCTCGGATATCGTGGCGAGGTCCTGATCCTCGAACCGGATCGTACCCGCGACGATCGCGCCCGCCGGCGGCAACAGACGCAACGTCGCCAGCGCCAAGGTGCTTTTGCCGCAGCCGGATTCACCGACCAGGCCAAGTGAACCGCCGGACTCCAGCGCGAGCGAGACACCTTCGACGGCGCGCACGGCGCCGCCGTATTCGACGATCAGATCGTTGATTTCCAACAGCGCCATCGGTCAGACCGGTCGCGATATGGCCAGCCGCTCGTAACGGCGGCCGACCAAAAACACGGAAATGACGAATAACGAGATCGCCAGGCCCGGCGGCAACGTCCACCACCAGGCGACGCGGATCGAGCCGGTGACGTAAGCCAGATACAGCATCTGGCCCCAACTGATCTGGTTGGGATCGCCAAATCCCAGGAAGCTGATCGACGCCTCGGCCATCACCGCGTAGGCGATGTCGAAGGCGACGTATAGCAGCACCATCGGCAGAACATTGGGGAAAATGTGTACGTAGAGGATGCGCAAATCGGACGCTCCGGCGATCCAGGCCGCTTTCACGAAGCCTCGTTCACGCAGGCTGAGCACCTGAACGCGGATGACGCGCGCACTGGTGCGCCACATCAGCACCGAGATGGCGATGATGGTGTTCCATAAAGACGGTTTTAATAACGTGACCAACACCACGGCGAACGGCAGGAACGGAATGCCGAACGCCAGATCGGTCAGGCGCATCAGCAGGCTGTCGACACGGCCTCCGTAGTATCCCGCCAACAATCCGATATTGGTGCCGATCAGGCCGATCAACCCGGCGCAGGTCAGTCCGACGACGAGCACGATGCGGCTGCCGTAGATCAACTGTGACAGCACATCCAGCCCGTAATTGGTGGTGCCTAACCAGTGCGCCGCCGATGGAGCATCCAGGCGCAGCACCTGTTTGGCCGCGTCGTACTGCGTCGCCATCGGGTCGTACGGCACCAGCACGGGGGCCAGTAACGCCACCAGCAAGACAGTGACCAGAACCGCGACCCCGAAACCTCCAGACCAGGAGCGCAATGGAAGCAGCGCCGACCGGAGCGCACTGAAACCGCGGTACCGCCGCATCGGCGCGGCGGCATTGCCCGCCGGCAGGACGAGTTGCTCACTCATAACGAATTCGCGGATCGAGCCAGCCGTAGGCCAGGTCTACGACAAGGTTCATGAACACGACGGCCACCGCCATCAGAAAGAACGTCGCCTGCGCGACCGGATAATCGCGCTGCGTGATGCTCTCGACCATCATCCGGCCGATACCGGGCCAGTTGAACACCACCTCCAACAGCACCTGACCGCCAAACGCGAAGCCCACCATGATCGCGCTGTAGGTCAGCACCGGCAGGATCGCGTTGCGCCGCGCCAGCCGGCGTTGCGCGCGATCGCTCAGGCCGCGGGCACGCGCCAGGACCATGAAGTCTTCGCCACGCACTTCGAGCAGAGCGGTCCTCTGGATCATCAGCGGGTCGGCCATCGTCACCAGCACCCCGGTGATCACCGGTAGCACCAGGTGGCTGGCGACATCGTAGCCGGGCAGTGCCTGCCACGCGTTAGCCGGAAAGAAGAATGTCTCACGCATCCCGGCGATCGGGAACCAACGCAACTGATACGCGAACAACGCCAACAGGATGATGCCGATCCAGAACACCGGCAGAGCGCGAGGGATCAGCACGAGAAGCGCACCAATCTCCTCCGCCCGTCCGCCGCGCCGCCAGCCAAGCCAGGTGCCGCCGGCGATGCCGATACTGATCGCCAGCACGACCACCGGAGTCATCAGCAACAGCGTGTTCTCCAGCATCGGCCGCACGACTTCCAGCACCGGACGCCGGAAGTAGAACGACATGCCGAGATTGCCTTGCATCAGGTTCCACGCGTAGTCGATGAACTGGCGCCATTGCGGCTGATCCAGGCCCCATAGTGCGCGCAACCTTTGCTGCGCCTCCAGCGGCAGTTCACCGCTGCCCAACATCAATGTGGTGGGATCGCCCGGGATCAGCCGGAACAGTGTGAACATGAAGATCAGAAGCAACAGCAGCGTCACCGCCGTATGGACTGTCCGTCGTGCCAGATAGCGCCAGAATATCATGCGAATCGAGGCCGGATCAGGCGGCGGGCATCAGCAACTGGCCATTGCCGTCCCATCCGAACCCGGCGTCCTTCAGCACCGCCCGCGCCATGTCTATACTGGGTTCGGGCATCTTGATGTCAGGATTAGCCCAGAACGTCAGCGCGGGCGTGATCGGCGCGCCATGCGAAGCAACGCCCGCACCCGCGAAGATCACGTCGAGCAGCTTCTGCCGATCGGTCGCATGCTGCATTGCTTTGCGGAAGGCCGGATTATCGCACGGCGCCATGGCCATGTTGAAACGGATTTCGTGCATGCCGTGGGTCGGCGTGCGAACCGATTGCAGGTCGGGGTTCTTTTCGACCCGCGTGGCCAGCGGCACGTCCATGCCCCAGGCGACCATGTCGATGTCGCCGCGCTCGAACATGCCAATCATGCTTTCCACAGCCGGCACCGGCAGAAACACCATGCCGTCCATCTTCGGCTTCATGAAGAAGTCCTTGTTGGCCTCGAACTGCAGAAACTCGCTCTTGCGCCAACTGACGAACTTCCATGGCCCGCTGCCGACCGGATGATCGTTCGGCCAGTCCGCCGGAGACGCCAGATTCGCCGGTACCGCCTCCCAGATGTGTTTCGGCGCCAGGAACGCGTAGCCGAGCACGTTGGCGACGAACGGTGCGTACGGCGCCTTCAGTTTCAGCCGTACCGTGTGATCGCCGGTGATCTCAGCGCTGGCGACCGAGTCCGTGACGCGACTGAGCGCCGGGAACTTCCACTTCAGGATAAAGTCGAAGGTGAATTTCACGTCCTCGACTGTCGCGGGATGGCCGTCATGGAATGTCGTGCCAGGGCGCAACACGATGTCGACCGTGGTGGGATCGACGACGCTCCAGGATTCCAAAGCCCATGGCATGAGGTCGGTCTTCGCGTCGCGGGTGACGAAGGTCGGATACATCAGCCGCATGATCCCGGAATTGTACACTTCCGGCGTCAGGAACGGATTGAGCGAGGCGATGTCGTAGATGTTCGATATCTTGATGAACTTCCGCGGCGTCAGCGGATTGATGCCCATGAACGCCATTGGCATGTAGGGCGCACCGATGCCGTTACCGAAAATCGGCGTCATGCCGTCGAAGTTCTTTTTGTTGTAGGCCTGGATGATATCCTTATGCAGCAGGAACATCGACGGGATGTCCTCGGCGATGCGCGCCTGAGCCTCACGTACCAGAGCCTGGCGTTTGACGGGATCCATTTCCGCCCGCTGCGCCTCACACGGCGCGTCGAACGCGGCGCTGTGATAACGGCCGTAGTTCAGCGTGCCGTTGACGTCGGCGCGGCGGCCGAGGAAAAATTCCGACAGAAAGTAATCCGGATCGAGGCGGTCCGGCGCGCCACCCCACGACATCGACGTCAGATGCGGCGTCTTATGCTCCGCCACCACCTGGGCGACCCAGGTGTCCAAAGTGCCTTGCCGAATCTCAAGCTGGATGCCCAGAGGCGCCCAGGCCTGGGTGAGCTGACGCCATATTTCGACGTGATCGGGCCAGTTCGGCACGAAAGCCGTCAGAGGCGGGATCGGTGTGCCGGCGGGAGGCGCGGCCGCGTGCGCATTTTCCGCGAGAAGCGCGGCGGCCGGCCCAGATATGCCCATGCCAACGAAGAAGCGCAGCAATTCGCGCCGGCGGGCGAGGCTCGGTCCATCGCGATCGATTGGTGGTGCGGTCATCCTGCGCCTCCCTGGGAATGGGGCGGGCGTGACCTCCCGGCGCGGGTGCTTTCGCACCTCACTCCATGGAAGCGTAGGGACGAAATGGGCCCTCGCGCAAGGCGGTAAGCCTATAAATTCGGCGTCTATAAGAGAATAATTTTAATGTGCCCTGCTTCAGTCAATTATTGTCAGAGATAGGGCGGTTATGTGCCTATGAAATAGCCCGATTAGACGACAGGAGAATTTAATAGGCATATCGTACTTGCCGGGCATGGCGCGGCGCGAGATTATCCCCGCGACGCGAAACCAGGGGAATGAGACATGTCCGGCTATCCCGAATGGACGACCATCGCCAGCGCCAACCGGGTCCGGCAAAAGATCTTCCCCCGCCTCGCCGAAGACACGCCCAGTTTCCTGGGCGTCCCCGTCGCCCTCTCACCGGCCGATCTGCAAGGTGCCGATGTGGTCATCATCGGCGCTCCGTTCGCCGCCGGTTGGGGCAACGCCTACAGTGGCGTCGACAAGGCGGAATGGCTGGCCGGCCCGAAACGGGTCCGCCAGCAATCCATCCGTTACGGCGGTTATGTCCAGGACTTCGATCTGGACATTTTCGACGTCCTGAAGGTCGTCGACTACGGTGACGCGGAGATCGCGCCGGAAGCCTCCTACGTCGCCACCGTCGCCAACATCCTGGCCGCGCAGGCGGCGGTGGAGCGTAAGGTTAACGATGCGCTGGACGCCGGAGCGATCCCGATCGTGATCGGCCAGAATTCACCGCCCGGATCCTACGCCATCGCCAAACCGATCGCCGAGCGCGCGACGGGGACGGTCGGGGTGGTCAGCCTCGACACCCATTGGGACGCGCAGCCGATCGACCACGCCACCGCCGATCCGCGCATCGCCGGATCAGGCAGTTGGAAACACAAACTTTACGAGTTCCACCCTAACGTCACGATCCCCAACCTGGTCGAAATCGGAGAGCGCGGCATGCTGGAGAACAAGGCCATCGTCCGCCGCTTCGTCAATGCGGGCGCCACTTTCGTCACCACCTGGCGGCTGCGCACCGAACTCGGCATTGAGGGGCTGATCGGTCTGCTCGACAAAGCCTATGAGGGCACGTCAGACGTTTATGTGCATTTCGACATGGATGTGCTTGGCGGCGCCGGACCAGCCGGCGGCGATCTTCTGGGCGAACTCGCCGAGCCGATCGGCATGACCGATTACGAGGTCATCCGCACCGCGTATGAGGTCGGACGCCGCGGCCTGACCGGGATGTCGTTCATTTGCATTCCGCCCGGCTCGGCGGTGATGTATCGCGTGATCGTTTACGTCATCACCTATCTGATGGCCGGCCTGTCGATGCGGCGTCAGGCGGGACGATCGCTGATGCCGGGGAGGCTTACATGACAACGCCCATTTTCCACATGATCAGCGGCGCGCCGGATCCGGTCGCGCCGTACAGCCACGCGGTTGAGCAAGACGACTGGCTGTTCATCACCGGTCAGCTCGCCACCGATCCGGACGACGATTCACGCCCGATCCCGGACGGGATCGAGGCACAGACGCACAAGGTCATCGACAACCTACGCCGGGTGCTGACCGGCCTTGATGTGGGCCTGGAGCATGTCGTGTGCGTCCGCGTCTTCCTGACTGATTTCAATCGCGACTACGCCGCTTTCAACGCGATCTACCAAAGCTATTTCCCCCCTGGTCGATTGCCGGCGCGCACCACGGTCGGCGTGACCGCCCTCGCCCGCGGCGGTATCATCGAGATCGACCTGATCGCGAAGCGGCCTTCGCGGTAGGCGACGCTCAACAATAATCGCGTCGTCCCCTGGTTTGAATAAACGCGTCATCCTCCGGCTTGTCCGGGGGACCTCTCACGGCAAGGTGCCTGGAGAGTTGGCCCAGACAAGCCGGGCTCGCTTTCGGCCTGCGTGTTGGCAATGCTTTAACCTTTTTCCGCGACAAAGACCGCTGTTCGCTTCCGCCGGCCCAGGCTCAGGCCACACGAAATGTCGTTGCCGCCGCGGTCGCAAAGCACCGGGAGTTTGTCGATGCGCGTCCTCCGACCCGTCACCGTGATCATTATGTTCTGCATCCTGCAATCTGTCTGTCACTCGGCGAGAGCGCAGGAATACGCGACCAAGGAGGAGGCGGTGGCGTTGGTCCAAAAAGCCATCGCTCGCGTCGCCGAGGTCGGCATGGAGAAGGCGGCGCCCGAATTCATGGACCACAATGGGAAATATATCGACCGCGATCTGTATCTGATCATCATCGACAAGGCCGGGCTGCGCGTCGTGCACGGCCAAAATCCAAAACTTGTCGGCAAGACCTATTACGACGCCATCGACGTGAACGGCGAAGAATACGGCAAGGTCGTCCAGCAAATCGCGGACGGACCGGGAAAGGGCTGGTTCACGTTTGTCTTTAAAGACCCGATCACCGGCAAGCTGTTGCCGAAAGAGAACTATGTCGAACGGGCCGGCGATTACACTTACCTCGCCGGCGTTTACACACGTTAACGGCGGATCCGCCCGCGATCACCCGAGGAACACAATGCAGTTCCATTTCATCCGCGGCATCGGCCGGATCCGCTCCTTCCACGATCTGCCACTTTGGGTGAAGGCGCTGCTCGCCCCCGCCGCGTGCCTCACAGCCTGCGTCGCGGTCGTCATCTCGATCTGGCTCGGCACCACGGAAACCGAATTTCGACTGGGCGAGGTCGCCAACGAGGCACTCCCCACGGCGGCGGCGAGCGCGATGTTGCTCGATCAGGTCGACACGGTCCACGTCATGGCGATGCGCGCGCTGGTCTGGCAACAGGCCGGCGTCCCGGCCGCGACGATCGACGGACTGAGCAAGCAGATCGGCCAGGGACTGGACACGCTGCGTCTGACCACCTCAGGCATGGTGTCCGGACGTCCCGAAGGCGATGTCGACCTGCCGCGACTCAAACAGATCGCCTCGCGATCCGCGGCCTACGGCAAAGTGCTGAGTGACGCGCTCGACCTTATCGCCGATCCGGCGATCGCGGTGGGTTATTTCCGGCGCGCCGATGCCGCTTTTGAGGAGTTGCGCGGCGATATCGCGGGATTATCCGCCGCGCGCCGGTCCGCCGAGGCCGCGTCCATCCAGGCGGCTCGCGACAGTTCGCATGCCTCTCTGATCCGTTCGTATTGGATATTTTGCATCTCCGGTTTGATCATGCTGGTGCTGCTGCCGGTGGTGGTAACGGCGATCTCACGGCCGGTTCGCGCGCTGACCCGGACGATGACCGCTCTCGTCGCCGGCGACATGACGGCTGAGGTAACCGGCCAGGAGCATCGCGACGAACTCGGCGGCATGGCGCGAGCGGTGCTGGTGTTCAAGGAACACATGGTCAGAGCCAACCAACTGGCCGCGGAAAAAGCGGCGGCGAGCCAGCACGCCGAGGCGGAGAAGCGCGCGGCTCTGCTTGGCATGGCGGAAAAGATCGAGACGGAAACCAGCACCGCCCTGCACGAGATGGGACTGCGCACGTCAGCGATGGCGGAAGCCGCCGACGCGATGAATGCGTCAGCGACCCGTACCGGCGCGTCGGCTCAGGACGCGACGAAAGCCGCCGGTCAGGCTCTGGCCAACGCGCGAACCGTCGCGGGCGCGGCGGAGCAACTCGCCGCGTCGATCCGGGAAATCAGCAGGCAGGTAAGCCAATCGACCAGCGTCGCGAGCCGAGCGGTCACCACCGGCGGCGAGGCGCGCGCGGCGATCGAGGCGCTCAATGTCGACGTACGACAGATCGGCACGGTCGCCGGCATCATCGGTGAGATCGCCGCGAGGACCAATCTGTTGGCGTTGAACGCCACCATCGAAGCGGCGCGCGCCGGCGACGCCGGTCGCGGCTTCGCGGTGGTCGCCTCGGAGGTGAAGGCACTGGCGATTCAGACCGCTCGTTCGACGGAGGAAATCGCGCGGCACATCGATCAGGTCCGCTCGGGCACCGATGCCTCGGTGGCGGCGGTGGCGCGGATTGAGCAAACCATTACCGAAATGAACACGATCGCCAGTTCGATCGCCGCGGTGGTTGAACAGCAGGGCACCGCCAGCGTGGAAATCGCGCACAACGTCAGCGAAACAGCGAACGCCGCCAATGCGATGACCGAGCGGACCACCGATGTCTCCGCGGCGGCGGTCGAGACCGGACGTCAGGCCGCCGACGTGCGGGACAATGCCACCGGGCTGCATGGTTCGATGGAGGAACTGCGTCACTCGGTGATCCGCGTGGTGCGCACCGCGACGTCTGAGGTGGACCGGCGCCTCAATGAGCGATTCCGGGTCGATCTGGCGTGCCGTATGACGATTGCCGATCAGACTTACTCGCTCAGGGTCGTGGACTGGTCGGACACCGGCGCGCAGCTTCGCGGTGGACCGAAATTGGCAGTTGATATGCGCGGCACACTCGACATTGAAGGCATTGGGTTTCCCCTGCCATTTATCATTAAAACCGGCAATGAGGAGGCGCTCCATGTCGCGTTTACGTTGGACGAAGCGACGGCGGTTCGTTTCGGTGGGATGCCGGCTCGGCGGGCCGGGCGAAGCGCCGCGTGATCCGGCTGTCGTGCCGAAAAGATTCAGAACTCCCGCAAGGTATCGCGCAACATCGTGTGGCCATACGCCTTGCGCGCGAGGCCGCGACGCTGCAAGGCCGGCACAAGTCCTTCACAGACTTCCGTGATGAAGCGCCGGCTGATCCTTTGGAATGGCGTGCTGATCAGGAACCCGTCACCGCCGATGGCCTCCATCGCCTCACCCATCCGTTCCGCGACGGTATCCGGCGAACCGATCAACGGAATGCCGGCATCAAAACGTTCATGCGCCAGTTGACGCAGCGTTTTGCCGCTGCCCCATTGCGCGAACTTGTCCAGCGAGCCTTGCTCGCCGTTCGTGGTCAATGGCGGCAGCGGTTGATCCAGGTCGAACCCGGAAAAGTCGATGTCGGTGACCGTGCCGACCGCGGCCAGAGCCGCTTCCACGAAGCCCGGTGAATTGACCATTCGATGATTTCGCGCCACCGCCTCGGCATCCGTTTCACCGAGAATGGGGTAGACCAGGAATAACACTTTGACGTCGTTTGGATCCCGTCCCGCGGCGGCGGCATGCCGGCGAACGTCGTCGCGGTAGGCTTTCATGCCTTCAACGCCATTGCCCACCGCGATGATTGAATCGGCATGGCGGGCGGCGAAGGCTCGTCCGCGCGGAGATCCGCCGGCCTGCACGAACACCGGCTTGCCTTGCGGCGAACGCACCGTGTTCAGCGGGCCGCGGCATTTGAAGAACTGGCCTTCGAAATTGATCGCGTGCACCTTGGTGTGATCGGCGTAAGTTCCGGTCGCGGCGTCCATGACAACCGCGTCCGGCTCCCACGAGTCAAACAATTTGCAAACCAAATCGACATATTCATCGGCCATCGCGTAACGCGTCTCGCGCGGCGGCAATTTATCCAGGCCAAAATTCTGCGCCGCGATATCCTCGCCGCTTGTGACGATGTTCCAACCGAAACGGCCGCCGCAAATGTGATCGAGCGTCGATGCCAGGCGCGCCAGCATGAACGGTGGATAACCGAGCGTGGACATCGTCGCGACCACGCCCAGTTTCGAGGTGGCGGCGCCGATCATCGCGGCCAGCGGCATCGGATCGTGCTTCGGCACCTGCAGCGCGTATTTCAGCGTCGCCTCGGCGGTGCCGCCGTAAGCCTCCGACACCATCAAAGTGTCTTCCAACATGATGTAGTCGAAGCAGGCGCGTTCCATCGCCTGGGCGAATTCAACAAAGAACTTCCCGTCCCACGCGCCGGTTCCCTGGGAGACGGGATTGGTCCAGTCGCCCTGGGTGAAATTGGTGAACCAGCCGAGATGGAATGGAGTCGGCATGGCGGCCCGATTACGCGATCAACTGTAACGTTTCCAACGGCGCCGGAGCCCGCTTGCCGTCGCGCTGTGGAACGCCGCCGCGCAACGCGCCCGCCTCGATGCTGCCCCAGAAACTGTCAAAACCATCGGGCAGGGCCCGGCTGTTGGGCATCGAGAACCATAAACGCAACATCAGACGGCCGGGACGGTTTTCCGCGCCGCCATCGTCAAAGGCGGTACGCGAGTGATAGACAGCATGATTGTTGACGAACTGAATATCGCCAGCTTCGAACGGCGCGCGTAGGCAGGCGGCCTCGGCGATTTCCGCGTGCAGATCGAGCGCGGAGTTCTGGTCGTCGGACAACAGTGGAATGGCCTCCATCTCCTGCGCCTGTTCCACGGCGGTGCGCGTGTATTGCGTGGTGATCTTGCCATCGCGCATGCCGAGAACCGGCAACGCGAATGTCGGGATTTCTCCTGGCCGATCGGCACGCGACGGCCAGACGCGGATATAATCGTGGAACAGATGTTCGAGCAGATCCGGCCGGCGGCGGCGCATCTCGTTATAAATCGTCGCGACGCTGGCGAGTTTCGTTTCGCCGCCGCGTTTGGCGGGCCGCACGCACAGCAGCGCGATGACGTCAGCCCCATCGGTATGAAAGCGCAACTCGCCGTTCGAAAGCGACCTGGCGCGCGAGGACACGACTTTCCCGGGTCCCGCCACCGGCTGATAACGCGGATCGCGGGTGCGGTCGAGCACCTCGGTCATGATCTCACCGTTACGATTTTGATAAACCGCGTTGCCCACGTACAGGCCGAGTCCCCAGAAGATGCGACGCAATTCATCCTCTGTGTAGCGCTCTACCGCCAGGCCGCGAACGCGCGCGCAGCCATACCCATCTTCCAGCTCCTGGCTGACGCGCGACAGCAGGTCGGCGGTACTGAACAGCGGGAAATCCTCACGGGAAAAACCAAACAGCGGCTGGTCTTTGACGTTGGCCAGTGCCGCAGCGATCTCGGCCTGCTGCGTGTCGTCAAGCGGATAGATCCAGTCGCCATCACGCTCCAGATCGGATCCAATCCAGAACGAGCGCCCGATGATCATTCCTCGGTCGTCCAGCATGTTCGGTTTCCTTCGATTGTCGCGGACAGTTTCTTCCCGCCCGGTTCCTAGCAAGCGGCGCGCCATCGCGGGCGGGCACCGCGAGTCGCCCGGGTCACGCGCGTGATAAACGTGTGAAAATGCACGTCCCGCCAGGCGCCCGGTGCATCGCCGCCCTGAAAAGGATTGCCGTGGGATGGCTACTTCGCAAAATCCGATGCACGGGGATCAACCCCGCGAAGCGAATGCGACCAGAAGATGCGACCCTGCCCAAGACCGAGGCTGGCGCCGCGCTATGGTCCCGCCGCCCGCCACTGATCATGAATAAGCTCGTGGCAGACCGCGATGAATGCCTCCATCGTCTGCGTCCGGCGCGTATTCTTCACCATCATGATGCCGAGCGTCAGCGCCAGCGGATCGCCTTCCAGCGGGAGGTAAACAAGCTTGTTGCCGTCCAGCGCCGCGCGATTGCGAGGTTGTGCGTTGGCAAGGCCATAACCGTCACCGCGCGCCACCAGGCCGCGGATCACTTCCATGTGTTCGAAGCGCCCGGCGACGCGCGGCGCCAGCCCGACGCGATGGAACAGCGACAGAAAATAATCGCGGCTGATCGGCAGATCGAGCAGCAGAAACGGTTGCTCGGCCAGTTGCTCGATCGTGACACTGCGATGCTTCGCCAGCGCATGGCGGGTGGAGACGAAAGCGAACGGCGGTAACTTCGCCAGCGGGGTGAACTCCAGATCGGCCGGCACACTCATGTCATAGCTGAGCACCACGGAAAGCCGGCCGGTGCGCAACTGATCGAACAGATCGGGTTGGTCGCTCGCCACCGATTCGATCCGCACCGCGCCGTGGCGTTCCTTGAACGCGTGCAACAGTTCCGGCATCAGCAACGGATACAATGTGGTCAGGCAACCAATGCTCAGCACGCCACCGATTTTGGTGGACAGTTCGGTTGCCGCGGCGGTGAGTTCCTCCGCCTGCAGCAGCAAACTCTTTGCCTCCCGCAAAAACCTCTGCCCCTGCGGCGTCAGCGACAAGCCCTGGGCATGATGCCGGATGAACAACTGGATGCCGAACTCGACCTCGAGATTAGAGATCGCCGCCGAGATCGATGGCTGGGAAATATGAACCCGCTCCGAGGCGAGCGTGATGCTGCCGGTTTCGGCTGCCGCCGTGAAATATTCGATCTGTTTCAGCGTGAAACGCATGACCCGTCGCTATGGCATGGCCGGCCTGGTTCGGCATTTTCGAGGCAGCCAGGCTGATGCAAGAATTATGCTGAAGCAACCCGGCCATCGATCGATGGCAGGTGCTGGCATTGACGGCCGGGTCGAGCCCGGCCATGACGAGAAAGGGAAACGGAGGGCCTCTTCAACGTCATCCCCGGCTCCTCTCAACGTCATCCCCGGCTCCTCTCAACGTCATCCCCGGCTCCTCTCAACGTCATCCCCGGCTCCTCTCAACGTCATCCTCGGGCTTGACCCGGGGATCAATCGCGCCACGGTGCGGGTCCCATCTCCCCGGCCCACGCCCGAGGAACGAAATAAGCGGAGCCAGCAATGACGTTTTCCATCGCCGCGCGATGTGCCTCCACCGGACGCTTCGCCGTCGCGGTCGCCTCCTCCTCGCCCGCCGTGGCGGCGCGGTGTGCCTTCGCGCGATCCGGCGTGGGCGCCGTGACAACGCAAAACATCACCGACCCAAGGCTCGGGCCACAAGGCCTTGACCTGATGACCTTGGGCGCGGACGCCGGGCAGGTCTGCGCGATATTGAGGCAGTCAGCACCACACATCGAGTACCGCCAACTCACGATGATCGACCGCCAGGGGAAAACGGCGTGCTTCTCGGGCCAACGCGTACTGGGCATCCACGCCATGGCGGAAGGCCAGGACGTCGTCTCGGCCGGCAACCTGCTGGCGAATACCGGCGTGCCGCGCGCCATCGCCGCCGCGTTTGAGGCGTCTGGCCCATCCGGCGATCTCGGCCAGCGGGTGATCGACGCCATGCTGTCTGGGCTTGCGGCCGGCGGAGAAGCGGGACCGATCCGGTCCTGCGGCATGGTCATGGTCGACGCGGTCGCCTGGCCGGTCGCCGATTTGCGGGTTGATTGGCACGACGCGCCGCTCGACGAACTGGCCCAGTTGTGGAAGGTCTGGCAACCGCAACTGGCGGCCTATGTGACCCGCGCCCTCGATCCGACATCCGCGCCATCCTATGGGGTGCCGGGCGACCGCTAGCCGGGTCAATCCTCCGGCAACGCCGCGATCACATCGACTTCCACCAGCCACTCCGGCCGGGCCAGAGCGACCACCACCACACCGGTGAAAACCGGGAACACGCCTTTCATCCAACGGCCCAACACGCGATAGATCGTCTCGCGATGGCGGATGTCGGTCAGATACACCGTCGCCTTGCAAATATGCTCCATTGTGGCACCACATTCGCGCAGCAACTGATCGATGTTGCGCATGACCTGCTCGGCCTGGCCCGCCGGATCGCCAATCGCGATGCTGACGCTGGTGTCGAGATCCTGCGGACATTGCCCGCGCAGATAAATCGTGCCCCTGGCGATCACCGCCTGGCACAAATCGTTGTCGAGCTTTTGTTCCGGATAAGTGTCGCCGGTGTTGAATTTTCGGATGCGTGTGTGGACCATGCTCATTTCGCTCCCGGCTGAACGCGATCGGAAAGCCCGGCGGATTTGCGCACGATGCGCAGCGTCTCTTCCCAATCGAAGTTGCGATACACCGCCGCGAGGTTGGCATAAGGCGGCGACTGCGCGAACAACTGGAATGTCAGGCGATGCCCGGCGTAATCCGAATTAAGCAGATCGCGCGCGAAGGCGAGCAATTTACGGCGGTCCTCGGCCTGCCAGTTTTCGTTGACGCTGTAATATTTCTCCATCCACGCCGCCGTTTCCGGATCGCGGAACGTCGCGGCATCCGGCGTCACGCAGATCTGGCCGCCGCACAATTCGCGAGCGATGTGCATCATGTGGTGCAACTGCGAGGACGCCAGCACGCGCCCGGTCATCAGCAACGACTGGTTCGGCATCAGCAGTCCCTGAGGACTGCGCACGGCGGTGGCGATCGCCGCGGTAAGGTGCGCGTTGATCCCTTCCCGGTAACAGGCCAGCGTCGCGAGTTTCTCCTGCACCGCCTGCTGATGATCCAGACCAGTTTGCCGCGCGTTGAACAGAGCCGCGCCGATCATCATATCGGCCAGCCTGATATTGCGCTGAACGAAGGCGAACGCGCTGTAGCGATGCAACGTGGCGCGGATGAAAGTCGCGGCTTTGGTGTGCTGGTAGAACAACACGTCGTCCCAGGGGATCAGCACGTTGTCGAAGATCAGCAGGGTATCGACCTCGTCGAACCGGTTGGACAGCGGGTAATCTTCGATTGGCGCCCGGCCGGCGAAACCGGTACGGCAGATGAATTTCAGGTTCGGCGCGCTGAGGTCGCAAATGAAACCAACCGCATAATCGGACAATTGCGAGTCGCCCCAGTTGGCGATCGTAGGCTTGGTGAACGCCTGGTTGGCATAGGCCGCCGCGGTCTCATATTTCGCGCCACGCACGATGATGCCGGCGTCAGTCTCCTTGACCACGTGCAGTAACATGTCGGGATCCTGATCCTGCGGCCGCTTCGACCGATCGCCCTTCGGATCGGTGTTGGCGGAGACATGGAACGGGTCCTCGCGCACCACGCGTTCGACGTGCCGCCTGATGTTCTCGGAAAACCGCGGGTTCACCTCATTCAATACGTTCTGACCGTCGAACAGAGACCACATCTCGCCGACCGTTTCATCGCCAACACGGGTGACGATGCCGCCGACCTCGTCGAGCACGGCGTCGACGGCGGCGCGCCTGGCATGCCAGTCCTCTTCCGTATAAGGCAGTTTGGTGCCGATCGAGCACAATGCTCCGGCGTCGTCGCGATAAGTCATCGTGGCCGCATGGGCCGCCTCATGCGCCATGTCGTAAATGCGGGCGCGCACATCGACCAGCGGTTTGAACATCGGATGCACGGTGACATCGCGCACACGCTCGCCATTGATCCAGACCTGGCGGCCGTCACGGATGGAATCCCGATACTGCTGGCCGGTTCGGATCATGGCTGGATTTCCGTCATCTAGGTGTGGGGCATCATTGGTTTGTATCGGCACCGGTACCGCGTTGATGGGGAGAGGAAAGCACCGCGCGCACAGCGGCCACGAACGTACCGCGAATCGCGCTGCTTGCCATCTCCCGGCTTCCCCCAGGCCAGGCGACCAGACTGTAACGCCCAACGAAACCCCAGGAAAATCAAAGCTGATGGGGTAAAAGCACGGAAATCCCGAAGCACGCCTGTTCCCCGTCAGGCTTTTGGCACATCGACGGGTTTCCCCTATCGTAATCGGGGTTCGTGCGGACCGGGCGAAGGCGACGACGTCTTTCGCGCCGCTGGCACCGATCTTGCCTGACAGACGCTGGCCTTTGGGGAGACGCGGAATGAGCAAATCTTCGAACCAATCGGTTACGCGCCGCCGAGGGCTGACGAGCGCCGTCGCGATGCTGGCGGCGCCGTGGATCGTCACACGCTCCGCGAAGGCCGCGACCCAACTCACCATCGGCGACAATGGCGGCCCCGTCGGCGCGAGCTTTCGCGAGGCATTCTACGACCCGTATGAAAAAGCCACCGGCGTCAAAATCGTCAACGTAACCCAGGCGGTCGATCCGGTGGCGATGATCAAAGTGGCGGTCGACACCAAGGCCTACACCATCGACGTGCATCTGATCACGCCCACGCATCGCTACCGGCTGATGCATCCCACCGACTACCTGGAGCCGCTGGACCTGACCTCGGCCGATGTGCCGGGCGTCGATGCGAAGTATGTCCGTCCGAACTACATGGGCACCGACGTCTGGTGCACCGTCTTCGCCTACCGCACCGACCACTTTACCGCCGCCGCCCCGCAAACCTGGGCTGACTTCTGGGACACCAAAAAATTCCCCGGCCGGCGCGCTTTGTACAAATCTCCCGCCGTGAACCTGGAGGCGGCGCTGATGGCGGACGGCGTGCCATGGGACAAAGTCTATCCCATGGACCTCGAGCGTGCGTTCAAGAGTCTCGATCGCATCAAACCGAACGTCGATGTCTGGTGGACCAGCGGCGCGCAATCCACCCAGTTGCTGCAAAGCGGCGAGGTCGATCTGCTGACGATCTGGAGTGCGCGGGCGCAAACCGCGATCGACGGCGGCGCTCCGGCGAAGATCGTCTGGAACGGCAGCGTCGCCAGCCTGGATGGCTGGGGCGTGCCGAAAGGCTCACCGCAGGTCGCGGCCGCTCGCGAGTTCATCAAATTCTGTTCTCATCCGGACCGGCAGGCCGCCTACACGACCGTGATGCGCAACGGACCGACCAATCTCGCGGCGTACGACAGCATCCCGCCGAGCATCGCCGTTCTGCTGCCAACGTCGCAGGCCAATCGCGGCTCGATGCTGCTGTATGACGATGATTGGTGGGGACCGAATTTCGCCCAGGTGAAGCAGCGGTTCGATGCGTGGCTGCTGGAAGGGTGAAGCGCGAGAGCTCCGCCCTCGGACCCGCCAGGAGGGCTCTGCCCTCCTGGACCTCCCGGCAAAGGGCGAGGCCCTTTGCAATCTGTCAATTAGTCGCGGGAACAGGAGGGGGCCGACCGTGGCCTCGCGAGGTCTGTGTCGGCCCCCTCCTGTTTCCGCGACTAAATTAATAGGTCCCAAGGGGCCTCGCCCCTTGGCGGGGCTCCAAGGGGCAGAGCCCCATGGTCCGGGTCCGGGGTGAAACCCCGGCTCATCTGGTTCCGGCCGCGCGCGGCGTGGCTCGCGGTTCCGGGGCTGCTGTTTCTCGGCGTGTTCTTCGTGTTCCCGGTGCTGCAGTTGCTCGGCGTCAGCCTGCGCGATCCGGAGACGTTGAATTTCTCGCTCGCCGGGTACCGCCGTGCGCTCGGCGCCACGGTCTATCTGAACGTTCTGCGCAACACCTTCGGCATCGCCACGCAGACCACACTGCTGTGTCTGACATTCGCCTATCCCCTGGCGTACTGGCTCGCCGGACTGCGGCCTCGGTTGCGCGGCCGATTGATCCTGCTGGTCATGCTGCCGTTCTGGACCAGTGCGCTGGTGAAATCGTTCGGCTGGCTGGTGCTGCTGGCGCGCTACGGCGTCGTGGCGCGCGTTCTGAGCGCGATCAGTCCCGACGGACAGGCCCCCGAACTGCTGCACGGCAGAGGCGCCGTGCTGATGGGCATGACGCACGCGCTGTTGCCGCTCGCGGTGCTGACCATGCTGCCGGTGATGATTCGTATCGATCGCGGCCTGATCAGCGCCGCCGGCACACTGGGAGCGCCTCGCGCGCAAACCTTCTGGCGGGTGTTCTTCCACCTTTCGATGCCGGGAGTCGCGGCGGCGGGTTTGCTGGTGTTCATCGCCTCGCTCGGCTTTTTCATTACGCCCGCGCTGCTTGGGGGGCGCCACGAGGCAATGATCGGCCAGGTCATCATCGAGCAAATCCAGTCCGTGCTGGACTGGCAGTTTGGCGGTGCCCTGGCGGCGATGCTGATCGTATCGGCGCTCTCGACCTGTCTGGTTTATGACCTCGTGTTTGGCCTGTCCGTGATGGGCGGTGATGGCGGCCAACATGCGACCGGCTGGTTGCGCCGCGTCGGCCTTTTGGTGCTCGCCGTCGTCGGCAATGTCACCACGCTGGTCACGGAAGGCCTCGCCCGCCTGCTTGGCGGCCACCGCTTCGGCTGGCTGCTGCCCACCTACGCCACGATCCTGATCGCGTTCCTGATGGTGCCGACCCTGATGGTGCTGCCAATGGCGTTCACCAGTTCGCGCTTTCTGGAGTTCCCGCCTCCCGGTTTCAGCCTGCACTGGATGGACGTGTATTTCGGTTCCTCGCTGTGGATGACGGCGACGGAACGTTCGTTCGGTGTTGCCGCGGTGACGGCGCCTCTGACCGCGCTGATCGCCGGAGCAGCGGCGATCGCGGTCGCGCGCTCCGGACCGCGCTGGGGGCGGACGGTGTTTGGATTGTTCCTCGGTCCGATCATCGTGCCGACGATCGTTACCGCGGTGGCGCAGTTCTATCTGTTCGCGCGGATGTCATTGGTGGCGACGATTCTGGGCCTGGTGATCGGCCATACGGTGATCGCGCTGCCGATCTCCTTTGTCGTGATGGTGGCGGTGCTGAAGGGGCACGACTGGCGACTCGATCAGGCCGCCGCGACTTTGGGCGCCAGCCGGTTACGCGTGCTGCGCCACATCACGATCCCACTTGTCAAAGGCGGCTGCCTGGCGGCACTGCTGTTCGCCTTCATCTCCTCGTTCGAGGAGTTGACGGTGGCTATTTTCATCAGCGGCGGTCTGAAGACCACGTTGCCGAAGCAGATGTGGGATGACGTGCTGATGGCGGTCAATCCCACTTTGGCGGCGGCGTCGGTGATCGTTCTCGCGGTGGTGTTCGCGCTGTTTCTGACGGCGGAGTGGCTGCGGCCGGCGGACACTCACGCCGGGTCGTGATACGGTTTTATCGCGGCGCCGGCACCGCGAGTCCGAGATGGCTTCGCAATGTGTGTCCCTCATAGTCGCGACGATACAGGCCACGGCGTTGCAGCACCGGTACCGCCTGGTCGACGAACAGTTCAAGCTCTCCAGGGAACCACGCGGGCAGCAGATTGAACCCGTCGCAGCCACCTTCGCTAAGCCAAAGCGCCATGTGATCCGCCATGGTTTCCGGCGTGCCCACGAAGGACTGATGCGTGCGCGAGCGAGCCAGAATCCGACCGCCATTCGCGATGCTCAGTTTTTCGCGCACGCAACGATCGAGGAACGCGCCCGCCGCCGGGCTGAGATCCGGATTGGCGGCGCGCACGTCGGCTGCTGGCACAGCGCTGTCCGGCGATAAATCATACAGCGGGTATCTCAGGTATTCGCTGATCATCCAGGTGCCGACGCGCGGGTGCACCAGTTCGTCAAGTTCGAGTTCCTTGCGCCGAGCCTCCGCCATCGTGGATCCGAGAATTGGCGAAAACCCGGGTTGGATCTTGACCGTATCGGGGGCACGGCCACGCGCCGCCATCAGCGCATGGATCGACGAACGGAATTCGATCGCCTCCGGCAACGTGGTCTGCGCGGTGAAAATCGCCTCGCCGATCGAGGCGGCGAAAGCGCGGCCTGACGGCGATCCGCCAGCCTGCACCAACACCGGCCAGCCCTGCGGCGGACGCGGCAGGCCAAGCGAACCCTCGACGTCGAAAAACCGGCCGTGATGCGCGATCGACCCCTCCCCCGCATCCCACAGCGCGCGCGTCACATCCACGAACTCCTGGGCTCGTGCATAACGCAACGTTTTCTCCATGTGCGGATCGCGGCCAAAATTCGCCGCCGCCGCGTCCTGCGAGGTGGTGACGACGTTCCAGCCCGCCCGGCCGCCACTGAGATGATCCAGCGTGGCGAACTTCGAGGCGATCAGAAATGGTTCGTGAAAGCTGGTGGACAAGGTCGCGACCACGCCGAGATGTTCGGTCACGCTCACCACCGCCGCGCAAACGGAAACCGGATCGAGGTTGTTGATCGCCACCTCGCCAACGACTCGGCCTCGGCTTTCACGCGCCGCCAACGCGTCACCGACAAACAGGGAGTCAAACTTGCCGCGTTCGCACGCCAGCGCGCAACGGCGAAAGTAATCGAGCTCGGTGACGTGTTCGGACCAGGCGTCCTTGTGCCGCCAGGCGGCGATATGGTGACCACCCGGGTAGATGAACAGACCGAAGTGCAGTTGTTTGCCGATATACATCGCGCCCTCGGCTACGCGGCGTAACGGCTGAGCGGGCGGGACAGACCGAGCCGGTCTCGCAACGTGACGTCCTCCGCGGGTCGCGGCCGGTCCAGTACTCTCACACAATCCGCGAGCAGATTGATCTCTTCCGGGATGGGACGCGGCCGCAGATTGAAGCCTTCGCACACGCCGGCGTCGTGCCAGTCCCGCAACATCGCCGCGAACTGTTCTGGTGTCCCAACAAAGCGCAAGGTGTCACCATTCGAATTCGCCCTCATCCCAGCCATCTCCTGGGCTTTCGCGACTGTCGCGCCGAGGATCGGCACCACATCGGCCAGAACGGGCAACCCACGGCGGCCAAACGCGTCGGCGTGCTCGCGTAGTGCCTTACTCGCGCGTCGCGCGATGTCTGGTGTCGCGGCGGGAATCAACGCCACGTCAGCCACGCGCGCCGCGATCGCGGATGCTTCGACGGATGCCACGGGCACGAAGACGACAGGCCAGCCCTGTATCGGCCGCGGCGCGTTCAACGGACCGCGGACAGCGTAGTAAGTGCCATCATGATTGATGCGATGGATTTTATTGGCATCGGTAAACAAACCTTCGGGCCGGTTGACCAGGATGGCGTCATCCTCCCAACTGTCCCAGAGTTCAGTCGTCGTCTCGAAGAACTCCAGAATGCGCGCGGCACGATCGGCGGCTTCAATGCTTCGGCCAATCGCGGCGGCGAGATCGATGCCAGCCGCGAGGTCGAACACCACGGCGCCGCGTCCTCGCGTCAACCGGTCGATCGCGGCGAAGGCACGAGCGAGATGGAACGGCTCGGTGTAGTCGACCGGAATGCTGGCACCCAGGCCAATGCTGGCCGGCACCGACGCGAGGGCGGCGATCAGCGGCACGGCATCGAGCATCGGCGCGGACGATCCCGTTGAACGAACAAACAACGCGGCGTCAATGCCAGCCCGTTCGACCGACGCGACAATCGCCTGGTAGTGCGAGAGGCTGTAACCGGCCGGCGGCGCGGTGCTACCAAAAGAAGCTGTCAGGATCATCGAACTGGCCGCATGAATTCAGGTCAGCACGAGGTTGCTGTGCTCGCGATTCCAGCCAGCCCGCACGGATGCGCCAATTTCAAACCCGCCGGCCGGCGCTGGAATACGGACCGTCAGTTCGGTGCCACTGCCCAGTCTGACGATCAGACGCGTGTCGGCACCGGCGTAAACCACCTCGATGATGTGGCCGGTCACGGCGCAGTCGGTGACGTCGTTCACCCGAATATGCTCCGGCCGGATGATCAGTGCCGCTTGCAGGTTCGATCCGGCGCAAGGTGGAGCATTGTCGGGCAACGCGAAATCGCCGTCCGCGGTTCGCAGCGTGCGCTGATCGCGCAGACCGTGAAAAATCGTGGATACGCCGATGAAATCCGCGGCGAACACCGTCGTGGGGCGCTCATAGATTTCCTCCGGCGTGCCGACCTGCTCGATCCGCGCCTGGTTCATCAGACAAATTCGGTCTGACAGAGCCAGTGCCTCCTCCTGGTCGTGCGTGACGTAGATAATGGTGACGCCGGTATCGCGATGCAGACGCTTGATCTCGATTTGCATGTGCTCGCGCAGTTTTTTGTCGAGGGCGCCCAGTGGTTCGTCCATCAAAATGATTGAGGGTTGGTAGACGAAACAGCGCGCCAGAGCGACACGCTGTTGCTGACCGCCGGATAAGGCGCGCGGCATGCGTTGACCCAGATCGCCCAATTGCACCATTTCCAACGCCTCGGTCACGCGGCGGCGGATTTCGGCTTCCGGACAGTGACGCATACGCAATGGAAACGCGATGTTTTCATCGACGGTCAAATGCGGAAACAGCGCATAGCTCTGGAACACCATACCGATATCGCGCCGATGCACCGGCGTGTGCGTGTGTTCAACGCCGTCGATAAAGAGACTGCCGCCCGACGGCTCAACCAGGCCGCTGACGATGTGCAGCAGCGTGGTCTTGCCCGAGCCGGAGGGACCCAGCACCGTCAGTAACTCGCCGGCCGCGACGGTCAGGTCGATTGGCTCCAACGCCGTCACGGGCCCGTAGCGTTTGCTGAGCTGATGCGCGCGCAGCTTCGGCATGGCCAGCGTCTGCTCCAGGCCGGTGGGCTGCATATCCATTCAGTCCGCCGCGAGAGCGTGCGAGGACTGATAGCGGCTCGCCGGGCGTGGCAGTCCCAGATGCTCGCGCAGCGTGTTGCCCTCGTACTCCTCACGAAACAAACCGCGGCGGCGCAGTTCCGGCACCACCTGATCGATGAAATCGTCGAGGCCGGCTGGAATCAGGGGAAATGTCAGCATGAACCCGTCACAGACGCCGCTTGAGAACATGTCCTCCATGACGTCGGCGATCCGCGACGCGGTGCCGCGGATCACATCGCCACCACGCGCGGCGCCATAACGCAGATACAGTTGCCGCAGCGTCAGATGTTCCTCGTCGATCAACCGTATGATCTGATCGAAGAACTGCTTGTGCCGGTTGGCGGTGGCGGGAATGCGTTCGCGCGGGATCGGTTCGTCGAGCGGCAGGTCCGACAAATCAATTCCCTCAAGATCCTCCGACAGCACTTCCAGCCCGACGACGGGATGGATCATCGATTGCAATTCCTGGAACCTGTCCTCGGCTTCGCCAGCGGTGCGGCCAACGATCGTTGTCAGACCGGCCATGATCTTCAGGTGCTCCGGCTCGCGCCCAAACCGGCTCATGCGGCTTTTAACGTCGGCGTAGAAGCGTCGCGCGTGATCCAGCGAAGCATCGCGGGTGAAGATGACCTCCGCGGTTTCGGCGGCGAGTTCCTTGCCGGCTTCCGACCCGCCCGCCTGAATGATCACCGGCCTGCCCTGCGGCGGACGCGCGATATTCAGCGGCCCTCGGACGGTGAAGAATTTACCCTTGTGGCGAAGATAATGCATCTTGTCCGGATCGAAATACACGCCTGACTCGCGATCCCGCACGAACGCGTCGTCGTCCCAACTGTCCCAGAGCCCAAAACAGATTTCCACGAATTCGCGCGCCCGCTCATAGCGCAACGCGTGATCTTCCAGCCCGTCGCGGCCGAAATTATAACCGCCCGCCGGATGCGCCGAGGTCACGACGTTCCATCCCGCGCGGCCGCCGCTGAGGTGATCGAGCGAGGCCATCTGCCGCGCCAGGTTATACGGCTCGAAGTAGCTGGTTGACATCGTGCCGGCGAGACCGATGCGCTCGGTCACCGCGGCGAGAGCGGACAACAGACTGAGCGGCTCCCAGATATTCATGAAGCGCGGCGCGCGGCTCAACGCCTTCATATTGCCGTCGCGCGCGCCGGCGGCGTCGGCCTGGAACACGAAATCGAATTTCGCCGCCTCGGCTTTGCGCGCCAGATTCACGTAGTGGGCGAAATTGTTGGCGCCATGCGGCTCCGCGCCAGGATGCAGCCAGGCGGCCGGATGGTTGCCCGCCGGGCTCATCAGCCAGCCGAGTTTCATCTGACCTTTCCGGTTAGCCGTCATCGCTGTGCACTTCTCCAGAATACCGGTTTCGCATGCATGGCCCATGCCACGACCTCGCAACCGGCCGTCTCTTCAGGCGCCGAATATGTCCCGCCACCGCTCGATCACCTCCGGGACACCCGCGCGAATTTCCTCCACGGTCGGTGCCAGCACAATCTGGGTCGCCAACGCCGGTTCATCCGCTCGCGGCGCCACCGTGGCGTTGATCGGCTCGCTGCCGTCGGCGGCGATCATCTTCGACCACGCCGGGCTCAGGGTCCATTCCATGAACAGCCGCGCGGCATTGGGGTGCGGGGCATGAGCCGGAATGGCGGAGGGAAACACCATCACCACCACGCCGTCAGATGGTTGCGTGATCGTTATGGGGCTGCCTTTGTCGATATTGCGATAAGCGTTGGGGGCGAACGTCGGACCGACCAGACATTCGCCGCCGCCGATCAGCGTGACGGTATCGATGGTGGAACGGCCTACGCGCGGTTCGTTCTTCGCCAGCGCCTCGAAAAACTCCCACCCGTGCAGCTTCTTCATCGCCAGAGCCCAGATACCCGCGCCGCCACTGAACGCCGGATGCGCCACCGACACCTGCCCCTTCCATTTCGGATCCAACAGATCGGTCCACATCCTGGGTGCCGCGCCGGTCGGGACCTTGTCACGATTATGCAGCAAAATCCAACGGCCCGCGTTCGTCGCATGATACCAGTCCGGCGCCGACTGAGCCTGAAATTCCGGCCGCATGGTGGCGAAACTCTCCGGGCGGTATTGGGTCAGTTCTCCACGCTCCCGCAACAACAGCATGTGCGACGGATCAGTCGTGCTGAACACATCGCAATGCGGCGTATGGTTTTTGATATCGAGCATCAGGCGCTGCATCACGACCTGCCCGGTTACGCGGATGATTTCAACACGGATGCCTGGCCAGGTCGCGGTAAATTCACGGCCGAACATCTCAGACGATTCAGTGTCCATCTGCGCGACATACCAGGTCAGTTCGCCCTCTTCGCGTGCCGCCTTCTCCAACGTCGCCAGATCCGCCCGCGCCCGGCCTGGCAAGGCCGCGGCCGCGACCAGGCCCAGGGCGGCATGGCGTCGAGACAAGACCTCCCGCATTTTTGCTACTCCGACGGTTCGCGCGATCCGGTGGATGCTGACCGGTCGCTTGCCCCGCGTCCAGGACCAACACCGCCGCGGCGAGCGGCGACGCGACGCCGATGGCCATCGTGTGAGTCCGCGGCAAACTTCGGCGGCGGATGGCGCGATGCCGGAATGCCGGTCACACTGCCCCGGATGCCGGAACGCGCACCACAACGCGGCACGAGAGGAGGACAGCATGAACGACGTTCTTACCGAAGCGCCGGTCGCCGCCGTCAGCCGAGACCGGCTGATGACGCACATGACGGAATTCGCGCGCCGGGTGAAACTGTCCGGCACGGCGGACGAAGCGCGAAGCCTCGACTACGTCGAGGCGCGCATGAAGGACTATGGTTTCCGCGCCGTCATGCTATCGCACGATGCGCTGATCAGCCTGCCTGGTAAGGCGCGGGTCGTGGCTGACAACGAACTCATCACATGCATCACACATTCGTTCTCTCAGCCGTCGCCGCCTGATGGTCTGAGCGCGCCACTGGTCTTCGTTGGCGCCGGCCGGCCAGCCGATTTCGCCGGCAAGGATGTCAAAGGATGCATCGTCCTTATCGACGGCATGGCGACGCCGGCAACAGCGCGGCAGGCAACGCTCGCCGGCGCGTCCGGTCAATTGCACATCACGCCGGACGAGCATTTGCACGAGATGTGCATTTCTCCGGTGTGGGGTAGCCCGTCGATGGAAACGGCCGGTGGATTGCCTCGCACCGTCGCCTGCACCATTCCGCGTCCCGCTGGCCTGGCGTTGCGCGATCGGCTGGCGCGCGGCGAAACGCCAAGGGTGACACTGCATGCGGAGGTGGATACGGGTTGGCGGAAGACGCCGATCGTGGTCGCCGAACTCGATGCTCCCGGCGCACCGGCCGATGGTCCGTTCGTGCTGTTTTCAGGGCATCACGACACCTGGTACTACGGCGTCATGGATAACGGCGGCGCCAACGCGACGATGTTGGAGGTCGCGCGGCTCTGCGCCACGACACGGGATCAATGGCGCCGCGGACTAAGGCTTTGCTTCTGGTCAGGCCATTCGCACGGACGTTATTCCGGCTCCGCCTGGTACGCCGACACGTATTGGCGCGAACTGGAGGCGCGCTGCGTCGCTCATGTCAACATCGATTCGACCGGCGGCATGGGCGAAACGACCCTGGCCGGAGCCGCCGCCATGACAGTGTTGCGCGCGGTCGCCTCCGAGGCGGTCAGTCAGGAAACCGGCGAGACCTATATCGGCAAACGGAAGAGTCGTTCTGGAGACGATTCATTTGGCGGTATCGGCATCCCATCGATGTTCGGACCGCTGAGCGAGCAACATGCCGACAGTGGGCCACATGGTCTGGGCTGGTGGTGGCACACGCCGGAAGATACGCTGGACAAGATCGATCCGGCCAATCTCGCCCGCGATACCGCCGTTGTGCTGCGCGCCGTTTGGCGGTTGTTGGCCGAACCTTTGCTGCCGCTCGACTTCGCCGCGCAGGCCGACGAACTGGGCTTGGAACTGACCGAACTCAGTTCCGCTCTGGGTGACCGCCTCGCGCTGACGCCACTGATGTCCACCGTTGAACTTCTGGCGCGGAAGCTGCGCCGCCTGCGGCGACTGGCCGAGACAGGCGGCGAGGCAACGATCGCCGCGGCGAACGTCACGCTGATGCGCGTGTCACGCGCGATGGTGCCGATCGATTATACGTTCGGCGACAGATTCACGCACGATCCGGCTTTGGCGCCGCCGGCCTGGCCAACACTGCAACCGTTGCGCGGACTCGCGTCGGCGGAGGCCGGATCGGCCGACGCCTATCTCGCGACCGTGAGCGCCACACGGGCGCGCAACCGCGTCCAACACGCCGTCGATCAGGCGCTCGCCGCGGTCGACGCCGTACTGGTCGAAGCCGCCGCGTGAACGTGCCGGAGTGCCGTCAACCTTGCTCCGTCCAAACCAGGCTGGTAGCGTCGCGCAACGCTTAGAACGTGATCGCTTGAGGCTGACAGTCGGAAAGCGTGAATCACGTTCTCAAACAAAGGTGCGCCAGAGCATGATGGCTTCAACTTGAAGCGATCATGCTCTAAGCCAGTGAGGAAAGCTGTCCGCGACTGATGCGAAACCAGCACGGAGACGGCGCATGATGAACCTGATGACCGGTCTGCTTGGATTGGGCGGCCATCTGGGCGGCTGGCGCCATCGCGACGCATGGACCGATAACGTCATGAATCTCGATCACGCGATCGAGACGGCACGCACGGCCGAGCGCGGCAAATTCGACCTGTTGTTCCTGGCGGACGGCAACGCGGTGCGCCAGATGGACAAGCCCGCTCTGTTCGCCGCCAATAGTCCGTCCGATCGTCCCGCGGTCTTCGAGCCGGTGACGCTGCTGGCCGCCATCGCGCAATACACGCGACACATCGGCCTGCTCGCCACCGCGACCACCACTTATGATGAGCCTTATCTGGTCGCACGCCGTTTCGCCTCGCTGGATCATTTGAGCAAGGGTCGCGCCTGCTGGAACATCGTCACCACATCTTACCCCGATGACGCGCTGAATTTCAGCCGCACCGAGCATGTCGCCCGCGGCTTGCGCTACGAACGCGCGCGGGAATTCGTGCAGGTGGCCAAAGGTCTTTGGGACAGTTGGGCCGACGACGCGTTCATTCAGGATAGGGCGACGGGCCGGTTCCTCGACCCAACACGGGTCCACGTGCTCAATCACCAAGGGAAGCACTTTCAGGTCAAAGGACCGCTGAACGTGGCGCGTTGCCCGCAGGGTTACCCTCTGTTGTTTTCCGCCGGCCAGTCGGAGGAGGGTCGCGAACTCGCGGCGCAACACGCCGATTGTTTGTTCGCGGTGACCAACACGAAAGCGGCGGGACAGGCATTTTACGCCGACATCAAAGGCCGGCTGGACAAGTACGGCAGGCGTCCCGACGCGTTGCGGATTTTACCCGGCGCGGCCGCTTTCGTTGGCCACTCCGAAGCCGAGGCCGACGAATTGTATGAGGAATTGCAGGCGCTGATCGCGCCGGAGCTTGGCGTGCCGTACCTTTCGAAACTTGTTGAAATGGATCTTTCTCCGTTTCCAATCGACGGAAAATTGCCGGACCTGTCGGCCGAAGTCGCGGGCATCGCCAGTTTTCGTCAGGCGATCGCCGGGATGGCGGTGCGCGATGACCTCACGATCCGGCAAACCTATGAACGGGTTTTACCTTCGATGGGTCACGTCGTCTTTAAGGGTGACGCGAAACAGGTCGCGGATCAAATGGAGGACTGGTACACCAGCAATGCCTGTGACGGTTTCAACATCACCATGCCGGTGATGCCGCGCAGCCTGAACGACTTCGTCACGCTGGTCATTCCTGAACTGCAACGGCGTGGCCTGTTTCGCACCGAATATGAGGGCGAGACTCTGCGCGAGGTGATGGGCCTGCCGGTGCCGGTCAACCCGAATTTCCCCGCGATCAGGCGCGCCGCCGAATAGCGGTCAGGCCGCCATGCGCCGCCCGCTGCGGCACCGCATCAACGGTTGAATCCGCTGGCCATAGGCATCCATGCCGAGCAGGAAATCGTCAAACGTCAGCATGATCCCCTTCACGCCGGGCATGGTCGCCACCTCATCCAGCATCGACGCCACCGCGGCATAGGAACCGACAAGCGTCCCCATGTTGAAGTTGATCGGCGATGGCGATCGCTGAATCGCCGCCGCCATCGAGGTTTCGGACGGCGAGGTATCCTCGGCCGCTTTGCCCAGAAGATGCGCCAGAGCGTCTTTGTCGGCGCCCGCGTTATAAAGATCCCATTTTCGCATCGCCGCCGCATCGGTCTCGTCGGCGATGACCATGTAGAGCATGTAGCTGCCGACATCCCTTCCGGCGCGCTGGGCGTGCGCCAACATGCGAGCGGGAACGCCGGCGGCCAATGTCGGCTCGTTGACCCCCTCGCCCAGAGCAAAGTTGAAATCGCAGTACTTGGAGGCGAATTCCATACCCCGGTCGCTCTGTCCGGCAGATACCAGCTTGATCGGTGACTTCGGACGCGGACTGAGTTTGCATTCGTCCATCTGGAAGAACTCGCCCTTCAGATCGGACTGTCCGGTGGTCCACAGGTCGTGCAAAATTCGCACGTATTCGGTGCTGTAGTCGTAGCGGCGGCCGAAATGATCATCGCCGGGCCACAGGCCCATCTGGGAATATTCGATTTTGTGCCAGCCCGAGACGATGTTGACACCGAATCTGCCGCCCGAGATGTCGGCGATCGTGCTGGTCATGCGCGCGACGATGGCCGGCGGAATGGTCAGCACCGCGGTGGAGGCATAGAGCCGGATCCGCGACGTCACCGCCGCCAGTCCGGCCATGAGTGTGAAGCTTTCCAGGCCGTGATCCCAGAATTCTGTCTCGCCGCCAAAACCATGCAGCTTGATCATCGACAGCGCGAAATCCATGCCGTACGCCTCGGCACGGCGTACCACTTCGCGGTTCAGTTCAAAACTCGGCATATACTGGGGTGAGGTCGCCGAGATGATCCAACCATTGTTGTTGATCGGGATGAAGACGCCAATGTCCATCGTCGTGCTCTGGTTGGTTGGCATGGGGGAACCTCCTCGTGCCGCGATTGTCACCAGAACGCTTCCAACCATTCGTGTCTTGATGCCGATTTCGGGAAATTACCCGTGATTGCCGCGACGCACAATGCCCATTTTTCATTCGAGTCGAGCCGCGCCGGCCCGCGTTGCGATCACGTCAGCCTCATATGCCCGCTCATCGGTCAAGACACCCCCACGCGCGGCCAGGGGGCTGTCAGCGCGGCACAACCTGCCTATGGTGACCCCTCCAAATCGCACGGATGAACATGGGTCTGTTCCATCGCCGCGCCAAACATGCCGCGCCAGAGGCCTCACGATGAGCATGCGCGCCGCCGCGCCACCGGTGCCACCAGTGTCCCTGCCGATTTCCGTGCTCACCGGGTTTCTGGGCAGCGGCAAGACCACTTTCCTCGGCCGCGCGCTGGCCAGCTCGGGGATGGCGGACACCGCGGTGGTGATCAACGAGTTCGGCGCCGTGGGCCTCGACCATTTGCTGGTTGAAGCGGCCGATCAGGAGGTGTTGGAACTGCCGAACGGCTGCGTGTGTTGCGCGGTGCGCCAGGATCTCGCCGACACGTTGTATGGATTGCTGCGGCGGCGCGCGCGCGGCGAAATCCGCCAGTTCAATCGTATCGCTTTGGAAACCAGCGGCCTCGCCGAGCCGTCGCCCATTCTCTACACCCTGTCCGCCGACGCGTTTCTGGAGGCATCGTTGCGGGTTGATACCGTCGTCACCGCCGTCGATGCCATCGCCGGTCTGTCCACCCTCGATCGATTTCCGGAGGCGGCCGCGCAGGTAGCGGGCGCCGACCGTCTGTTGCTGACCAAAACCGATCTGACCTCGCCGCCGTCCGGCCTGCTGGCGCGGCTGGATGCGTTAAATCCGGCGGCAATTCTGGTGGATAGCGCGGACGCCGATACCGCCGCGGTGCTGTTCGGCGGCGGCGATCCAGCGATCCGGCCGCGGCCCCGGCGGTACTCGGCGACCGCGGTTCACGCCCATGGCATCGCCTCATTCGTTGTCGTGCTGCGCCGGAACATGACACGGCTGCAATTCGCGATCGCACTTGGTGGCCTGGCGCGCGAACACGGCGAGGATCTGTTGCGTGTCAAAGGCATTGTCGCGTTTTCCGATCGCGAGGGTGGACCGGCGGCGGTGCATGCCGTGCAGCACACGATGTATCCGCCCAGGTGGCTGCAGGCCTGGCCGGATGGCGACACGACCAGCCGCATGGTGTTCATTGTGCGGAACATCGCGCCCGCGGTGATTCTGGAACATTTCGCGGCCGGCGATCCGCGGCTGAACGAAACTAAAGGAGACCGATGATGTTGGACCTCGTCGTCACCGGCGGCACCTGCGTGCTGCCGAGCGGAACCACCGAAGCCGATATCGGTGTCTCGGGCGGCAAGATCGCCACGGTCGGCGCGCCGGGCACGTTGACCGAAGCCGCGCGAAAAGTGGACGCAAGTGGCAAGGTCGTGATCCCGGGCGGCATCGATCCGCACATCCACTGCGCTTCGCCGATTCGTTTCCCCGGACGGGCGGAACCCCAGTACACCGATCCACCGGCGCAGGTCAGCCGTGCCGCGTTGCACGGCGGGACGACGACGCTGATCGATTTCGTGCAGTGCACGCATGACCGATCGATTCAGAAAGCGATCGAGGAGACCGATGCGATCTGGAAGAACGCGGTTTACTGCGACTATGGTTTTCACCTGACGCTGATGGGTCAGGTTCCGAACGGGCAGTTCTCCGAGCTGGCCGAGGCGATGCAGCAAGGCCACGCCAGTATCAAGATATTCACCACCGACATAAGGCCCGGCAATCAGGGCCGCATGGTGCCGCACGGCCACATCTGGGAAGCGCTGAAAGTTGTCGCCGCACAGGGCGGCATCGCCGCGATCCATGCCGAGGATAACGACATCGTGATGTTCATGTACGAGAAACTGATGCGGGAAAACCGTGTCGGGATTGAGTTCATGGCCGAGGTCCACAACACACTGTCCGAGGAATTGTCGTTCAACCGCGTCATCCGCCTCGCGGAAAACGTGGAAGGTGCGGCGCTTTATATGGTGCACGTCTCGGCGGCGACGGGTGTCGCGGCACTGGCCGCATCGCGCGCCAAAGGCTTCCCCATGTATGGCGAAACCTTGCACCAATATCTGATGTACAACGCCGAGGACTATAAGAAACCCAATTCGCAGATGTATCATACCTACCCCTCGCTGAAATATCCCGAGGACCAGAAGCGCCTGTGGGAAGCAACAAATCATGGCGCGATCCAGGTCATCGCCACCGACGAATTATGCTGCCCGTTGCGCGTGAAGCTGCAAGGCAGCCGCATTGACGACACGACCGGGGGCAACTCGGGCGTCGAGCCGAGGCTGTCGCTGATGTACACGCAAATGGTGACACACCGGAATTATCCGCTGGAGCAGTTCGTCGGCATGGTGTCCACCAACGCGGCGAAAATCATGGGCCTGTATCCGCGCAAGGGCGCGCTCGCCGTCGGATCGGATGCCGACATCGTCGTGCTTGACACCGGCTTGCAAAAAACCATCCGCGCCGAGGATCTGCACGAAACCGACTATACGCCGTGGGAGGGGCACGTCGTCACCGCCTGGCCGAGCGTGACGGTGATGCGCGGCAAGGTCGTGGTGGAAGCTGGTCAGTTTTTTGGTGATCTGAAACAAGGCGAGTTCCTGCCTCGCAAGGTCGCCGACGAGATCAGAAGCCGGCCGGCGGTTTAGAGCACTTTTACCCTGAGTGGAACCGCACGGTGCCAGTCCCTCATCGTCATGGCCCGGCTCGTCCGGGCCACCTCTCGCCACACCCTGTTGTTACAGGTGGCCCGGACGAGCCCTACCAAATGCACACATCTTTTGCTTGCGCCGCGGTCATTTCTCTGAATCGCTGCCTCCCTCACGACGGCAGGTGATTCGCAGTGGACAATTCTCTCGGCTGCTTCAACGAAGAACG